>WNFC01010648.1_pt1 | contig 10215 bp, 9 predicted proteins | sample 5400541 | NCBI WGS metagenome assembly WNFC01 (sample SAMN13153342, study PRJNA577476) | soil metagenome | isolation source: 120 cm saprolite under Douglas fir tree site 2 hole 2 replicate 1 | place: USA:California | collected 2015-04-18 | reverse complement strand
CCGAGGATCATCCCGGCATAGGGCGCGGCGATGCTGTGGCCGATCTCGATCACGACAATTCCGAAGAGCGGACGAACGGACGACATTGATTCACCGCCAAGGCACAGAGGGCACGGAGGATCATCTTTTCGGACCGCGGGACTCCGGCCCGCAGGTGGCCGGGACGGCCGCCGTCCTTCTTATAGTTCCTCTGTGATCTCCGTGTCTCTGTGGTGAATTTATCCCTCCGCTGCACTACGTTTGCCAGGAGAGCGGAAAGGGAGCGGGCGATGCCTTATGGCGACGAAGGCGGTAACGGCGTGATGGTCGCGCTCGGCGAGGATTATCCCGAGCTGCGCGAGTCGGTGCGCAAGATCTGCGAGAAATATCCCGGCGCCTACTGGCGCAAGCTGGAAGACGAGCAGGCCTACCCGACCGAATTCATCGAGGAATTGACCCAGGGCGGGTTTCTCGCCTCGCTGATCCCGGAGGAATATGGCGGCTCTGGGCTGCCGTTGCGCGCCGCCGCGGTGATCCTCGAGGAGATCAACGCCTCGGGCTGCACGGCCAGCCAGGGCCACGCCCAGATGTACATCATGGGCACCCTGTTGCGGCACGGCAGCGAGGAGCAGAAGCGGCGCTACCTGCCGAAGATCGCCTCGGGCGAATTGCGCCTGCAGGCCTTCGGCGTCACCGAGCCGACCAGCGGCTCCGATACGACGAAGCTGAAGACCCGCGCGGTGCGCGCCGGCAACGACCATTACATCGTCAACGGGCAGAAGGTTTGGACCTCGCGCGCCCGGCACTCCGACCTGATGCTGCTCCTGGCGCGCACGACCACGGTCGAGAAAGTCAAGCGCCGCACCGACGGGCTCTCGGTGTTCCTCGTCGACCTGAAGGAGAGCGTCGGCAAGGGGGTCGAGATCCGGCCGATCGCGGCGATGATCAACCACAACACGACCGAGGTGTTCTTTGACAATCTGAAGATCCCAGCCGACAGCCTGATCGGCGAGGAGGGCAAGGGGTTTCGCTACATCCTCGACGGCATGAACGCCGAGCGCATCCTGGTCGCCCAGGAATGCATCGGCGACGGCCGCTGGCTTCTCAACAAGGGCATCGAATACGCCAAGGAGCGGGTCGTGTTCGACCGGCCGATCGGCCAGAACCAGGGGGTGCAGTTCCCGCTGGCCCGCGCCTATGCCGAATTGGAGGCGGCCGACATGATCTGCCGCCGCGCCGCGGCGCTGTTCGACGCCGGCAAGGAATGCGGCGCCGACGCCAACATGGCGAAGCTGCTCGCCTCGGAAGCGACTTGGCATGCCGCCGACGCGACGTTCCAGACCTACGGCGGCTTCGCCTTCGCCAAGGAATACGACATCGAGCGCAAATGGCGCGAGGTGCGGATCTACCAGACCGCGCCGATCTCGACCAACCTGATCCTCGCCTATATCGGCCAGCACGTGCTGGGGATGCCACGCTCTTATTAATTAGGGTCCGCACCAACTGAGAGCCGGAAATGATCGACAAGATTTTTGACCAAATTACTCCCGACGACATTGCGAATTTATGCGGCGAGGGAGTTTACGAAAACCAGCTTCTTGAATTTAAGCGGGATCTTCCTGCTGAGCGTGGTCGCCCTGATCCTTGGCTGACCGGGGCCGATTTCACTGCATACGCCCGCGACCGCTTGCTGCGTGAGGTCATTGCGTTCGCCAATGCGCAGGGCGGCACCCTCATCATCGGGGTGGACGAGACCACGGACGAACCGCCCCGCGCCGCCGTGATTTGCCCGCTACCCGGCATCCACGATCTCGCTACGCGAATGGAGAACGCGGCTCGGGCGTGCATCGACCCGGTGCTGCCCGGTCTGCAAATAAGAGGCGTCGAGGTTGGTGGCGGTTCCGGCGAGGGCGTGCTCCTTTTTCGAACCGGCGCTTCCCCCGCCGGCCCTCACAGGGTCGCAAATGACGGTCACGCCTACATTCGCCGGGGAGCCAGTTCCGTGAAAATGACGATGCGGGAGATCCAGGATTTGACCCTCGATCTCGCTCGCGGTGCGGATCGCCTGGAGAACATCTTTCGTCAGCGCGAGGCTATTTTCAAAGAATCACTGGAGTTCGTGAATACCGAGCACGGCGCTTGTCGGATCACCGCTGTCCCTTTGGGTGTCTTTCCCGGCATACCGCGCCTCGCTGGAAAACCCGGCGACTTTCCCATCAGAAATCGGTTCGGGGTGAATTTCGGTATCGACCTGGAGCTTGTATTGCCGTCCACGGATCATTTCCGTCAAATCGTGCGAGGTTTTCGTTGGTCCAAAGAAGACAACACTGTCAGGTATGAGGTCCACGAGTCAGGATTGATTGACCTCTGGTTTCGTCATGCGCCCACGGGCGGACCGGTTCGAGTTCACTTCTATATCGGGTGGCTCTTAGGCGCTTACCTTTCCGTTTTGGATACTGTGGATACGGCCCGCATGATGGCCGGTGTCCCGGAATGGGAATTCGCCGTCGAGTTCGTCCTAGACGGCATCACAGGTGCGCCCCGCCAGGGCGGCGGCAAGGTGCCCTTGGGCGCTCTGGCAATCGGTAAGTTTAATGAGCCATACGAATTGGGCCGCATCGAGGAACTGCCCGTCAGGTTCCCTCGCATTCCCTACCGCAGTCGCGCAGACCGGGAGGCCGTTCTGAACTTGGTGTGGGCCGATTTGGTGGACGCTATGGGCGGGCCAAGGGGCGATGGGGTTATCAGGCTACTCTGAGATTGGCGTCCGGTAACCTATCTTACGGCGCGCCAAGCTTGCGGAGTCAGCCGCATTTTCGAGCGCCATCACCGCGTCCCACAGCGCTGCGCTGCCGCCGCACGCATCGAACTGGGTGCGGGCCGCTTCGATGGAGAGCGGGCGGGCAGGGCTGCCGAGGACGTTGGTGATAGCGCGGGTGGCAGTGCGGCCGTCGGCGCTTCGCGCCGGCGTTTGGCGACGATTACCCGGAGGAGCCGCGTCCCGCCGCGTCGGCGATGGCCCGCGCCATGCCGACAAATTCACTGGGCATCATGATGATCGTCATCGTGTTCTGCTCGGCGCCGACTTCGGTGATCATCTGCATCCGTCGCAACTCGAGGCCTGCCGGGTTTTGCATGATCACTTCGGCGGCCTGGCGCAGCTGCTCGGCGGCGTCGAGCTCGGCCTCGGCCTCCTGGGCCATCGCGCGCTGCATGCTGGGCGGAATCTCGACGTTCTTCATCTGCACGCGTTCGACCTTGACGCCCCAGGGCTCGGTGACGCTGTCGATCGATTGCTGCATGCCCTCGGCAATCGTGTCCTGCGCCTTCAGGATGTCGTCGAGCGTGTGCTGGCCGAGTGCCGTGCGCAGCGTCGTCACCGAGACTTGCACGACCGCGTTGGCGACCTCTCTCACCTGCATCACCGCGCGTTCGGGATCGACGATGCGGAACCAGATCACGGCGTTGACCTTGATCGGCACGTTGTCGCGGGTAATGCCCTCCTGCTGCTCGACATCCGTCGTCACCACGCGCAGATCAAGTCGGATCTGCCACTCGACAAGCGGCCAAACCAGATAGAGCCCCGGCCCCGCCGTGCGGTTGAATTTGCCGAGGCGGAAGACAACGCCGCGCTCGTACTGGTTGGCGACCCGGATGCTTCTCGCGACGACCAGAACCGCGACAACCACGATCGCGATCACCAGCAGATGCGACGGAGCAAAATAAAAGCCAGGCATGATCTGCCTCCGCGCTTGCGCATAGGTTGCATGATAAGGCGCCGGGCCAGTCGAACGAAGGCTCGTCAAATCCGGACGAGAGCCGCGGCGTCGTCGAGAGTTTCGAGCGCCGTCACCGCGTCCCACAGATTGCGAGGAGCGTTGCAGGCGTTGAATTTGGCGCGCGCGGCATCGGGCGAGAGCGGGCGGGCCGGGCTGCCTAGAACTTCGGTGATGTCGCAGGCGACGGTGCGTCCGTCGGCGAGGTCGAGCTCGACCCGCTGCGGCAGTAGCGCGTTCGGGTCGGGGTTGGCGTCGGCGATCACCGACAGGCGGCGCGCGAGAGCGAGGGTGTCGGGATCGCGGAGCGCTTCCGGGGTGAAGTCGCCGAGCCCGACCGTGCCCTGCCGCAGGCATAAGGCGCCGACATAGGGGAGGCATAAACGGGCATAGGCGATTGACATCTCGGGTTGCGGTGGGCGGCCGACCAGGCGGTGGGTCAAGGGCGGCACCAGGAAACGGCCGGCCTTCACCTGATCGGCCGCGATACCATGCGCCGCGATCAGCCGCTGCAGCCCGTCGATGCCGCCATGCGTGGCGCGCCCGGTCGGGAATGGCTTGTGGCTCAATTCGCCGACCCGCCAGGCCCGGCCGAGCTGGTTGAACGGTGCCGGGTCGGCCTCTCCGTCGAACAACGCGAAATAGCCGAATTGCCCGGAAATCGGCGCGCGCGGCCCCGGCATGCCGCGTCGTGCCAATTCGACCGCGGTCGCCGCGCTGCGTGCCGCGAAGCCCATCTGCATCGCCAGTTGCGGGCTCGCCTCGACATGCGCCTGCATCGTGCCGGCGCATTGTCCGTAATAGGTGCCGAGCGCGTCGCGGGTCTGCGTCTCGTCGAGGCCGGCCAGCAGCGCCAGCCCGGCGACCGCGCCAAAGCCGCCGCAATTGGCCGGGCGGAAAAACCGCATCGGCGCGCGCGAGCAGAGCCCCAGCGTCACCGCGACGTCGACGCCGGCGACGACGGCCCAGATCAGCTTGTCGCCGGAGACCCCGCCCTGACGCTCGGCCCAGCCGAGCAGCGACGGCAGGACAGCGGCCATTGGATGCACGACCGCGCCCTCATGCACACAGTCGAATTCCTGCGCATGCACCTGATAGGCGTTGACCATGGCGGCGGCGGCGAGCGGCAGGCGCTCGCCGGTGCCCCAAACGGTTGCCTCGGCCTTGCCGCCGCTCGCCGCGGCGATGTCGAGCACCTCGCGGCGCCACGGCGCCATCGCCCCGGCAATCCCGACCCCGAGCGTATCGGCGATGAAGGTCTTGGCCGCCTCGCGCGCACCTTCCGGCACCTCGCCGGAAGCGACCCGCGCCAAATGTGCGACGATCTTGTCGACGACGGGATCTTGCATTTGACGCTGCCCCTCACCCCAACCCTCTCCCCGCAGGCAGGGAGAGGGAGTAGCGCACGGCAAATCCCTCGCCCCGTTTACGGGGAGAGGGTGCCCGGCGCGGAGCGGCGGGCGGGTGAGGGGCTCTCTGTCACTCAGCCGGCCGCCAGCCGCGTCAGGGTGCCGACATCGGCCAGGGTGTCGAGGCCGAGGATCGTCTCGCGCAATTCGCGGGCGCGGGCGGCGCCCAGCGCCGGCCCGGCCAGCGCATCGAACTTGGCGGCCAGGCGCTCCCCTTGCGCGGCGATGTCGGCGCTCGGCACGCCCGCGTCATGGCTCGCCCGGAGTACCCGGCCGTCGGCCAGCGTCACCTCCAGTTCGGCCGCGGCCTGCGGCCAGTTGTCGTGGAAATCGAGCACCAGCTTCTCGCGCAGCCGCACCAGCCTAGGGTCGGTCGCGGTGGCCGCGCTGTAGGCGGCGAGGCTGGCGGTATCGACCCCGGAGAGCGCCATCGCCACGGTCTGGCGCAGGCTGAACTTGGCTTCGAGCCCGTCGCTCGGCGCCGGGATGTTGCACACCCGGTCGCAGCTGCGGTCGAGCGCCAGCGTGAGGCGGGCGACCTGCTCGGGCATCACCCCCTGCTGCTCGCGCAGCTTGCGGGCGCATTCGATCGGGCCGTGCGTCAGGTAGCAGGCGGCGTGGTATTTGAACAAATTGGCGAAGATGTGGAAGCCGTTCGGCGGATCGGCCAGCGCCGCTTCGGGACGGAAATCGGGGCCGTGCGTCAAGGCGAAGCCCTGCTCGCATTCGACGAGATCGGGCCGGCTGGAAAAGCCGCGCGCGGCGAGCCGCGCCGCCAGCAGCCCGTTCTGCGACGCCTTGCCGGCGTGGAACGGCTTGCACATCGTGCCGAATTGCGATTTGAGCCCGGCCGCCTGGGTGCCGGCGATGCCGATGGCGCGCGCCGTCGCTTCGGCATCGAGGCCGAGGAGCCGCGCGCACGCCGTCGCGGCGCCGAGGCAGCCGACCGTGCCGGTCGCGTGAAAGCCGCGGTCGTAATGCCCGGGCCGGAGCGCGGAGCCGATCCGGCAGGCGGTCTCGTAACCCGCGACAAAGGCGGCGACGACCTCGCGCCCGGAACTCTGCCGCTGCTCGGCGAGGGCCAAGAGGCTGGGCAGGATCGCCACCGACGGGTGGCCCGGCATCGCCAGGTTGACGTCGTCGTAATCGAGCGCATGGCCGATGGCGCCGTTGACAAGCGCCGCCGAGAGGGCCGGCAGCCACGCCTTATGGCCGATGATGCTGGCCTGCGCCGCGCCGCCGGCCTCGCCCAGTTCGGCGAGCAGGATATCGACGAGCGGATCTTCCTTCCCGGCCAGCGCGACGCCGTAATAATCGAGCGCGCATTGCCGCGCCAACGCCCGTACCGGCTCGGGTAGCGCTTCATAGCTGACTGAGCTGGCCTGCTCGGCGAGGGTGCGAGTCAAACCGGCAACTTGTCGTTGGGTTGCTGCAGCGCCATCCATTGCTCAATCTCCCAATCTTCGTGCCAATAGCCTCCACCCCAACCCTCCCCCGCTGGCGGGGAGGGCGTCCGCCGCGTCAGCGGCGGGCGGGTGGGGGCTATCATGATCACCGTCCCTTGAAGCGCGGCTTGCGCTTCTCGTTGAACGAGGCGATGCCCTCGCGGCGATCCTCGGTCGGGACCATGCGGTTATAGACCTCGATCTCGAACATCATCGCGCTGGCGAGATCCATCTGCAGCCCGTAATGGATCGCGTGCTTGGCCTGGCGCACCGAGATCGGGGCGTTGTCGGCGATCCGTCGCGCGGTTTCCATGGTCTCCTCGATCAGCCGGTCGGGCGGGCACAGCCGGTTGACCATGCCCCAATCGAACGCCTCCTGCGCCGAGAACGGCCGGCCGGTCAGGATGATCTCCTTGGCGCGGCGCTCGCCGAGCGCGCGCGGCAGGTTCTGGGTGCCGCCGGCGCCCGGCATGATGCCCAAGGTCACTTCGGTCAGCGCGAAGCGCGCCGTCTCGGCGGCGTAGAGGAAATCGCAGCACAGCGCCAATTCGCAGCCGCCGGCATAGGCGGCACCGTTGATCGCGCCGATCACCGGCACCGGGCAGCCGATGAAGGCGCGGATCATGCGCTCGAACAGCAGGTGCTGCGCCTGCCATTCCTCGTCCGACATGCCGAGCCGCTCCTTGAGGTCGCCGCCGGCGCAGAACGCCTTGTCGCCGGCGCCGGTCATGACGATAGAGCGATAGGCCAGCGGCTGGGCATTGACCTGGTCGAAGAAGTCCAACAGGTCACGCCCCATCTGGGTGTTCATCGCATTGGCGACCTGCGGCCGGTTCAGGATCAGCAGCACAAGCCCATCGCCCTTGTCCTCGACACTCAGCGTCTCGTAGCGTTGGTCCATTGCGGTCTTCCGTGTCGCCCGATCCATCGCCTGATCCGTGGCAGAATGCGGCGCGGGCTCGGCGGGGTCAACGCAGGCCGAGGACAGTGAGGAGGAGCAGGAATGGCAAGCGCGGCCATCGGCAACGGCCAAGCCATCGTGGCTTATATCGCCGGCGCGCATGACCGAACGCTGCCCGCCGAGGTCGCCGACATGGCGCGACTGTGCCTTGCCGACTGGCTCGGCGTGGCGATCGGCGCCGGCGAGGAGCCAGCCGGGCGGATCGTCCGCGATATCGCCGCCGGCTGGTGCAGCTCGGGGCGTGCGACCGTATTATTCGGCGGCACTACGGCCGCGCCCTTCGCGGCGCTTGCCAACGGCACGTTGGCGCACTGCCTCGATTTCGACGACACCTATGTCAAGGCGGTGACCCATATCGGCGCGCCGGTCTGGGCCGCGACCCTCGCGCTGGGCGAGGAGGCCGGCGCCGATGAGGCAGATCTGCTGACGGCTTTCGTCGCCGGCTTCGAGACCGCAAGCCGGCTCGGCAGCGGCCTCGGCGAGGCGGTGACCGCGCGCGGCTGGCACTCGACCGGCGTGTTCGGCCGGCTCGGCGCCGCGGCGGCGAGCGCCACGCTCCTGCGCCTCGATGCGCAGCAGGCGTTGCACGCGCTCGGCGCGGCCGCGACCCAGACCGGCGGGCTGACCGCCTCGTTCGGCACGATGGCGAAGCCGTTTCATGCCGGCAAGGCGGCGATGGACCGGGTGGTCGCGGCGCAACTCGCCGCCGCCGGCTTTAAGGCCGCCGCCGGGCATTTCGAGCCGGGCGGCGGCCTCGACACGGCGCTGGTGCAGGACCGCAGCGCGACGATCGCACCGATTGATTTGGCCGGCTGGCGCATCGTGGAGAACAGCTTCAAGCCCTATGCCGCCTGTCATCTGACCCATCCGGCGGTCGATGCCGCCCATGCCCTGGCGCCCGGCGCGGCTGAGGTGGCGGCGATCAAATCGGTGCAGGCCGAAATCGGCACGCTGGCCAACCTGATCACCGGCGGCAAGAACGGCATGCCGGCGAGCCCGCTCGAAGCCAAGTTCGACCTGAAATATTGCATCGCTCTCGGGCTGCACGGTCAGGCATTGTCGGCCGCCGATTTCCGCGAGCCGTGGCATCCCGACCCGGCGGTCGGCGCGACCGCGCAGAAGGTCGAGATCGCGGTCAGCCCCGAGATGGGGTTCGCGGCGGCGCGGCTTGCGATCGATTTCACCGACGGCCGCCGCGGGCAAACGCATGTTCCGGTCGCCAAGGGCCATCCCGGCAATCCGATGACCTGGGACGACATGTGGCGGAAATTCGAGGCGCTCGTTGCGCCCACACTCGGACCGCGCAGCGAGGCGCTGTTCGGCCTGGTGCGTGAGTTCGGCCGCGGCGGCGTCCTCGGCGAGATGCGCGCGATGCTGGCGCGGCTTTAGAAAGGCAAACCCAGATGGCAGAGCGCCCCGAGATCCGCCTGACCGCCGACGAGCAGGCGGCCTTTCTGCGCGAGCACCGCAAGGCCGCGCTCGCGACGATCGACAAGAACGGCTTCCCGCATGTCACGGCAATGAATTTCATCGTGCGGGACGGCGCCTTCTACATGACCTCCTACGGCAAGGCGCAGAAGGTCGTGAACATCCGCCGCAACCCGAAGATCGCGATCATGGTCGAGGCGGGGACGGCCTATGCTGAGCTGAAGGGCGTCATGGCGCGCGGCCTGTGCGAGATCATCGATAGCGCGGAGGCGGTGCACCAGGTGTTCGCCTGGTCCGCCGAAGCGCGCGGCGAGAGCTACAGCCGGCCGGCCGGCGCGTCGAGCAGCGCGCCGAAGCGGGTGGTCCTCAAACTCGTGCCGCAGAACATCGTCAGCTGGGACCACAGCAAGCTCGGCGGGCGGTATTGATTCAGAATGCGGCCCCCACCCCAACCCTCCCCCGCTCGCGGGGGAGGGAGATCATCGAGGCTCCCCCGCCCCGAAACCCTCCTCCGCTTGCGGGGGAGGGAGGGGCCCGCGCCGCAGGCGCGGGAGGGTGGGGGCTGATCGGCTAGGGCGGGTTTCTCACTCCACCACCGGCAGGCTGAGCGGCACGATCTCGAGGGCGCTGCGGCGGCGGTAGTCGCGGCCGGGCGCGGCCTCCTCCATGCGCTGCTGCGCGGCCCGTAGCCGACCACCCGCCGCCGCCTGGTCGAGGGTCAGCACATGGCCGTCGGCGACGACCTGACGGCCATCGACAAACACCTCGCGCACCGCCCGGTCGGCGGCGTGATAGATCAGCGCCTTCAGCGGGTCGCGGTCGGGCTGCATCTGCGGGCAGGCGAGATCGACGAGCACGATATCGGCCTTCTTGCCCGGCGCGAGGCGGCCGATGTCGTCGCGCAATAATGCGCTCGCGCCGCCGACCGTCGCGGCATGGAACAGATCGGCCGCCGTGACGCTGGTGATGTCGCGCGCCGCGATATGGGCGAGCACGGTCGCCTTGCGCATCTCCTCGATCAAATTGTGCGGGCTGCAATCGGTGCCGAGGCCCATCGTCACCCCGGCGCGCAGATAGTCGCCGAAATTCTCCATGACATGGCCATAGCGGGCGAACGGGGTCGGGCAATGCGCCACCGCCGTGCCGGTCTCGCCGAGAATGGCGAGGTCGGATTTGGTGTGCCAGCGCACCCAGGAATGGCTGTCGAGGAACAGCGC
>WNFC01059995.1_pt1 | contig 10216 bp, 8 predicted proteins | sample 5400541 | NCBI WGS metagenome assembly WNFC01 (sample SAMN13153342, study PRJNA577476) | soil metagenome | isolation source: 120 cm saprolite under Douglas fir tree site 2 hole 2 replicate 1 | place: USA:California | collected 2015-04-18 | reverse complement strand
CCTGATACACAATGATCCCATACGTGTTGCTTAAGATCTCTTTCATCTCGGGAACGATGTATCGCACGCTCTTCTTCCCATGGTGCCGGAGAATGAACTCATCAACCATGCCGCCATCGAGCGGTCCAGGCCGGTACAGCGCATTCAATGCGGCCAGATCCTCGACCCCCTTAGGCTTAAGCTTCCGGCAAATCTCCTGCATGCCTGAAGATTCAAACTGAAAGACCGCTTCGGTCCTTCCTTCAGCAAAAACCGCCATCGTTTTTTCGTCGTTAAGCGCTATATCAGGCCAGTTAATCTCCATTTCAAGCAGCTGTTTAATGCTCTTTAAGCAGTCACTTATAACAGTTAAAGCGGTAAGCGCTAAGAAGTCCATCTTAAGCATGCCGGTCTTTTCGAGATCCGACATTACATACTGTGTTGTGACTTCGTCCTTACCCGACACCGCTATTGGAATCAGCTCCTGGAGCGGGAGTGGAGAGATAACGACGCCTGCAGCATGTACCGATGAGTGTCGAGCACAGCCCTCCAGACGTCTGGCGATTTCGATAATCTCGCGTACCTGGGGATTGGTTTCTATTTCGCGTTTTAGCTCGGGGACTTGTTCCAGCGCCTGAGTGATACTGACGTTTCGACCGCGAACTGGTGGCGGGATCAATTTCGCAATACGGTCTACCTCGGCGTACGGAACCTCGAGTGCCCGCCCAACATCCTTAATTGCTGCCTTGGAGGCCAACGTGCCGAAGGTAATGATTTGGCAAACGGAGTCGCGGCCGTACAAATCGGCGACATGGTTAATTACATCACCCCGGCCACGCACACAAAAGTCGATATCAATATCCGGTAGTGAAACGCGTCCCGGGTTAAGGAAGCGTTCAAAAATAAGATCGTATTGCAGCGGATCGATGTCGGTAATATCCAGGCAATAGGCGACCAGCGAACCGGCTGCCGACCCACGTCCCGGACCAACCGGGATGGAATTCTCTTTCGCATAACGCACAAAGTCCCAAACGATCAGGAAGTAGCCCGCGAAGCCCATCTGCTTAATCATTTGAATCTCGCTGGAGAGCCGCGTCTGATAATCCGACATCGGTTGCTTTAGCTCCCCGCGAGCAGACTGTCGTTCCCAAACTTGTTGGCGGCGTCGTTCGAAGCCACCCCGAACCACCTTCTCGAAATAGTCATCTGCTGAAAGACCATTTTCAGATTCGGGTATCGGATACTGAGGAAGATAGCTGGCGTTTTCGGGCAGCTTCAGTTCACATCGTTCCGCAATCTCCACAGTGCGAGTGAGCGCGTCAGGCAGTTCATCGCCAAAGATGCGCCACATTTCTTCAGGTGAACGAACGTAGAAGTTGGGACTTGCATAACGCAAGCGATTTGTATCGTTGACGGTCTTACCTGATCCAATGCAGAGCAGCACGTCATGCGCTCGGGCGTCTTCGGGCATCAGGTAGTGAGCATCGTTGGTCGCGACAAGGGGCACGCCCGTGCGTTTGGAAAGTTCAACTAGTGATTTTCTTATCCTGCGTTGGGCATCAAGGCCATGCTCCTGTATTTCGAGGAAGTAGTTCCCTTTGCCCAGAATCTCCTCGAACTCTAAAGCGGCCGCCGCTGCTTCATCACACTTCTCCTGAGCTAACATCGCCGAAGGAACTCCCGACATGCACGCAGACAGTGCGATCAACCCTTTGCTGTGTTCGGCGAGGAGCTGTTTATCGATGCGCGGTTTGTAGTAAAAGCCTTCCGTGTAAGCCTTGGACGTCAGTCGGACCAGGTTCTGATAACCCTCAAAATTCTGTGCCAGCAGAATCAAATGGAAATTGGCCTTCTCACCTGGAGCACCAGCAGCTCTATCTTTCCGGCTGCCGCGAGTGATGTAGGTCTCACAGCCGATTATCGGCTTCACCCCATGGTTTTTCATCGTGTTGTAGAACGAGATTGCGCCAAACATGTTTCCATGATCGGTCATGGCACACGCCGGCATTCGCAACTCTTCAATGCGATTTGATAGCGGTTTGATCTGTATGGCGCCGTCTAAAAGGCTGTAGTCGGTATGAAGATGTAGGTGTACGAATTGAGGGTCCTGCATTATTCCTTCAGAGGTGTTCGCGCAATTTCCTTGCCTTAGCGCGAACATAAGAAGATTGGAGCCACCAGACTATACCTAACTGATCAGCTTTCAGCAAAGTTACACCGCTAAACCGTTGTTAAAGTACAAAGCTGAAATTGTCCAGTTAAGTTTGCCCGACAGCACAGAAACTGCTTTAAAAGCTTTACTTCAACAAGGGCCGCTATTCCCACTCAATGGTGGAAGGCGGTTTCGAACTAATATCGTAAACAACTCGATTTACGCCGCGAATCTCAGATACCAATCGCCCTGAAATGCGAGCCAGCAGATCCTGTGGCAGTCGTGCCCAATCGGCTGTCATTCCGTCCACGCTCGTGACAGCGCGTATCGCGATTACTCGTTCATACGTACGCTCATCGCCCATTACACCGACAGTAGACACCGGCAGCAACACCGGGAACGCTTGCCAGACCGAATTATACAGATCAGCAAGTCTTAGCTCCTCATCGAGGATTCGGTCAGCCGCCTGAAGTAGACGAATTCTTTCTTCAGTTACTTCTCCTAGTATCCGAACTGCTAAACCGGGACCCGGAAATGGGTGGCGTCCTAGTATCTCTTCAGGAACGCCTAGTTCTCTTCCGATCATTCGTACCTCGTCCTTGAACAACTCGCGGAGCGGTTCGATGAGTCGCAAATTCATTTTCTCGGGCAGACCGCCTACGTTATGGTGACTCTTGATCACGGCAGACGGCCCGCGTACGGAAACCGATTCAATGACGTCCGGGTATAATGTTCCCTGCACCAGGTATTCAACCCGACCCAGCCGTCTTGCTTCCTGTTCAAACACGTCTATGAACACTTTGCCGATCCGTTTTCTTTTCTCTTCAGGGTCTGTTACTCCCTGTAAGGTTTTGAGAAAAGCCTCGCCGGCCCGAACGCCGGCAACATTCAACTTCATGCTTTGGGCGAGCAGTGCGATCGCCAACAGCTCGATGTACCAGGGCAGATGCGACGGTGGAATCGACTCCTCCAGACAATCCTGAAACAACACGACCGTCACTCCCAAGTTGCGCTCGAATCCGGGAAATCTGTTCTTCGATAACAGCTTCCGGTGACCAGTCGCCAGCGCACCCACAAACCGCGAACAAAAAGTTTCGGATTACCTGCGCCCCGAGCGGCGTGTGCGCCACCTCTGGATGAAATTGCACAGCGAAGATTTGCCGCGTTTCATCTTCCATTGCGTTCAGCGCATCGTCAGTAACTGCCGTAACACGAAATCCGGGTGGCACTGCCGTTACCCGATCGCCATGGCTCATCCAAACATCCATCTCCGCAGGGAGACCTTTGAATAAGCGACTCTCCCCGTCCAATATCTTCAGACGCGCGTATCCAAATTCGCGGCTAGGCGAAGCTTCAACTGCTCCACCAAGTTCGCCGGCGAACACGTGCAGTCCATAGCAAATACCCAGGACCGGACAGTCCACGGATTGCAGAAGTTTAGGCTGTGGCTTAGGCGAGTCCTTGTCGTAGACGGAGGAAGGTCCGCCGGAAAGAATTAGTCCCTTTGGAGTCCGTGTCTTGATGTCATTTAGCGAAGAATCGTATGGGAGGATCTCGCAGTAGACTCCTGCCTCACGAACGCGACGAGCTATTAGCTGTGTATACTGTGATCCGAAGTCAAGGATTATGACCGTTTCATGCTGAAGGATGTTTGCCAAGAAAACCTCTGACTAAGTTTTGGTATCAAACGCCGAACGAGAATGTAAGAGTGGCAGATTATACGTTCGCTTTTGTCGAACGCAAAACCAGACGCCCGATCTTTTCCGTATAGATTGTTTGCAGAGATATTAACGGCCGTGGATCAACAATTTCCTAAACGCAAATCCCTTCTCTTTCTGGCGATATTGCTGCCATGTTTAGTTTTTTCCATCCTGCGTTCGGCGGAAGGCACTAACTCCACTGTCTCGCAGGTGCTTCTCTCACAACCACTGACAATTCGCTGGCGTTATGAATCAAGTATTACTCTGAACCTGACTCCGGCTTTTGACAGCGAGAGAATCTACCTACCGCTCGCCGGAGGAACAATTGTCTCGCTGAAAGCGCGGGACGGACAGCTTTACTGGCGTTCGGACATGGGAGGCGAGCTCTCAGCGTCTCCCATCGCTGATGAGTCCATAATCTACGTGGCTTCTGAAACTCTTGGAACAGAGGCCAAACCGGATCGATCTGCTGGAGTGCTGCGAGCGCTTGGTAGGGAAGCAGGCGTAACTCAATGGATGACTCCATTGGTCAAGCCGCTGCGGGGTTCACTGGCAGTTAGCGGCGGAAAACTCTTTGCTGGCGGAAGCGACGGGAGGGCCTACGCTTTTGATAAGCGAACGGGCGGAGTGTTTTGGTCCATTCCTTTCGGCACGCCTTTCAGCGGCCAGCCCGTTGTTGATGACGGGCGAGTGTACATGGGAAATGAGGATGGAACACTTTTAGCTTTAGAGGAATCGACAGGAAAAGTGTTATGGCGCTATCGCACCAAAGGACCAATTCGTGGACCAGTCGCTGTGGATGGATCAACTGTTTACTTCGGTTCAGGTGATGGCTATGTCTACTCAGTGAGCGCTGATAAGGGACGTCTGATCTGGCGAAAGCGGACAGGTGCCGGTGTACAGGCAGTAGCGCGTGTCGGCGCATCGGTGTTGGCGGCATCATTGGACAACTTCGTCTATCTCTTCAGCCCGAAGGGTGCGAAGCTTTGGAAAAAGCAGCTACCTGGTCGCATCTCTTCACAACCACTAACCCTCGAAGACGCTGCCTTATTCATGCCATTGTCCAGCTCGTTTGCGATTGTTCTGGGTCTGCGAGATGGCAAGCAGGTGAACACTCTTCCCACTGGTGAAGAAATAACGAGTTCTGCGTCGCCGATAGTCGTTGGCGATGCAGTAATCGTCACAACGGAACATGGCTTGTTGGCCTTCGCCCAACCAGCGCGGACTACTTCAAAACCAAGCCCGTAGTTACTACAACTGGGATCCGCGCTGGGCCGTATTTGGTTCAATCTTTGTTTCGATAGAATCGGGACGACGCCAAAACATTCCGATCAGGCGAGAAAGCAATCCGTGAAGAATATAGGCGAGCACCAGTGCCAGAAGCACATAACGAGAGTAGAGAAAGATCAGCATGCCGATAGCTACAGCAAAGATAATTGTACGGGTGCTGCGAGTGCGGGTGCCAACTGTCTTAAAGCTCGAGAAGCGAAGCGTGCTGATCATCATTACGCTCAATACTCCCACCAGCAACATTAGTAGACCCGAATATATTTCAGCGCGTTCCGAACCAAAGGCGAGCAGTGGTGTAGGTGCCAAATGTACTATTGCGGCAATCAAACAACCGGCAACGGGAATTGGCAAGCCAACGAAGCTTTTCTTATCAACCTTGACCGTGCCTTCTGCAATTATCCGGGGTCTGGACGCTTGCACATTGAAGCGGGCCAATCTGAATGCGCCACACATCAGATACATGAACGAAATGAACCAGGCGAGGCTGTGCAGGTTAGTCCCCTCAGTCAAACCCGCACCATAGCCCCACACGAAAGCCAGCACTGCGGGCGCTAAACCAAAAGTCACGACATCCGCAAGTGAATCCAACTGGATGCCGATTTCGGTCGTGGTTTTTGTCAGGCGCGCAATGCGACCGTCAAGCATGTCAAAGAGCAGAGCCCAGCCAATTGCTACGGCTGCCTTATCGAAGTGAACGCCGGCCTTTGCGAGATCGGCTCCGGCGCTTGCAACAAATTGAAATCCACGGAGCGATTCCATCACCGAAAAAAAGCCCATACCGATATTAGCGGCCGTAAAAACCGAAGGAATCAGGTAGACACCCTTCCGCAAGCCGCGGCGAGGTGGGTTGGGAGAATCCTGTTCAATTTGAATGCGTGCCGGGCCGCTCACAATATTCTCCCGATCACTGTCGCACCTCCTCGCACTCGCATGCCCTCCGTGATCAGGATCTTCACGTTAGCAGGCAGCACGAGATCGGTCCGGGAACTGAACTTGATCATTCCAAACCGTTCTCCCAAAGACAGATTATCCCCTTTCCCTTTCCAGCAAACCACGCGACGGGCAAGGATGCCCGCAATTTGTTTGCAAACCACTGTTATTTTTTCTCCCTCGATAATGAGAACGTTCTGCTCATTAACAAGGCTGGCCTTCTCATTGGTGGCCATTAAGAATTTGCCCCGGATATAAGTCAGACCCGTAATCTTTCCGGCAATTGGCGCTCGGTTAATATGCACGTCGAGAGGGGAAAGAAAAATACTTATCAGCGTTGGCGAATCCTTCTCTTCCGGCGCTATCGCTCTGATCCTCGTGACCTTTCCATCTGCCGGGGCGACGACGACATCGGGTTCGCCTGGAGGTACTCGATCCGGATCGCGAAAGAAGAAAGCCATGAAAAGAGCGATTACCAAAAAGAAGGAAGAAAGATACCACGGACCCACGACTAACGACAGAATCGCCAACAAGGTGGGAACGGCGATGTAGGGAACACTCTCTTTAACTATTCTCAATGCTGATTCTTCTAAGCTACCCGAACACGAGCTACTTTTCACAAAAAGGGGACGTGTACTCTTAGGTTCCACGTCCCCAACTCATCCCCAACGCTTGGAGAAACTGCCTCCGCTGTATCAATGACTCACGCTGTGAGTTTTCTGGTATTGCACCATTATGGAATACATTTGATCTTTGAGAGCTAACTTCTTTTTCTTGAGCGTAACTTCCTCCAGTTGTTCTTCGTCATTCGGATAGGCAAGAGCTGATAACTCACTAAGACGTTCTTCATACTTATGATGCTCTCTCGCTAGTTCACGAAACTCAGGGTCCCGGTTTATCAACTCTTCCCTCAGGCTATCCGTGGTTACTATGTCCATTTCGCGCATGTCTCCTTTCAGACAATGGGACTGGCAGAGATCATATACTGGAGTTAACTATTGAAAACCTCCAGGAAATGCTTCGGGCAGAAAAATGTTAGCCCAACAACTTGACCAAATCAAGCAAAGTAATCGCTAGAGAACAAAACTCATTACGACCGCATCTTCCGCCCGAACTTCGAGAAAAGCTGTGGTCGCACGCAAGCGTCGCCCTTCTTCCAATATGCGGTTAAGGAGCAAGCAGCCAATGCCGCGCCTGCGGTATTCCTCCCTAACAGCAACATTATTTATGTGAAGTTCTCCCGCGGTTTCTCTGGCAACGATGTAACCGGCGACACCTGGAGTTGCGGTGTTCGCTGGGCGTGCCACTAGCATCAGGCTGCGATTCACACCCTGCAATTCGGCGTAATACGCAGCCCAACCCCACCTGCTCAACCCCGAACGTTCTTCAATCTCCACGACTTCAAGCAAGTCGTGTTCAGACATTTGGTCGGTAGTAAGTCTGGCTAAAATCGCGCCGGTTGTTGGTTTGGGGGTCGACACTGTACGTTTAGCTCCGCGTCTGAAGGACGAACATATATTGCGCGCAAACTAGCTGGACTCTCGAGCTGATTCTGCTCAAACTTTATGAGCGCCAATGCAGCCACATGCCGGGCCAGGTCGATCTCTCGGGAAGGCAACCTCCAGCCGTCAGTGACATCAACTTGAACATTTCCGGTCACTATTCCGAACTCATGACCCGATCGCTGGGCCCACTCCTTAATGTTGTCTGCATAAACGTGAGCGCCTTCACCACACCAGCGGATATTCGTTATCGCGTCGTATCTCTCGAGCATTGTTTCCGGTGAGATGTGGGCGATACTATCGAGCTCTGTGACTAGACCCTCAGCTGATACCGAAAACATTTGTGCAAAGACCTCGCCTCTACCCGCTGGTAACAGGGCCACGGTACTTTCAGAGGCTCCGGCTGCGTGAGCTACGGCCTGTAGTGAAGGTATGCCTGCACAAGGTTTCTCCATCGTGGCAGCCAAGCCTTTAACGGTGGCGATTCCTATTCTCAGGCCCGTGAAACTTCCTGGACCACAGGCAACGGCAAACAAACTAATCTCACCAAGCGCTGTTTCGCTTTCCATCAGGGCCTTGTTGATGTCTCTAAGTAAAGTAATGGAATGCGAAACCCGAGGCTCTCCCGTGTTACAAGCAAGCACCGTAGCTCCACGAGTAATGCAAACACTGCCTCCCAGAGTGGCGGTTTCAACGCTCAGAATCAAAGACTTGGCATCCAAAGTTGGTCCATTCATAACCGATAAATCCATCGTTGACAAATCTTCTGCGGCGGCAACTAGTTTACACCACGAGGATGGATTAAGAATCTGCCGGCTTTGAGCAGGAAATCACCAACCTGATACGGCAACCGGGGAAAACCATCAAACTCGCCTCTCAGGTTGAACGTTGCAGTAACCGGGTCAGGCCAGCGCTGTCGTATACCATCAAAGAGCGCACGCGGTGAACTCAGATTGTTGAGCATCAGGGGCGGTGGAATGATTGGTAGATGATCCGCCGGAAAAAGTCTGCTCCATTGGTACAATACATTGGAAAGCAACCAGGCCGGGGGCTCCTTAGGTCTGAGCTCAATAGGCATCGCTTCAATTTCCGCAGAGAGTAAACGATTGGCGAGGCCAATGGCGCAAGCAACCCAGTTAGCTCGCTTCTTGCTGCGTCCTAGGCAGCGGTCCCAATCGAACCCAACTGGCAACGATTCCATGGCGGCGCCGATATCGCATAACCAAAGGGGCCGCCAAGCGCCATGTTTCAAGAGGTGAATTGCCATCAGCGCCAGATGATCCTCATCAGAAAGGACGCGAATACCCTCGTCCTCCAAACCAATCAATTGGGAGCGTGAGAAAAGTTCTTCAAAGGATCGATCTTCGAGGCCCTGGAAGTGCTTGTGCAAATCAACCCAACACTCACTCACTTCCGGTCGAGCCAGGGCAACTTGTGCAGCTTTGAAGTCTTGTTGTTTGACGCAGAGATCGATGTCGCCATACGGTCGGAGCGCCTGGTCGGGGTATAACGAGGCCGAAACCCAGCCCTTTACCAGGATTGACTCAATTGACTCCGTCCGCAGCCATCGAAAAACTTTTTGTATCTTCTGCTCATGAATACCAGACTGCAACGCCTGAAGCCGGTAAGCCTGATGCATCACTTCCGCCGAGGGGCTGGCGCGCAAATCTGTTTCTCTTATACGCCACCAACCTAGCGCCGCTGCTCCCGATCCGTAAAGCAGAGGCGTAACTTCTTCCAACTCCGATTGCGATAATTGCAACTCGGTGAGGGCATCGCGTCGCCATGAGCCGGCAAGTATGCGCGCAACTAAGCTTCCCTTCCCGGCTTCATGCATACGTTGTGTCATTCGTCTCCGCGCGGTGGTGTGAGGTAAACGAGCCAGAGATTAACGAGTACCTACTCTTCGAGCCTATTCAAAATGGACTGGACCATATCGCGAGACTCGCCGCGCGCGCCCTTCACTATTTGAGCGGTAGCCACCACGTGCTGCAACGCCACCAGGGCTTTTTCTGGTTCACGTCGAGCTGAAACTGTGTTGGAAAGAAGTTCAAGCACGCCTTTTCCGGCTGATAGCTTTCGTGGCCGCCATCGTGCTCCTTCCTTGAACCGGGTCATCACAACAAGACCAACCGGAAGGGGTCGAGTACCTGTCTGACCACCCAGCGTTTCAACTGAAATCTTTGACTGCCGCACTTCACCAGCCTCGCGAATTTCGAGCGGTTTGGGAAAAGGATGTACGCGACCCCTCGCATCAAATACTGCATACTCGTCCGAGTAGTATGTCGCACCGGCGCGTACCAACTCAGCGACCAGGCTTGTTTTCCCGCTGAAGCTGCGACCTGGTACTACGATGGCCTTCCCTTTCCAGCCTACAACGCCGGCATGAACGAATACTCGTCGCCGCGCCAACTCCGCTACAAACAGACGCAAATCGGATTCGAACGCTTCGAAAACCTGGTTGAGATCCAGAGACCGAGCCAGTCTGATGTGATCCCCGTAAAGGAGATTAAAGCGACGCACATTCCCCCGCGTTCCCTGCAAACCGATGAGGACCGAGTAAAGTCGCTCCACAAAGGGTGACGAGCTTAACTCCCAACCGTGGGGCAGGTGTTTGCGAACTCTTTTCAGGCATGAAGGGTCGTTTGACCGAATGCCAATTC
>WNFC01034698.1_pt1 | contig 10216 bp, 11 predicted proteins | sample 5400541 | NCBI WGS metagenome assembly WNFC01 (sample SAMN13153342, study PRJNA577476) | soil metagenome | isolation source: 120 cm saprolite under Douglas fir tree site 2 hole 2 replicate 1 | place: USA:California | collected 2015-04-18 | reverse complement strand
GGCATCTAATGGCAACGAATGGTGCGGAAGCCCTGGCCAAGGCGCAACAGGAGGTCCGGCGCAGTGATGTCCGCTACCGGCATCCGTATTATTGGGCTCCATTCGTCCTGGTGGGACCGGCAAATTAAAACCGGGGAAATTAAATTGATGTCCGTGTATAGCAGCAGAAAGACCTTAGCCAGCTAAAGCGAAGCCGCTTCTGGGGTGTGCGAATGAAACCTAAACTTGGTTGGTCAGCACTGCTTGCATTGGCTACAACGATGGCCTTTCTTGGTGGCCTCTCTGCCGTTGCTCAAATTCAGGTCAATTCTACCAATCCCGCCGCTGCACCGCAGGGCACCACCACGTTGAACGTGACCATCAGCGGGAGCGGATTCAAGAAAGGCGCGAAGGCAGCCTGGTATGTGACTGGCACAACGAATCCGGGAGGAGTGACCGTAAATTCGACCACATTCAACGGCTCCGGCCAGTTGACAGCGAACCTCACGATAGCATCCGGCGCGGTCATCAGCGGATTTGACGTCGTAGTAACCAATACCGACGGCCGCACGGGCAAGGGCACGGATGCGTTCACGGTGACTTCTGCAGGAACACCTATCGGTTGCTCGACCACGGGCACGCCTAGCGGATTCACCCAGACCGCCGTACTCAATCCGGTTCAGTCGAACGGAGCGGCGTTGGTCACCACGTTGATCTTGGGTAACGCGGTCCGAGTCCGACCCCTGGATTTGAATAAGGATGGTGTCGTCGACACACTCGTGGCGTTCGTTACGTCTGGAAGTCAAAACGGCTCCATTCCGGGAACGTACGTTTTCTTCCTGGATCCCGTGACAGGGCAGCTCCAGGCCACCAACCCGGTGACCGGCGCGGCCTGGCAGAACCCGCTGCAGGTACTGACTGGAGTTCAATCGAGGCACGCTGCGGCAGGGGACGTCAACGGCGACGGCATACCCGATTTCGCCTTGGGAAGCCCCGCGGATGGAGTTGCTTATTTGTTCGTCGGCGCTGTAAGTGGATCGCCTGCCTACACCCCGAGCTATACCGCGTACAAAATTTCGCCGCCTGCCGGCGCGCCATCTACCTGGGCAAGGGCGGTAGCCTTGGGCGATCTGGACGGTGACGGTAAGGACGAGATTGCGGTCAGCGCAGTCCCCGGCAGCAAGCAAGCTGTAGTACCCGCCGTCTTCATCTTCAAGTACACAGGCAGTGCGGTCACGTTCTGGGAGAAAATCCAGGACCCGACCGGCAGCCAGACATCGGATTTTAGCGGGGGAATTTATGGCGGGGCAGTTGCGATCGGGAACGTTAGCGGCGGTGCAGGCAACGACCTGGCAGTCGGAGCCGACAGCGCGGGTACGAACGGCTTGGTTTACATTTTTCCATACCCCGCATCGCAATCGAACCATTTCACCCTCTCGGGGCCAGGACCGGGTTTTGGCGAAGGAGTCGGAATCGCGGATGTCAACCTGGATGGTTTCCCAGACTTGGTGGTCAATACCGGAGGCTCCAAGTCGGGTCAGACGTTGGTCTTTCCGGGCGTCGTGCATGCGGGCGCCAGCTACACCAATCAACTGCTGCCCGCGACCGGGTTGTCCAATAATTGGGCCCTTCCGGATTTCGCAGTTGGCAACTTGCAGTCAGTCGGAGCGGTGGCGATCGGCACTCCCAACGCGAGCAACAGTAACGGATGCCCGATCTCCGTGGGTGCTCTGCAGCTGTTCACGTCTCCCTATGCCTCCTCGCAACAGCCGAATTATGTGTTCGAACCGCCAAATCTCGTCAATTCCAAGCAGTTCGAGTATGGATACAGTGTTGGCCTCGCGCCTGGGTATCCTCTCATGCTCATTGGCGAGCACTATCGAGACGTGGGTACAACGTCGCAAGCTGGGCAGGTGTACGTGTACAAGAAGAATTAGGTGATGAAATGGCGGAGATGGCGAGATCGAATTTGCAATTAACGCTAGGACGCAGTGGGCAGGACCGAACGCGATCTGTGGTCCATCCGGCATGGGAGCGTCTGATGCGCTACTGCGCCGAGCTGGGCCACGGTGAGATTGAGAAACTAAAGATCCAGGACGGTGTCCCCGTTATCGCGGATGTCGTCCGGGAAAAAGTGAAGTTCGCATAACTACTAGGTCAACTAATTAGGGCTGACCGAAGCACTCGGAGGCCGTCACGCCGGCAAGCGCCGGTGCGGCGGCCTTTTTGTTATAGACAACCCGATTCTGGGAGGAGGAACATAATGAAGGTGCTACTCGGATTACGAACGGCAACACACCGCATCCATTTGCTCATCTGTGCTGTTTTGCTGGCCGCGATTCCGGTCGCAAAGGCGCAGACCGAGACTCTGCTGTACAGCTTCGGGACCGACGCGGAGGGACCCTTTGCCGGCGTGATCATGGACAAATCGGGGAACCTGTACGGCACGACACCTAACAATGTCAATGGACCCAGCTACGGCACGGTCTATCAGCTTAGTCCATCGGGAGTCGAGACTATCCTTTACAAATTCGCAGGCTGCCCTAACACCGGATGTCCTGGCGACGGCGTAGCGCCTTACGTGGTCACTCTCATCACGGACAAGGCTGGCAATTTCTACGGCACCACCGCCTACGGCGGGGCTTACGGCTACGGCACGGTCTGGAAACTGGCCTCTGGAGTAGAGAGCGTGCTGTACAGCTTTGCCAGCTACGATGCAAACAACGCAAATACCGGCGGTGCAGTCCCATATTCCGGAGTGATCATGGACAGTTCCGGAAATCTCTACGGCACCACACTTGTCGGCGGTCCGTCAGGTCTGGGCGTGGTCTACAAGCTGACGTCATCTGGAATTGAGGTCGTGCTCCACAGCTTCTCTGGCCCTCAGTCGGGAGGCCAGGGCGCGGACGGAGCAGAGCCTGTTGCGCCGTTACTCATGGACAAGGCTGGCAATCTGTACGGCACCACACAATACGGCGGTACTTACGGTCTGGGCACAGTGTTTAAGCTGACGCCATCAGGCAGCTACAGCATCGTCTACGACTTCTCCGGTTCGCCCTTGGACGGAGCAGAGCCATATGCGGGGCCCATGGTCATGGATAAGATGGGCAACCTCTATGGAACTACTGCATACGGCGGCTCCTATAACTGGGGAACCGTATTCGAGCTTAGTCCTTCGGGGGCAGAGAGCTTGCTATACAGCTTCACCAACTCAAATGGCGACGGGGCAGTTCCTTATGCAGGATTGCTCCTGGACGGGCACGGAAACTTCTATGGAAGCACCTACCAGGGAGGCGATTCCACTCAGTGCGGGACAGCCTGGCGGCTGACACCTTCCGGAGTAGAGACTGTTCTTCATATGTTCACTGGTTATCCCGGCGACGGATGCCATCCTTATTCAGGTGCATTGATCGTAGATTCCAAGGGAAGGAACCTCTACGGCACAACGTTGACAGGGGGCTCTTACAACAGCGGAACGGTTTTCAGCGTGACTACTCGCTAGGAAATTTTTGCGCATTAGGATTCCGCTAAATCCGCTTAGCTGGCAGTCCAACTGAATAGGGCTAACCGAAGCACTCGGAGGCCGCTGGTCCGAAAAACGGATCCGCGGCCTTTTTAGTTTGGGGAAAAGAAAGGGAGAGACTATGACTAGTAAAAGCACGCTACTGACGTTCGCATTCGCAACACTGGTCGCGCTGCCCAGTTGGGGCGCTCCGCCCTCCGCTAACCGTGGGACCTGCTCCGATGTCCCGTTACTGTTGATCGTGGCGCCGCAGACGCCTGGTCAAGGGGGCATTTCCGGCGACGGCGTGTCCATATACAACAACCCGAACGATCCGGCATTCAATGGCGGCACGCAGTATCAGGATGGCATCGGCGGCGTGTACGTCAAGTTTCAGGTCTGCAACGGCACGAACGACTTCATCCTCAACCTGCGCGGCACCAAGTCGCCTGTCCGGTACCTGAACCTCGATTTCTCTGCGCCACTGGCCCCAGCCGATACCGCCGACGGCGCAGTGGACCTGACCGGGCAGAAAATTCACCAGCAGGGACAGCAGATCAATGAAATGGCCAATACTGCACTGTATTCCAACGGGCAGTTCGTCACCTGTTCGGGGATGAAGCTCAATCCCTTGAGCGCCACGGTGAGCGGCGGCGATGCCTGGTTTAAGCCAACGACGATTTACGACCCTGTGGTTCCGGGCTGCAGCGGAGGCACCGGGCCTGATCTCGCCAACCAAGCGGCCGAGACTTCGCCGGCGCAAGTGCAACAGGTCAACGCCTGCACCTGGACGGTGTCGCCGCTGCTGGACAGCACCGGGACGTGGTATCGGATCGGCGTTGCAGAGGTTGTGAAAACCGGGGGGCACACGAGCACGTGGGTGGCGGGCGGTCAGTTCCAGATGCCCTTCAGCTACGAAATCCAGAAGCTCAACTGCACGCCATAGGAGCCGTTCACGCTGGGCCGGTCACGTGGCACAAGTTCCGGTGCGGCGGCCTTGGTTCGCCAACGCCAAAGGCTGCGCAATAGACGCCAGACAACGGCTTGGCTCCCAGCAAAATTTTAGCGGGAAAATATCGCGCGTGTCCGTGTAGTAGAACGAGAGGTTTTTCCAGGAGGAGATCATGAGACGTATCAGCTTTGTGATGTTCGTTGTTTTCGCCTGTTTTGCGTCAGCCCCGTGGCTGCAAGCACAGGGCGAATTCACCAGCTTCGACGCTCCGGGCGCGGGAACGGGGCCCGGCCAGGGCACCGGGCCTAACCAAATGACCGCTGCGGGGACAATTGTCGGAAACTACGTGGATAGCAATTTCGTGACCCACGGCTTCGTGCGGACTGCCCAGGGTGAATTCGCAACTATCGATGTGCCAGGGGCTCGGCGTACGCAGGCCCTGGGCATGACTCAAGCGATGGTTGTTGGGTTCTACAGGGATACCAACCGCGTAAGGCAGGGCTACGTGCTCGGTCCCGACGGCAAGTTTGTCACCTTCGGAGCGCCGGGCGCGGGGACGAGCCCCGGCCAGGGCACTCTTGCTGCCGCTATAAATGCGGCGGGTACGGTCTCGGGAATGTATTGGGATGCAAATTACGTGACTCACGGCTTCGTGCGTGCCGCCGACGGAAGCTTTGCCACCTTCGATCCGCCGGGCAGCGCTTACGTGATTGCAGACACGTTGGGCATCAATTCGGCAGGCACTGTCGTGGAGCAATATGTTGATGCGAACTCCGTAGGCCACGGTGCGCTGCGCACCGCTGATGGCACGATTGTCACCTTCGATGCGCCGCACGCGGGGACAGGCCCAGGCCAGGGGACTTTTCCCGAGGCCATTAACGTAACAGGCATGGTATCGGGAAATTACGTCGATTCGAACAACGTGCGGGAGGATACTTGGATTCGAACTTTGTGTCTCACGGTTTCGTGCGCGCCGCTGATGGCACGATTGTCATCTTCGATGCGCCGGGGGCCGTGGGGACAGGCGCGATTAGCATCACCCCATCGGGTGCGGCGACGGGGTCATACACCGACTCGAACTTTGTGTCTCACGGCTTTGTGCGTAACCCGTAAAGGGATTGTTACGAACTCAAGCCGCTCAATTCTCAGGCTGTTACGAACCTAGTTAGATTAATTCGAAGAAAGCGATGTTCCGCGATTTGGAGCATCGCTTTTTGTTTGAAGAGCAAGTTTTGGCCGGGGCTTACTGAGGTGCGGTGAGGCCTAAGAGATTGCCGCGAGCGTTCGACTCTGGCTTGCGGCTCCGAGCACGTTGATCGTGCGTTTTAGGTTGTAGGCTATCGTTGCCAGGTCCGTGTAGTGCACCCCTCAGAACTAGACACATGGGGCCGTGTTTGAAGTAAGGGTTTGGGCGAACCGAGCGCGAGCGTCGTGCGGGGTTCGTCCGTGGAGTCCGTGATGCGGACGGTCGTGATTGTACTCCTCGATCCAGCGGGCTATGCTCCACTCGGCCTGGTCGAAGTTCTGGTACTCGTTGAGCCACACCTCCTCCTTCTTTCAAGCTGCGATGGAACCGCTCAATGTAGCTGTTGCCCTCGGGATGGTTGTAGGCCGTGCGGCGGTGGGTGATGCCCGGCCGGTTCAGGGTTTCGACATAACGCGCCGACGTAAACTGCGTGCCGTTGTCAGTCGTCAAAGTCAAACCCATTCCACGAGAACAGAAAGGCAAAACCTCCAGCACGGCACGGTTGAGCGCCGCCAGAGCTTCTTCCGTGCGGCAGCGCAGACTCAAATCCCAGCCGACGATCTCCCGCGTGCAGCAGTCGATCACCGCGACCAGATACGCCCAGCCTACACTCGGCCCCGCCCAAACCTTGGTCATGTCCGACTGCCAGACGTGATTGGGATACAGCGCTTCCACCTTGCCCCCAGTCCTTTCTGCGCGGGACCCGGAAGCGGCGTTGGCGCACCAGCAGTCCGCGTTCTCGCATGACGCGCAACACCCGTTCGCCGTTCACCACCAGCCCTTGCGTATTCCCCAGCCACCAGACCACACGACGATAGCGGTAGGCCGGCTTCTCGCCGCAGGCCGTGATGATCTCCTGGTCGCGCGAGCGATCCGCACGACTCCCGCGCGGTTGCCGCTGATAGTAGAGGCTCGAGCGGCTGATCGCCAGCGTCTCCGCCAAGCCTTACATGCTGGACGGTGAACCCGCTGTCTTGACCAACAGCGAAATTGCCAAGCTGCTCTCTGACCTTCAGGGCGCAAGGGCGCATTTGAGTCTCCATCACTGATTCGTAAGCGCAACCAGACCAATCAGTTACAGACTAAACTCCTTACTTCGGGACCAGGGGGTCGGAGGTTCAAATCCTCTCTCCCCGACCATATCTAGTTGATTCGGTTGACTCGCTTCTCGCGGTTCCCGCAAGTTTCTGATTCCAAACATTGAGTTTTGTGTCCCAGTTGTGTCCTAACGGCACGCTGGCGCAGCGACGCGTGTGCGTGCGCTAGCAGCAGATGCGTCACTTGGTAGCCATCGCCGCAAGGGCGAAGGCAATTATTAAAGGAGGAAAAGATGTCGCAAGAAAACAACAACACAGAAATATCCGTGACGCGGAGCACGGCGGACGGAACCAAGAGACTGAGCGAGGATGCCCGCGACTTGGGCCCGATGCAAGCCGGCCCATTCGTAATCGGCCGAGTGGACGAAATCGTCGGCGAAGGCGGCGTGGAAGTGCCAGGCTATGTGGTCACCAAATACGAGTTGATCCAGATCGTCAAGCACTGGACGGCCGAGATCATTGATCTAGATTTTTCGTACTTCCTTAACGGCTGCACGGGATCATCCGAATGGCGCACTCGGGATTATGCGAACCGGCGCTTGAACACCATCGTCAAGGCGATCGGCGAGGAAGAAGTGACTAAGGCAGTCAGGCATGCCGAGCAGGCTTTCGCCAAAGGGGTCGATCCGCAGGCTTGGAAGATTTTCACAGAAGGGAGTAAGGAGGAGCAGGAAGATTTCCAGCAAGAAGTACAGGAGAAGCTGGCACGCGACACCCAACAGGGTCGCAAATGAGCGCGCAGACAGAGAGGCCGGCTTCATTCTTCTAAAAGACTAAGCTCTCGGCGATTTGTTCGGTGGGCGAGAGGAATTCGAGGCGAAGCTAGTCCTGCAGCGCTTTACAAAGGTGCGAAATATAGATTCGGCGAAACGAGACCCTTGGAGAACGATTACTGCCAGATGCGTTCAGGATTGAAAACGGACTGATTACGTTGAAGGCCCTTAATAGCCGTGTGCGGACGGGCTATACGAAAACGTGCGGTTACTCGAAAAGTCCCGGCTGTGCAACGTTGTCTTCAGGTTCCCGAAAATTGCTCAAACCAATGCCAACCAGCCGATAGCGTTGTTGTGGACCCAGGTCCACTCGCTGTCTTAGCTTCAGCGCGATCTCCGTCAATTCTTCGCAGGACGAGGGAGGAGGGCCTAGCGTGTGGCTGCGGGTAAGAATCTTGAATTCACTGGTTTTCAGCTTGAGAACCACCGTCCGTGCGATCCGTGATTCTTTGCGCGAAGCAGACCAAAGCTTTTCTGCCAGGCGTCGGATCATGGGTTCGGTTTCTGCCAACGGCACATCGTGTTCAAAGGTGTCCTCGACGGATATCGACTGCGTCGGTCGGTCTGGGACGACTGCACTGTCGTCGATTCCCCGGGCGAGTTCGTGAAGGCGCAGGCCATAGCGGCCGAAGTGGTCTTCGAGCAATGGCAAATCGAGAGTTCGCAGGTCGTCAACTGTCGTTATTCCAAGCTTCGCAAGTTTTTCTTCCGTCACTTTGCCGACGCCTGGCAGACGTCCTACGGGCAGTGGTAGCAGAAATGCATCGATATCCTCGGGCTGGATGACGAAGAGTCCATCTGGTTTGCGCCAGTCAGAGGCGAGTTTTGCTAGGAACTTGTTGGGTGCTACGCCCGCAGAGGCTGTCAGATTCAATTCTTGCCGGATTTGCTCACGGATCGTGCGTGCCACCAGAGTGGCCGTCGGCAAGCCGGTCTTGTTCTCGGTAACATCGAGGTAGGCTTCGTCGAGCGACAGTGGCTCGATCAGGTCGGTGTGGCGCTTGAATATCTCCCGCACGCTGCGCGAAACCTCCCGATAACGTGTGAAGTCCGGAGGCACGAAGGTAGCGCCAGGGCACAAGCGTTCCGCGCGCACTGCCGGCATAGCCGAACGCACACCGAAACTCCTTGCCTCGTACGAAGCAGCGCAGACGACAGAGCGGTTACCCCGCCAAGCGACGATTACGGGCTTGCCGCGCAGGTGCGGATCATCGCGCTGCTCGACCGAAGCATAGAACGCGTCCATGTCGACATGGATGATTTTTCGCACAATCTTCTGCCAACAATACTATTTTGTGCTCCAGAACACTTTCAAACATGTATCCGGCCCGATCGTAAACCGCGGTTGCTGTAGATTCTAGGAATGCGTGCAGCTTCTAGTTTCTATTCTGTACTCGCGGTTTCCGTGCTCTTCCTGCATGCGCTATTCATTTTGTGGGTAGTCTTCGGAGCTTTGGTGACGCGCTCGCGCCCAATTCTGCGCTGGCTGCATCTCTGTTCTCTTGTTTGGGGAATTCTTACGGAATTACTTCCTTGGCCGTGTCCTGTGACGGTGCTAGAGAACTGGCTGGAAGCCAAGGCTGGAGTTCAGCCGTACCGGGGTGGGTTCCTGCTCCATTATCTGGATAAGTTGGTCTACCCGGACATTTCTGCAACAGCCCTGACGATTGCAGGGGTGTTCATCTGCGCTCTGAACCTTGCGCTCTATGGCCGGCAGATGTGGATCGCCCGGCTCCGGTAGTTTCCGATGTGTCAGTGTTCTGGCGAAACGAAACCAAATCCCACATTCCATCAGGCGTAGAAGTTTGTTGCCGAAGAACATAGAGGTTCCCGTCATCGGCGCGAACCATATAAAGGATGCTCTCTGGGTCGTACCACTGGTCCAGCACCGTCTCGACGTGATACTGTCTTCCTTCGAGCCGGAACCGAATAGGTTGTTCGTCAGCTTTTCGGCCCGCATAACATTCCACATTCAACTTCATCAGTTCCATTATCGTCCAAAGCCGCAGCTTTGCTTGGAGTGACTAGAAATTTGCCTTTTTTCGGAGTCTGTGAGCGCTTGGAAACGTCAGAACAATCTCGCACGGTGTCATTTCCAGTACCTCAGGGGTGGTCAAGCTTGCCCGGTTCTTTAAGGAAGATTCCCGCCGAATATACGAGCTATGTTGAAAAGCGAGCGGCTCACGCAGACTAGAAGCCCTCTCACAAATACCTCAATAGGATTATGCAGCAGCCGAGGTGAAGCTGACCTGCCCGGCCATTTTTGTACCAAGTGGAATGAGAGAGAGTCCACTTGGTACAAAAATGGCCGGGCAGGTCAGGTTGCGGGCTGTGAAAGCGGTAGGGTTTGCAAAAAGGGTTTTCCAACCTTATAACCGGACCTGGGTGCCCGAAATTCAGCAGGTTCCGGACTCCATTAACAGGCGAACGCTGCTGTGGAGCAACCTCTAATGGCGGGCCGGTTTCAAGTGGTAGATGAAGCTGACTCCGGCATAGGATTGATTTCGCACGCCCACGGCCCGCTCCGCTGGTATTGTTTCGTTCGGCACCTGGAGGGTCTCTAGAGTCTGCCCGGTGTAGCCGTTGGCGAACAGGAAATGGACTCCCGCTTCGAACAATTCGCTGCGGAAGCTGCGGGTCAGAGAGCCACGAATTTCGCGTACGGGC
>WNFC01028701.1_pt1 | contig 10216 bp, 4 predicted proteins | sample 5400541 | NCBI WGS metagenome assembly WNFC01 (sample SAMN13153342, study PRJNA577476) | soil metagenome | isolation source: 120 cm saprolite under Douglas fir tree site 2 hole 2 replicate 1 | place: USA:California | collected 2015-04-18 | reverse complement strand
CTGCCCGCCGGGCTCGCGCCCTCGTACTTGTAGTAGATGCGCGCGGGGGTGTCGAGGGCCTTCTCGAGCCGCCGCGCACGGTAGAGCGGGGTCGGGCGCCACAGGCGGAGCACGTCGCGCACCTGGTCCGGGATCTCGATCCACCGTTCCTGGCTGACCTCCTGCTTGATCAGCTCCATCGGGAAGAGGGGGGCCAAATCTTGAGGCCCGATCGGCTGGCCGGTGCCCGGATGGAGCGGCGGCGGCAGCGGGCTCTTGAAGTCGGCCTGGATGTTGTACCAGCGGGTCGGGAGCTCCTTCTCGGTGAGCAGGTACTTGGTCGTCATGTCGGCGGGCTTCCGAGCCATGTGGCGGCCTCCTTCCAGGTCGTGCGACGGTGGGACTGATGGGAAAACGGGCACCACACTACAGGTCGCGGATCGAACCCGTCAAGGGGGTCAGGGCCGCGCGGGCGGCGTGACCGAGAAGACCTCCACCGCCTGGCGGCGGGTCTTGAACTGGGCCGGGCCGACCGACGCGACCGCGATCCCGTCGGCGAGGCCGGCGCGCGTGTTCTCGTCGATCAGGATGGGATGGCCGAGCACCTTGGTGTGCGCCTCCAGGTGGGCGGCCAGGTTCACGGTGTCGCCCACCCCGGTGTAGGTCATGCGCTGCTGGGTGCCGGTGAAGCCGGCCACGATCGGGCCGGACGCGATGCCGATGCCGATCCGGATCTCCAACGCGCCGCGGCGGGCCTGGTCCTGGTTGAACCCGTCCATCAGCTCGAGCATCTCCAGCGCGGCGCGCACCGCGCACTCGCGATGGTCCGCGCGGGGCAGCGGGGCCCCGAAGATCGCCATCAGGCCGTCGCCGAGCATCTGGTTCACGATGCCCCCGTGGCCCCCGATCGCGTCGAAGGTGAGCGTGTAGTAGCTGTTCAGCAGGTCGATGGTGTCGGCCGGCGCGAGCGCCTCGGTGAGCCGGGTGAATCCCCGGATGTCGGAGAACATCACGCTGGCCTCGACCTGCTTGCCCCCGAGCGCCACGCCGGTCGTCAGCAGCTCCTCCGCCACCTCGGCGGTGGCGAACTTGCGGAAGAGCTCGCGCTGCTGGTCGCGCAGGCGCTTCTTCTCCAGGCTCGCCCCGACGCGGGCACGCAGCAGCACCGCGTTCACCGGCTTGAAGAGGTAATCCTCCGCGCCCATCTCGATGCACCGGGCCACGCTGTCCACCTCCTCCACCGAGGACATCATCACCACCGGGAGGTCGCGCAGGCGCGGGTCGGCCGCGAGCGCCTCGAGCACCTGGTAGCCGTCCATCTCCGGCATCTCGATGTCGAGCAGGACCAGGTCCACGCGGCGCTTGGCGAGCGCCGCGAGAGCCTCCCGCCCGTTCTCGGCGAAGGTCACGGTGTGCCCGAGCTGTTCGAGGGCGCGGCCGAGCAGGAGGCGGTTGACCCGGTTGTCGTCGACGACGAGGAGGTCGCCGGTGGGACCGTTACGCGGTGAGGTCACGTCGCAGATCTCCCAGCGCGCTCGCGGCGCGCTCGTAGTGCTCGGTCAGCCGGTCGAGCCGGCCGGCCGCCCCGTCGAGGCTCCCGGCCCGCGCGGCGGCCTCGAGCTCGCGCGCCAGCGCGGCCAGGCCGGTGGCGCCGAGGCTCTCGGCGGTGGACTTGAGCGAGTGCGCGGCCCGCCGGAAACCGTCCAGGTCGGTCCGAGCGAGGGCCTGTCGCAGGGCGGCCAGCAGCTCGCGGGCGTCCTCGCCGAAGGTGTCGATCAGCTCGGCCACGAAGGGGCCGCCGGTCGTGACCACGAGGCGCTCGAAGGTGGCGGGATCGATCACGGTCGCCTCCGAGCCCGCGGTAGGAGCGGCCGCCGCGGCGGGGCTCCGGTGGGCCGGGGAGCGCTCGAGCGCGGCGACCAGCTCCTCGACCCGGATCGGCTTGGCCACGTAGTCGTCCATGCCGGCGGCCACGCACAGCTCCCGGTCGCCCTGCATCGCGTTCGCGGTCATGGCCACGATGCGGGGCCGGCCACCGCCCGGCCAGCGGCGGTTGATCTCGCGCGAGGCCTCGAAGCCGTCGAGCTCCGGCATCTGGACGTCCATGAGGACCACGTCGTAGGTCTGGCGCTCGACCGCCTCGATCGCCTCGAGGCCGTTGGCCGCCACGTCGGCCCGGTAGCCCATCTGGGCCAGGAGCCGGAGCGCCACCTTCTGGTTGACCGCGTTGTCCTCGGCGAGGAGGATCCGGAGCGGGTGGCGGCCGGCCATGTCCGGATCGAGCTCGCTCCGCGCGGACCGTCCCGTCGCCACGTGGATCGGCTGATCGGCCAGGACCGAGACCAGCGAGTCGAAGAGCTGGGAGGGCTTGATCGGCTTGTGGAGGTACGCGGCGAAGCCCTCGTCCTCGGCGCGCGCCTCGCGGCGGCCGAGCGAGGTGAAGAGCACCAGGGGGAGCGTCGCCCCGGCCGGTGCCTGCCGGATCGCCCGCGCGAGGGCGATGCCGTCCATCTCCGGCATGTGCATGTCCAGGATTGCGAGGTCGAAGCGCTCACCGGCCCGGACCCACTCGAGAGACTCGAGCGGCGACTCGGACGCCCGCGACGTCAGGCCCCAGATCTCGAGGTGGGCGGTCACGATGCGGCGGTTGGTGGCGTTGTCGTCGACCACGAGCACCCGCTTGCCGCGCAGCGTGGGCTGCACCCCGCTCAGGTCGCGGTGGATCTGCACCGGCGCCTCGGTGGCGGCGGCCCGGATCGAGAAGTGGAAGTCGCTGCCCACGCCTTCCGCGCCCCGGCGGGCGGGCGCTCACCGAGAGCACGACCTCGCCCCGCTCGGTGAACTTGACCGCGTTCGAGAGCAGGTTCAGCAGCACCTGGCGCAGGCGCGTCACGTCGCCCACGATCGCGGCGGGTATCCCGTCGCCTAGGAGGTAGGCCAGGTCGATCCCCTTCTCGGCGGCGCGGGTGGCCACCAGGTCGAGCGCACCCTCCACGCATTCCCGCAGGTCGAAGGGCTGGGCCTCCAGCTCGAGCTTGCCCGCCTCGATCTTGGAGAAGTCGAGGATGTCGTTGATGACGGTGAGGAGGGTGTCGCCGCTGCCCCGGATGATCTCCGCGTAGTCGCGCTGCTCCTCGGACAGCCGAGTGTTCAGCAGGAGGCCGCTCATGCCGATGACCGCGTTCATCGGGGTGCGGATCTCGTGGCTCATGGTGGCCAGGAACGCGCTCTTGGCCTCGTTGGCGGTCTCCGCCTCCCGCCGGGCGCGCAGCAGCTCGGTGATGTCGTGGTAGATCCCGATCATGCCCACCTTGGCGCCATCGACGATCACCGGCAGCGACGAGATCTCGACATCGACGAGGGTGCCGTCTTTCCGGGTGCGCCGTGCGATCGAGCGGATCCATTCGCCCGCGAGCGTGTCCCGGATGTTGGCGCGGACCTCCTCGCGCAGCTCGGGGGTCGCGATCAGCTCCTCCATGGCGCGGCCGAGCGCCTCGACCGGCGGGTAGCCGAAGAGCCGCTCCGCCCCCGGGTTCCAGCCGATCACGCTGCCGTTGAGATCCATGGTGACGATGGCCACCGGGCTCGTCTCCAGCAGCGTGTCCGCGTACTGCTTCTGGCGCTGGATCTCCTGGAACAGGCGGGCGTTGTGGATGGCCAGCACCGACTGGGTCGCGAAGGTCTGGAGCATCGCGATCGCCTCGGGAGGGAAGGCACCCCGCTCGCGCCGAATGATCACTAGGCCGCCGAGCAGCCGGTCCTCACGGATGAGGGGTACGGCCAGCAGCGATCCCATGCCCTGCTCGACGAGCCGCCGCCGCGCCTGGGGAGCGACCAGCTCCGCGTCGTGCTGAATGTCGGCGACCTCGACCGGAGCCCGGGTCACGCCGGCCCGGCCGATCGCGCCCTCGCCGAGCCCGATCGGCGCCACCCGCATCGTCTCGACGTACTCGGGCGTCATCCGGTAGGTGGCGCGCTGGTGGAACGTCCGGGTCGCTTCGTTGAACTCGTACGCAGCTGGACCGCGCGCCCGACGATGGTCTCGAGCACCGCGTCGAGGTCGAGGGTGGAGCTGACCGCCTGGCTCACCTCGCCGAGCGCCTGGAGCTCGCCGACCGAGCGGGTGAGCTGCGCGGTGCGCGCCTCCAGCTCGTTGAAGAGACGCACGTTCTCGATCGCGATGCCCGCCTGCTCGGTGAACGTCTGAAGGATCGGGATCTCGTCGCTCGAGAAGGGTTCGGGCTCGCCGGCGGGCCCGCTGCGGGTGATCGCGAGGGCTCCGAGCGCGCGTCCCTCCCGGATGATCGGCACCGCGAGCACGCTCCGGTAGCCGGACGAGCGAGCGAGCTCGCGCACGGATTCCGATACGTTTTCCGCCGCGATGTCGACGACATTGATGACCTCGCGCCGCTGGATGGCACGGGCGACGAGCGTGCCGCTCTCCGAGAGCCGCTGCGGAAAGGTGCGCTGGAACTGGTCGACTGCAGCGGGAGGCAGGTTGTGGTGAGTGACGAAGCGGATCACGTCGCCGTCCACTTGGTAGACGAGCGCGAACCGCGCGTGGCAGAGGCGAACCGCGTTGCGCACGATCGCGTCGAAGACCGGTTGGGTCTCGGTGGCGGAGGCGCTCATGACGCTCAGCACGTCGGCGGTCGCGGTCTGCTGCTCGAGCGCGCTGGTGAGATCGTGGTTGCGGGCGTCGAGCTCCGTAAAGAGCCGGACGTTCTCGATCGCGATCACCCCCTGGTCCGCGAACGTCCGGAGGAGCTCGACCTGTCGGTCCGGGAACAGACCCGGCTCGGCGCGCCCGACGGCGATCGCGCCGATGGCCCGCCCCTCCCGCATCATCGGGACCGCGGCCAGGCTGCGGAAGTTCATCGCCGTTCCCACCTCGGGGAGCCCGTACTCGGGGTCGGTGCGGATGTCGGGAATCTGGGACACGCCCCCGGTCAGGATCGCGCGTCCGGCGGCGGTCCCCCGGTCGACGGGTCTCGGGAACGCGCGCTGCGCGGCGGCGAGGCCCTCGGGCGTTTGCCCCTCGGACGCCACGAAATGCAGGACTCCGCTATCGGACCGGAAAACCTGGCAGAGCTCGGCCTCGCAGAGGCGTCGCGCGCTCTCCGCGATGGTGTCGAAAACCGGCTGCGCGTCGGTCGGGGAGCTCGAGATGACCCGCAGGATCTCGCCGGTGGCGGTCTGCTGTTCCAGGGTCTCGGTGAGGTCGCGGTTGCGGGCCTCGAGCTCCTTGAAGAGCCGAACGTTCTCGATCGCGATCGTTGCTTGCTCCGCGAACGTGCTGAGCAGCTGGACCTGCGGGTCGCTGAAGGTGCCGGGCTCGGCCCGGCCGACCGTGATGGCGCCGATCGCGCGCCCGTCGCGAAGCATCGGCACGCCGAGCAGCGCGCGGAAGCCGGCGGCCACCGCCGCCTCCTGGATCCGGTAGCTGGAGTCGGCCAGCACGTCCGGAATGTGGACGATCGCCCGCTCCTGGATGACGCGGGCCGCGCCGCCCGCGGGGCCCGGCCGCATGGGGAAGGTCCGGCGAAGGGCGGCGACCCCTTCGGCGTTGGAGCCGAAGATGGCGCCCACGTGGATCAAGTCGCCGTCCCAGCGGGTCACGGTGCTCACCTCCGCCCCGCACAGCCGCACCGAGCTCTCGGCGATGATGTCGAAGATCGGCTGGATGTCGGTCGGCGAGCTGGAGATGACGCGCAGGATCTCGCCGGTGGCGGTCTGCTGCTCCAGCGTCTCGGTGAGGTCGCGGTTGCGGGCCTCCAGCTCCCTGAACAGCCGGACATTGTGGATCGCTATGACCGCCTGGTCCGCGAAGGTCTTCAGCAGCTCGATCTGGCTGTCCGAGAAGGGCCGCGCGGTCGTCCAGGTGTGGAGCACGATGATGCCGACCGCGGCCCCGTCGCGGAGCATCGGCACCGCCAGGACGGTGCGCACCCCGGCCCCCAGCACCCCGGTGAGATTGAAGTCGCGGTCCGCCTGCGCGTCCTCGATGTGGATGGGGCGGCCCTGCAGGATCGCCCGCCCGGTCGCGTGGCCGTCGTTCACCGGGGCGGGATACGCTTGACGGAGCGCGTCCGCGCCGGCGAAGCCCACGTTGGCGAGCGACTCGAGGTGGATCAGCTCGCCGTCGTAGGTGAACACCGCGGCGGAGTCGGCCTCGCAGAGGCGGCGTGCGTTGCGCGCGATGGTGGCGAAGACCGGCTGCACGTCGGTGGGCGAGCTGGAGATGACCCGGAGGATCTCGCCGGTGGCGGTCTGCTGCTCGAGGGTCTCGGTGAGGGCCCGGTTGCGCACCTCGAGCTCCTTGAACAGGCGGACGTTCTCGATGGCGATCACCGCCTGGTCGGCGAAGGTCTGGAGGAGCACGACCTGCCGGTCGGTGAAGCGGTGATTGCTGGTGCGGCGGAGCTGGATGGTGCCGAGCGCGACCCCGTCGCGGAGCAGAGGAACGCAGAGGATGGTGCGGAAGCCCATGCGTCGCGCGTTGGCGCTGCTTTCCGGGAAGTCCGCGGTCTCCGCCTGCATGTCGGCCACGTGGACGGTCTCGGCGTCGAGCACCGCGCGGCCCCAGGCATTCCCCCGGCTTACCGGAAGGAAGAATTCGCCCACCGTCCCCATCGGAATCGGACCGTGGTGGGCCACGAGCAGGAGCCGGTCACCGTCGCGGCGGCACATCGAGGAGTCGAACGACTCGCACAGGCGGGCCGCGCTCTTGACGACGGCGTCGAACACGGGCTGGACGTCGGTCGGCGAGCCAGAGATGACACGCAGGATCTCGCTCGTCGCGGTCTGCTGCTGCAGCGTCTCGGTGAGATCGTGGTTCCGGGCCTCCAGCTCCCGGAAGAGCCGGACGTTCTGGATCGCGATCACTGCCTGGTCCGCGAAGGTCTCGAGGAGCGAGATCTGCGCGTCGGAAAACGCGCGCGGGATGCCCCAGCGCTGGACGGTGATCGCGCCGATCGCGACCCCGTCGCGGACCATCGGGACCGAGAGCAGGGTGCGAAGGCCTACGGTGTCCCGCAGGGCGTCGAGCACGTAGGCGGGATCCTCGCGCACGTCCGGGATGTGGGCGGGGCGGCCACTCAGGAGCGCGCGTCCGGTCGCGGTGCCCGCGGTGGCCGGGCTCGGGTACGCGTCCCGCAGGGCGTTGGCCTGGGCAGGGTTCGCGTTATCGAGCGCCTCGATCCGGACCATCGTTCCGTCGTACATGAACACGCCCGCGGAGTCCGATCCGCACAGGGCCCGGGCGTTCTTGACGATCGTCTCGAAGACCGGCTGGACATCGGTCGGAGAGCTGCTGATGACGCGCAGGATCTCCCCGGTCGCGGTCTGCTGCTCCAGGGTCTCGGTCAGGTCGCGGTTGCGGGATTGCAGCTCGCTGAGGAGCCGGACGTTCTCGATGGCGATCACGGCCTGATCGGCGAAGGTGGTGACGAGCTCGATCTGCTTTTCGCTGAACGGCTCGACCCTGGCCTTCAAGATGACGATCACCCCGAGGAGGACGTCTTCCCGGAGCATGGGAACGGCCAGCACGGTGCGATAGTCCTGCTCGTTCACGAGCGGTCCGTACTCGTAGTCCGGCACCGCGAGCACATCGTCGACGTGGATCACTCGACGCTCGGCGGCCGCCCGGCCCGCCACCGAGCCGGGCCCGGGGCGCGTCGGATTCCGCTCGAGGTACTCCTGGAAACCCGGCCAGGCCCCGTAAGCGACCGCGAAGCGCAGGACGTCTCCATCGAACCGGAAGATGTGACCACGGGTCGCGCCGCAGAGACGGGTGGCGCTCTCGACGACCGTCTCGAGGACCGGCTGCAGATCGACCGTGGAGCGGCTGATGACCTTCAGCATCTCGCTGGTCGCGGTCTGCTGCTCCAAGGCCTCGCTGAGCGCCGCGTTGCGCGCCCCGAGCTCCTGGAAGAGCCGGACGTTCTCGATCGCGATGGCGGCCTGGTCCGCGAAAACCTTGACGAGGTCGAGCTGGCGGTCGGAGAAGGGCTCAGGCGTGGTGCGGAAGAGGACGATGGCTCCGAGCGGCGCGCCCTCGCGGAGGAGGGGGGTGGCGAGCGTGGTGTGGTGCCCGAAGCGGCGCTGGAGGTCGCGGCCGACCGGCAGCTCTTCTTCGGGTTCCGCGGCCAGATCGGCGACGTGGACGGTGCGACGCCACAGGACGGCGCGCCCGCTCACCGAACCGGTGGTGACCGGCAGCTCGAGCGCCTCGATGCCGCCCGATCGGGACGCCAGCTCGCGTCCGAACGGCCCGACCGCCGCCGCCCCGCGCAGCACGTCGCCGTCGAGGCGGAGGATCGCTACATCCGGCGCCCCGCAGAAACGCGCCGCCGCCTGGACCACGGTCTCCAGGACCGGCCGGATGTCGGTGGGGGAGCTCGAGATCGCGCGGAGGATCTCGGCGGTCGCGGTCTGCTGCTCCAGAGTCTCGGTCAACGCCTGATTGCGCCGCTCGAGCTCGCCGAACAGGTTGACGTTCTCGATCGCGATCACCGCCTGGTCCGCGAAGGTCTCGAGCAGGGCGATTTGGCTGGGCGAGAACGCACCCGGCCTCGGGCGCAGTACCGTGATCACCCCGATCGGGACACCCTCCCGCAGCATCGGGACCGCGATGATGCCGCGAAACGTGGCCGCGGCGGCCACCGCCCCGACCGCGTACTCGCGGTCCTCTCTGACGTCCGGGATATGCGCGATGCGACGGTCGAGCACCGCCCGGCCCGCGGCCGTCCCCCGGCCGGGCGGTGCCGGCCAGATGCTCCGTATGGAGGCGAGGGCCTCCGGGGTGAACCCGTGATGGGCCGAGAAGTGCAGCTGCTGTCCGTTGAAGCGGAAGACGAAGCAGCGCTCGGCCTCGCAGAGACGGGCCGCGCTGGCCGCGATGGTGTCCAGCACCGGCTGGATGTCGGTGGGCGAGCTCGAGATCACGCGGAGGATCTGCGCCGTCGCGGTCTGCTGGGTGAGGGTGTCGGCCAGATCGCGATTACGCTCCTCTAGCTCCTGGAACAGGCGCACGTTCTCGATCGCGATCACCGCCTGCTCGGCGAAGGTGCGGACGAGGTCGATCTGAGCCACGCTGAACGGCTTCACCGCGCGCCGGGCGCAGCCGATCGCCCCGATCGGCACGCCGCCTCGCAGGATGGGCACCGCGAGGAAGGTGCGATAGCCGGCCGCCCGGAGCAGGGCGCCATGGGTCTGGCGGTCGTAGTCGGGGTCGGCCAGGACGTCCGCGATGTGGACGGCCCGACCATCGACGAAGGCGCGACCCATCGCGAAGCCCCGCTCCGGAGGGCGGGGGAACAGTCGACGGTACTCCTCCGCCTCCTCGGGCAAGACGTGGTTGACCGCGACCAGGTGGAGCTGGCCGTCGTCGAAGCGGGCCACCAAGCTGAGCTCCGCGTCGCACAATCGCTCCGCGCTCTTCACGATGGCGTCGAAGACCGGGTGGACGTCGGCGGGTGAGCTCGAGATGACCCGCAGGAGCTCGCCGGTCGCGGTCTGCTGAGCGAGGGCCTCCGCCAGGCGCTCCTCGAGATGCCGGGGTGCCGTGGCCGCGCTCGGGCGCGCCTTTCCGGCCGCCGCCCGCGGCTTGCCCTTGGCCTTACCGGGGGCCTTCTTGGGCCCCGAGCCCCGGCGCATCGACTCTCCTGAAGTGGGATGGCTCGCGCACCCGCGCGAGAGTGGACGACAGGCTAAGCGATGGCGCCCGCGTTCACAAGGGGCACGCACACGAGGTCCGCTTGACGCGGTCGCGGGCTGCCCCGATACTCGACGGTCATGAGCCCCGATCCCGACGCTCGCCACACGCTCGCCGCCGACGCCCTCGACGTTCTCTTCCGCAAGGCCCGCACGCACCGGGCCTGGCTGGACCGCCCGGTGCCCGACGACCTCCTGCGCCGGGTGTACGAGCTGGCCGCCGAGGGGCCGACCAGCGCCAACTGCAGCCCGATGCGCGTGCTCTTCGTGAAGTCGCGCGAGGCCAAGGAGCGCCTGCGGCCGGCCCTCACCCCGGGCAACGTGGACAAGACCATGCAGGCCCCGGTCACCGCGATCATCGGGCACGATCTGGAGTTCTACGAGCAGCTCCCGCGCCTGTTCCCGACCGCCGACATGCGGGTGTACTTCGTGGGCAAGCCGGAGCTGATCGCGGCCACCGCGTTCCGCAACGGCAGCCTCCAGGGCGCCTACCTGATGCTGGCCGCCCGTGCGCTCGGGCTCG
>WNFC01020974.1_pt1 | contig 10217 bp, 7 predicted proteins | sample 5400541 | NCBI WGS metagenome assembly WNFC01 (sample SAMN13153342, study PRJNA577476) | soil metagenome | isolation source: 120 cm saprolite under Douglas fir tree site 2 hole 2 replicate 1 | place: USA:California | collected 2015-04-18 | reverse complement strand
GCATTCGCCTCTTCGCGGTAAAGCCCGTGCTCCCGATTGAGTCGCAGGAAAGCCGCGCGGAATGCGTCCGTTGCCGGGTCGTCCGCGGCATCGGAAGCCATCGGCGTCCGCGCGGCCCCGATCTGCAATCGCTGCAGCGCGTCGGCGCGGGCGATTGCCGCCAGCGACCGGTTGGAGAGCACCGCCAGATAGGCCGGAACGTCGAAGAACGTCCGCGATCGCGCATTGACCCAGACCCCGAGCACCCGTTGCTTCTGCCGGGTGACGACCTCCTGTCGCGGCCCGGTAACCGTCACGACCACGTCGTACCCGCTGCGCCGGGTCGCCGATGCGGCATCGCGCTCGATCACGCCGAACAGCACCGGCTCGGCTCCGGTAAAGCTCGAATTGATCAACACGCGGTGGGCGGAGAGCGAGACCACCAGACGCTCCGCATGGGCCGGAACGGCCGCCGCGAGTGCGGCCAGAGCCGCCGCGAACCCGGTGAGACGCCAGAACCTCATAGTCGGCCCTCGATCGGACGCAGCGAGAACAACTCGTCCGGCTGCAGCACGAGGTCGAACGCGAACCGCAGGCCCACCAGCAGCACGAGAATGCCGAGCAGCAGTCGGAGCTGCTCGCCGCGGATCTTCTGCCCGGCGCGGGCCCCGAATTGCGCGCCGATCACCCCACCCACCATCAGGATCAGGGCGAGCACGACGTCGACCAGATGGTTGGTGCCGGCATGCATCACCGTCGCCCCCGCCATGGTGACGAGGGTGAGGATCATGGAGGTGCCGATCACCACCCCCGTCGGCACGCGCATCAGATAGATGAGCGCCGGGACCAGCAGGAAGCCGCCGCCGATGCCCATGATGGCGCCGATGAAGCCGATGCCGAAACCGATCACCCACAGCGGAATCACCGACACGTAGATCTTCGACTGCTTGAAGCGCACCTTGATGGGCAGGCCGTGGATCCAGGTGTGGCTTCCGGGGCGGCGGATGTCGGCGGGTTTGCCGCTCCGCGCCCGCGCGATCGCCCGCAGTCCCTCGACGATCATCATCGACCCGACTGCGCTGAGCAGCGTGAGGTAGGAAAGCCCGATCGTGAGATCGAGCTGACCGACGGTGCGCAGGATCGAGAACAGCCACACCCCCGTCATGGTGCCCAGGATGCCTCCGATCAGCAGCATCGAGGCCAAGGCGAAGTCGAGCGCGCGCCGGCGCCAATAGGCGATCACTCCGGAGAAGGACGAAGCCGCAATGTGGCTGGCGACGCTCGCGACCGCGACCGCCGGCGAGATGCCGACGAAGATCAGCAGCGGGGTCATCAGGAACCCGCCGCCGATGCCGAACATGCCGGAGATGAAGCCGACCGCGATTCCCATCGCGAAGAGGAGGAACACGTTGACCGGCAAGTCGGCGATCGGAAGGTAGATCTCCACGAGCTTGTCCGCCGGAAGCGTACCGGCTTCGCGGGGTCGTGAGGGGTCCGGCGGACGGCTCGCAATCCGCGAATTCGGTACTCGAGTGGTTGGCAGCCCTTGCCGCCCCTGTTGACCGGCAATGGCCGATGGATGTGAGACCGATCGTGTCGAACCGCAGCCCTAGCAGCTTGATGCTTGCAAGCAAATCCCCCGCAACGAGCTTTTCGGCCGGTGCCGGTCGCCGCCGTGCCGCTCAGACCGATCCGGAGGCTCCGGTCCGGCGTCCGGGCTTCGATTTCGCCGATGGGGCGATCGGGAGCGCGCGGTCCTTGTCGCCGCCCGGCGCCTCGACCTTGGTCGCCTTGTCCGGTTCGGGATCGGCGGTCCAGGTCTGCACGGCAAGTCGCGCCGCGACCAAGGATTGCGGGTCGAGCCGCGCCGCGACTTCGTCGCGTTTCTTGCTGGCGTCCTTGTCGCCCTGTTGGGCGGCGAGCGCGAACCACTTGTAGGATTCCGCGAGATTTTGCTCGACCCCGACGCCGCGCGCATACAGGATGCCGAGATTGTATTGGCTGTCGCCGACGCCGTGATCGGCAGCCTTTTGGAACCATTCCGACGCGGCCCTGTAATCCGGGCTGCCTTCGAGGCCGACCGTGTAGAGCACGGCGAGATTGTGCATGGCTTTGGCATTGCCCTGCTGCGCGGCGGCCAGATAAAGCCGGCGTGCCTCCATCACGTCCTTTTTCACGCCCTGGCCTTTTTCATAGAGGCTGCCGAGACGGTATTGCGCGGGAGCAAGCCCGTGATCCGCCGCGCGCGCGAGCCAATGCGCGGCGTCCTCGAAGTTCTGTGGTGGGCCGCGGCCCTCGGCGAACCGCACGCCGATCTCGTATTCGGCCGCGGGATTTCCGGCGACGGCCGCCGAGCGCAATGCCGAATTGCCGATCGCGTTCGGCAGCGTTTCGGCAGCATTGGGTGCGGGCTCCCGGGCAGCGCGCTGGCCGGCAAGCGTAGCCGCATCGGCCTGAGGGGGAGAGAGCGAGCCGGTGACCTCGCTGGTTTGCAGGCCGGGGTTTGCGGCGGGCCCGGAGAGGACGCGCTGGTCCGCTGGCGGCAGCACGCTGCGGTCCGGCACCGGCGAGAGCAGAAGCTCCTCACCCGTGGCGCTCGCCGGCTGGCGAGCACCGGGCGGTCCGCTCTCCGGCACGACCGGATCGGGTGTGAGCGCCGCGCGCGATTCGCTTGGAGCGGGCGCGGCCGCCGCTCTCGCGTCGGCGGCCGCAGACGGGGTTGTCTCGGAAGCCGAACGGGGTGATTCGGTACGAACGGAATCTTTCAGCCTCGGCAGCGGCAGGAGATGGCCGTTGACGATGACATGCAAGCTTCCGGCCCCGAACAGCAGCACGCCCGCCGCAATCATGAGGGGGCGCCGGCGGTTTGCCACGGCGGCGGCGATTCCGCCCGCAGCCCGCGACCGCACCCCTGTCGGATCGGCCGGATCCGCACTTTCCGCGGCCGCGGCCTGGGCGGCGCGCCGCGCGGCGGCGATGAAGTTCGCCTTTGCGGCTGGTTCTGCGGGAGCTGCGTTCGTCAGGGCCGCTTCGGAGGCGGCGATCCGCGTGGCGGCGGACGACGGGGTGCGTGTGTGCGGCGATCCGGACCCGGGCTCAAGAGGGTGATCCGCCGGCAAATCGCAATCGATCGGCAGGTGCTCGGGCGCCAGTTTGGGGGCCGGGGGGTTCACCGGCGCGAGCGAACCGGAACCCGACCGTGAGCCCGACGGAACGCGAGTCTCTTGCGGCTCGGCCGAGGTCCGAACCCCGGCGCGCACGCCGGTCTCGACGATGGCAAGCCGGTCGACCAGACGCCCCAGGGTGTCGCGGACGGTCTCGAGCCCATCCTCGGTACGGTGATCGGTTTCGGCCTGGTTCGCCCGGAACTCGACAAGCTCCTGTTTGAGCGCGTCGATCTCGATTCCCGTTGCGGCGGAATCCTCGAGCATCTCGCCGGCCATGGTCCTTGCGGCGCGCTCTGCTTCTCCGACCGCGGCGGCGCGGGTCTCCTTGAGCTGGAACATCAGGTCGACGATGTTCCGCTCGATCGCGCCGAGGCTTCCCATTACGCCGGAATCCGCGAGCATCTCGCCGGCGACGGTTCTCACCGCGCGCTCTGCTTCGTCGACGGCGGCGGCGCGGGTCGCTTTGAGCTGGAACATCACGTCGGCAATGCTCCGCTCGATGGCCGCGAGGCTGTCGAGGCGAGCGTCGGACGCATCGAGCTTTTGCGCCAGCTCGAGCATCTTGCTCTCGATCCGTTCGAAGGCGGTGCGATCGGCGCCCCAGGTTGCGGCGGCGTCGGCCGCATCGGCAGGACGATGCAGCGTCTCGATCTGCTCGGTGATATGGCGCAGCTGCTGCTCGAGCCGTGAAAAGTCCTGGGCGCCGGCAGTTTCCGCATCGAGCTCGCGCTGGCGCGCGGAGATTTCCGCAAGGGCGTTGCTCAATCCTGCGGCCCGGTCGCGAGGCGCGTCGCGCAGACCAAGCGCCCGGTCGACCGCGGCGTCGTGGGTTGCGGTAATCGCTCCCAGCCGGTCGAGCCTGGAATTGAGATCCCGGATCGCGTCGGCGAGCCGCTGGGTCGCGGCCGGGCTTTGCGGAACGATCTCGCGAAGGATCGAGGCCAGCCGGGCCTCGGCGGCGTGCAGCGGCGTTCCGATCTCCGGGGCCGAGCGGCTCGACGTGCCCTCGTGCCACGCCTGGGCTTCGTTGCCGCGCTGCATCAGCTGATCGATGCGAAGGGCAAGCGCGTCGAGACGTTCGCCGAGGACCGTGAGGACGTCGTCCTCGGGACGACGGTCGTACGCATCCAGTCCGCGGCCGCCGGCGCGGACCCCAGCATCGGCCGCCGTGTCGAGGATCGCGGAGTTGAGCCATTCCGCCAGCGACAGTCCGGACCGGCGAGCTGCCTCCCGCGCCGCCTCCAGCGTTTCCGGCCGAAATGGTCGCGTGTTCCACGCGGCGCCTGATGTCATGCTCACACCCGCACTGTCGTCGCGACAGGAGGCGCAGGGCGAATGCCCGTGGATCCGGCGCTGGTGAACAACAGGTTGAAGCTGGCTCGGCCCCTCGTCCTCAGGTCCGACTTTTCTCCGTTGGGGTAAACATGCGGTTAACGAATGCTTCGCCTCGAGAATTTCGCCTCTCGGTATGGCTCGCCCGACCCGTGGTCGAGGAAATATTCGGCCTCGGAAATCAACGCGTCCGACGTGACGTGCTTCGAGCAGAACAGGCAAGCATGCGCTCGCGGGTTCGACACGTGGCTACGTGCTCGAAGGCTGCTGGATCATTGTTTCCGGCAATCGGCTGCAGCGACGCCAATACCCGCAAGGCTCACCTCGGTCTGCGAGCATCCATTGTAAACCGGCGTCGGCCCCGCGCGAGAGAGCTCAAGGTCCGGCGATACACGATCGTAAACGGCTAGTCGGCTTCGCGGGCTTCTGAGCAGATCTGCAGGGTCGCGAGCGCGCTCAGCGTCGTGGCATTGGGGCAATAGTCCCGCCATTCCTGCCAGGCCGGATCGCGGCCTTGCTCCTCCAGGTCGACCGCGCAGCGGTCGCGCACGCCGCACAGGGCGCAGACCCGTTGCAGATCTCGGAAGGTCGCCGGTTCCGACTGGGCAAGCGAGATCGGTTCAAGATGTAGCGCCGCCATGCGCTCGGCCAACAACTCGCGTTCGTCGGGATGGCTCACGAGATTTTGCAGTTCGAAGCTCGACAGTCCCAGTTCCTGGGCAATGCGCTCCACCTCGGCGGCACCGGCGCATTGCAGCTCGAAGCCACCCTTGCGAGCCGTGTTCCAATTCCGATACCAGCGGCTCAGCGTGCTCACGATCGGCCAATGTCGAGGAGGGGCTGCCATGCGGAATTCCTCCTGTAGGGAACGACGTGGAAAGTAGCGCATGGGCGCCGGCGGGACGCCTTGACCTAGGTCAAAACTCCTTTCGCTGCAGCCGCCCGAACGGCGTAGAAATTTCTGGACCGGAGCTTTACGTTTACGTAAACGTCATATATATGCTGCCCGGGGTCGGCAAAACCGCCGGCCCGTGAAGCGCACGCGAGCAGGCCCGTGAAGCCCGAACTCAATTCCGACCGCCGGTCCGGCCGCAATCCGAGGCCCGTCATTCCCGATCTCGCTGCCGGCTTCGACGCCGGCGCGGCAGGGCGGGAAATCTTCACGATCCGGGAGTTGACAAAGGAATTCGGCATCAGCGCCCGGACCCTGCGCTTTTACGAGGAGAAGGGATTGATCGCGCCCCGCCGCAACGGGCAGGGGCGGCTCTACGGCCGGCGTGACCGTGCACGGCTCAAATACGTGCTGATGGGCAAGGCGGTCGGCTTCTCGCTCGAGGAAGTCCGGCAGATGCTGGATCTCTACGATCTCGGCGACGGCCAGGTGACGCAGCTGCGGGTCGCGCTGGGCAAGTTCAAGCAACAGATCGGCCGGCTGCGGCGCCAGAAGTCGGAGATCGAGCGGGCCATCGTCGAGCTCAGCCGCGCCGGCAAGGCGGTCGAAACCATGCTCGCCGCGCGCGGGCAGGCCGGAACGTGAATGCCGGGGCGCCCGGCCGAGTCGGCCGGGCAAGCGCACCCGAAGATAGGAGCATCCCATGCCGACCTATAAGGCACCCGTCGAGGACGTGCTGTTCCTCTTGAACGACGTCTTTCATATCGAGCGCTACAACAACCTGCCGGGGTTCGCGGAAGCCTCGCCCGATCTCGTCGAGGCGATCCTCGGGGAAGCGGCGAAGTTCTGCGAAGAGGTCTTGAGCCCGCTCAATCGTGTCGGCGACGCCGAGGGCTGCACGCGTCACGACGACGCCAGCGTCACGACGCCCAAGGGATTCAAGGAGGCCTACCGGCAGCTCACCGACGGCGGCTGGATCGGCATTTCGGCGCCCGTCGAGTTCGGCGGCCAGGGGCTGCCGGCGGTGATGACCGAGATCGTCAACGAGTTCCTCTGCTCTGCCAATATGGCGTTCGCGATGTATTCCCTGCTCACCCAGGGCGCGATCTCCGCGCTCTACGTGCATGGCTCGCCCGAGCAGAAGGCGATGTACCTGCCGCCCATGATCGCCGGAAAATGGACCGGCACGATGAATCTCACCGAAGCGCATTGCGGCACCGATCTCGGGCAATTGCGCAGCAAGGCGGTTGCCCAACCGGACGGCTCGTATCGCATCACCGGCACGAAAATCTTCATCTCGGCCGGCGAGCACGATCTCGCGGAGAACATCGTGCATCTCGTGCTGGCGCGGATCGAGGGCGCGCCCGCGGGGGTCAAGGGCATCTCGCTGTTCGTGGTGCCGAAGTTCTTGCCGAATCCCGACGGCACGCTGGGCAAGCGCAACGGCGTCTCCTGCGGCTCGATCGAGGAGAAGATGGGCATTCACGGCAATTCCACCTGCGTCATGAATTACGACGGCGCGATCGGCTGGCTCGTCGGCGAGGCCAATCGCGGGCTCAATGCCATGTTCACGATGATGAACGGCGCCCGCCTCGGCGTCGGCGTGCAGGGGCTCGCGCAATCCGAGGTCGCCTATCAGAATGCTGCCGCCTATGCCAAGGAGCGCCTGCAGGGCCGCTCCTTGAGCGGGACGAAATTCCCGGACAAGGCCGCGGATCCGATCATCGTCCACCCCGACGTTCGCCGCACCCTGCTGAGCATCCGATCGTTCAATGAAGCCGCCAGAGCTTTCGTCGTTTGTACCGCGCTCCGAGGACGACGCGGCGCGGCGAACCGCAGACGATTACATGGGCCTGATGACGCCGGTCATCAAAGGCGTGCTCACCGATACCGGCTTTGCCAATGCGGTAATGGCGCAGCAGGTGTTCGGGGGCCACGGCTACATCCGAGAATCCGGCATGGAGCAATTCGTGCGCGACGCGCGCATCGCCATGATCTACGAGGGCGCGAACGGGATTCAGGCGCTCGATCTGGTCGGACGCAAGCTCGGCAAGGACGGCGGCCGTGCCGTCATGGCGTTTTTCGCCGAGGTAAAAGGCTTTCTCGACGAGCACGCGGAGGTCCAAGCTTTGCAGCCCCACCTCGGTCCGCTCGGCGAATCCTTTGGCCATCTACAGCAGGCGACGATGTGGTTCATGCAGAACGCGTTGAGCAACCCCGATAACGCCGGGGCCGGTGCAACCGACTACATGCATCTGTTCGGCCTCGTCGTGCTGGGCTATATGTGGGTACGCATGGTCGCGGCGGCGCAGCAAAAGCTTGCCGCCGGCGCCGACGGCGCGACGCAGCGCCTCGATGCCAAGCTTGTCGCCGCCCGTTTCTACATGGACCGCATGCTGCCGGAGACCGCGGCGCAGCTTGCCCGCATCCAATCCGGCGCCGCGAGCACGATGGCGCTCCCGGCGGAGGCGTTCTAACCCGAGCCGCGCCCTCAGGGCGGGCCAGCCTGCCGGGAAACTGATTTTGCCGATCTGGAAAGCAACCGCGACGCTCGTCGCTGTGGAGGAAGCAAATGGCCGATGCATTCATTTATGACCACGTCCGCACCCCGCGCGGCCGCGGCAAGGCCGACGGGTCGCTGCACGAAGTCACTGCGCTCAATCTCGCCAGCCAGGCGCTTGCCGCGATCCGCGACCGCAACGGGCTCGACACTTCCCTGGTCGAAGACGTGGTGCTCGGCTGCGTCGATCCGATCGGCGAGGCGGGCGGCGATATTGCCCGCGCCGCCGCGCTTCACGCGGGCTACGGCGACGGCGTGCCGGGCATTCAAATCAACCGATTCTGCGCCTCCGGGCTCGATGCCGTCAATTTCGCTTCCGCCCAGATCATGGCGGGCCAGCACGACATGGCGATCGGCGGCGGGGTGGAATCCATGAGCCGGGTCGGCATCGGCGCTTCCGGCGGCGCCTGGCCGATGGATCCTTCGCTGGCGGTTCCCGCCTATTTCATGCCGCAGGGAATTTCCGCAGATCTGATCGCGACCAAATACGGATTCTCCCGCGACGACGTCGATGCCTATGCGGTCGAGAGCCAGAAGCGCGCGGCGCAGGCCTGGGACGAAGGCCGGTTCAAGCGATCGGTCGCCCCGGTCAAGGACGTCAACGGGCTCACGATCCTAGCCAAGGACGAGCACATGCGGCCGTCGACGACCATGCAGTCGCTGGCGCAGCTGCAGCCCGCGTTCGTGCAGATCGGCGAGTTCGGCGGGTTCGACGCCGTGGCGATCCAGGCGCATCCCGAGGTGGAAACGGTCAATCACGTGCATCATGCCGGCAATTCCTCCGGCATCGTCGACGGCGCCGCCGCGATTCTGATCGGCAGCAAGCGCGCGGGCCGCCGCGCCGGGATCGAGCCGCGTGCGCGAATCAAGGCGTTCGCCAACATCGGCTCCGAGCCCGGCATCATGCTCACCGGGCCGGTCGACGTGACGAAGAAGCTGCTCAAGAAAGCCGGCATGACGCTCGCCGACATCGATCTGATCGAGATCAACGAGGCGTTCGCGTCCGTGGTGCTGCGCTACATGCAGGCGTTCGATCTCGACGCCGAAAAAGTCAACGTCAACGGCGGAGCCATCGCCTTGGGGCATCCGCTCGGTGCCACCGGCGCCATGATCCTCGGCACCGCGCTCGACGAGCTCGAGCGCCGGGATCTCGCGACCGCGCTGGTGACGCTGTGCATCGGCGCCGGCATGGGAACCGCGACGATCATCGAGCGGGTGTGAAATATTCGACCGCGCCGTTACGCACGGCACGGACCGCAATGCGAGAATTCGCGCAATTATCGAACGAGAGAGCTCACGATGTCCTTCACCAATTTCAAGTTCGACGTCGACGCCGACGGCATCGCGCTGGTCACCTGGGACATGCCGGGCCGCTCGATGAACGTGATCGACGCAAAAGTCGGTCAGGAGCTCGATGCCATCATCGAGCGGGTCAAGAGCGATGCCGGCATCAAAGGCGCGGTCGTCACCTCGGGCAAGGACAGCTTCAGCGCCGGCGCCGATCTGAGCTTCTTGGAATCGCTGAACCAGGTTTTCAGCGAGATCGCCAAGCGCGACGGCGAGGAGGCGGCGACCGCGCGGCTGTTCGAGCAGGTCCGGAACCTCTCGCTCTTGTTCCGGCGGCTCGAAACCTGCGGCAAGCCGTGGGCCGCCGCCATCAACGGTACCGCGCTCGGCGGCGGGTTCGAGCTTTGCCTCGCCTGTCATTACCGGGTCGCGGCGGACAATCCCAAGACCCGCGTCGGGCTGCCCGAGATCAAGGTCGGGCTGTTCCCGGGCGGCGGCGGCACGCAGCGCCTTGCTCGCATGCTGGCGCCCGCCGACGCGCTGCAGCTTCTGCTCAAGGGAGATCAGATCCGGCTCGACCGCGCCAAATCGATGAAGCTCGTCGACGCGCTCGTGCCCGCCGCGGATCTCCTCAAGACCGCCAAGGACTGGGTCAAGGCGGGCGGCAAGGCCAAGGCGCCGTGGGACGTCGAGGGCTTCCGGCTGCCGGGCGGACCGGTGTTCTCCAAGGCCGGGATGATGACGTTCCCGGCCGCGAACGCCATCTACCGGCGCGAGACCCACGACAATTATCCGGCGGCACGGGCCGTCCTGCAGTGCGTCTACGAGGGCCTGCAGCTCCCCATGGACTTGGCGCTGCGCGTCGAGTCGCGCTATTTCGCGAAGATCCTGCGCTCGCCCGAGGCTGCGGCGATGATCCGTTCCCTCTTTCTGTCGATGCAGGAGCTCAACAAGGGCGCGCGTCGGCCGGCGCATGTGCGAAAAACCAAGCTCGACCGCG
>WNFC01010647.1_pt1 | contig 10217 bp, 12 predicted proteins | sample 5400541 | NCBI WGS metagenome assembly WNFC01 (sample SAMN13153342, study PRJNA577476) | soil metagenome | isolation source: 120 cm saprolite under Douglas fir tree site 2 hole 2 replicate 1 | place: USA:California | collected 2015-04-18 | reverse complement strand
GGCGATTTTTCCGGGAACGCGGCGGTCAGATTGGCGCGGCCGATCCTTTGCTCGCGCATGACAGGTCCGATCAGGCGGGCGACCCGGCCGAACAGATCAGCGGTCTTGATCGGATCGAAATAGCGGGTGGTGCGCAGCATTCCAACCGTCAACGCACCGACCGCGGCCTCGCCGAGCGGCTTGGTCGCGTCGCGAATGCGGGCTTTGGCGCGAGGGAGCAGGCGGCTCATTGGAAAATGGCTGGCTTGCTAGATCGGTTCGCGCGTCAGAATCAGCGAGGCATTCTGCCCGCCGAAGCCGAACGAATTCGACATTACCGCAGTGACGCGGGCGTCGCGCGCCTTGTTGGGAACCACGTCGAAGGGAATTGCCGGGTCCGGAACATCGTAGTTGATGGTCGGCGGAATCCGCTGATGCTCAAGCGTCAGCAGCGAAAATATGGCTTCAACCGCGCCCGCCGCTGAAATGGTGTGGCCGACCATCGATTTGTTGGACGATACCGGAATTTGAGTGGCGCGTTCACCGAACACGGTGGAGATGGCCAGGTATTCCATCTTGTCATTTTCCGGCGTAGCGGTGCCGTGCGCATTGATGTAGTCGACCTGCTCAGACGTCATACCGGCATCGGCCAGTGTTTTACGGACGCAGCCGATGATCGGTTTTCCGTCAGGGCTTGACCTTGTGCGGTGAAACGAGTCGGTCAATTCACCACAGCCGGCAACGACTCCGAGAATCGACGCGCCGCGGGCAACGGCGGCCTGATAGCTTTCAAGCACCAGCGCACCGGCACCCTCCGCCATGACGAAACCGTCCCGATTCTTCGAGAATGGCTTGGAGGCAGCCTGAGGAGGGTCGTTCTGGGTCGACAATGCCGACAGCAGGGAAAACCGGACCAGCGCTTCCGGATTGACCGAGCCGTCGGTTGCCACGCACAGCGCAGCGTCGGATTCGCCGCGGCGGATCGCCTCGACGCCGAGCTGGATGGCGGTGGCACCCGACGCGCACGCGGTTGATAGCGAGATCGGCGATCCCTCGGTGCCGAAGGTTTCGGCAAGATAGCCCGCCACCGAGCCAAACATGAAACGATGATGAAATTGCGCGAACTGTCCGCCGCCGCTTACACGCAATATGTCGTGATAGTCGAATTCCGGCTTTCCGACGGCGCGTCCGAGTTCCAGCCGTTGCGGCCACTCGACCTCGACAGGCGCAACCGCAAGAAACAGCGGTCCGGGGAATTCGCCCTTACGGCCGATGCCCGACTGCTCGAGGGCTTCTTCAGTGGCGATTTCGGCGAGCCGCTCGGTAAGGCCGGTCGACGAGGACGGGTCGACGGTTATGAAATCGACCGTGCCGGCCATCGTCGTCTTCAAACCGTCGATCGGAAAACGAGTGACGGTCCGGATTCCGGATTCGCCCGCGGTCAGCTTCGCCCAGTTATCGGTTTTACCGGCACCGAGCGATGTTACGACGCCCATCCCAGTAACGACGACAATCGGCCTGCCGAATTTATCGCGTGGTGCTGCCATGATTTCCCCCGTCGATTTCCGCGCCATGCTTAGCTGATGGCCTCGACCAGGGCCATGCCTTCGCCCTGCCAGTGACCGGTTCCCAAGACAACAATCTGGGTCGGCGGCCCGGATGTTTCAACCTCCAGCCCGGTTGGATCGTTCGGTGGAAACAGCGCGCCGCGTGAGATCGAAAGCGCCGCAAGCGCAAGGCCCAACGGAAATTGCGTCTCCAGCGTATGACCGAACGTTGTCCCGGTCGCACGCACGGCGTAGCCGGGGTGCTGCTTCAGGAAGGCCTTTTCCTCCGAAGTGACGGGCTCAACACCAGTCGCGCCTGTGATGAGATTGCCGTTATCGGCAAGTACGCCAAGTTTCGGCCACAGCGCCTGCAGCGATTTCGTCACTGCGCCGGGTTGTTTGCGTTGCGCCAGATCGGCGACCACGTTGGTCAGTTTTGCGTAAGGCTTTGCGCCACGTGCCTCGGCGTGCGCCTTGGATTCGATAACCAGGAAAACGCCGGCCGAGCCAAGGGCAAAGCCACTGTTCTTATTCCGCGCCCACACCGGCGCAAATTTGTCCGTCAGATTGAAGTCGCCGAACTCGTAGAGGATCAAGAGGTCCGAGCGTTCACCGTTATGGGCCGCGCCGACAAGCACGATATCGCTTTGACCCGAGGCGATCCGCGCCAGCGCGATCCGCGCCGCGTCAATGCTTGCAGCTTCCTCGCCCATGAACGTGCGCGACGTTCCCGAGACCCCGTGAACGATGGCAATATTACCGGCGAGCAGGTTAGAGAGCTGAGCCAGGAAAAGCGTCGGCCGCAAATCGTTCATCAGCCGTTCGTTGAGAAAGCTGGGAGCTGAATTGCCTTTTGCATCGGCGTTCATAATGGCCATGTCGACAGCGAGATCGCGCTCGCCGCCGCCGGCCGCCACGATCATGTCCATCCGCCCCAGGATTTCCTGGTTACCTTTGACGCCGGCCGATTCCAGGGCAAGTCCGGCGGCATAGGTGCCGATGCGCTGCCAGGCCTCCATCTGGCGCTGATCGCCTTTTTTCGGGATCTGCACGTCGAAGCTTACCGGCGCCAGCGGATGAACGATGTAGGGCGCAAAGCGCTTTTCGTCGACGTTGATACGCCGCGCACTGAGAGCATCCCAATGCGCGTCCAACCCTTCGCCGAGCGAGGATACGATCCCGATGCCGGTGATCCAGGCTTCCTTCGGCTCAGTCATGAGGCATCGCCTGCTGCGGAAAGCCGAGTTTGTGGGCCATCGCGTCCATGTGCACCCGCAAGTCGGGATTGGGGAAGGGGATATGGCGGAAGGTCAGGTCCGCGCTGCACTTCAGTTCGGTGCCAACGTGCACCTGCGCCGACGTGACCGCAAAACCCGAGCCTTCGTGTTCGACCTTTGCGTTGATCGTCAGCACCTGTCCCGGACTGACGAAACCCCGCATCTTGGCCTCCTTCACCATCGCCAGGAATGGCATGCGCTCGAACTTCATCAGCCCGATCAGCAGCCAGCCGGAGGTCTGAGCCATGGCTTCGATCAGCAAGACGCCGGGCATCAGCGGATAGCCCGGGAAGTGCCCCTCGAAGATGGTGTTGTGCTGGGGAACCTGGGCCTCGACCGAAATGGTTTTCTCAGCCGTATTGAGGTCGAGGATGCGGTCGATCAGTATAAAATATTCAAGTTGCATGGCGGGCGATTAAGCGCCCGGGCTTGCGTTTTTGGCCGCGACCAATTCGTCGATGCGGGCGGCGAGGTTTTTCAGGACGAAATACTGGTCGGTGGTCGCCTTGCCGTCGTTGACCTCTTGTGTCCACTTTTCGAGCGGCATCTTGATTCCAAACGCCTTGTCGATCGCAAATGCTATGTCGAGAAAATCGAGGCTGTCGATGCCCAAATCGTCGATGGCATGGCTCTCCGGCGTGATCGTGTCGCGCGGTATGTCGCAGGTTTCAGCGATAATCGTGGCGATTTGATCGAATGTAGAGGACATCACTAAACCTTTGATATATTGGAGATAAATCCTGGAACGGCACGGCAGGCGGGCGCGGGCGCCCCGGAATGCCCCATCCGCCGTCCGGAGTCGAGTGCCCGTATATCGGAGCGCCGCCCCGAGTTCAATGGAGGCCGGTGATGCGTGTCAGATCGGATTTAAGGGCCAAACAGGCCAGTCTGGCCTGAAAATGCTAGATATGCGGCGTGGAAATGCGCGCGCAATCGCGCCGCCCCATTAACACGCAGTCCTGGGTCTTGCGCAGATCCGCAATGCTCATGGCGAGCCATATTCCGATGGCCGTCAGCGCGACGGTAAAAGCGAAGGCCGCAACGTTGGCCAGCATGCGTTGGCGAAAATCGTCCGGTTGATCCCGGTCTCGTTCATAGCGCGACAGGTCGTTCGGGTCACCCCTCGCGTCCTGCTCGTTCTGGTCGCCCGGATCCCCCCGCCGACCCGGAGGGTGGGCCAAGGTGCGCGGCCGGAATTTGAGCACGCGATGCTCTTCTTCCGAGGTAATGGGCCGCTGGGTTTTCACTGCTGCCAGCTCCGGAAATCCTGATTTTATTTAGCACGCTGGCGACGTGTCTTGCAGGAAATGTTGGCATGGCACGGATGCGATAATCTATCCCTCCAAAGTCTCATGGAACCTGCCGTAGTCGATTCTAATCCGACCGTCTTCCGAGGTGCCGATGATATCCGCGTAGCGCTGCCCAAAACGAATGTCGGAATGATCGTAGGATCTTCGCGCGTGGACGGTTTGCGCAGCAACAACGTCATATCCGGACACCACCACGATCAGCGAAACCTTGGCTGCGTCGAGATCGTCCGCGGTGAGTCCGTAAAGCGGGCTTTCCTCATCGAGGACATGGTAAAGCGTCCAGCTCAACGCCAGCGCGGGGTGCTCGTTTCGCACCAGTGGCAGCTCGTAGAACCTTCGAAGCGGCCGGCCCTCCATACTCACGACATTCTTGAGCAGCCACAGCCTGGCGGTAGCATTGCCGATGATGTTGTGACGTTCATTGGCGAAGCGAACCATAAAGGTTGGCTTGCCGTCATGGCTTGAAATGACCGGGTGGTCGGCGAACAGCAATCGGGCATTTGGCCGCGAGAACCGGGCAAAGATCAACCCGGTCATCAGGGACATCGAAAAGATGCCGGTGAAGAGCTCCACCGTCGCGATGAAATGTCCGTAGTGGGTCTGCGGATGCATGTCGCCGTAACCGGCGGTCGAAAGGGTCTCGATGCTGAAATAGAGATAGTCGATATAAGCCCCGCCAGGCACATTCGAGATCGGTTGATTTCCGATCCAGTAGAAGAATGCGAAAACCGCGTTGAAGGCGACAAACACCAGCGCGGCTCCGCCGATGAAAGCCGGCCACGAGGCCGTCATGCAGCGATGGCTGATGTCGGCCCAAAAATTGAGACGAAGGCCCTCCGCGATGACTTCGCGACCGCCGAGTAGGACGACCCGCGCCTTCGATGTTCGCTCGCTCGGGCTTTTGACCATCTTCAAAATCTCTTGAGCGTTGGCGCATGATCCGCCAAAGCCAGGCGGCTTGGCGAAAGATCATGCGCTCTTCTCTAATTTAGGGCGAGACCGGGCGCAAAACCGGACCCCACTTTTGCTGATCGCGCCCAAGGCAAGGGCGATTTGATCGCCTGCGCCATCATGGCATAATCGGGTGAATTTCAGAGGGATTTTTGGCGGTCAGAAAGAGGTTTCAACTCATGGCAAATACGCGCGAACCGATCCTTCAGCCGATTCCAATCCTCTCGCTGCGTCCGACGCAGATGACTGTCGGAATGAGAGAGGTCAAGGAAAAGAGCAAACGCTGGCGTGAACACAAGTCGGAGAAAAAGCAGGCGGAGCTTCTGGGCAAGCATATGATCCCGGTGGTTCTGGGACCGGGCAAGCGCCACTACGTCGTCGATCACCATCATCTGGCGCGCGCGCTTCACGAGGAGGGCGTCAAGGACATTCTCGTGACTGTCATCGGCGATCTCACCATGGTCGAACGCGACGCGTTCTGGGGGGTGATGGATAACAAGAGATGGGTCTATCCATACGACGCCAAGGGCGAACGCCGACACTTCAAGGATCTTCCGAGATCGGTCACCGAGCTCAAGGACGACCCGTTCCGCAGCCTCGCTGGCGAATTGCGGCGCGTCGGCGGCTTCGCCAAGGATACCACGCCGTTCAGCGAATTTCTTTGGGCTGATTTCCTGCGCCGCAAGATGTCGCGCAAGAGCGTGGAGGCCAATTTCGAGAAGGCTCTCGAGAAGGCGCTCGCCCTGGCGAAGAGCAAGGCCGCGGTCTATTTGCCGGGCTGGTGCGGGCCCGCCTCGGACGACTAGTCCGCCGGCGTATCCGTCGGCGAAACAAAAGCCGCGGATTTCTCCGCCGCATCGTCTTTGCCCCCCGAGCGTGCGATGCAGCCAGTGCTCGAGCCGGTGGCCGACGAACAGAAGCGTGAACGCGATCGCAAGCGCGACCGCGACAATCCACCATTGCCCGACCCCGCAGGCAATGCCGAAACAGGCCGTGAGCCAGGTACAGGCGGCAGTGGTCAGCCCGCGAACCTGAAAATGATGTTCAGCGCGCACGATGACCCCTGCGCCGAGAAAACCGATGCCGGTGAGGATCCCCTGAATGACCCGGCTGGTTTCGCTGGAAATTGTCGTGAGATCGCCGGACGGGGCGGCCAGCACCACGACCATTGCGGTGGCAAGCCCCACCAGGCCAAGCGTCTTCAAGCCGATCGGCTTGCCATGAAGGTCGCGATTGAGACCGATCAGGCCGCCCGCAACCGTGGCGACGCCAAGACGCAGCACAATCTCCGGCCAATCCAGCAAGGCGATGACCTCCAGCTTCGGGCTCGCAACGATAGGCCAAGGCTCGGCTTGTCTCAATCAGGGAATTGTATCTCGTATCGGACGCCGACAGCCTATTTCGGCAACCGCCCCATCATGTAGAACTCGTCGTTCGGGCGCATGGCGGTCACGTTGGCCATCCGGTTCGACAGCGCGAAGAACGCCGAGATCGCGGCGATATCCCAAATGTCGTCATCGTTGAAACCGTGGCTGGCGACGGCGGCGAAATCCGCTTCCGAAATTGTCTGCGCCCCGGTGCTCACCTTCATCGCGAAGTCGAGCATGGCTTTCTGGCGCGGCGTGATATCGGCCTTGCGGTAGTTGACGGCGATCTGGTCTGATATTTGCGGGTTCTTCGCCCGGATGCGCAGGATCGCGCCGTGCGCGATCACGCAATAGTGGCATTGGTTGGCGCTGGAGGTCGCAACCACGATCATCTCGCGCTCGGCTTTGGTGAGGCCGCCATCCTTGTCCATCAGCGCATCGTGATAGGCAAAGAACGCGCGAAATTCGTCGGGCCGATAGGCCAGCGTCAGGAACACGTTCGGAATGAAGCCGGATTTCTCCTGCACCGCGAGCAGGCGGGCACGGATATCGTCCGGCATTTGGTCGATGGAGGGCGTCGGAAAGCGTTTGGCGATCGGCTGCGTCATTGGAGATGTTCCGGGTCACACCGCGTGATGGGGTTGCCCGAAGACCATAGTCGATGGCGGCACTGGCGCAAAGCATGCCCGCGTGCGCGTGGGCCACGAAATGACCGGCTCTGATCTGTCAGCGCAGCGGTTTTTTCAACAGCGAAAAACGGTCGGGATCGAGACCGAGCGACGGCTGCAGCATCGGTGCTTCCACCGTGCGTGCCCCGGGATCGTTGGGAACGTCGCGATGCGAGGTGGCTCCGCGCCAGCGCTCGAGCACTGCGCTGACGAAATGCGTATCGTGGCCGGTGGCAACCGAAGGCGCCGTTGCAATGGTGGCTTCGCTGCGCGGCAATTGATGCACCGGCACTTCCTTGAAGCGCAGCCGGGTCGGAAGCGCCACCCCTTCACCGAAAGCGAGCACTTCGCGGGTGCCGAGCGAGGGGACGAACGACAGCAGATTTGCGGCGGCATCCGAGACCGCCGAGCGCAACAGCGCCTGGTCGCGATCGTTGGCAAGGCGCATTGTAAACAGCGTGTTGCACTGGGAAATGATGGTGGCATCGAGTTCGGCGGGGCGCTGGGTGACGAGGCCGAGATACACGCCGTATTTGCGGCCTTCCTTGGCGATTCGGGAGACCGCTTTGCGCGTCGGGCCGAAACCGGTGTTGCGGTCGGCGGAAGCGTAGCGATGGGCCTCTTCGCAGACGAACAACAGCGGCGACACACCGTCGCTCCACAGCCCGAAATCGAACGCCATGCGGCAGAGCACCGACACCACGGAATCGACGACCTCGGCGGGGAAGCCGGCAAGCTGCATAATGGTCATCGGCCGACCGTTGGCCGGCAGCCGGAACAGATGGCTGATGACTTCCGCCATGGTGTCGCCGCCGACATTGGCGTTGTCGAACATGAACGTATAGCGCGGATCGTTGCGCACGATCTCGATGCGCGAAATCAGCTTGTGATAGACGATGCGCGATGAGCGGTTCTCGAGCTTGCCCATGCGATCGTCAATCAGCGAAATCAGATCGACCAGCCGATAGGGAACCGGCGTATCGACACTGTAGCCGACAGACTTGGGATCGATGCGCTTCAATCCGACCCGATCGGTGTTCTGGTACTGCGTATAGATTCCCTTCGCCAGTGGAATGATTTCGGCGAGAATGTCGAGTTCCTCGGGCACGCCGGGCCGGCCGCCGAACAGCACATCGACGATCTCTTCGAAATTGAACAACCAGAACGGCAGTTTCAGATTGCGCGGATTGAGAACGAGCGAGCGGTCGCCGAAACAGCGGCCGTACTCGTTGTGAACGTCGAGCAGAAAGATCCGCAGATTCGGCCGTGACTTGAGAATTTCGTTCAGCAGCAGCGACACGCCGCTCGATTTGCCGACGCCGGTTGAGCCTAGCACCGCGAAGTGCTTACTGAGCATCTCCTCGATATCGACATAGGCGATGACGGACGAATCCTGCTGCAGGGTGCCAACATCGATCTGATCCGATCCCGTCGGCGCATAAACCGTGCGAAGCTCCTCGTTGGTAATCAGCTCGACGGCATCGCCGATCGTTGGATAGTTGGTGACACCGCGCTGAAATTTGGGACGCTCCGGTCCGCCGAGGATTTCGCCGAGCAGATCGACCGAGGCACTGGCGATGTAAACGTCGGAGGTCGGCAAATCCTCGCAGGATACTTCCGTGATCATGGCGACGATGCTGGAATTCGTGCAACGGATGCTGACGAACCGGCCGACGGTGGCGCGCACTTCCGCGCGGCCCATCTGGCTCACCGCCAGAAGTCCGACGCGGGCGATGGAACCGCGCACCGAAATCACGCGTCCGAAGGATGTCACAGCTGTTGAACCTGGCTTGTCATGGATTTGGGTCAGGACATCACTATTGCAGAGGGGCGTTGGAGAAACGGTTAAACCGAGGCTGTTCCGGTTTCGTCAAATCTGCGGCATCTTGGCCAGGACTGGGTTCTGGCGGGCCGCCCCGGCTTGCCCTCATCAGTAGGTTTTGCCGGAAAATCGACGGTTTGGCGTCCGTCGAGTGTCGCTGGTGCCGTGTTCCGCTTAACGCCCGGTTTACCAACTCGCAAGGAGGAACCGCCGTTCATACCGCGAAGCATCAATGGATGCGGATGCGCGGGCTTGGCGATCGCATGCCGAAACTTGGCCAATCGGCCGCTATCTAGACGTACAACTCTTCACGGCACGCTTCGCTAAACACCCGAAGCACGTCGACGTCGTCCCGCGGCCTGTCTTCCGGATCGCTGAAATCCCGATTGGGGAGGTGGTAGGTCTCGACGATGCGTTGCATGACCTCCTCTGCCTTTGCGATAACGTTAGCGGGGGCGCACAGCCGCAACCTCCCGACAAGTGCGTAGAGCCGGACAAATTTTGATGGATCGTCGAATTGGTGGGTAAGGGCGTCTGTTACTAATTTCGAAGCCTCTTCGATGAACTCTCCATATAGACGTTCGCGGCGAGTCATTGCCTGGGCGGCGCGTTGGGCACGCGCCTGCGCGTCTTGCGTAAGCCAGGTCGTCGCGAATGAAGCTATCGCGCCAATCCCCGAGCCAGCGAGAGCCGCGATAGCGGATATATAGGCATTGTTCATGACGCCTCGCGATGAGTGCCGGTGGAGCTGCGCAACGATTTAATCCCGGCACCGATTGGGCATTGGAAACATCGGACGATGCGGGCGCTTGATCGGATGGATCAGTTGCATGTGCTGCCTTTCAAAAGAAAAGCGAGCCGAGGATCGCCAGAGCCGCAGCTACGATCCCGGTGCCGAGAGCCAGAATGATCGGCCAGCTGAGCAGGGTGCGGTCGGACGTCGAGCGATATCGCATGGTCAGAACTCCCTGGGATGATTCTGTCGCGTCGAGGACGCTGCGTCTTGCTACCGCGGGCAGACGGCCGGCTTGGGGAGAGGGACGATTCCCGCAGGCCGGCCGCCGCATCGCGACGTCCGGTCTGGGGTGGGGCTCGATCCCAAACCGGCGCCGTATCACGACGACCGGGCTTGGGTGGGCTCTCCCTAAGTCGGCTGTCGCATCGGGAAACCCTTGAGTTTCCGCGATTCTTGTCGCGCGGACGCGTCAGTGAACCTCCTGCAGCGATTGATTGGCTTGCAAACAGCATTTATCGCTAGCCAAGAACAAAACTATACTGTATCGTTTATATACCGGG
>WNFC01010646.1_pt1 | contig 10217 bp, 8 predicted proteins | sample 5400541 | NCBI WGS metagenome assembly WNFC01 (sample SAMN13153342, study PRJNA577476) | soil metagenome | isolation source: 120 cm saprolite under Douglas fir tree site 2 hole 2 replicate 1 | place: USA:California | collected 2015-04-18 | reverse complement strand
GTCTTCCCTTCCTTGCGGTTTGTTGCCTGTGCCAAGAATATTCGCTCGCGCAATGCTCATTAAATAGCTCACCAGATCGTCCAGTTCCTGACGGCTGAGGCTGGATCCGTAATCGTCGGGCATCAAAGACCGTGCCTGGTATTCGATGTTGCGCAACTCCGACTTGGCAAAAAAGTGGAAACTACCGTCCAGCGCCTGAATCTGCAGCGAAAAGTTGTCCTCGTTCCGCGCCATTCCCGTTTGTTTTTTTCCGTCCAGGGTAGTCACGGTTACGGGCCGCTTTCGCGGGTCCAAATTCTTGTCGGGATCGGTGATGGCGCTGCGAATGTCATCCGCTGATCGGGCCCCGGCATAGCTCGACAGGTCCGAGCCGATAAAGCCTCCTTCGCCGTTGGCCATGTGGCACCGCGAACATCCGGGCTTTCCAAGGAAAAGAGCTTTGCCACGTTCGGGATCGCCAGGCAGTTGTGCTGCCGCCGCCTGACCTTGCAGGCTGCGCAGGTGGCGAACGACCGCCTGAATTTGCGCGCTGCCGAGCGAACCAAAGGCTGGCATACCTGTCCCCGCTTTGCCGTTCCGGATAACGCGGAGAATGGCCTCATCCGGCAATTGCTGGATTTCTCTCCGGTTGACGATGTCAGGCCCGCGCTCTCCGCCTCGAGCGTCCAGCCCATGGCAGGCTGCGCAAATGGTGGCAAAGACTCGCTGGCCTTCGAGTGCACTGCTATCTCCGGCCGGTGGGGATGCGCCGCCTTGCTGCCCGTGCAATTGGGCCGGCCAAAATGCTTGCCCAGCAGAGAGCAGAAGCACCAGCGTCGACAATCGCAAAAATCCGGGGGACATTCGGTTATTTCTGTTTTGCAGCGCTCGCCGATATCGCAATCGAATACATGTATACAACGATGCGTAGCAAATGAACAAATCGCGGACCGCTGTTTTTCCGCATGAATGATTTTCTTATATCATTGCAATCCGGCGGCTTTCATTGGATAATTTGCCTCGATTAAATCGATTCAATTAAGCTGGAGCCGGAAGCGCGGTAAACGCGCTTGAGCTGCTGAATCCGCGGTGACTACGGAGAGAATGGGCCTGGGAAGACAAATGACATTGGCGATCGCGCTCCTGGCACTCTGTTCGGTTTTGGCGCACGCCGATAGCCCTCCTCAGGAGTCGAGTTCGGCTGTCATTGATGTGCTTCCAGCTGACCTGACGGCGCATCCGGGAGCAAACTGGCTCTCCTATCACGGCGATTACTCGGGGCGACGCTACAGCAGCCTGTCACAGATCAACCTCAACAACGTCGGACAGTTGCAAGCGCGATGGGTATTTCATCCCAGCAATTCGAACCGGCTGGAGGTGACACCGGTGGTGGTGAACGGCGTCATGTTCGCGACCTCGGCCAACGACACCTACGCGCTGGACGCCGGAACAGGACGCGTGATCTGGCATCATGTCTGGCCCATCTCCGAGGGGCTGATCGACGACGCCTCCGGGCACCTGAGCCGCGGAGTCGCGGTGTGGCATTCGCGAGTGTACCGGCTAACCGACAACGCTCATTTGCTGTGTCTGGACGCGCGCTCCGGCCACCTGCTGTGGGATGTAGCTTACGCCGACTGGAACAGGAATTATGGTGCAACCGCCGCGCCGCTGGTGGTGAGTGACAAAGTCATCGTAGGCACCTCCGGTGGGGATGACGGGGTGCGGGGTTTTGTGGCCGCGTATGACACGACCACCGGAAAATTGGCGTGGCGTTTCTGGACGATTCCCGGACCTGGAGAATTCGGGTCCGATAGCTGGCCCGGCGATTTGTACCTGCATGGCGGCGGCACCACGTGGATGCCAGGTACGTACGATCCCGAAACCCGCACGTTATTCTGGGGGACAAGCAACCCCAGCCCTGACTTCGATGGGAGCGTGCGCCCAGGCGACAACCTCTATACCGATTGCGTTTTGGCGCTGGACCCGGATACAGGCAAGCTGAAATGGTACTTCCAATTTACGCCGCACGATCTGTACGACTACGACGCGACCGAGACACCGATTCTGATTGACGCGGTTTACAAGGGAGAGCCACGCAAGCTGGTGGTAGAAGCGAATCGCAACGGTTTCATCTATGTGCTGGACCGGACTAACGGGAAATTTCTTTCAGCGACTCCTTTCGTGGACAAGTTAACCTGGGCTAAAGGAATCGACGCGCAAGGCCGGCCGATCCGGTCCGGCCTCGAACCAACGTCCGAGGGAACCAGGATCTGTCCTGGCTATGGCGGCGCCACCAATTGGTTCGCGCCTTCTTACAACGAGTCTACCCATTTGGTTTATTTTTTGGCCCTGGAAGAATGTCAGACCTTTTTCCGGAAGCCCCAAGACTTTGAAGAAGGAAAAACCTTTTACTCGACCGGAGTGAAAAGAATTCCCGGGGAGACCTCGCAGAAGATTCTATTGGCCTACGACCTGGACAAGCAGGCGCTGGCGTGGCGCTATCCGCAAGTGGGGGGTGGGCACTCCGCTGCAGGGACAATGACGACTGCCGGCGGTTTGGTTTTCTTCGGCGATGACGCGCAATCGTTCGAAGCGATAGATGCGCAGACCGGAAAACCGGCGTGGCACTTCAACACAGGACAGGATTTCAGCGCTTCTCCGATGACGTACGCGATTCTGGGCAAACAGTACGTGGCCATCGCCGCTGGAAGTGATATTTTCAGTTTCGCTCTGCCGTAAGATTTGTGCGGGGCGGCCGTGTGTCTTGCAGCTTTCAGGCTTGGAGCTCTTAACCGCAAAGGCACAAAGCGTATCTCGATAAGACTTGCATCGACAGCAGTACAAAACCCAAGGAGACTGATTATGACTTCGACATTTTTCAATCGCAGGATGCTGATGGGTCGTCTGGCCGCCGGGATTTCTGCCATGGGCGTAGGGAGTCTCTTGGCGACACGTGCTGAGGCCAAGAGCCGGGACTCGGGTGTGCGCAAGCTGAATCGCGACGGCAAGCCGGCGGATGGGACGCAAATGATCACCGCCGTCATCACTCACAACGGCCTGCTCTACATTGCCGGCCAGGGAGCCAACTCAAATGGGCCGGTGGGAAAAGAGGACATTGATAGTCACACAACCAAGGTGATGGAGAACGTGAAAGAGTTGGTCATCACCAGCGGCGGCACGATGGACAGCATTTTGCAGCTTACCGTTTATCTCGCGGACATTGCCTACTACGAGCCGATGAACAAGATTTTCAAAACCTATTTCCCCAATGGCGGGCCGGCGCGAACGACGGTCGCCGTGGCCGCACTTCCCGGGAATTCGAAGCTAGAGATCAACTGCATCGCTGCTATCGTCCGCAAATGAAGCTCGCAAATAATGCTCGTAAGCGATGCTTTAGAAACAAAGCTCGCAAGTAAAACCACAGGGATGCACAAAGGAGAATGATCATGGGTTCGGAGTGGAATCGCCGGAGTTTTTTGGGAAGCCTGGGAGTGGTTGCAGGGTCACTGATGACGCCGCGCAAGCTCTTCGCCTGGAAAGCCAGCAGCAAGGTAAGCGGGTTCGGCCAGTCCGGTAACCCCTATGAGGAGCTTGGAGTAAAGACTGTCATCAACTGCGAAGGAACCATGACAGTCCTCGGCGGTTCCATTCTTCGTCCCGAACTCGAAGCGGTCATGGCCGAGGCCGGCCGCCACTTCGTTCGTATTGCCGACCTGGAGGTCGCGGCCGGCAAGCGCATCGCGGAGATGCTCAAGCTGCCCGAGGGCTACGGAGCACTGGTAACGTCGGGCGCGGCGGCGGCCATTCAGTCTGGGCTGGCGGGCATCCTCACAGGCGACAACGAACAGTTCATTAGACAGATTCCCGATTTGACGGGCATGAAGTCGGAAGTCATCATCCAGAAATCGCATCGCAACCCGTTCGATCATCAGTTGCGAAACACCGGAATCAAGCTGGTCGTGATTGAAACCCGCGACGACTTCCGCAAAGCGGTCAACGAAAAGACCGCGATGATGCACTTCTCGAATTTCGCCAACGGGGCCGGACAGATCAAAGTGGATGAGTGGGTCAAGTTGTCGAAGGAATACAAGATCCCGTGCATGAACGATGCTGCCGCCGACACTCCGCCGGTTTCTCATCTTTGGGATTACGCAAACATGGGCTACGACTTGATCACCTTCAGCGGCGGCAAAGCCATGCGTGGACCGCAATGTGCCGGCCTGCTGATCGGGAGAAAGGACCTCGTCGCAAATGCGTTCCTGAACAACAGTCCGCATGAAGACACGATCGGCCGTAGCCAGAAAGTGGGCAAGGAAGAAATCGTAGGCATGGTCAAGGCGCTGGATTTGTATCTCAACGAAGACCACGAGGCCCTGTGGAAGGAATGGCAGAATCAGTTGGAATATATTTCGCGTCAGATCACACGCGTGGACGGGGTAAGCACCTCGTTCTTCGTTCCAGACATTGCGAACCACGTGCCCCACATGGCGATCACCTGGGATTCAAGCCGCATCGCGCTTACGCCCAAGGAAGTCTCAAAGCTGTTGGCGGATTCCACGCCGTCCATCATTATGGGAGCGGGGGAAGATCGGCCCGGGCTTGCCATGAACTCGTTCATGCTGCAACCGGGAGACAACAAGGTCGTGGCAGAGCAACTGACGCAGATTTTCCGTGGCCACTCGGCGAGTGGAAAATAACTTCCTGGCAACCATCAACATACGCCGTTGGAGGACCGTTTTCATGAAACCACAACCGACACTTCTCATTATCGTGGTCTGCGCGCTGTGCATTCTGGCAGGATCCATGCCGTCGTGGGCGCAAAAACCTCCCGAGCGCCAGGTTGCAATCACGATTGACGACTTGCCCGCGGGCTCCGCCAACACGATGGCGACAGCGACGATAAGCGAGATGACCGCGAAGTTGCTGGGCACTCTTCGTGAGCAGAAAATCCCGGTGGTCGGCTTCGTCAACGAAAAGAAAGTCTACAAATTCGGAGAGGTGGATGAACGGATCAAAGCTCTCCGGATGTGGCTCGACTACGGATTTGAACTTGGCAATCACACCTTCAGCCACATGTCGCTGAACCAGGCAGGACTGAAGGCGTGGGAAGATGACGTGGTCCAGGGCGAGAGCGTCACCCGCCTGCTGCTGGCGGAACACAATATGAAGCTTAGATACTTCCGGCATCCGTTTCTGGATACGGGCCGCGACCTGCAAACCCGGCGCGAAGCGGAAGCGTTTCTCGTTGCCAGAGGCTACCGCATCGCGCCGGTGACGCTGGACGCGTGGGACTGGATGTACGCCGGGGTCTACGAAGACGCCAAGAAACGCGGCGACACGGCGCTGCAGCAACAACTCACAAGCAGCTATCTTTCGTATAGCGACGAAATGTTCGCCTACTCCGAGCTACTTGCCAAGCAAACGATCGGTTATGAGCCGAAACAAATCCTGCTGCTGCACGCGAACCAACTGGAGTCCGACCATATCGGCGAACTGCTCGATGTGATGCGCAAGAGAGGCTATCGCTTTATCACGCTTGAAGACGCCTTGGGCGATCAGGCGTACGGCCTGCCCGACACGTTCGTCGGAGAAGAAGGCACAGGCTGGATTGACCACTGGGCGATCACGCTGGGCAAGCCTCCGCAAGGATCTCCGGTGTTTCCGCAATGGGTCATCGACCGGTCGAAGGCGCTACGGCTACCGCAGCCCTGAGGGCATCTCTAATCGGACAGGCGAGAATTGGATAGGCGAGCGTAGCACCGCTTAAAGCTCGACTTCTTAGTCGGGGTATTCCTTGCGAGAGATTTTCATTCTCTGCATCATGGAATGCAGGGTTGCCGGGTGCATGCCCAGCCGCGCGGCCGCCCCCTGTGGGCCGTCAATCGCTCCATCGCACTCGCGAAGCGCGCGCAGAATATATTCCCGCCCCATGCCTTCCAGGGTCACAGACGGTGGCGCGGCCTGAGGCCGCAATTCGGTGAGTGGAACCTCCAAGACAGGTCCCTCGGAGAGAATTACCGATCGCTCAATAAGGTTTTCCAGTTCCCTGATATTCCCAGGCCAATCCCACGCTTCCAGCGCGCTCATAACTTCGGCGGGGATGGTTTCGATTGTCTTGTTCATCTTATGTGCATGTTTCTGGGCAAAGTAGCGTACCAGCAGGGGAATGTCGCCATCCCGCTCGCCCAGGGCCGGCATGACTATAGGAAAAACGTTCAACCGGTAGTACAAGTCGGCGCGAAACTTCCGTTGCGCAAGGCTTATTGAGAGGTCCCGGTTGGTGGCGGCCAACAATCGGATATTCACGCGGACCGTGCGATTGCCGCCAAGTCTCTCGAATTCCTGCTCCTGGAGCACACGGAGAAGCTTGGGTTGCAATTCCAGCGGCAAATCTCCGATCTCGTCGAGAAACAGGGTTCCTCGATTTGCCTGTTCGAGTCGTCCAGCTTTCTGGGCAACAGCACCGGTAAAAGCGCCCTTCTCATGCCCGAATAGCTCGCTCTCCAGGAGGCCGACGGGAATCGCAGCGCAATTCAGCTTCTCGAACGGCCCGCTTTTCCGCAAGCTCATGCGGTGGATGGCGCGAGCAATCAGCTCCTTTCCGGTGCCGGTCGCTCCCAAGATCAGGACCGTGGCATCGCTGCGGGCAACCGTCCTGGATTGTTTAAGTACTCGCCTCAACGCCGGGCTCTCTCCTACAATTACAATTTCTTCAAAATCGAGCTCGGAACGAGTCGGCTGCCTGATGGAGTGTTTTGGAACGACGCCGACGCCTTCTCTGCCGTCGCGATGCGCCACCGTATGGTCAAGCGCATTGGCCAGCTGCAGCCCAACTTGCCTCAAAAGATCCAAATCTTCGGACTGAAAAGCATGGGCTCTCACACTCGCCAAGTTGAAGCTCCCGGCGGAGCCTTTTGGAGTAACGAATGGTATGCAACATGCCGACTGGATTCCCTTCTGTAATAACTGCTCGACGAAATTGGAACGAATGGCCACCAGATCCAAACGGTTAAAGATTCTGGGCTGTTTTTCCGCGAGTGCCTCCCGGCAGATGCTGTCTCGAAGCGGAATCGAAATACCGGTGCGGGCTAGTCTGGGATCGACGGGACACTCCGCGACATACGCGCATATGAAGGCGGATGACTCGTCAAGAATCGACAGGTCAGTCCAGTCGTGCTGGAGGACCTTTCGAATACTCGCCGAAATGGAGGGAAACGAGTGCTGGAGCTCGGGGCTCGAATTCAGAGCGGTACTTATTTCGAGCAGCATTTGGAGCCGGTCCTTCTGATGTTGCAGCTTGCTCGCCAGGCTACCAAGCTTGTCTTCCAATTTCTTCTGTGCAGTAACCTCCACTACAACCACGCCGATTCGCGTCACTTTGCCTGAGGCGTCGTTCATCGGGAAGTAATGCACGACCCAGTGCCCCACCTCCGTTCTTGTCGGCAAGTGCAGAGCGAGCGGCACGTTCGTCACCGGTGCGCCGGTAAGCAAGACACTGCGCAGAATGGGTTCTACAGACTCAGCTGCGTTCCCGAGAATATCGCGCATCGACTTGCCGAGATGGGCTTCGACGGAAAAGCCATTCATCTCGGCGAGAGCCTTGTTGATAGCCTGATAGTTCAACTGGGTGTCAACGATGGAAAGGCCGACGTTGGAAGCGGCAAAAAAAGCGGACAGCAGTTGCTCAGGCTCACTGAATCCCTCTAGGGGCCTCGACCATCCGATAATTTCTGACCACTCAGTTGCCGGATTGAAGCTCATTCGTTGACCATCCCCGCGCTGCGCGGCCACTATAACAGTTTTCATAAACTTCAAGCTCTCTGGCTGACAACAGGCTGCGCGTCGGTTTCCCGACGAAGAGTCTTGACCGTCCCTTTCGCGACTTCTATCGTTCAACGACAAGAAAAGCAGGCGCCGGGTACAATCGGAGAGTTTCCGCGCGTTCAAGCGAGCGGTGCCACGCCTTTGGCCCTCGTTGCGAGCACGCATTCCAGCGAGTGGAGTTAAACCCGATTGGACCAGTGGCCTCGCCGCGGAAGCATTCTTCATGTCTTTTGCGCTGGGTGTCGTCGGCTTCGCGATCTCGCTAAATGTCTTGTGGTTCTATGCGGGGTGGCTGGCTTCCCCTCTGCTGAGTTGGCTGGCAGGCTTGGCGGTGCAGAAGCGCGGACAGGCCGTCGCTCCCTCGTCGGGGAACTAACGCGCAAATTCTATGCGAGACCGCCCTGCCGGGAAAGCTTCAGCGCTTCGATGGCCGCCCCGCGCGCTCCGGCGGTGTCGCCGTGGGGCATCACGAGAATTGGAATATCCGCTTGCTCTTCCCGCTGGGTGGGCATACCCTCGCGGATCTGTTCGATAAACCAGCGTTGGAACTTCTCACTCGCTTCGATGGCGCCACCTCCAACGATCAGGGCATCGGGGTCGAAGGTATTTATCATCTCATCGAAGAAGAGTCCCAACCCATGAGCCTGAACCCGGAAAATTTCCCGGCAGAGCGCATCGCCCTTGTCCGCGAGACCGCGCACCAGCTTGGCCGCATGGTGGAGGTCTCCCAGTTTTGCCAGCTCGTGGCCGGGATAGCGCGGAAGGAAGAACGGCAGCAGAGATTTTTCAATGGCGGTGAGAGAGCAGACCGACTCCAGATCTCCGGTGCGCCCGCAATTGCATTCTGCCTTCAGGCCGCTGGTTCCGGCGATGCTCTGGTACGGAATCAGGACATGACCCAGCTCTCCGCCGAACCCCTTTCTGCCCTTGACGACATTGCCATCGATGATGATGCCACCACCCAGGCCAGTTCCGATCACGACTGAAACCGACGTTTCCCGGCTGTTCGCGCCAAAGATCGTGAAGTGTCCCCAGAGCGCGCCCGCATTGCCATCGTTCAGATAGGTCACAGGTGTGCCGAGCCGTTTTGCCAGAGCCTCGCGGATATCGAATCCCGCCCAGTTCGGGTGCACAAAATTCGTGGAACCTTTGGCGCTGAGCAAACCAGCCGCGCTGGCCGGACCGGGGGTGTCCAGGCCAACCGCAACAATGTCTGAAAAGACAACGTGCGCCTTGTCGGCGGCAATTCTGAGTCCGTCCTCGATCTGCCGCAGGCAGACGTCAGGACCCTGCTTCGAGAGGGCGGGATGCTCGCACAGACCCTCGATGAGGAACTGCTCCTGCTGGTTTACCAACGTATAGTTTATGGCCGTTCCGCCAAGATCCACTCCGGCGACAACTTGCACGCTTCCTCCCGTTTGCCAGCATCAGACAGTTGCCCAACAGCTTAACAGCATCGGGAATTGTCGCTCACGGAGTTATTTCGAAATCCTGCCGGCTACACCAGGCAAGCCGCGTCATCGTGATGATGGATTCTAGCGATCGGAATCCGGCTTGGCGGCGGCACGGGCGGCGAAAAGCGGCGCGCCCCAGGCACTGATGGCGAGCAACGAGCCAAACAGGATGACGGCGTCAATGCTGGAGCGTCCCTCACGCACGAAGTAAACGTCCTTCAAATTGAGCCAGAGAGCAAATTCATCGAGGGTCAGAGCTGCGCCCAGACCGTAGAGCAGCGCCATCGCGCGGCTGGCAAGGATGGAAGAGGAATCGCTGCCATTGCCGACCTCACACAGCCAGCCATAACCCACCAGCAACAGAATCAAAATGCCGAACACCAGGTGATGGATGTGGCGGCCCTCCACGATGACGTAGTGAAAAGGTGGAATGTTGTGGCGGATGGCAAACACCATGCCCCGCACCGTGGCAAAAGTCAGAAAAAAGCTGACGGAGGCGACGAAAAGCCTGCGCCGCGGTCGATCCACAATCCGCTCGCGCACAATCACACCCAGACGCGTGCGATAAAAAAGCCAGAGCAAACCGGACATCATCGCCAGAAGAATCAGAAGAAGAATCCACTCGTGGGTCCAGGACATGGAAACCTCAATCACGATGCTGCGCCCGGTCGGCGCCGAGCTATACGTGCGCTCCGAGCAATCGGGGAAAAAGGCTACTATGCGCTGGAAGTGGATGCAAACGAGGCAAGCAATGGTGAACTTCGCTAACAGCATTTGCGTATGATCTGTGATGCTGGTGCAGTCCCGTAACCTATGGAAAGGCCGGCTGCACCTGGGGTTCCTTTTCAATCAGGTTCAGGAGACTCTAATGGCTGTTACCGCTCTCGGAGTAGTTGATTCCCCCAAAGGCCAGGATTCCCCTCGCTGGTATGCAACGGGCTTTGCGATGGTGGCGCTGAT
>WNFC01035656.1_pt1 | contig 10218 bp, 7 predicted proteins | sample 5400541 | NCBI WGS metagenome assembly WNFC01 (sample SAMN13153342, study PRJNA577476) | soil metagenome | isolation source: 120 cm saprolite under Douglas fir tree site 2 hole 2 replicate 1 | place: USA:California | collected 2015-04-18 | reverse complement strand
TCAGTTCGCGCACGACGCGGCCCTCCACATGTGTAAGTGGTGGTTGTGCGGTCCGCAGCAGAAAAGGACTGGCCAGGCGCACTCGCTCGACCGGCTGCGCGACGATACGTGATTCGAGCGCACTGATGTAGGCGGCGATATCCGGCAGTTCCGGCATGCCTATCAGCTTGCAGGCTGCACCCGCGTTTTTGCAACCTAGCTATTCATTATGGATACCACCGTGGGGGCTGCATCAAAGCCGCGGTTTAGGAGAAAAGGCTGCGGAAAAAAGCGCGGATACGGGCGAAGATTGACGGCTGCGCTTGCTGGCTTTGCGTCGCGGGCGTTTCAGGCGTTTTTGCGGGAACAACAAGCGAGGCACTTTTTGCAACTGCAGGCGCGTCTTTGACGCTTCCCTGAAAGATCAGCGTAGGGCGAACGCGCACGCGGCGCACCAGCACGATGAGTCGCGGATCGAAATTGTCGCTCTGCACTTTGGCGCTGGCATCGTAGGAGAGCGGCGGCATGAAGACCTGATAGACCGGACCTCCTTTTGCGGCGGCAGGTTTTGGCAGGGCGGCAGGAGCTTTCGCCGTCTCCGTGTTGGCTTTCTGCATTTCTTCGGGAGTCGGGAGGCGGCTAACCTCGCTTTGCGGCGCAGTTGGCCTCGGCGCTTCCGTTTTGGCTTTCTGCATTTCTTCGGGAGTCGGGAGGTGGCTAACTTCGCTTTGCGGCGGAGTTGGCCTCAGGGGGTTCGCGAGCTGCAATTCACACGAGCAATGCGTAACGCCGCTGCGCAGAGATTCGAGGTCACCGTTGACGATGAGCACCTCGCCGTTCTGCGGCACGACGATGCTTTGTGCCGTGAGCTGCTGTTCAGCGCGCACCGCGCCGCTGTCGGCACGAATGCACATAGCACCGGTCTGGTCGAGCCCGACCAGGACGTCCTGCGGAGCATCGCCGATGGACAAGGGCTTGGCCTGGATTTGCGCGGTGTAAATGGTGAGAGTCGGCTGCGGACCTTCGATGTGCGCATGGATAATGCCGTTGTCAAGGGCGACTGTGAGGAGGTTGACGGATTTCAGAACGGAGAGATGCGCGGGGCCGCAAACGACGATTTGGCCACCCTCAATGAGGTCGATGCGAGCCCGGCCAGAATTGACGTGGATATCACTGCCGCTGCGCAAGATCGTTCTGGTGTGGCCCTGCGCGACTTCGATGTTTAGCGGACCCTGCACGGTGATGGCTTCTCCCTCGATGGCGCCGACGGTATCGTAAGAAGGCTGATCGGTGAGGGCGGAGGGTGGAAGGTATAGAGCGGCAAAGAAAATTGCGGCCAGCGACAGACACAGAAATATGCGGCCGACGGTTGCCTTTGTGGCGTGACACCGTGAAAGCGCCGGCCAGCCACCGCACTCCAAAAGATCCGTTTCGTATGGCGCGAGCTGGCGGCAATGAAGAGGGCTCCGAGGAACTTAGATGCGGGGACGGGACGCAACGCGACGGCGCGACGTTAGAACACTATACTATACGCCGATGAGCGCAAAAGATGCAGCCCGCGAAGCGGAGCGAGGAACCGACCACGCCGCAAGGAGTGCACCGGCTAGCGAAAATAGCGCAGACGCAGTGAATGCGCACTACGACACGCGGCTGCCGGAACTGCCGTGGTCGCGGCGGATACAGATTCCGGTGATCGCCGCGGCAGTCTATAGCGTTATTTGCTTGCTGGGGCCGACGCTGCGCTACGAAGTGCTCGGCTGGGAGCATGCGGAGGGCGTGTACGCTTCGGGGAAGCGGTGCATTTGGGCGTTCTGGCATCGCGTGATTATTCCGATTGTGTGGTGGCACCGAAATCATGGCACGGTGGTGATGAACACGACGGCTTTCGATGGCCAGTGGACGCGCAAGGTGATCGAGTGGCTGGGATTTGGGACGGCGCAGGGAAGTTCGTCGCGGGGCGGACTGCGCGGACTGGCGGTGATGGCGCGGCGGCTCGAAGAAGGGGTCGATTGCGCGTTCACGATTGACGGGCCGCGCGGGCCGCGTTACGTGGCGAAGCCCGGTCCGGTGATGCTCGCGCGCAAGACCGGCTGCCCGGTGATGGTATTTCACATCGGGGTCGATCGCGGGAAAACATTCACCAACACCTGGGATCATTTCCTGCTGCCGATGCCGTTCGCCCGCACGGTGATTTTATTTGCTCCGCCGATTTACGTGCCCGCCGATGCAGACCAGCAAATGCTGGAGGCTAAACACACGGAGATGCAGTGCGAACTTGAAAGAGTACGAGATATCGCGGAAGGCTGGTTTGCGCTGAGCGACTCGCAACGTGCGAAGTATCGAACAGAATTTGGGGACTCAAAGTAATTGGAGCAATCGAACGGTCTGAAAGCTCCGGTTAACTTAAGCGCCGGGGCGCTCGCCGAGTTTTACCGGGACTTCTACTTTTTTGCCGCCGCGGAAAACGGTCAGCGTGACGGTGTCGCCGGGGCGTTTGCGATTTAGCAGGATGTTGAGGTCGAAGGGGCTGGCTACTTTTTGGCCGTCGACCGCAACGATGAGATCGCCGCCGACAGCGATGCGCTGCATTCCGGCGCGCACCACGCGGTCGCCACCGCGAACGCCGGCCGCGGCGGCGGGTCCGCCCTTACTCGCGGATTCCACCAGGAGGCCTTCCTTCGCGGGAAGATCCAGCGCTTCGGCGAGCTGGCCGCCAACCGAAATCGTCTGCACACCGAGAAAAGCCTGATGGACGCGGCCGTCGGTCATGAGGTCGTGCGCGATGCGCTTGGCACTGTTGATGGGAATGGCGAAGCCGATGCCGGCGGTGGTGCCGCTCGGCGTGTAAATCGCCGAGTTGATGCCAATGACTTCGCCGTGTGAATTGATGAGCGGGCCGCCTGAATTGCCGCGATTGATGGCGGCGTCGGTCTGAATGGCTTCGTCGATGAAGGTGGTCTGGCTGGTTTGCACGGTGCGGCCGACAGCGCTGACCACGCCGGTGGTCAGCGTGCTTTGAAAGCCAAACGGGTTTCCGATGGCGAGCACCTTCTGGCCCACCTGCAGCGCCGAGGAATCGCCGAGTGATAACGCGACCAGGCGCTTTCCTTTCGGCTCGATTTTGATGAGCGCAACGTCATTGCGCTGATCAGCGCCGATGAATTTCGCAGGATAGCGCGACTGATCGCCGAGGACGACCTCAATGGATTGCGCCTCCTGCACCACGTGAAAATTAGTGAGGATGTGGCCCTTTTCGTCGATCACGAAGCCGGAGCCAGCGCCTTCGACAGGTACGGGATCCATGAAGAAATCGTACTCGGTGGCTTTGGTGAGAATGTTGGCGACGGCCGGCGAAACCTGGCGATAAACGCGGACGTTGATGGCCTCTTCGTCGGTTAGAGCGGCATCGCGCGCGACTACGTTGGCGGCGGAGAGATCTTTCGCGGTGCCGCCGCTGCGCGGCAGGGCAGCCACGCCGATGGGTTGGCGCTGGCCCCAGCGTGCTCCGGCCCAGTACGCGCCGAAGGTGATGACGACTGCGGCGAGCAGCAAGCGGGTGATGCTGGAAGTGCCGTGTACGGTCATGGTCGGGATCCTTTGCCGAGTGTTGACAACAGTATAAGGAAAATCTGGGAATAGTTCATGGGCATTGGCTCGCAGGTTCAGTTTGGGGCAAATCCCAGGTTGACGTCCTTCACCTACCCTTGTCGGATAGGTTCAGGATGACACCTTCGTGGAGGGGCGGCGGAGCTTGGCGGCCAGGGCTGCGACCTGCGCGCGAGTGTCTTCCAGCGAGCGGGAGCAGTCGATTTTTTCCGTAGCGAGGCGGAGTTTTTCGACGACGGGGAGCTGGGCGGCGATGCGGCGGCGGGCGTCTTCGTCGCTGAAGCCGCGGGCGCGGAGACGCTCGAGTTGCTGCTCGGGGCTGCACCAGGTGACCACGAGGCCGTCGAGATTCTTGTGATAGCCGGCTTCGACGAGGAGCGCGGCTTCGACGAAAGCGGCATCGCGGGCGCCATTGCGCGACCATTCGGCAAATTGCCGGTGGACGGCGGTCTCAACGCGCGGGTGAACGATAGCGTTGAGGCGAGCAAGTTTTGCCGGATCGGCGAAGACAATGCCGGCGAGCCTTGCGCGATCGATGCGATTGCCGGTATCGAGAAGGGATGCGCCAAATTCGCGGACCACTTCGTCGTAAGCGGGCTGGCCGGGCTCAATGAGGGTGTGCGCGAGGGAATCGGCATCGAGAACGGCGAAGCCCATTTCGCGCAGCATGGCCGCGACCGCGGTCTTGCCGCTGGCGATGCCTCCGGTTAGGCCGAGGCGAAGCATTGTGCGGGTCACCGGGCGCCGGCGGAGGATTGCGCGACGTCGGGCGTCGACGAGGGCTTACCGCGGCGGAGGCGAGCGGCTTTGACGGTGTTGCTCATAAGCATGGTTATGGTCATGGGACCGACGCCGCCGGGAACGGGAGTTAGCGCGCCGGCGGTGTTGACGGCATCGGGATGGACGTCGCCGACGAGCGAGGAGCCTTTGGCGCGGAATTTTTCGAGGCGCGCTGGAAAATTGCGAAGCAGGGACTCTGCTTCCTTGGCGTCGGTGACTTTGTTTGTGCCGACGTCGATCACTGCGGCGCCGGGACAAATCCAGGCGGCTTGCACGTAACCGGCTTTCCCCATGGCGGCGACGACGATGTCCGCGCGACGGACGACTCCCGGCAGATCGCGCGTTTTGGAATGGCAGATAGTGACAGTGGCGTTGGCGTGCATCAGGAGCAGCGCCATGGGTTTGCCGACGATGTCGCTGCGGCCGAGGACGACGGCGTTGACGCCTTCGACGGCGATGGTGTTGCGGCGAAGAATTTCCATGCAGCCCGCAGGCGTGCAGGCGACAAGTCCGGGGCGGCCGCTAACCAGACGACCGAGATTCACGGGATGAAAGCCGTCAACGTCTTTTGCGGGATCGACAGCTTCGAGAACGCGCTTAGTGTCGACTTGGGAAGGGAGGGGAAGCTGGATGAGAATGCCGTCGACGGCGTTGTCGTTGTTCAAGTCCTGGACGAGGCGCAGCATCTGGTCGGTGGTGATGGAGGCGGGAGGGGTGTGCATCCAACTGGCCAGGCCGAGCTGCTCGCAGGCGGCGATTTTGGATTTTACGTAAAGCTGTGAGGCGGGGTTTTCGCCGACGAGGACAGCGGCTAATCCTGGGCGACTGCCTTCGCCGGCGAGGCGGGCAATTTCGCCTTTCAGTTCAGCGAAGATTTCGTCACGGATCTTGGTTCCGTCGAGAACGCGTGCGGTCATTTGAGCTCGCTTTCATTGGATAAAAAGAAATGATAGCACATGAGAAATGGCGACCGATGGCGAGACCGCGGTTATTGGAAACACAGCGCCTCGCAGTAATCTCCCGGTGCCAGGATTAAGAAATCAAATGAAGCACATCGATGGCGCGTGTGCGGGTTTACTCATCGGTGCCGCGGATGAAGCCGATAAATTCTTTGCGTTGGACTTGAATTAGCTTGCGTGCGAAATTTGCGATGTAGAATTCGCGCGACTTCTATGCAGCAACGTGCCAGGAGAACCCGGAGTTCCCTGACATGCCTTACGCGGTCACGTAACGCGCAGCTAGCGGGGTGGCCCGCGGTTCGAAGCAACTCAGCATAGACCAAGGCGCAATACGTGTGCGCCTACTCCAAGAAGAGCGAGGAAAAGAAAATGACAAATCTAAACAGTAAATCGATTTATCGGAAGGTTTTGGCAAGAGCCCTGGCGTGGGCGGCGCTGGTGATTTGCGCAAACGCCAGTCCGCTCCTGGCGCAGAACGCGATCGGCGGGAATTTTACGCTCAACGAAAGCGCGCGCTTCGGGAACACTGTTCTCGGAGCCGGGCACTACAGATTCTCCATCGAGCCGATAGGCACCATACAATCCATCCGCTCAATTCAACAAGGCGCTGGACACCTGGTGCTGGTGGTGCTGAAGCCGGAGAAGTCCGGTCCAATTGCGAGCATGTTTGCAATGGCATCGCCAAGCGACCATACACGTGAGGCAAGCCAATTGGTCCTCGAGCCTGAAAAAACGGGGACGCTGGCTGAAACCTTGTACCTCGAGAAGGAAGGCCTGATGGTGGATTTCCTTTGGTGGAGCCCAAAGGCCAAAAGCCAGGTGGTTGCTCAGCTAACGGCGCCGGTGCAAACTGCCGCTGCGCCGCGAGCTGGAGGAAACTAGTTCGCTGAACGTGATAGGAAATGCGGGCGGACCATTTTCTTGGTCCGCCCTTTTTTTGTTTGCCGCCTCAGAGACCCGCGGTCAGCAAATGTCGTACGGCTCCCGTGCGGCGTAGCAATTGGCTGCCGTTGGTTACCGGCTAGTCGGCGGCGGCATTCTGAGACTTGGTGGGGTCGATTTCGATGCGACCTTTGAATTGCGCGCCGTCCTCGATGCTGATCCGTGCGGTGGAGATGTCGCCGATGACGGAGCCGTCGCTTTTGACATCGACGCGGTCACGGGCGTGAAGATTGCCGATCACCTTTCCGTACACGATAACTTGACGTGCGTGAATCTCGGAAGTGAGCTGCGCCGTGGACCCGACGGTGAGTTCATGGCCGCGCAGGGAAATGGGGCCATCGACTTTTCCGTCGATCTGCAAATCTTCGGTGCCGGTGATTTGACCTTTGATTTGCAGGCTGGAACCGAGGCGGGCTTGGCCGCGCGCGGGGCTGGTGCCGACCGCGGGCGTAGACGGGTTGCCGAAGGCGACGACCGAAGGTTTTATTGCTTGGGGGGCGGTGCTGGCGGTTCAGGCTGGGTCTGCTGCTTGGTCCACATAGTTTCCTCCCTTAGCGGATGAATGAATTCGGCTCCGGGTGGGAGGAGCAACGTGGATTCAATCTAGTCGCGCGAGCAGAGTCGACGCAAGGGTGAACTTGCGCCGCGTTGTCGCAGCTCGAAACTGGCCGGGGGGACAGGTAAGGCACGCCGACTTGCGTGACTGCAGTGGGGAGCCTGGACAGGCTGAAAGCCTGTCCTACTCTTTAGCAGATGTCGTATTGCTCCCAGTGTAGCGTGGCGTCGGACTGGATGATGATGTGCTTGTGCGTGGTCTGCTCAAGCTCGTCAATCAGCATGGATTCGCGTGTCTTCAAAGCTTTGGCGATTTCGGGATGCACGCGCAGCGTGAGATTCGGCGCTTCGTTGTCGGCGGTGGCGATGGCCATCTTGCGCGCTTCCGCTTGAATTTCGTAGCAGAGCGTGGGGATGGACTTCACCATGCCGGAGCCGGTGCAGTACGGGCAAGGCTGGCAGAGCACGCGTTCGAGGGCCTGCTTGGTGCGCTTGCGGGTGATGCAGACGAGGCCGAATTCATTGAAGGACAGCGCCTTGGATGGAGCTTTGTCCTGCTCGAGGGCCTGCTGCAGCGCCATAAGAACTTTCTCGCGGTTGCGGCGCTCTTCCATGTCGATGAAGTCAACCACGATGATGCCGCCGAGGTCACGCAGGCGAATCTGCCGGACGATTTCTTTCACGGCTTCGAGGTTGGTCTTGACGATAGTGTCTTCGAGGCGCGTGGAGCCCTTGCCGACGAATTTGCCGGTGTTGACGTCGATGGCCACGAGCGCTTCGGTGTGGTTGATGACGATGTAGCCGCCGGACTTGAGCCAGACTTTCGCGCGCAAAGCTTTGTCCAGTTCGTGCTGGATGCCGAACTCCTCGAAGATCGGCGTTTCCTTGCTGTACAGTTTGACGCGATTGACGAGCTTGGGCTGGAAGCGGCTGACGAATTCGACGACCTTGCCGTATTCCTCTTCGCTGTCGATCCAGATGGCCGTGAAATCGTCGCTGACGTAATCGCGAAGGATGCGCTCGACGAGATTCAGGTCGCGGTGGAGAAGCGCGGGCGCTTTGCGCTGCTCGCTGCGCTCCTTGATTTCGTTCCAGGTCTTGCCGAGGAACTCGATGTCCGTGCGAATTTCTTCATCGGAAGCGCCTCCGGCCGCGGTTCGAACGATGAAGCCACCGGGGTATGCGCCGCGCGCTTCACCGACCAGCCGGCGGAGGCGCGAGCGGTTTTCGGCGGCAGCGATTTTGCGCGAGACACCGATGTGATCGATCGTCGGCATGTACACCAGGAAGCGGCCGGGCAGCGCGACGTGGCTGGTGATGCGCGCACCTTTCTTGCCGAGCGGCTCCTTGGCGATCTGGATGACGATGTCTTGGCCGGCCTTCAGCATCTCGGAAATGAGCTGAGGGCGGCGCGAAGGTCCGGAGTGGCCACCCTGATGACGGTGCGGACCGCTGGGACGGCGTTCGAATCGAGGACCGCTGCCGGGACGGCCGCCGCGACGATCTGGCCTGCCACTGCCGCGGTTGTCGCGATCGCGTCCGCCGCTGCGATAAGGCCGCTGGAAGCGTGCGCGGGGATTGCCGCCAATGCGCGCGGAGTCGCGCGGGAAATCCGGGCGGGGTTCGGAAGCGCCGGAGCGCGGGGCGCGTGTTTCGCCGGGAAGAAGGACACTGTCGTCTTCGGCGATGACGGGCTCGGGCGTGGATTCGGTTCCGGTGGCCTCGATGGGTTCGTGTTCGTGGTGAGTTTCCTCGTGAACTTCGTGATCGCCGATGGCAGCGGCGTGCAACGCGCTTTCGTGGGCGGCGTCTGCTTCCGCTTCGCGGAGTGCGTGAGCGTCCAAAGCGCGTGTCTCGATAGCCTGGATCTCTTCCGCACCAACATCCTGGGACTCGGCTTCCGCTTCGCTGGCGCGAATCTCTTCGCGTTCTTCAACGCTGTCTTCCGTTTCGGTCTCTTCGTTTTCTTCTTCGTTTTCCTCTTCGTTCTCCGCTTCCTCTTCCTCTTCTTCCTCGAAGACCGCGCCACCGACGAGCGTGTCGGCCGCCGCGTGCGCTTGCGTTTCTTCGTGCTTGGCCTCGATGAGGCTGGAGGAGATAACGGCGACGTCTTCGTCGCTGAGCGAAGCATCGGTGCGAGTACGCTCCTGCTCGACGACGTCCGGTGCGGCACTGGGCGACTGCGGAGCCGTGGTTGCAGTGTCATCCGCGGAGGAGGTCAATTCTTCCGTGCCGGTCGACGATGTTTCGGCTTCGTTGCCGGTTTCCGCAAGCAGCCAGCGCGGCAGGCCGCCGGAGGAGCGGCGCGGAAGATTCGCACCGGAAGGTGTACCAGACTGTTGAACATTGCCGCGGGAAGAAATGGAGTCTCCGAGATCCGGCTGCGGTTCGTGAATCTCCGGCTCTATGAGGGCAGGCGCGGGAACGGCCGCGGCGGCCGCGGGCTTGTTGCGGTACTTTGCCAGGGATTCGCCCGGCAATACGATTTCGTCCTCGCCGGAACTTACCGGAGCGGCAGGCGGGCTGAAGCGCGATCCTTCCGGGCGACGATTGTCACGCGGCTCGAAAGTGTGGCCTTGCTGGCCGCGCGAGTCGTAGCTGCCGCGAGAATCGTGCGGGCGTTGATCGCCCTGCGGAGACGCGTACTTTGAAGGAGGAAGATTACGGCCGCCTTGCGGGCGTCCTCCACTTCCACTGCGACGGCGTCCACCGCGCCGCCCCCAGCGTCCTCCGCGTCCGCGATCGCCCCCGCGATCGCCGCGAAAGCCCTGTCCGCCGCGATCATTGGCGCGTTCCGGGCGAGAGTATTTCTGCGTGGGATTGAACTGACCAAAATTTTGTGGAGCAGAAGCGTTCGAATCCGGCTGGCGCTCCTCCGCTTCCGCGTGGGGCCCGCGATTTTCGTCCGGCTCAGTTTCGCGGTAAGCCTGCTCGGCAGGAGCGTCGTGTTCGTGCTCGTGCGCGAAGTCCGCATGCAGCGGCTCTTCATGCGGTATGGATTGCTGCGCGGCGTCGTCTGCACTTAACGGAGCGGCCTCATCGGAGCTGTGCGCGTGGGCGAGAGACTCGCCGGGCAAAGCCTCGACCAGCGCAGCAGCCGCGGGTGGAAGCGCCGACGCTTGCGGCGCGTGTCCATGACCATGGTCGTGATCGTAATCTTCGAGGTTTTCGAAGACGTCGCTGACGTACAGGAATGCATCGCCGTCGAGTCCAATATCGACGAACGCCGATTGCATACCGGGGAGCACGCGGGTGACCCGGCCTTTGTAGATGCTGCCGACCAGCGCGAACTCTTTTTCGCGCTCGATGTAAATTTCGACTAACTGACCTTCTTCGAGAATCGCGACCCGGCGTTCGTGGGAGGCCGCGGAGATAACCAATTCTTTCGACATGAAAA
>WNFC01010642.1_pt1 | contig 10218 bp, 7 predicted proteins | sample 5400541 | NCBI WGS metagenome assembly WNFC01 (sample SAMN13153342, study PRJNA577476) | soil metagenome | isolation source: 120 cm saprolite under Douglas fir tree site 2 hole 2 replicate 1 | place: USA:California | collected 2015-04-18 | reverse complement strand
ATTTCGCGTCGGCTAGCACTCGGCCGTATTCAGGACCCAAACCGACGACGGGTTATAAGCATGGTCCACCGCCTTCTGACATTGTTTGCCATAGCCGTCGTCGCCTTGTTCAGCGTTGCCTCAGACTTGAGTTCGTTGGCAACGTACTTTGGGCTTCTCACGGCCGGAATGGCGGTTGCTCTGCAAAATGTAATTCTCGCGAGCCTCGGCTATCTCGTATTGATGGGGAAGCGTGGAATCAGAATTGGAGATCGAATACAGGTGTCCGGCATTACCGGGGATGTCATCAATATGGGCATGCTGCAATTCCAGTTGAGAGAATTCGATGCACAGAGAGGGCGGTTTACAGGTCATGTGGCAACTTTTTCAAATTCCCTGGTTTTTGTATCCCCAGCCACTGGTCTGCTGCGGTTAAGTTCAGCTCCTGGGAAGGCTGTCGCAGCTGTCGCGAACGACAATGGCACAGAACCGGATGCGGAGGAGCACGGGTCGGCTGGCGCTTCGGCCACTGAGCGTGAATACGACTCTGCTATTGGCTGATCTCTGAATTTGAGCATGCAAACTCCCAATGTTGAAGCGAATTTGATAATTCTGCAGCAACCTCGGCCCGACTCAGCTGAAAGGAGCGCCGACCGCCCGACTCGTCTAGTGGTCCGCAGGTCGCGTAATACGGAGGCGCGGCGAACGGACGGACCACGATGGCGCTAGACAAAAGCCACATTAATGGATAGCGGATAGTGGTCGGAAGCTGAAACCGAACGGTGCACTCGGGGTTGGCTCGCGCGAATGCGACCCCTGGTAAAAATCCAATCGATGGTTCGTCCATGGTCCAAAAATGAGCCAGGTGTCGTCGGCACGTGCTGGTTCGCAAATGCGTCCTGAAACTGAGCGAGGCTGATTGCGCTAGCCGCAGCCGCCTGGGATACATCGAGATTGAAGTCCCCGCCAAGCAGAATGGTCGTATCCCAATTGTATTGCCTCGCATCGTCCAAAGTTTCGTCCAGCTGGGAGCAGCGCAAGTTATCATCGCCTCTGCTCTCCAGGTGCAGGTTGTAGACGACTATCGTTTTGCCGGCGATGTTTACAGCGCTGACCAGCGCCATGCGCCCTCCAAGCCGCTCCTGAAAAGGCGCAATCTCCGGAAGAAACCAATGCGGACGCCAGAAATGCGATTGCTTCTGGAATCGAATGATCCGGGAATTCGACAAAGGCCAGCGAGAAAGGGTTGCTTGACCGTGGTAGGCGGGGGACGCCTTGGAGCCCTGGGTTAATTCCTGGAACTCCCACCCGAAGACATAGTTCATTTCCAGCGTTTGGGCGATTTCCTTTGCCACGTTAAGGTGATGGGTCCGCCGGGCGTTGAGATCGGCTTCTTGCAATAAGATGATGTCCGCTTTTGCGCCTGCGAGGAACTCAATCACCCCGCTGAGCTTCAAGCCACGATCGATGTTCCAGTTCACAACCCGTATGGAATCGGGCGGAAAAAAAAGCCAGCGAGGAACCGCGAAGTTGCCGCTTTCAATCTCCTGCATAGCGTTCATACGTATTTACGAATTTGACCGAGACGCACGCTGATGCTCCTGGCTGCTAGCCGGCCTCGGCAAGAAAACGTTTCTCTCAGCATGAAAGGCGTGGCGTCCGCAGGGGCCAGGACGCGTCTCCTCCATGATGGCCCTAAGTTATGCACAAGCGTGCACGCTCATTGCCATCTCTTCAAGCTCGCCCTCACTTCTGAACTGCTCCAGCGCAAATCGATTGCCGTGCGAGTGTTTCCTCTGCGTTTTAACATCTTGGAGAGCACTAACCTTCAACAATCAACCGATTCTGAACGACAAGGCATGTGTCAAAAACTCGCCTAAACCGTCGAAGCCTAGGTGTGGGTTTATGCCGCTTCCCTGACTTGATTTCCACCCAGCGGTCTGAACGCCGCTTAAACGACTGATAAGAACCAAGATCCGCAATGTGCTTCCTGGCGCGTCTGTTGGAAGGTCTCATGCTTCGTTGAGGCGGATGCGGAAATGGATGCATTGGAGCCGCATGCGGACTTCAGCAAGATGTGCTGCTTGCTTTCGTATGCCATCTCCCAACGCAGTCACGCCCAAGCTTAGCCAATGATGGGAGGAATTTTGGCACGTTTCGATCAGCCGCCCCGGAAGGCAGAAGGAGTCGACCCTCTACGGCGAGGAGGACGCTCTACTGCAGGGAAGATTCTCTTCTCGCTGCTCTTCCTGGTATTCGCGGTGTCCTTATTCACAGACTCGGCTCAGGGCAAGCAACCCAACGCTACCACGGCAAAAGTTGCCGGAACAGTTTTCGTTCAGGACTCCGCGGGGAACCGATCCGTCGTGGCTGGTGCAAAGGTCAAGCTCGACGGGCCGGCTACTTTCGAAACAGAAACGGACGAAAACGGCAACTACCTCATAGCGTCGGTACCTCTGGGAACCTACACGTTCGAAGCTCTTTCGCCCGGTCTGGAGATTCGGCAGACGCTAAGGGTTGAAGGCGGCGAAGTCCACGTTTCACTCGAATTAAAACCCTTAGAAATTACGAGTTCTGTGGCCGTAGAGGCCGACCAGACTGAGACCAAGAATCCTGCCCCTTCGGAAACAATCTCCGAGAAGACGTTACGTTACGCGCCCAACGTCAACGAGCGATTTGAAAGCTCGCTTCCCCTCATTCCCGGCGTTGTTCGAGGGCCCGATGGCCACATCAATCTCAAGGGTACCCGCAATACGCAGAGCGGGGCGCTGTTAAACAGCGCTAACGTCACTGACCCCGTGACCGGCGGTCCGGCCATCAATCTCCCAATCGATGTGGTGTCGTCGGTGCAGGTCATTTCGAATCCCTATGATCCGCAGTATGGCAAGTTCACAGGAGCGGTTTCCACAGTCGCAACGAAGACAAGCGACTATGAGAAATTTCACTTCTCTTTCCAGAACTTCATCCCGCGCTTGCGCGACCGCGATGGCACGATCGCGGGCATCGGTGCGGCCACGCCACGGATGACGTTCACCAGTCCGCTCGTGAAAGGACGTGTCGCTGTTACGCAATCCTTTGAGTACCGCTTTGTCCGAACACCGGTGAACAGCCTTCCAGCGCTGCAGCGGGATACGAAACTCGAGAGTTTCGACTCCTACACACAATTCGATTTCATCATCACACCGAAGCAGACAGCTACGGCATCGTTGTCGTTATACCCGCAGAAGCTCGATTTTCTTGGCCTGAACACCTTCACGCCTCAGCCTTCTACGCCGGATTTTCATCAGCGCGGCTATCAAATCTACGTTCAGCACCGCTACATCATCGGAGATGCGAGCCTGCTGACTTCGCAATTCAGTTACAAGCGTTCTGACGCGGACATCACGGCGCAGAGCGACGATCCGTATCGTCTGCTATTCGAAACAACCGAAGGAGGTTTCTTCAACCGGCAGGCGCGTCGAACTTCTCGTGCCAGCTTGCAAGAGAACTATCAGTTTGCGCCAAAGCAATTCGCCGGCTCGCACACGTTCACCGTTGGCCTGAGTTACGAGCACTCCTCCTACGATGGGCGCCAAACTTTTCTGCCCGTGGAAATCGATGGGTTTGCGAACCAACCTGTGGAGCGGATTACCTTCACATCCCCCTCGTCGTACCAGATCGATCAAAACGAAACAGCCTGGTTTGCCGGTGATCAGTGGGCCATCAATCCACATTTAACCCTGAACTTTGGCCTCCGCTTCGACAACGACACGATCACAAGTTCCACTCATGCCGCTCCGCGCGCCGGATTTCTCCTTGCGCTCACCAAAGACGGCAAAACGTTGCTGAAGGGCGGCGTGGGCCTGTTTTATGACCGCGTTCCGCTTATGGTTCCCGTTTTCCCTTATCTTCCGAATCGAACAGTCGCTCTCGTCGGCCAGGGCGGCGCTGTCTCAAGTTCCGTGTCCTATCAAAATGAAATTATCGGCCAACTCCAAAACCCACGCAGCACATCATGGAATCTGGAACTCGACCGTCAGGTTCTCGCAGGCCTGTTGCTGCGGGTCGCCTATGAACAACGGAACACGGCAAGGGACTTTGTTGTTTCACCCACCTCCTCAGGGACAACTGGAATCCTCGATCTTTCCAACCGCGGCAGCGATTCCTACCGGGAATTCCAGGTGGCGGCGCGCTACCAAGTAGCTCGCCATGTGCTGAACGCTTCGTACGTCCGCTCGCGGGCATTTGGCGACCTCAACGATTTCAACCAGTTCTTTGGGAATCTGGCCCAGCCGGTGGTCCAGCCAGACGCGCGTGGGCGGCTCCCTTTTGACGCGCCAAACCGTTTCCTTTTCTGGGGCACGCTCGCCGGTCCGTTGAAGCTAACAATGGTCCCGGTCTACGACCTACACACCGGATTCCCGTATTCGGCAGAAAACGAGTTCCGCGAATACGTTGGACCGCGGAACGTACGCCGTTTCCCGCGCTTTTCTTCTTTTGACCTGCAGGTCACACGCCCTATTTCATTGCCCTTCGGCGAAAAGCGCATGGGCGCCCGGGTAGGCGTGGGGGTCTTCAATCTTTTCAATCACTTTGATCCGCGGGACGTGCAGAACATCCTTGCGAGCGCCAGGTTCGGTGGATTCTTCAACACTTCCTGGCGTGAATACCGCGGCAAATTTGTTATGGAGTTCTGACGATGAAATACCGCTTGCTGCTTGTTAGTTTGATTTTCCTCGCCGGCTCTTCAGCCGTTGCGGCGGAAGATTCCGCGCCCGCTCCAACTGCGGAGGAAATCGTGGCTCGGATGTCCGCACATGACCTGCAACGCCAGTCTTCCGTCGAGGGATACGCGGGGATGCGCCGGTATGTCTTCGAAAATCAAAAGATGAAGAAACACGCCGAAATGCTTGTGAAGGTGAAAGGCGACCAGGATGGCACAAAGCATTTCGAGGTCGTTTCCGAAGACGGCTGGAAAGCAGCGCACAGGCACGTCTTACACAAAATGCTGGAATCGGAATCGGAGACGTCGCGTCCGGAGATTCGTGCAAGCGCAAAACTTACCCCCGAGAACTATGACTTTGAACTTGTCGGAACCGAAGAACTGACCGGTCGCGTAGCCTACGTTCTCGAGATTCGCCCCAAACGGAAGGAGAAGAATCTGTTTCGGGGCCGCATCTGGGTAGACTCCGAAGACTACGCGCTGGCTCGCGCGGAGGGTGATCCTGCCAAGAAGCCCTCGTTCTGGACGAAGAGCATCCATTTCGTGCAGATCTACCGGAAAAGTGGTTCTCTCTGGTTTCCTTTCTCCACGCGAAGTGTCACCGAGGCTCACCTTTTCGGCACCACAGACGTGAGCATCGACTATTTCGATTACTCAGCCCAGAGGCAGGCGTCACCGGAGATCACTCTCGCATCCGCAGAAGGAACTTACCAGCCATGAAGACGAGCAAGCAGGAACTCGTCCAGGTGATCTATGGCTGCCGTTAAGGAATGCCTGATTCTCGCAGCCGGTAACGGTAGCCGGATTGCCTCTCTCTCGGGCAGCGCTCCCAAACCTCTTGTGCCCCTTTTTGGCGCGCCCCTGATTGAGCACATTGTGCTGTCGTCGCATGCCGCCGGAATTGAGAAGTTCGTGATCGTTGTGGGGTATCGTGCCGACGCGATCCGCAACTGGCTTGTCGAGCGTCCGCTGGACGACATTTGCGTCACCGTTATAGAAAACCCCGACTATCACAAAGCGAACGGCGTCTCCGCGCTGGCTGCCAGAGAAGTGCTAAAGAACCCCTTCTTACTGCTCATGGCAGATCACATCTTCGAGCCCAAAACAGCTACAGCGCTTCTGCGGCAATCCCTCGCAGAGGACGAGGTCATTCTGGGTGTGGATTACAACATCGATCGCATTTTTGACTTGGAAGATGCCACGAAGGTCAAAGTTCAAGGAAAAGACATCGTTGCTATCGGCAAAGACCTGGTCGACTACGACGCGTTGGATACCGGTATGTTTTTGTGCGGACCGGCGCTGTTCAAGCGACTGGAATCGGCAAAGAAAGACGGCAATTGCTCGCTGTCGGATGGCATGCGCCAGCTCGCCCAAGAGCGGAAGCTGAAAGCCTTTGACGTTGGCGACGGCCACTGGCAAGACGTCGACACGCCCGAAGCCTTCGCCTACACCCAAAGTATTTTTGAACGCGACTTCCGCGAGAGCCCAATCCTTCAGAGGTTGGTCCATGCCTAAAATTTCGCCACCTGTGCGGCCAGCGCTTCGCCTTCTTGCAATCTTGGCGAGCACCGGATTGCTTGCTTATCTGGTCTGGCACGCTGGACCCGGAAATCTCTGGCACAACCTGGTAAGGCTGGGCTGGGGCTTCATTCTAGTCATAGTCCTTGCGGGTGTATCGCATCTTGCGAGGACTTGGGCCTGGCAAATGACCCTGGGCAAGGGCCGGCACAAACTCTCATTTCCGAAGTTGGTCGGGCTTCGCCTCGGTGCCGAAGCCGCCGGGCAGCTTGGGATTGTGGGGCAGACGTTTGGAGATTCCATCCGTGTCTCGCACCTAAGCCGCCAAATGCAAATGGGTCATAGCCTCGCCTCGGTCACTCTTGACCGCGGGCTTTATCTGGTTACCGGAATAATCGTCATCGTCAGCGGCCTCTTCGCTGCCATTCCGATGCTCTCCCTCTCCCATGCCCTGCGTTTCTACGCCGGACTGTTCGCCCTCGGATCAATCACCTTCTTGTCTTTGACCTTGCTGGTTTTGAGAAAACGCTCGCCGGTGCTGTCTCAAGGAGCGCGCCTCATCGGACGCATTCCGATGCTCAAAAACTGGATCGAGCAGAGATTGCACCTGATTCAGTCGATGGAGAGTGCGCTCTTCGATTTTCACCACAACACTCCTCGTTTGTTTTGGGGAAGTCTCTTGCTCAATCTGGCGGGGCATTGCCTAGCGATACTGGAAGTGTGCGTGGTTCTTTGGCTGCTCGGAGCGCACATCGGTTTCGTCGCTGCCATGATTATCGAATCCTTGACCAAGCTCGTGAACGCCATTGGCAGCTTTAACCCCGGAAATATCGGCACTTATGAGACCGGAAACATGCTCATCGGAAAGATCTTCAGCCTGAGTAACGCCGCCGGGCTCGCGTTGGCGATGGCCAGGCGTCTGCGGGCGTTGTTCTGGACCGCAGTCGGCTGCATTTGTCTGCTGCTATTGACAAGGTCCAACAAGCTCCTTGATCTCGGCGAGATCGAGAAGGAGAAAACCACGGCGGGCCCAGGCTCGCCAGCCAATGTTTCTAACGCTCTACCCTCCGGTGATGTCGTGTTTGCTGTTTTTCTGCCTGCGGTGGACTCACGATTTCCCTTGGTTCGAGTCGGCACTCTGCCCATAGCCCTACGAACCATTTTAGTCGCGCAAAGAATGAAGTCCGCGCAAATCATTGTAGTCGCTGATGCGGCAACTAGACGATGCGCCCAAGACGAATTGATGCACACGGGGCGGCTTCCTGAATCCGTGCAATGGCTTGAGGCGAACGCAGACGCCTCCCTTCGAGACCGGCTTCGCCTGGTCGCCAGCAGGGTGAGGAGCCAGCGAGTCGTTCTCGTCGATGGAAGCGCAACCTACAACACATCGCTGATTCGGCAAGCCGTTGAATGGAACAACGAGGATACCGCGTTGGCTCTAACAAGCGCTGATGTGCCAGCCGGACTCTATGCAATGCCGGTCAAGACACTGCGCGATTTTATTGCGCATTGTCCATCGGATGCCTCCAGCCTTGAAGAACTGCTCGCGTCGAATAGCTATACGCATTCCGTCGTCTCAATGAACGTGGGCGAAGACCTGTGGCAGCGCGTGCGCACGGAAAAGGACCGCCGCATCGCTGAAAGAAAGCTCGACGGCTGGTTAGTCAAGCCTACCGATGGCATGTACGCTCGATTGAATCGCCGAATCTCCATTCCGATCAGCCGGCAACTTATCAGGCTACCGATCAGTGCAAACATGGTGAGCCTCATCACGCTCGGGGTGGGAATTGCATCAGCGGCATTCTTTGCGCTTGGCGGTTACTGGAACACGCTTCTCGGCGCATTTCTGTGCCTGTTTGCAAGCATCCTGGACGGATGCGATGGTGAGGTCGCGCGGCTGAAGCTGCTGGAATCTGACTTCGGATGCTGGCTGGAAACGGTTTGCGACTATGTGTTCTATCTGTTTCTTCTTGTTGGAATGACCATCGGACAGTGGAGAAGTTCGGGATCAAAGGCTTACCTCTTGTGGGGCGCCTTTCTACTTGTGGGTGCCTTAGTGAGCTTCCTGGTTACTGGATGGGAGCGGCATCGCCTGGCTGCCGACCGTCCCGAACAGCTCCTGAAAATCTGGCAGCGCCACGCGGAGAGCCGGTCATCCAACCCTTTCCTGTATGCGGCACGGCATATGGAATTCATGGTGCGTCGTTGTTTTTTCCCCTACGCGCTGGTTGTCTTTGCGCTTCTGGGGGTCATGAAGGTAGCGTTCGTTTTGAGTGTGATCGGAGCAAATCTTGTGTGGCCCATCGCGCTCTACTCCTCGCACACTTTCGCCCGAGGCCGGAGTTCAGCGCAGGAAATTCCCGCGGCGTCTGCCGAGGTTAGCGCGAGCATGCGTCAATATGCACCTGCTCAGCCTTAGAGGCCTACTCCCCAGCCATTACGCGACAGATCTTCGACGATTTTGTCAATCACGAGACGCGAAAGAGCCGCAATGATTTGTCACCCCTCGTTTAATCGCCCGTAAGACGTTCAATCAAGGCAGCTTGCGGTTTCGCCTTCCTCGTAATCGGCTGGAGATTGCGTTGCATGGTTCGGATGCGAGGCAATCTTGGTCGTCAACTGCAACTGCTGTCGGCAACCGCGGGCCAACTGAAGTGCTTGGAGAGGATGCTTGACGAGAATGGGCGAAACGATGCGCAAGGCGGATTGGCGAGCCGTGGTCAGCCGAGTTGTAGGAGTTCTCGTTCTCCTGGCCGGTATACTTCTCGCGGCAGGCTTGTGCGTTGCCAATACCCCGACTGATCACCCAGTTCCCAGCATCTTTGAACCACATTCGACACCAGCGGAGTCGATCCGTCATCTGTCTCATTTCGTCCTCGGGATCACTGGGCTGATTTTTCTGGTCGTCTTCAGTCTATTGAGCTATGCCATCGTGAAATTCCGAAACCGTGTGGCAGACTCCCAACGCGAGCCGGCGCAAGTGTACGGAAGCACGCAGATCGAGCTCGCCTGGACGGTCATTCCGATTCTGATCGTGGTTGTACTGTTCCTTGCGACGGCGCGTGTGATTCATGCGATTCAGGATGCGCCGAAGCCCGCGGGCAGGGTGGAGGTGACCGCAATCGGCCATCAGTTCTGGTGGGAATTCCGGTATCCCGGTCTCGGGATCGTCACCGCGAACGAACTCCATGTCCCCGTGAGTGACCCCGCTCATCCCACACCGACATTCTTGAAATTGCTTTCCGCCGACACGGATCATAGCTTCTGGATACCTCAGCTTGCAGGAAAGACAGACTTGATTCCGAACCGCGTAAACGAGACGTGGCTGGATCCCCAGGAGACGGGCCTGTTTCTCGGCCAATGCGCGCAGTACTGCGGGACACAGCACGCGAAGATGCTTTTGCGCGTATACGTGGATAGCACAGAAGACTTCAACGCCTGGGTACGCGGGCAACAACAGCCAGCGAATTATGATGAAAAAGAAGCTGCGGGAAGACGCGCCTTCGAGAGCACCGCCTGCTTAAACTGTCACGCAATTGCTGGGACAAACGGCACTGGGCGTTTTGGTCCAGACCTCACTCACTTAATGAGTCGTCGCACCATCGCGGCCGGTGCAGCCGAAAATACGCCTGAAAACCTGCGCTTATGGATTCAGAACCCGGACGCCATCAAGACCGGATCGTTGATGCCGGCACTGAAGTTGAGCGACACCGAACTGGATGCGCTCGTGCGCTATCTGGAAACGCTGCGGTAGAGAAAGAGAGTGGAAGACTAGCCATGTCATCGGATGTCATAGCCATTCAAACCGCGGAAGCCGCGGGTCGGCCATGGGTTCAAACGCTGCATGAGTGGGTGACCACGGTTGATCACAAGCGGCTTGGGGTTCTGTACATCCTCTACGCCCTCTTCTTTCTTGTCATCGGCGGCATTGAAGCGACCATCATCCGTATCCAATTGATGCGCCCGCACAACGATTTTGTTTCTCCGCAGGTATTCAACCGCATGTTCACCATGCACGG
>WNFC01072494.1_pt1 | contig 10219 bp, 9 predicted proteins | sample 5400541 | NCBI WGS metagenome assembly WNFC01 (sample SAMN13153342, study PRJNA577476) | soil metagenome | isolation source: 120 cm saprolite under Douglas fir tree site 2 hole 2 replicate 1 | place: USA:California | collected 2015-04-18 | reverse complement strand
CACTCCACGTGGTGGGTCATCGGGAAGGCGTCGAAGGCACGCAGCGCGGCCAGCCGCCAGCCGGACTCGGCGAACACCGCGAGGTCACGGGCGAGCGTGGCCGGGTCGCAGGACACGTAGGCGACCCGGCGCAGCCCGCCTGATGAGGGCGTGTCTCGTAGATCTTCAGCCTGCTGCGCGGCGGAGATTTCCGTGGCGGACGGCGCCAGCAGGCGCTCGATGACCGGCCGCGCCGCTCCCGTCCGGGGCGGGTCGAGGACGGCCAGGCCGGCCTCGGGCCAGCCACCGCGGCCGAGCACCTCAGCGGCGTCGCCACGGTAGACACGCGCCCAGGGGGTGCCCCGCATGTTGTGCCGCGCGTCGCGGACAGCGGCGGCGTCGGCTTCCACGCCGATCACCGTGCCCGTCGGCCCGACCGCCTCCGCCAGCACGCCAGCGAACAGTCCCGCGCCGCAATACAGGTCGAGCGCCACGTCCCCGGGCTGCGGGCGCAGCGCATCCAGCACCGCACCGGTCAGCGCGTCGGCCGCACCCGGGTGCACCTGCCAGAACCCACCCGCGCTCACCCGCCACGTCCGCCCGGCCGCCGTCTGCCGCAGGAAACTCTGGCCGCTCAGCCGGGCCGGGCGGCGGCTCGTGGCGGGCGAGACGATCAGCGCCCGTTCGGCTGAACCCGGAGAAGCCACGACCTCGACCGATCTGGCGCCCTCCCAGCGCCGGCCGGTGGCGCCCGCCTGCTGCACGAGGGGGTGCGCGATCGGGCAGTCGCCGACGTCCACCACCTCGTGGGAGCGGTGCTTGCGCAGCCCGGCCGTGCCGTCGGGCCGCACCGCGAAGCGGACCCGGGTCCGCCAGTGCAGGCCCGCGTCGTCGCCGGGCAGTGGCTCCACCGTGACCTCACGCTCAATGCCCGCGATGCGCCGCAACTGCTGTGTGATCACGGCCGCCTTGAGGCGGCGTTGCGCGTCGAGGCTGGCGTGCTGCCAGTCGCAGCCGCCGCAGCCATCCGGCCGGGCGTGCGGGCAGCCGGGCTCGACGCGGTCCGGGGATGCCTCGAGGATGTGCACCGCCTCGGCCCGGGCGAACCGGGCCGTGGCGTCGGTTACCCGGGCCAGCACCCGCTCGCCGGGCAGGGCGTGCCGCACGAAGACCACCCGCCCGCCGCCATCGGGCGCGCCGCCGGGCTCCCGGGCCACGCACCAGCCGCCGTGCGCGACCTCGCCGACCATCAGGTCGAGGAGGCCCTGCGCACTTCCGACCACAGGATTCACGCAGTCCTCCTTACCGGGCGGCGCGTGGCCGGGCGGCGCGCACGGGCTTACCGGGCGGCGCGTGCGGGCCGGGGTGCGCGGCCCGGAGCGTAAAGAGCCGAAGGCGAAGCGAAGGGCCGCGCACCCCGGCCCGCACGCCCCCTAAGTATGCTGGCTGGCCGGCCGTCTCAGGACGCGGCGAGAGGGAATACCGTGGGCGGGCACCACACTGACCAGAGGGGCCGCCGTGCACATCGTGATCATGGGATGCGGGCGAGTCGGATCCACACTCGCGCACATCCTCGAGGACCAGGGCCATTCGGTCGCGGTCATCGACCAGGACCGGGAGGCGTTCCGCAGGTTGCGTTCCTCCTTCAAGGGCCGGAAGATAAACGGGATCGGTTTTGACCAGAACATCCTGATCCAGGCTGGTATCGAGGAGGCAGATGCCTTCGCCGCGGTCAGTAGCGGGGACAACTCGAACGTGATCGCCGCCCGGGTGGCCCGCGAGTCGTTCGGCGTGCGGCGGGTCGCGGCCCGGATCTACGACCCCCGGCGCGCCGAGGTGTACCAGCGGCTGGGCATACCGACCGTGGCCACCGTCCGGTGGACCGCCGACCAGATGCTGCGCAGGCTGCTGCCCGAAGGCACGGAACCCTTGTGGCGTGACCCGACCGGCGCCGTGGTGCTGGCCGAGGTCGCGTACTCCGGCGAATGGGTCGGCGAGAAGACCAGCGTCCTTGAGGAAGCGGCGCGCGCCCGGATCGCCTTCCTGGCCAGGCTCGGCGAGGCCGTGCTGCCGGGGCCGGGAACGGTGCTGCAGGAGGGTGACGTGCTGCACGTGATCGCCCTGGAATCTGACCTGGAGCGGATCGAGGCGATCTTCGCCTCGCGCACACCGGGCGGCCGACCGGCAGGGAAGGGGAGCTCCTGATGCGCGTCGCCATCGCTGGAGCTGGCGCGGTCGGTCGCTCTATCGCCGCCGAACTGCTCGAAAACGGCCATGAGGTGCTGCTGATCGACAAGAACCCCAAGTCCATCACCGTGGACAGCGTGCCGCGGGCCGAGTGGCTCCTCGCCGACGCGTGCGAGATCAGCTCGCTCGACGACGCGGCGCTGGAGCGCTGCAACGTGGTGATCGCCGCGACCGGAGACGACAAGGCGAACCTCGTGGTCTCGCTGCTCGCCAAGACCGAGTACGGGGTGCCCCGGGTGGTGGCCCGCATCAACCACCCGAACAACGAATGGCTGTTCAACGAGTCCTGGGGGGTGGATGTGGCGGTCTCCACGCCTCGGCTGCTCTCGGCCCTGGTCGAGGAGGCGGTCAGCGTCGGCGACCTGGTCCGGCTCATGACGTTCCGGCAGAGCGAGGCCACGCTCGTCGAGCTGACCATGCCGGACGGCGCGCCTCTCGTCGGCCAGCGGATCGGGGACATCGACTGGCCCGCTGACACGGCCCTGGTCGCCATCCTCAGGGACGGCCGGGTCATCGGGGATGGACCGGTCCCCTTCCGCCTCGGCCATCTGCTCCTCCATGGCCTGCCTCGCCTGCTCGGGCAGCCGGATCTCGAGCAGGTCCCTCGGTGGTGCGGGATGATCCCCGCGGACCACCACGATGCCCGCGAAGACGTCCTCCAGCGGCTCGGCGGCCGACCGGTGATGTGCCGCCGGTCCGGTGACGACCCCCCGCAGGAACCAGCGCGGCCCGTCGACACCGAGGAAGCGGATCGGCTGCAATGCCCCCGGCCGCGACCCGGGCCCAGCCTCCGCCGCGACCCGGGCCCGAAGCTCGGCCCCGAACCGGCCGTCGGCCTCCTCGCTCGCGCCGCCGGCCTCGGCGACCGCCGCGGCGATCTCGCGCCGCACGTCCTCCCAGAGCCCGCCGCTCTTGGGCGCGGCGAACGCCTGGAGCTGCAGGGAACTTCCCCCGCGCAGCACGGTGATCAGCGTCCCCTGCTCCTCGGCGAGGTTCAGCTGGATCTCGAATCCCTCGCTCACCGGTACCTGGAGGCTGCCGAAGTCGATCCGCTCGTCGGGCGGGAACTCATCCTGCGCGTCCCACGGGCCGTCCGGTTGCGGGCCAGCCGGCCCGGCCTCTTCCCCGGCTAGTACCGGATCCTCGTCGGCCAGATCCTGGTCTTCGTCGGCGAGCACCAGGTCCTCGTCGGCGAAGTCCTGCTCGTCACGGCCGTCAGAATCGTCCGGCATCGATCCGAGCTGATCCGCACTCTCACGACGACGCCGACGGAACACTCTTGCCCTCCCCGCTTGCTCGCAGGCTGCTCTTACCAGTGGCCGTCGCGGCATGGCCTCCGGTGGACCCGAAGCCGCCGTCACCCCTCGATGACCCGGGCAGCGTCTCGACCTCGTGGAACGCCGGTCGTGCCACGCGCTGGATAACGAGCTGGGCGATCCGGTCGCCGCGCCGGAAGCTGACAGACTCGGCCGTGTCGGTGTTTAGCATGGTCACCCTGATCTCGCCACGGTACCCCGCATCCACGGTGCCGGGCGCATTCACGATTGTCACCCCGTGCCGCGCGGCGAGCCCCGACCGGGGGTGCACGAACGCCGCATAGCCGTCCGGCAGCGCGATCGCCACCCCGGTGGGCACCACGGCACGCTGGCCCGGAGCGAGTTCCACATCGACCGCCGCGACCAGGTCGGCCCCCGCGTCACCCGGATGCGCGCGAGCTGGCAGCGGCAGGCCCGGGTCCAGGCGCTTGATAAGTACGGGGACCTCGTCGGCGGCGGGGTTCACGCCCGGCATGGGCCACCGCCGGTGTCCGGATGCTGGTTCACCCACGTGACCTTACCGGCCCGGTGTCTATCAGCGCTGCGGCACTGCGCCGTGATGGTTGGCGCCCGGGGAGCCGGGCGGGCCCGGCACCCGGCCCTGCAGGTAGGGCACGGCGCGGACGAGCGCCGCCGCGGTGGGGACCGCCACCACCGCGCCCGGGATGCCTGCCACCACGCCGCCCACGGCCAGCACCAGGATGATCGCGAGCGGGTGCAGCCGCACCATGCGGCCGACCACGAGCGGCTGGAGCAGGTGGCTCTCCAGCTGGTTCTCCAGGATGAAGATGACGACCAGCACCACCGCGGCGATCCATCCCTTGGTGCCCAAAGTGACCGTCACGGCCAGCGCGCCCGCCACCAGGATCCCGACCAGCGGCACGAACGCCGCGAGGAACACCAGGATGACCAGCGGCACGAGGAGCGGGACGCCCAGCGCCCACAGGGCGAACCCGATGACCACGCCGTGGATCGCCGCGACGGCGATCGTCCCCCGCACGTAATACACGAGAGCCTGCCAGGCGGCGAACCCCGCCCGGTTCACCCGCTCCCGCCCCTCCGCGCTGAGGAAGCCCACCAGCCAGGCCCAGATCCGGTCGCCGTCCTTCAGGAAGAAGAACGTGACGAACAGCATCAGGACCGTGCCTGCCACGATCTCCAGCACTATCTTGCCTCCGGTTACCACGGTGCCCGCGACCACGGACTTGTGCTGCTTGAGGAAGGCGAGCGCCCGGTTGGCGAGATCGTTGAGGCTGGCCTGCCGCAGGTGGAGCGGCGGCCCAGCCAGCCACGACTGCAACTGGTTCACGGAGTGCCTCAGCTCGTTGACCAGGGTCGGGTAGTCCGCGGAGGCCCGGGTAGTGGCCAGGAAACCCGCCCCGGCGAGCACTGCGATGGCGGCCAGCAACGTGCACCACGTTGCGGCGAGATTCGGCAGCCCGAGCCTGCGCAGCCGGGCCAGCAACGGCTGTAGCAGCGCGGTAAGCAGCAGGGCTGCGACACAGGGCAGGACCACCAGGCGCAGCACGCTGGCCACCCGGAACGCCAGGTAGATGACGACGCCGAGGAGCAGCAGGCGCCACGACCAGCCGGCCGCGCGCTGCAGCCAGCCGGGTACCTGAGCACCCGCCGCGGGCGCTGCGACCGGCTCGGGACGCCGATCCGCATCGGTGGAGTCAGCAGCGGCCGGGGTTCCGTTCGGAAGCGGGGTTGTGCTTTCGCCCGCTCGCCCGCTCGGCCGCGTGACCGCACCAGCCTCGCCTTGTGGCCCATCCCCTGGCCCGCACGCCCCGCCGCCTGGCACACCGTCCCGGCTTGGCCCGGCGCGGTTGCCGCGCCACATCCATCGCCCAGTCATGTTCACATGTAACCAACTACCGTTGACTCATGCGTGTCTACCACGAACGGCTGCGCGTGCCGGCCACCTGGTGGCTGATGGCATTCATCGGCGTCGTCATTCTCGGCGCCGGGTTCATGGCCGGTTTCAGCTGGCAACTGGCGGGCGTGGTGTACGCAGTGCTCGGCGGTGGCTGCGCGGCGGTGCTTCTGGTCTGGAGCCGGGCCAGCATCGATGTCCGGGACGGGGCGCTGCGCGTGGGCGCGGCCACGCTTCCGCTCGCCGCGGCCGGCGAGATCGTCGCGCTGGACGAGGCGCAGACCCGGGCCATGCGCGGCCCGCGGGCGGATCCGGCGGCCTTCCTGCTGGCCAGGCCCTACCTCCCGCAGGCGGTGTACGTAGAGGTCACTGACCGGGCGCAGGGCACGCCGTACTGGCTGATCGGCACGAGGCACCCGGATGAGCTCGCCGCGGCGGCGATCGAGGCGTGGCGCGGGGCCGCCCAAGCCGGTGACGCGCCCGTGGGATGATCGACGGACGCGGGACACCGCGGGCCGGCAGGCGGGCATCAGGAGGAGTCGCATGTCTGACAAGCGCGGGGATGGCGCCAGCAAGGTAATCGGCGCCGCAGCGGCCTTCGCCGCCGCCTTCGTCGCACGCAAGGTCATCACCGTTGGCTGGAAGCGCCTCACGGGCAAGGAACCGCCCAGCGACCCGCAGGACCCGCAGGTGGGAACCGGTGAGGCACTGGGCTTCGCCATAGTGATGGGCGTGGTCATGGGGGCGGCCCGGGTGCTCGCCATCCGGGCCGCGACCGGCCGGACGAACCCGTGCCAGACTCTTGCCGTGTCTGAACACGATCGCTCCCGCTTTTCCTACAAGTTCGGCTATGCGCTGCGGCATCCCGGGCGGGTCCTGCCCTACGCGCGGCGGCGCAGCCGCGATGCGTGGATCGGGATGAAAGCTGGCGATCATGTCAGCTACTACCGCGCCGTGATGAAGTCGGACACGGCACGCAGCCACGAGCGTGCCGTCGGTAGCCAGACCCACGATTCGTGGCTCGAAATCGGCCAGATGCAGTTCGACTACCTGGTTAAGCACGGGCTTCAGCCCGGCGACCGGATGCTGGAGATCGGCTGCGGCAACCTGCGGGCCGGGCGGCTGTTCATCGACTACCTCGACCCCGGGAACTACTACGGCGTCGACATCTCGCCGGACATCCTGCTCGCGGCGCAGGACACCATCGAGGAGTTCGGCCTGCAGGGCAAGCTGCCGCACCTGACCCTGGTCCAGGACCTGAAGCTCGAGTTCCTGCCTGCGGACCAGTTCACGGTGGTGCACGCGCACAGCGTGTTCTCGCATTCGCCCATCGAGGTGATCGACGAGTGCCTGGCCCATGTGGGCCGGGTGATGAGGCGTGACGGCGTTTTCGACTTCACTTTCGACCGGACCGAGGGCGTGGAGCACCAGGTGCTGCGCGAGGATTTCTACTACCGCACCGAAACCCTGATCGCCCTGGCGGACAAGAACGGCGTCGACGCGGAGTTCATGGACGACTGGGAAGAACTCCCGCACAAGCAGTCGAAGATCCGGGTGACGCGCCGCAGCTGACCATCGCCGGGCCACGCAGTACCAGTCCGCTGGCCATTGTCAGGCGAGAGGCCGTGGCTGCGAAGGCCACCAGTGGCAGAGAAAACGGCGGCGGTGTGGCAATCGGCCGCTGGCTCCGCCGCCAGCCTGACGGAAGCGAGGGCTGATGGCATCTGGCTGGAACAGCGTGCAGATTGCCACGCTGGCGGTGGCGGCGCTGACGCCGGTAACCGTTGCGGGTCTGGGCTACTTCGTGGCGCGGGCCAGCCGACGGCTGGAGCAGGTCCGGTGGGCCAACCAGACCGTCGTCACCCGGCGTCTGGAGATCTTCAAAGAGGTCGGGCCGCTGCTGAACCAGTTGCTGTGCTTTGCCACTTTCGTCGGCGGCTGGAAGGAGATCGAGCCCAGGGACGCGATCGCCGTGAAGCGGAAGATCGACGAGGTGATGTATTCCAGCCGGGTCCTGTTCTCGGATTCGCTGTTTGCCGCCTACCAGGAGTTCATGCTCAGCATGTTCGCCACGTACGTCACCACAGAGACCGACGCCCACCTGCGGGCGGCGCAACATGGAGTGGTGGGAGGACTCGATGACCAGCCTGTTCAGCGCCGACAATCAGGTCAGCCTCGATCTGATACAGGCCGCCTACGAACAGCTGGCGGAGCGATTCCGCGCCGACCTCTACGTCACCCATGACACGCGGCCGATCCTCACCATCCAGCCCTAGTTACCTGGGACTCGGCCGGACCCGTCGTCCATATCCGCGGGTACGCCTACAAGGGGACCATCGAGGCGCGGAGCAGGCCCCCGGGACGCTGACGTTCCATGATCAGGGAATATCTCCGGCCGTATTTCCACGGGAATATTCCGTAGTCATGGAAAGGCCATCGACCCGGAGACAGTACCCGGCCCCGCGAACCGTCTCGATTACGGCCTCACCGAGCTTGCGGCGCAGGTAACCCACGTACACGTCGACGAGGTTCGTTCGGGGATCGAAGTTCATGCCCCAGGCCATGGACAATAGCTCTTGTCGCGAGAGGACCTGAAGGGGGTGGCCGACGAAGGCCTTCAGCAGGGAGAACTCGCGGGCGGACAGGCTCACCGGCCGCCCGTCGATGGTTACCTCACGCTGCAGCACGTCGACGCGGATGCCGCCGACCCGGAGCACACCCGGCGAATCGGTGGTCCGGGGCCGGAGATTTGCCCGTATGCGGGCCAGGAGTTCCTCGAACGCGAACGGCTTCGCCAGATAGTCGTCCGCCCCAAGATTGAGCCCTTTGACGCGGTCGTCCACCCGTCCTCTGGCGCTCAGCACCAAGACGGGCACCGTGGCCCCCCGCTCCCGCAGCCCTTCCAGCACCTCAAGGCCGTCCAGGTCGGGCAGGCCGAGATCGAGAATCACGAGCGAGATGTCCGCCTCAGTGACACGCAGGAGCGCTTCTCGTCCGCTGCTCACCCACTCGACGCTGTACCCGTGGGCGCGCAGCCCCTTCGCGAGGAACGACGCGATGCGCTCTTCGTCCTCGACGACTAGGAGATTCACCACGGAATCGTGATCCAGAACGTGGCGCCCCGCCCCGGCCGATTAACGACACCGGACTCCCCGTCGTGGGCCCTCGCGATCCCCCGGACGATGGAGAGTCCCAATCCCATTCCTCCTGTTGACGACGATCCGGTGCTGAACGGCTCGAACACGGCCTGTTCATCGCCCGGCGGCAGGCCACCTCCTTCGTCGGCCACCTCGAAACGCCAGCTTGAAGACTCGGCCCCAACATGAAAGCGCACGGGCCGGTCCCCGCGAGCGTGCTCCGCCGCGTTCCGCAGGAGGTTCAGCACGGCCTGGGTCAGCCGTTGCGGGTCGGCTCGAACCGTCGCACCACCGATGTCAGACTCCACTCGTAGGCGGTCTCCGAGGATGGGCTCTGCCTTGGTCGTGATACTGCTCAGGAACCTGTCCAAGGGCAGCGATTCCACTCTGAGCAGAGCTCGGTCGTCCACCCGGGCCAGGGTGGTCAAGTCTTCCACCAGCCGGCCCATGAGGTCGAGTTCGTCCAAGAGCGTCTCTTTGACGGCCCGCACTTCCCGCTCGTCCGCTCCCTCTTCCAGCACGTCGAGATGGCCGCGGCAGATAGTAATGGGGGTCCGCAATTCGTGAGAGACCGCCGCCAGGAACGCGTCCTTCATCTCGTCCAGTTCGCGAAGATGATCGGCCCGGTCCCGTTCGCGCCGCAAGGCGAGTTCGATTTGCTCGAGCCTCCCCACGCCCCATGCGGTCCCTTCTCCCACGAGCACGCAGATCGGAACAGTGATCGCGGCTGAAGACAGCCCGGCCCCGACGTTACCGGGCAGGGAGAACAGGGGCAGGATGTACGCCGCAGCGGCCATCGGGGCCATGGCGACCGACGTGCGCGGCGGATGGGCCATTCCGATCCACACGAAGGCGACCACGAAGAAAACCCCGTACGCGTACAGGTTGGACCCTCCGAACACATTCCCCAGGGCGATAAGGGCGAACGCAGGCGGGACGATCACCAGGCTGGCCTGCGAAGGCCATGTCTCCCATGGCGCTAGCCAGATCGCAATACCGAGTGCGAGCGCGACGGCAGAGACCGCCGCCGTCCCGATTACGTCCAGCCCCGGCGCGGGAAGCGGGAGCGTGACGAGACCGAGCACCCCGGAACCCGCAAAGAACATGGCCGCCAGGCGCCCGTGGAGCCTTCGTCTACGCCGAGGCGCTTCGTTCACCGAGGAGGTCTCGGCCTGATCGGTGGCGGCTGAGCGGGTCTGGTCGCGATCCCTCGCGCGGGAATCGGGCCGTGAAGGCACAGCTATGGCCAGCGCCCGCCGCAGATGGCCAAGGCGCGTTGCCACTCCCCCGCCAGCAGGGTGTGCAGTCAACGGCTCCCTCACCATGAAGGCGTGATTCCACCAGTCTTGGGAGTAAATGTCCACCCGGGTTAACGTTCCAGTCAACTGGCGCTGCACGGAGGGCGACGAAGAGTGACCTGGAGCGCGTCGGTCTGCCTAGGCCGCTGACCAGCATGCCGGCGGACCTGTTCCATGAATCAGGCGCCACACACCCCTGGGGCCGGAGCCCCTCCATCCCCCCTTACGGTGTCAGAGGGGCTCCGGCCATGACCTTGCTTCCCACGTGCCCAACTGGTACGAGCGTTATAAGAGGGTTCTCATGATCGGGATCTCAGGGCATTCTGCCCGCCCGGCGCTCGCCGCCCAGGCAGCACTGGTCGTTCG
>WNFC01010641.1_pt1 | contig 10219 bp, 8 predicted proteins | sample 5400541 | NCBI WGS metagenome assembly WNFC01 (sample SAMN13153342, study PRJNA577476) | soil metagenome | isolation source: 120 cm saprolite under Douglas fir tree site 2 hole 2 replicate 1 | place: USA:California | collected 2015-04-18 | reverse complement strand
GACCAGCTTCCCGGCAGCGTTCAGAACCGCTATCGCAATGGCTTCTTTGTGAACATCCATTCCGATATACTTCCTGTTGTCCATAAGGTGCTCCTTTCTTCGGGTAGTGAGGCGATCACTCACAACCTACTCCGAAAGGTGCGCCTTTTTATATAGCATCGAATATGCAGAGCTTCGCAGAAACTGTGCAATCCTTTGCGGCTGTAGAAAAAGATTCGGAAAACAGTGCATCCAAAATAGAATAGGGCAAAGGACTGCGGCCCCCATGCACGTTCTGATTACATCCGACACGCTGAACGGCAACTGGATCTACACTCGCGAACTGGTCAGTGGGCTGATCACGCGCGGCCTGCGAGTGACCCTGGTCAGCTTTGGGGAGATCCCCTTGCCGGAGCAAACCGCGTGGATGGAACGCTTGCACGGTCTGGTCTATCACCCCACTGCTTTTCGACTGGACTGGATGCAGGAGGGGCAACAGGATTTTGACGATGCTTCCGCGTATCTCTGTTCGCTGGTGAAGGAAACCAGGCCGGACGTTTTCCATTCCAACCATTTGTGCTATGGCGCGTTGCCAGTTGCCATTCCGCGGGTAGTAGTGGCGCACGGGGATATGGTGACGTGGTGGAAGGCAGTGCACGGGCGCGAACCCAAAGCCAGCGCGTGGTTGCGCTGGTACAAGCAGATCATCGCGCGAGGGCTGGCAGAGGCCTCCGCCGTGGTTGCGCCCAGCGAATGGATGCTGAATACCATTCGCTCCTGCTACTCCCCATGCGAACGGGAGATGGTGATTCACCACGGAAGGAATCCGATTTTCTTTAATCCCTACGTGGCGAAGGAAGACTCGGTACTCGCCATTGGCCGCCTGCTTGATCCGGCCAAGCAAGTGAACCTACTCACCCAGCAGACGCACCCGGTGCCGGTTTGCATAGTGAGTGAAGATCCAGGGGAGCAATCAGTCAGAGCGCCGGTTCGCGCTGATGTTAAGTTCAGTGATGGCGATGCCGGGGTTTCGCTGAAGGGGCCTCAATCCGAGGCGGAATTACGCCTGCTCTACAGCCGCGCCGCCTTGTACGCCGGGACTTATCGCTACGATCCTTCAGGAATGGCGGTCCTGGAAGCCGCACTCTCGCGCTGTGCGCTGATCCTGAACGATATTCCGTCGCTGCGCGAAATCTGGGGGGCGGCTGCGGTTTATTTCCGCACTAATGAATCCGAAAGCCTGGCCGAAGCGGTGCGCATCCTGAGTGCAGACGTGCAACTGCGCCGCAATTTCGCCAATCGCGCCTTCCAACGAGCGCGGGAGTGTTTTAACGCCCATCGCATGACCGACAACTATATTCAGCTTTATCACGGCGTTGCCGCGCAGAAGGTGTACGCGGTTGCCTGAGCGTCGCTGGCGGGCTCTCCTACAAAGCTGATATCTTCGAAGGGAGAGCTTTCAGCCGTCAGCTCTCAGCTATCAGTGAAACCACCGGTCGGGTTTTGACTAGCTGGAAAGCTGATGGCTGACAGCTTAGCTGGAGGAATCATGTCCGCAGTCAAGATTACGGTCAGGAAGAATGGTCCTTATCGCGTAGAGGCGCTTGAGGGTTCGGTGGAAATGTTCGACGCCGACGGCAACAAGTTCGACCTGACCGGCAAACCCGCGTTCTCACTGTGCCGCTGTGGGGGATCGGTGAACAAACCCTTCTGCGATGGCACCCACAGCAAGATCGGCTTCCTGGGAGCTGAATCCGCAGTGAAGAAAGTCGAGGAGGCAGGTGGTCCCAAAGCTGGGTCCTGAAGCGGATTCGCGCGTTTAGATCACGGCAGCAGATTTCAGCCTGAAATGCGCGAGGGGACCATGTCAGTATCGACAGACCAGTATCCAAATAGCAGCGCGAAGGACGAACTTAGCGACAAAGACCTCGGAATGGATCGCGGCATAACCCGCCGCGACTTTCTGAACGGAATAGCGGTTACGGCGGGAGCGGCCGCGCTTCCGCCTCATCTTCTCGCGGCCCTGCAGAACGACCTCGACCCCGAAAAGGCTCCTGGCTATTATCCTCCCGCGTTGACCGGCTTGCGCGGAAGCCATGTAGGCGCGTTTGAAGTTGCGCACAGCCTACGGGACGGCGATTTCTGGGAGAAAGCCGGAAAGCCGATCGAAACAGGCGAGCCCTTTGATCTTATCGTTGTCGGCGGAGGCATCAGCGGACTCTCCGCAGCGTATTTCTTCCGCAAAGCAAATCCCAAGGCCCGCATTCTGATCCTGGAAAACCACGACGACTTCGGCGGCCACGCGAAGCGCAATGAGTTCAGAGCCGGAGAGCGAAAACTCCTCGGATACGGCGGCACATTCTCGATTCAGAGTCCGGCACCTTACAGCGCCGTGGCCAAGGGGCTGGTCGAAGAACTTGGAATCTCGGTACCCGGCTACTCAAAGTATGTTGTCAAGGACCTCTACCGCTCCCTGGGTCTCGCCCCCTGCATCTATTTCGACCAGAAGACCTTCGGCTCGGATGTAATCGTAGAAAATCCTCTCCCTGTGGGAGGCTCGGAGAACGAACTCGATAACACCACCGGCTCGGATGAAGTCTGGCACCGTTTTCTGGCGGCTGCTCCGCTCTCTGCGGCGGCCCAGAAAGATCTGCAGGCGCTCCGTCAGCCCAGAGATTATTTTCCTGGACTCAGTTCGGATGAAAAAAAGGCCCGTCTGACGAAAATCAGTTACGCGCAGTATCTGACTGAAGTTGCCAGAGCGAGCCCGGAGATCGTGAAACTTTATCAAACCGCGCCGCACGGGACCTTCGGCGTGGGAATTGATGCAGTCTCCGCCCAGGATGCCTGGGGATTGGGTTATATGGGGTTCGCGGGATTGAACCTTGATCCCGCACCCGGCAAAGGGATGAATCGCGACGCCATTCCCAACGCGGAAGCTGAAAAGTACTTCTTTCACTTCCCGGACGGAAACGCATCAATCGCGCGCCTGCTGGTGCGAAAGCTGATTCCTGAAGCCATCCCCGGCAACTCCTCAACTGACGTGGTCACCGCCAACGCGAACTACGCCAAGCTCGATGACTCATCGTTGCCGGTTAGAATTCGTCTGAACAGCACGGTGGTCAGAGTCCGGCATGAGGGCAATCCAGCGGCCGCTAAGAACGTCGAACTCACCTACTCTCGACTGGGCAAGCTATACAGCGTGCGCGCACCATTTGCTGTGCTTGCCTGCTGGAACATGGTGATTCCTTACATCTGCTCAGAGCTGCCGGAAAAGCAGAAGGCAGCTTTACATTCGGCTACTAAGGTTCCGCTCCTCTACACCAACGTCGCGATTCGTAATTGGACTTCATTCCAGAAGCTCGGCGCCAACGCGCTGTACGCGCCGGGCGGCTACCACTCCTATTTCAGGCTGGACCTGCCGGTGAGCATCGGAGACTACCACTCCTCGGCGTCACCCGACGAGCCGATCGTTATCCACATGATGAAGACACCGTGCCGGCCGGGTATGCCCGCGCGCGATCAGCATCGCTTCGGACGGATCGAGCTGTTCACCACTGACTTTGAAACCATCGAACGCAAGATTCGCGACCAACTCGCCGGGGCGTTGTCCCCCGGAGGCTTCGATCCCGCACGCGACATTACAGCAATCACGGTAAACCGCTGGCCCCACGGCTACGCGTACGAGTACAACTCACTGTTCGATAAATTCTGGCTCGAGGGTGGAGAAATCCCTTGCGAAGTGGCCAGACAACCCTTTGGCAGAATTGCAATTGCGAATGCTGATGCTGGAGCATACGCCTATACCGATGGCGCGATTGATCAGGCGTGGCGAGCGGTGCAGGAGCTGGCAAGAGCCTGAGGCAGCTAGTGTCGCCTGGTTGGTCGACCCATTTTCAGTCGCTCTTACCGCTCTTCTGCAATTGCTCGGCCTTGTGCTGTGCATCTTGAGCTTTCGCCCGTATTCCTTTGGCTTGATAAGCGTCGGCGAGAGCGGATTCGATGTACTGGTCGTCACCATTTTGCTGCTGCTCTTTGAGGAATGCCGCGATGGCATCGTCATACTTTTTCAGCTTGGCATACGAAGCGCCCATCTCGTAGTAAACGCCTTCAGATTCCGGATCGAGCCGGACCGCAGTGTTGTACTCGACAATTGCGGCCTCATGATTTCCCTGCGCGGCAAACGCCATACCCAAGCCAAAGTGAGCATCGGCATCATTCGGGTTCTTCGTCAGCATCTGCGTGAAGACGGTCTTTGCGTCGCCAACGCGCTTTTCGTTTAGATATGCCACTCCCAATTCATAGCTTGCCCCCTCGTCCTGAGGCTTGAGTTCGAGCACGCGCCTGAGTTCGGCTTCGGCCTGACTGTATTGGCGAAGGTTGAAGTAAGCATGCGCTAGGGCAAAATGTGCGGGGACAAACTCTGGGCGTTGGCGGATTACGCTTTGCAGTTGGCTGATGGCCTGCGGTGTCTTTTTTTCCGCGAGCAGTTGGCTTGCCCGGTTCACTTTGGCATCGAACCCGCGGGCCTGTTGCAGCCAGAAACCGGCTCCGGCGATCGCGAGCGCCCCAAAGAGGACGACGGCTACGCGTCGAATGAGATCATCTGTCTGCGGAGCGACTTTGGCAATGAGTGCTCCAAGAAGCAAACCTCCTGCCAGACCGCCGACGTGTGCGGCGTTGTCTGTGATGCCCGAGATTGCCCCGAAGACGAGGTTGTAGGCCAAAAACCCCAGGAGGCAACTGAGTTGGCTCGCTACCAGCGCACGAGGCGCTGAAAACTCACCAAAGCGATATGCAGCGATCAATGCCCCAGCTAGTCCGAAGATGGCTCCGGACGCGCCCGCGCTTACCCCATATGGATGCCATGCAATACTGGCCAAACTCCCACTGACACCGGAAATCAAGTACACGGCCGCGAACGTCCACGGACCATAAAGGCTTTCGCACATTGCGCCTAGACTCCAAAGGCACCACATGTTGAGTGCAATGTGGATAATGCCGATGTGCAGGAACATGCTGGTGACGAGCCGCCACCAATCCCCGGCCAGCGTGAACTGCGCCGAGTTTGCTCCCCAATGCAGGAGATCCTGGGTGGTGGGATCGGTAATCGAAATCCCTGACAACGCCATTCCAAGGAATACGGCAATGTTGATTCCGAAAATCGCCTGCGTGATGGTAGGAGCAGAACTGCGGCGGACCCAGGGTGCGGGCATCACGTGCTGGACAGCGTCTTCACCGATCTCGCCGCGCTGGGCAGCCTCGTGCTGCGCACACCACTGGCAAATCCTCTTACCGAAGGAAAACGCAGGGAGTGCACGACCGCATTGGATACACTTCGCCATTTCGTTGTGGGAGAGCATCAGCAGTTTGCCACGCCTGAGGAGAATTGGGGAAGGAGAAAAGAAACGAGTTCCGAGGTCTGAGGCCCGAGCCCGGGCCGGCGGTCGTTCAGTGAATCGTCTTGGTTTTCCGCGACATGTAGTCCATCAGCAGATACTGGCCCAGAGTGTACGGTGTAGTGAAGTACGCTTTGCCGCGACACATCTCGGTAACTTTCTGCACGAACTGCACCAAGCCGTAATCCGACGCCAGCATGAAAGTATTGATCAGGATCCCGGCGCGCTTGCATTTGGAAACCTCTTCGAGCGTCTGGCTCACCACTAACGGATCCAGGCCGAAAGCGTTCTTGTAAATGCGCCCGTCTTCGAGCGTTAGCGCGGAGGGCTTGCCGTCGGTAATCATCACGATCTGCTTCATGTCTTTGCGCTGGCGCTGCAGAATGCGCTGCGCGAGGCGCAGGCCTTCGCGGGTATTGGTGTAGTAGGGGCCGACCTTCACCCGTGCCAATTGCGATAGCGGAACTTCCTCGGCGGAATCGTGAAACAGAATCAGAGAGAGCGAGTCTCCGGGATACTGGGTCCGCAGCAGGTGCGAAAGCGCCATGGCGACTTTCTTCGCCGGAGTGAATCGGTCTTCGCCGTACAGGATCATGGAGTGCGAACAGTCGAGCATTAGTACCGTCGCGCAGGAAGACTGGTACTCACACTGATGGACCTGCAAGTCGGAATACTCAATGTTCAGCGGTACGGACATGCCTTCACGCTGGATGGCGCTCGAAAGCGTCGCCGTGATGTCCAGGTTCAGCGTGTCTCCGAACTCGTACTGCCGTGAGGCGCCGCTGGCCTCGATGCCGGTCGCCATATCGCGAGTGTCGTGACGGCCGAAGCTCGACTTGCCCAGCGACCCCAGCAGGTCCCGGAGAGTCTTGTATCCAAGAAAGTCCAGGCTCTTGTCGGTGATTTCGAATCGCGCCTGTTGCGCATCGCCGACCTGGCCCCCAACGCTGGACCCTTTCGCGGGATCGTGAGGCTGGTCAACGCTAATGTAATCCTCCTGCTGCATGCGCTGGATCAGTTGCTCGATCAATTCTTCGAGCGAACCCTCGCCTTGCATCTGCTGCAACTGCTCGCGCAGATCATCATTGAGCAGATCGCCTCCGAGCAGCGCTTGCTCAATGGCGCGGCGCAGTTCTTCCAATGTGTGCTCGCCGTTGGGCTGGTCGTAATAGGACAGATAGTCTTGAAAGCCGCTCTGCAGAAGGTAGTCAGAGAGCGTGCTGAGCAAGTCTTCCATGCTCATTTCGCCGGCAGGGTCGGGGACGTATCTGCTATAACGTATGCGGCGCATAAAAGCAGTGGTCAGTAATCAGTGGACAGTTGTCAATGTTAGAGGTTCTTCTGACCACCGATCACTGACCACTGACCACTAGACACTAATTCAACGGCCTCCTCGGCCGATACGGGCCCTCTTCCCGTTCAAAGGGCTTCTCTGCAACCTTCGGAGGTTTTTCTCCAGCGGTGAAGACCCGTTCTTCGTTGCGGCCTATTCGCTTGTGGGAGTGCAGGCCTTCCAGAGCAAACTCAGCTGCGGAAACCTGCGCTTCAGCGCTGTCTTTCGGCCCCACGTTCACGCGAGTAAGTTTGTCCATCAAGCCCTGAATGTTGCGCAGCGACTGCAGGACTTCGGTGGCAGCTGCACCCTCGGCTAACCGAATTTCTCCGCCCAGATCAAACCACTGAATGATCTGCTGCATGTTGACGCCGCTGAAGTATTGATCGTAGGTCTTGGCTATGGCGCTGCGGATCAGTTCCCGCCCAACGAAGTCGGCGCCCTTCATTTCGCCTTCGTATTCCAATTCCAACTTGCCGGTGATCGCGGGCAGCGCGGCATAGATATCGCCAATGCGGGGGACGACCAAGCTCTCACGATGGCGGATCGCGCGACGCTCGGCGTTCGAAATCACATTTTCCAGGCTGGAGATGGGAAGACGCTGGCTGACTCCCGAGCGCTTGTCGATCTTCTTGTCTTCGCGGGCAGCAAACGCAATTCGTTCGATCACTTCTCGAACGTACTTGGGGATGACTAGCTTAGTGCCGTTGCGCGCGGCCCAGGCTTCCTGCGTGGTGATCGCAATACCCTCTTCCACCGTTGCCGGATAGTGGGTGCGAATCTCAGATCCGATACGGTCTTTCAGCGGCGTGATGATTTTCCCGCGTGCTGTATAGTCCTCGGGATTAGCAGTGAAGACGAGTGCGACATCCAGCGGGAGACGAACTGGGTAGCCCTTTATCTGAACGTCGCCTTCCTGCATGATATTAAAAAGGCCAACCTGAATTTTGCCCGCCAGATCGGGCAATTCATTGATCGCGAAAATGCAACGGTTGGCGCGGGGCAGCAATCCGTAGTGCACCGTCAATTCGCTGGAGAGTTCGTGTCCTCCGCGGGCGGCCTTGATTGGGTCAATATCGCCAATTAGGTCTGCGATGGTGACGTCTGGGGTCGCAAGCTTTTCAACGTAGCGGTCTTCGGGAGTGAGCCAGGAAATCGCAGTGCTCTCGCCGCACTCGACAATCAGATCGCGGCAGCGCCTGCAGATCGGGGCGTATGGGTTGTCGTGAATTTCGCATCCGGCCACGTAGGGCATTTGCGGATCAAGCAGCGAGGTCAGGGCGCGCAGGATGCGGCTTTTGGCTTGTCCGCGCAGGCCGAGCAGAATGAAATTGTGCCGCGAGAGAATGGCATTCACGATCTGCGGCACGACGGTATCGTCGTAGCCCACAATTCCTGGGAACATCGGGACGTCGTTGCAGAGCCTGGCCATCAGGTTTTCGCGCAATTCGTCCTTGACGCGGCGGGTGCGCAGTTTTACTTCGGAAAAGGGGCTTCGGCGCAACTCGCCAAGGGTACGGGGGAAACTCATCACAGCACTCCAGGAAGCTTTCAGCCGTCAGCCATCAGCCGTCAAGAGGCAAGCAGTTCAGCCGAATGTTTCCGATTATACGCCCGGGGTGAAGCGGGCTTCGGGCTCTGGGCTTCGAGCTTCCGGACCTCGCATTGATCCTAGCTTTGAGCTACACGCACGTCTGAGGTCTAGGGCCGCAGCCCAGAGCCCAGAGCCCAAAGCCCGAAGCCCGAAGCCCAAAGCCCAAAGCCCAAAGCCCAAAGCCCAAAGCCCAAAGCCCAAACTAACTCACGTGGCCATTACCGCCAGCCTTTTTCTTGGCGCCGGCGTTGCGCTGCAGCGCGGGGAGGATGCGCTCAAGGAAGGAAATGAGGGCACGGGTGCGCTCGGCTTCCGAACTCATTTCTAGAAGCGCTTGTTGAAAATCAGGATCGAAGGGGAGCGAACCGGCAAGCCGGTAGGTCAGTTGTGCAGTTTCGGATTTCGCAATCTCTTCCGGTTGTGCGCCGGCCAGCTTCATGATTTCCTGGTGCAGGCGAATCGCTTTTTCTATGTCAGTCGGAGCTGCAGGATCATCCTCGTCGTGGAGATAGAAGACGTCTGCCCGCAGGAAAGCCCGCTCTGAATTGACCTGCAGCACTTCAAAACGCTTTTTGCCTTCGGCCAGAATGTTCATCCGGCCATCGGGATACTTCTTGAGCACGTTCAGAATCTCAGCGGTGCAACCGATGGTTGCCAGCGACTCTTCTTTGCTGCGAATAATGCCGAAGACGCCTTTGTGGTCGAGGCATTCCTTGATCATCTCTTTGTAACGCGGTTCAAAAATGTGCAGCTGCACGGGCACGCCAGGGAGCAATACCAAGTCCAGCGGAAACAATGGTAAGAGCGTGTTCAATGGGATTCGAGCGTCAGAGGACGATCCTCGAAGGCGACTTCCTGATTGTACGCGCGCCTTGACTTGCACTGACGCTCAGGATACAAACCCGGCATGGAACTTTCTGGGAAGGTTGCGGTGATTACGGGCGCCTCCATGGGCATTGGAGAAGCAATTGCCAAGCTTTTTGCCAATCAGGGAGCGCAGGTAGTAATGCTTTCACGCGATGCCGTCCGCGCTGAGGCTGCAAGGGGACGCATCGGCCATCCTGAACAGACTCTCGCGCTGGCGTGTGATGTGCGGCACCGTGAAGAGATTGATCGCGTAGTAGGACTGACCATGCATCACTTCAAGCGCATTGATATCTGGGTGAACAATGCCGGCCACGGATTGCTGGATTCAATCGCCAGCGTGAGGATGTCCGATTTTCGGGAGTTGTTTGCGACAAATTTGTTCGGCACAGTGGATGGGATGCAGGCAGTCATCCCGATCATGAAACAGCAGGGCTCGGGGACAATCGTTAACATTTCGAGCGTTGCTGGGCATATTCCGATACCGTTTCACGGGAGTTACAGCGGAACGAAGTTTGCCATGAACGCGATTGGCAAGGCGGCGCGAGTGGAGCTGGCGGACGCCGGCGTCAATGTGCTGACGGTCTGCCCGGGATACGTGAAGACCGAGTTCTCGGCGAATGCGGTGCGAGGCAGCGAGCCGATACGAGTGCGTCCGAAAGCGGTGCGAGGTATCAACGTAGAGCGGGTTGCGCGGGCGGTGCTGCGGGGCATTCAGAAACAGAAGCGGGAAGTGGTGGTGCCGTGGACGATGCATCCGGCGATCAAGATTTATCAGTTGTTTCCGGGAGTAATTGACCTAGTGATGGCGCGAATGGCGAAGAAAGGGTTTTAATGGGCAGCTCTTGGCTGTCAGCTCTTGGCTCTTAGCCAAAACGCTGACTGGGAGCTTGGTATTCAAGAGCCAAGAGCCAAGAGCCGGGTCTAAGAGCTAAGTTCCTCCAGCATTGCCTGCATTTCTGATCTTGCGTGATTGTCGCCTTTGCGTTGGGCGGCAGCGATTCCATCTTGCAGCATCTTTTTTGCCTCTTCGGGACGCTTCGCCTTTAC
>WNFC01027143.1_pt1 | contig 10220 bp, 7 predicted proteins | sample 5400541 | NCBI WGS metagenome assembly WNFC01 (sample SAMN13153342, study PRJNA577476) | soil metagenome | isolation source: 120 cm saprolite under Douglas fir tree site 2 hole 2 replicate 1 | place: USA:California | collected 2015-04-18 | reverse complement strand
AGCGCTGAAGCGAAGATCGCGAGACCGGCAATCTGAAGGGCTGGCGGAACGGAATCGGACCAGTGGAATCGACCGACATCAAGTCCCGCGATGCACCAGTGCACCATCGGCGGCAGCAGCAACCCGTAGTATCGGAACTTAAGTGGCTGTCCGCCGGGCCGTGCGCGCTCCCGGAAAAGCTCCGGTTCGATAACCAGCGTGGCCACGGTGAAAGACACTACGCAGACGATTAGGTACGCCCAAAAGAACGGGATATCTAATCTGCCGGCGCATCCGAAAAGCAGCAGCCCGATAAGCGCGCAAAAGCCGAGCGACTGCGAAATCCAGACAAGTCTGGACGAAGAGAACGAACTCCTCGCGGGCATGCCGCGCGACGTCCTGCGCGAATCGACGGCGCCGCAGTTAGCGGCCAGCCGCCGCCAGTCCCTCGGCTTTACTGTTGGTGTGTTTGTGACCGGCGCGCGTGCGCTTCGTCGCCTCGCCGTCGATAGTCTTGGATTGGGAATCGATGACTACTCCGTAGTTGTCACACGCCTTGGCCGGTGTCACGTAGCCATCGAGAAAATCTTCCAGCACCCGCGCCGGTTCGCGCAGCATCGGATCGCCCCAGCCGCCGCCGCCCGTGGTCAGGACTTCGAATCGATCGCCCGCCTCCAGGCGCTTGCCGCGCAGCGGATTGTGCCATACGCCGTCGGGTGAGATGCCGCCGAAGACGTCGAGCTTGCCCTCCGCGGTCACGCGCGAGACCCGCTGCGCCACGCTATCGCCGCCGCCCGCAACTCCCGGGGTGCCGGTCCGTGTACGCGAGGTCTCGATTGATACCTCCGAGGAACCAAGCATCGTGATCACCATGCGCGAACCAAGCCCGCCGCGATTGCGGCCGGCGCCGGCCGAGTCGGCGCGCAGGTCAAAGGCCTCGTAGCGGATCGGGAAGAGCAATTCCGCGACCTCGGCGGAGAGGTTGGCGCAGTTTCCCAACGGATCCTGGGTCACGTTCATCCCGTCGTGGCGCGGCGTGCCGCCCCATCCGCCCGCCGGCAGATCCGAGAAGACGAAATTCTCGCCGCTTGTCGGATCCTTCACCGAGCATACGAACCAGTTGCACTCGGCGAAGGTCGGCGCGACCGCGCGATCGGGAATCGCGTCGGAAAGCGCCTTCCAGATTGCCGCCGTAATCTTGGAGGACGTGAGCGTGGTGCAACCGATCGTCGGCGAAGGCCATTTCGCGTTGAGCCAGCTTCGCTCCGGCAGCCGAATCTCGATCGGGCGGAAGCTGCCTGCGTTGGCCGGCGCGTCGGGCGAGAGAAAAAATTTCAGCGAGTAGTAAACGGCCGAATAGGTATTGGCCATCGGCGAGTTGATTCCACCGGCTACCGGCGCATCGCTGCCCTCGAAGTCCACCACGATGCGGTCGTCCTCGACCTGGAGCGTGACCTCGACGCGCACCGGATCATCGGTGATGCCGTCGGTGTCCGCGTAGTCGACCGCATGGTACGTCCCGTTGGGGATTTCGCGAATCGCGTTGCGGGTCAGGCGCTCAGTGTAGTCGAGCACCTCGCGCATTCCCTGGCGCACGGTCTCGATACCGTAACGGCCCGCGATACGCCGCAGTTCCGCCTCGGCCACCTGCAGCGCGGCGAGATGCGCCTGCAGGTCGCCCTTGATGTATTGCGGGGTGCGCGTGTTGGCAACGATGATCCGCAGCAGGTCGTCGTTGATGCGATAGTTCTCGTACATCCGAAGCGGCGGCAGCCGCAATCCTTCGCCGGCGATATGCGTGCCGAAGGCCTGTCCGCCGGCCGCGCCGCCGCCGACGTCGGTCCAATGGCCGCGCGAAACGGCGAAGCCCAGGATGTCGCCGTCGAAAAAGACCGGCATCGTAAACGTCATGTCGTTCAGATGCGTGCCGCCGTCGTAAGGATCGTTGAGCACGAAGATGTCGCCCGGGCGCAGGCTCTCAAAGCCGAAATGCTTCACCGAGGCTTGCGCCGAAAAATGCATCGCCGCGATATGAACCGGACAATTGGCGGTCTGACCGAGCAGCTCGAGCTTTTCGTTGTAGATCGCGTTGGAGAAATCGACCATGTCGTAAATGATCGGCGAGAAGGCGGCCTTCTGTAGCACCGTGCTCATCCTGCCGCAGACGTATTCGAACGAACTGCGCAGCACTTCGAAGGTTACCGGGTCAAGCCGCTTGCCATTTTCATTCGAGCTGTTCATCGGATTCCCTCACACCGTTATGGACAGATTGCCCTCAACGTCGACCATGGCCGAACTTGCAGGCGCAAGCGCGGTACACGAATGCTCGTGTTCGATTATCGCAGGTCCCTCGATCTTGTGCCCCGGGCAGAGCGCGGCGGCGTCGTAGAGCGCGGTCCGGATGGCTTTGCCGTCGAAGATCACCTCGCGCTCGCCCTTGATCACGTTTCCAGTATCGCCTTTCCGGGCGCCGCCGGGAACAACCGCCGTATCACCGGTTCCGTGCCCGGCAACCACGCCCAACGCGGTCACGCCCAGGCTGACGAAGGCCGGCTCGAACTCCTCCGACGCGACCCCGTATTCGCGCTGATGCGCCTTGTGAAAATTCGCCCTGACTTCATCGAGCGTCGATCCGATCCGGTCGGGGATTGGGGTCAGGACTTCGTAGCTCTGACCGACGTAGCGCATCTGCGCGGTACGCTTGAGCCTTACCGCGGTGAGCGCGATTCCCTCGCGTGACAAAAGCGCGCGGCCCTCTTCCTCGAGCGCGCGATACCGCTCCTCGAGTTGATCCGGATCGGTATCCGCGAGCGGCGAGTAGAAAAAGCGCTCCAGGTCGTGGCGCAAATCCATCCGCGTCGCGCCATAGGCAGACGCCACACCGGCGTAAGCAGGGACGATTACGATGGGAATTCCGAGCGAGCGAGCGATCCAGCAAGCGTGCATTGCGCCCGCGCCGCCCGAGCTGGCGAGCGCGAAATCGCGCGGGTCGCGTCCGCGCTCGGCCAGGGCGAGACGAATCGCCTGCGCCATGTTTTCCGTGCAGATCGAGACAATACCTTCGGCTGCCGCGATCGGATCGAGTCCCACGCGCTTGCCGATCTCGGCGACCGCGCGATGGGCGGCATCACGATCGAGAATCATCTTGCCACCGAGCGTCGGCTCCAGCCGGCCGAGCAGCAGATTCGCGTCGGTGACGGTTGCGTGCTTCGCGCCCTTGCCATAGCAGGCTGGGCCGGGATCGGATCCAGCGCTCCGCGGTCCGACCCGCAACGATCCGCCATCGTCGATCCAGGCGATCGAGCCGCCGCCGGCGCCGATACTCCTGATGTCGAGCATCGGAGTGATGATCGGCATCTCCCAGCGCAGTTCATAAGAGTTGGTGATCAGGCCCTCGCCGTCCTCGACCACCGCGACGTCGAACGAGGTGCCGCCCATGTCGGTGTGGATGACTTTCGCGGCCTCGCGCATCGAGTGCGAGAGCGCGCTGGCGTACGCCACGCCGCCAGCCGGCCCGGATTCGATCAGTTCCTCGGGCCGCTCGATCGCCGAAGCGACGCCCATCACGCCGCCGTTGGACTTGATGATGAGCAGCGAGCCCTTGAACCCCCATTTAGTGAGTTCGTGCTCGAGGTCCTGGAGGTAACCGGCCATCACCGGCAGGAGAACGGCGCGCACCACTGTCGTCATAAAGCGGCCCAGCTCGCGGAACTGCGGGCGGGTCTCGCTGGAAATTGCGACGCGGATTTTGGGTGCGGCCTCGTGTATCAGCTCGCGCACGCGGCGTTCGTGGCGGCCGTCGACGTAGGCGTTGATGAAGCAGACGGCGATTGTCTCGGCGCCCTGTGCGAGCGCCTCCGCGATCAGCGCGCGCGCTGCTTCTTCGTCCAGCGTCCGCACGATCTCGCCCTGTGCCGACATCCGCTCGTTGAGCACTAGGCGCAGGCGGCGCGGGATGAGCGGCCGTTCCTTCACCTGGTACGGATCGTAAAGGCGTTCGCGGCGCTGACGCCCTATCTCGATCGTGTCGCGAAATCCCTCGGTGGTGATCATCGCCGCCGTGGGAAAGCTGCGCTCGATAAGCGCGTTGGTGGCGGTCGTGCTGCCGTGGACTATTTCCGCAACTTCGCCAGCCTTGATGCCCGTCTGCTTGAGCGCGCCGAGCACGCTTTCGACCAACCGATGCTTGGTACTGAGAACTTTAGCCGTGCGGGTTTCGCCGTTGTTTTCATTGACCGCGAAAAGATCGGTGAAGGTTCCGCCAACGTCTATTCCGATTCGCCAGGACATCGCCGCCGATGCTAGCCGTCCAGGCTAAACAGGTCAAAGGAAACGGCGCTCAGGTCCACCTTACCGGTCGCGGGATCCGCCGTAAAGGAAACGTGCGAGTCGATAATCTTCCACCCTCCGAGTTCTTCGAGCCAAACGTCCCCAAGCCTCGGCCGGACTATTGTCGTCACTTGCCAGTAACCAATTGCTTGGTCAGAAAGTAGTGGTGATGCCCTGCTGGATGATTCTCGAGCGTTGCGAAAACGCGATACCCCAACTTTTCGTAGAACGGCCGCGCTTGAAAACTGAACGTGCCGAGGTATGCGTCGCTGCAGCGACGCTCGACCGCATATAGCTCCGCTTGCTTCATTAGCTCCCTGCCAAAGCCACGCCCGCGCATGGGAGCTGCCACGCCCAGCGTTCCGATGTAGAGCCACGCGGCCCAGATATCTCCAAGCAAGCCGCCCAACACTTCGCCTCTTTCGTCCTTCAAAAAGAAGGCAACCGGGTACCATTCGGCGCGGCCGGTGAGAGCAATGTTGTGATTATCTACAATGGTCTGCACGACGTTGCGCAGATCGGCAGCCGCGTACGGATCGAATACTATCGTAGGGTTGCTCATAACGGTATTCAGATTGGATGAGTTGATCGTCACCCTTGTGCGTATCGCGTTCGGATTCGTCACCTCACGAGTTCTTTACTAGGGTGTTCTCATTCGAGTCTTGGGCGGTCAGGCCGAAGCCATCGGGCCCACCGTAACCTCCACGCTGTGCACGCTGGTACTTTCCCCCATGTCCGCCTTGCGCCCGGGGTTCAGCACGTTCACGTTTCGTTGTCCGGCTTCCTGCTTGGGCCAGCGGCCCTTGTGCGAGAGCGCGACTCCGCGCGGCAAGGTTTCGGTCAAGGTGACGCGCATCACCAGGCGGCCCGTTTCGTTCGCCACCAGCGCCTGGTCGCCTTCTGCGAGACCGCGGCCGGCGGCGTCCGCCGGATGCATCGCGATCGCGGCCGGGCCCACGTGGGCCGCTATTTTGGCCACGTTCGAGAAGCTGTCGTTCAGGCTCCAGGCGGAAGACGGCGACAGCAATCGCAGCCGCCCCGACGCCGGCCTGGGATCAGCGAGCGGCTGCGGAACTCGCGGATGGCCGTCGGCCGCGGCGCTCTCGGAAGCGATTTCGATACGTCCACTGGGCGTGGGGAAGGTCAGATCGCGAAACTGGATCATCGGCTCGGCGGGAATGTGCACGGGCGCGCGTGCGGCAAACGCGCGAAAATCTCCGTCGAGGTTTGCGCGCTTGAGTAGCGTGGCAATGATTTCGGAATCGCTCTCGTGCAACTCGGGCTCAGCAAACTCCATCGCGCTGGCCAGCCGGCGAAAAATTTCGGAGTTGGGCAGCGCCTCGCCCATCGGCTCCGCCGCCTTGACCTGCGCCGAAAGCGTCAGGTGAAAGTAGCTCGCCACGAGATCGTCGAACTCCAGGAAGCTCGCCGCCGGCAGCACAAAATCGGCAAAATCGGTGGTGTCAGTCGGAAACAGATCGAGCACGACGGTCATCAGGTCCTCGCGCATCAGCGCCTTGCGCAAGCGCTCCTGCTGCGGGTTGGACGCGGCAATATTGATGTTCCAGCACATCAGGGCCTGCGCGCGCGCGGGGTCCTCCAGGCAAGCGGCGAGGTCCATTTGACTGATTGACGGCGGAGCGCTCTTGCTCAGATGCGGCGCGGTCAGATACTCGCCGTCGATCCCGCGTTGCGCCATGTCGAAATTCAGGTAGACGAAACCTGCGCCGGGCTTGCCGAGATTTCCGGTTACCGCGGGAAGAATCGAGCACGCGCGCATCACGTTGCCGCCGGTCGGCTGGCGCTGGAGCGCCTGGCCCATCCACAGATCGACCAGTCCCTCCCGCTGGATAACGTGAAGCATCGAGAAGGCCAGCGCCGCATCGCTCCCCGGAAACGGCTGAAGATGGATATCCGCGGCCTCGGCCGACGCCGTGCGCACCGGATCGATTACCACGACCTTGCCCGGCAGGTTTTCGATCCAATGTTCCTGCACGTGCGGACCAGAAGCCGAGGGATTTGCGCCCCACACGAGGATGCACGCGGCGGCGGCGCCGGTTCGCGGATCGAAGCCGCTCACCGAAGTTCCATATACGTAGTGCAAGGCCACGTGGCCGGCCATGTTGCAAATCGTGTCGGGGCTGACCTCGGTCGCGCCGAGCCGGTTGAAGAAACGCGTCGGAAAGAGATACGCGATGAGCGAGATCGTGCCACTGTAGTGCGTATTGAGGATGGCCTGTGGTCCGGCGCTCGCGGCGATCCGCTTGAGCCGATCGGCGATCGCGGCAATCGCGACGTCCCAAGACACCGGCTCGAAGCGGCCCTCGCCCTTGCGCCCGACACGTCGCAGCGGCCGGGTCAGGCGCGAGCGCGGGTCCAGCCATTCGTTGTTGTAGCCAATCGAGCATTTGACGCAAAGCTGGCCCTGGCTCACGAAATGCGCGGGGTCGCCGCGTACCGACTCGATCGCGCCGTTGCGCTTGTGAACGGTAACTCCGCAGGTATCGTAACAGTCGCGCGGGCACGCAGTGCGGACGATTTCCTCAAGCTCACTCATTTGAATGGCTCCTCTTAATTAGACGCATCGCTCTCGGCTGGCCCCGCTCCCGGCACAGGCTGATTCACGCCGGCGAATTCAGAAAGGCCTTTGCGCCGCGAGCGGATCCACACCAAGCCGACTATCATGTACACAAGGAACAGGTATGGAAAAACGCCATACGGCCAGGGCGGGACTGGATATACGCTCCCGACTGCGGGAAACAGCAGCAGCAGCGCCGCCGCGCCCGCGAGCGCATAGTCGCGGCCGCGAACGATACCCTCGTGCTTCAGATATGCCGGCGCCGCGATCGAAACCAGGAAATACGAGCCGATAAATCCGAACGCGGTCAGCGTGCCTGCGTAACCGACGATGTCGAACGGCTGCGTGCCCGGCACCAGCAGCATCGCGGCCGGCACGACGAAGAGCAGCGCGCCCATTATGGTGACCGCGACATGCGGCGTTTCGTGGGTGTCGTGCGCGGCACCGACGGATGAAGGGAGGAGCCCGTGACGGCTCAGCGAGTAGAGGATCCGCGCGCCTGAGTTGAGACACGCGAGGCCGCCCGCGAAGCAGCTTATGATTACCGCCAATGACATCGGCACCACCAGCGCGGGCATCCCCACCACCTGCGCCAGAACGTTCAGCGGCGTATCGACCTTATCCAACGGAGTCTTGTAACCGATGAAGCCGAGTATCTCGGTGTAGGAAATCAGCACGAAAAACAGCCCGGTCAGAATCAGGTTTACGATCAGCACGCGGGGAATCGTGACCAGCGGCTCCTTCGCCTCTTCGCCGAAAGCGGTGGCATTCTCGAAGCCGACCAGGCTGAAGACCGCGATATTCACACCCATCGCGATTCCGGACAGCGATGATCCTTTCAGCGTGAGCTGCGCGGTGTCCAGCGCGAACTTGTGTTTGGAAAGCACCACCGCACAGAGGATCAGAATCATCGTAATCGAGAGGGCCTCGAACACCAGCATCACGATGCTCGAAATCTGCACGTCCTCGTAGGCGAGAAACCAGATTATGAAACACAGGATCGCGAACATCAGCGCGTTCGGGACCTGGAATCCGAGCATCCCGAACAACGCGTTGCCAAAGATCGCGAAGCCCGCCACCCCGGCGATTCCATCGAAGAGATAAGCCCAGACCAGGCACCATCCCGAAATGCCGCCGGTCGTCGCCCCGAGCCCCATCACGGTGTATGTGTGCATGGAGCCGGTCGCCGCCGAACGGCGCGCGAACTGGTTGAGGTTGAAAGTCACGAACAGCAGCATGATCGTGCCGAAGAAATAAGCGAGCCAGCTTGCGTTGCCGGCGCTCGCGTACATCAGTGGAACGACCAGCGCCGCGACGAGCGTAGGCCCGATATTCGCAACCGAGATCGCCGAGAGCTCGGTGAAGTTGAGGCATCCGGCGCGCAAAGCTCCCGCCGCGGACTTTTTCGAGGAGGTTCCCATAGGGTCGTACAAATCTAGTTTCGCGGGATGGCCCGTGCAAAGAGCCCCGTTCGAGAGGACTCGACCGTCCGGCGAGGAGTTACTAGACTCGTCTCTCTTCAACGATGAACCAGGCGATCAAAGAAACGCAGGCAGATGCTTCGGCGATGCTCGGCAAGTACATGCGCTACCCTTTCGCCGAGGGCAACTACAGTCTTGCGCTGGGCCTGGTGCCGATGGCCGAGGAAACCTGGCTCGACATCGACGAGCACTACGCCACCGAGATGAGCGAAAAGGCGCGCCGCCTGCGCGATGAGTACGCGATGGTGTTCTGCGCGATGCCCGCCAGCGAACGCGGCCAGGCCGAAGTGCTCGAGATGCTGCTGGAGCATCTGGCGATCTACTATCCGAATTTCTTCCGCATCTCGCGCGGCGCGGCACCGCGAAACGCCGATGAAGGGATCGAGGCGGACGCCCGTATCGAAAATCTTATCAATGGCGAAACGTGGCGCGTGGGCGATTTCAGCGCCGCGCCGCTCGACCTCGCCGCCCGCCTGATCCAGGAAGACCTCTGCCTGATGAGCCCCGACGGCAAGGGCACCTACGTGCTGAGCGCCGGCTCGGTCTGCTTTCCGTTGCGCTGGGAGCTGACGGAAAAATTCGCGCTGCCGATGGCCGGTATTCATCATGCGGTTCCCGGCTACGACGAAAAGCTCGCGGCGCCCTCGGACCGTTACATGGTGGGGCTCAAGGCGCACAAGCCTTCGTGGCGATCCAACTGGAGCATCGTCGATGCCCCGGACCTCTATCTGAAGCAGCGCCGTTTCAAGCAGGGCCAGAACAGCGAAATCACCGCCGACAATGCCGGCCGCAAGTTGTGGATCAGATCGGAACGGCAGAGCCTGCGAAGATTGCCGCGCTCGGGCGACGTGCTCTTTACGATTCGGACTTACATCCGGCCGCTGTCGGTGCTGGAGAGCTTGCCGTCGGTGGCGCGAGGGCTGGCCCAGGCGCTCGACAAGGTGCCGCCTGATATGCGCGGCTACAAAAATCAGCTTCCGATACGCGAGGCACTACTCGCCTACCTGGGCCGCATCTCCGGCTAAGCCGCAGCCGCTCGATTCGTTCCTTCAGTTCGGCGGATTGGGCGGCACGGCGGCCTGAGGCGTCGCATTGGGACTGTCTTGCGCGCGCGCCGGCCGTTCTCCCATCGCACCGGCGAGATACAGGAACACGGTCCAGAAACTGCGCGACCAGGGAAAGGTCGCGAACAGGCTGACCATCACGCATGTCGAGATTATTGCGATTTCCACGATCTGCGGGAGCTTTGTGAAAGCCAGCTCAAGCGCAATCCACACCACGATTGCCGTGCCGGTGGCGCAGGCCCAATCGATCACGAACGCGCCCAGCCATTCGCCCTGATCGACCCAGAAAACCGCGCCGCATTCGGCGCATCGCGAAATCATCCTGAAGTAAGAGGCGAAGACCGCGCCGCGGCCGCATCGCGGGCATCGCCTGCCGAGCGCGCGCCGCAGCAGTGTCCATCCCGGCACACGCGGCTCCGCGTCTCCGGCCGCGGCGCGTTGCGCGGCGGCCTCGGCCCCGTCTTCGCGCGCCATCGCGAGGGCCAGTACGACGCCTAGCGCCGCCATCATCGCGATGACCGCGAGCGCCGCGATCATCGCGAATATCATTTGGAACTTGCTCACGGTGGACCTTGCTCATGGCTCATGGCTTGCGCGGTTTCTACATCTTATCGCTTCGCACCGCTGATGATATCCATAGTGCGATGGCGCCGCGGCTTCACCAGTTCTACGCAATCGCTTTCGAGGAAAACCTCGCACTCAAGCAACTCGCCACGGTTTTTCCACAAGCGAAGATTTCCGCCCACGAACTATACGTGCCGATCGAGCCCGAGGGCGGCATTTACGTCT
>WNFC01019212.1_pt1 | contig 10221 bp, 8 predicted proteins | sample 5400541 | NCBI WGS metagenome assembly WNFC01 (sample SAMN13153342, study PRJNA577476) | soil metagenome | isolation source: 120 cm saprolite under Douglas fir tree site 2 hole 2 replicate 1 | place: USA:California | collected 2015-04-18 | reverse complement strand
TTTCCGTTTTCGGTGCAGGTGTGCCTGAACGGGCGGGAGTGGCTGGCGCGGCAGATGGATCGAGCGGGGATGAAGTACGTGCGGCAGGATAACTGTTTTCCCTGGGTGCAAGACTGGGGCCGGGCCCAAAGGTTGCTGGGTGGACAGCTCCGGAGGAACTGGCCGAAAGCGCTGGAGCCGCTGGCGCGAGCGTTGAACCCGGTGCACGCGCAGATCTTTGGGGACTTTCCCATGAATTATTATTGGACCACGTATCAGAGCGAGTGGGCTATCGACGTGGTGTTTCGGCAGGCGCAAGTGTTGCGGCGATTGTACCCACGGCTGGTGCACTACGGGATGACCACGCTGGGGAGCACGGATGTGCTGCGCTATCTGGGGCGTGCGGTGCGGCAGGATGGCGAGGTGCCCAAGTCGTTTCGCGGAGAAGTGGTGACCGATCTGAAGTGGCGGGAAGAGGGCCTGCGGATCAAGCACCGCGTGAATGGGAATTCGGTGAAGTTGTACGACAAGGCGTTCACGGGAGTGGGAAGCGTGCTGCGGGCGGAGACCACGATTCAGCAAGCGGGAGAGTTCCGCGTGTATCGGCGGAAAGAAGGAGATCCGCAGGGAAAGAAATCCTGGCGGCCGTTGCGGGGCGGGGTGGCGGACCTGCACCGCCGCGCGGAGATTTCGCGACGAGCCGCGGAGCGCTATTTGGATGCGCTGGCGGGTGTGGATGAACAGACCACGCTGGAGGAATTAATCCAACGACTCGGGCGGCCGAGACAGTGGGGAGGGCGACGAGTGCGGGCGTTGCGTCCGCTGGGAGACGATCGCGCGCTGTTGGAAGTGATTCGCCGCGGGGAGTTCACCCTCAACGGCTTTCGCAATCGGGATCTCCAGGGATTCTTGTTCGCGGCAGCGGCGCCGGATCGGCGAGAAGCACGTCGGCGCTCGGCGTGGGTCAGCCGCAAACTGCGGCTGCTCCGCGCACACGGACTCATCCGCAAGATCGCCTGCACTTACCGCTACCAACTGACGGAGACCGGACAGAAAGCCATCACCGCTATACTTGTCGCGCTCCGCTCAACCGTTCAAGAATTAATGCCGAAGGCCGCATGAAATTCGTCGCGCCACGCAAAGAATCTACGGATTAGTAGTACAGAGAATATCGTGAAAAGGCGCGGAGAGCGCTGGGTTCCCTTTCCTACTAGCCATCGCAATGTTTGCAGGGCACACATATTTTTGGTGGCGGCTCCACCGCGCTGTGTACCCTTTGCGAATGGCTGCACATCCAAGCAAGTGTACCGGCTTGGGTAGTTCATTCCAAACACAGGATCGACATCGATGAAACTCAATGAATATGTGACGCTGGGACGCTCCGGATTGCGCGTGAGCCCATTTTGCCTCGGAACGATGACTTTCGGAACCGATTGGGGCTGGGGTGCCGACGAAGGCATCTCGCAAACGATTTTTAGCCGCTATCTTGAAGAAGGCGGCAACTTTGTTGACACCGCGGATATGTATACGAATGGAAGGAGCGAGGAGCTGGTCGGGAAATTCATCAAGGATGCAAAGGTTCGGGACCAGGTTGTCCTCGCCACGAAGTTCACGTTCAATGCCCAACCGGGGAACCCCAACGCAGGCGGGAACGGCCGGAAAAATATCTACCGCGCCATGGAAGGCTCGTTGCGCCGCCTCCAGACGGATTACATTGATCTCTACTGGATGCACGCGTGGGATATGATTACGCCGGTCGAGGAGGTTCTCTCGTCGCTCGACGCGCTCGTAAAGGCAGGGAAGGTTCGCTACATCGGCTTCTCCGATGTTCCTGCCTGGTACGTGGCGCGCGCCCAGACCTTGGCGGAACAACAAGGCCGCGAACGGATTGCGGCGCTGCAGCTCGAGTACTCTCTCGTGGAACGCAATATCGAACGCGAGCATGTTCCAGCCGCGCTGGAATTGGGAATCGCTATCTGTCCATGGAGTCCCCTCGCGGGAGGATTTCTATCTGGCAAGTACAAGCGGGAGGGGCAGTCCGCTTCCGCAGAAGCCGTCCTCCCGCTGAAGTCGCGCTGAACTGGGTGGCATCGCAACCTGGGGTGACCTCAACCATTATCGGCGCGACGAAACTCGCCCAACTCGAAAGCAACTTGTCTTCATTGGATTTCACGATACCCGCGGAATTGCGCGCTCGCCTCGACAAGGCCGGCGAACTTGATCCAACGGCGCAGCCCTACGCATTTTTTACTCCGTCGTTGCAAGCGAGGGTGAAGGGCAACGCGGAGATCCGTCCTTGGGCGCGGTCCGCGCACGGTTAGAAGTGAGTTTCACCGCAGAGGAGACGAAGGACACAGAGTAGAGAAAAGAAAAACCGGTTCGGCTTTTCATAATTGTAGGAAAGCAGTTCCGCCATCGACATGCTTTCTCTGTGTTCTCTGTGCCCTCCGTGTTAAAAGCCCTTTCGTTTCTCACCTTTCAAACACAACTTGGTCAACAAAATCAAGTGACAATGCTCGGATACAGCTTCGTCGCCACTGCAACCAAAATGACCAGCGCGACAACCTGCAAAGGGCATCCACCTGGTAGGTGAGTGGGTTTACCCTCGATACGGCGCGAAGCCACCCCGGCATCAGGCTGAGCGGATAGATCGCATTGCTCGCGAAAAATAGCGGCATGGTCAGCACCTGGCCTATCCCCATGAACCGCTCGCGCGATTTCACCAGGCACGCGACGATCAGAGAAAACGTGGAAAACACCGCCGAGCCGAGCATGACGGCCAGGACGACGCCCGCCAGCGCCAGGACTCCGAATCGAAGCTGAACGTGCAGCAGAACAGCGATCGCGCGGGCATACACTGCCCCTGCCCTCGCGGCCTGACACGATGGCCCCTCGCGCAGGGCGGCACCTTTAGCGAGCATGCTGAAAATCAGGTGGCGGCAGCTCCAGCGAAAAACGCACAACGAAGTTTGCCCGGCCTCAATGGATGCGTTCGTGGGTGAAGCGGTCGCGGCCAGCCCAGAACGGGCACTTGGGGCACGATTTCCCCTCAGGGTAATCGATGCCTTCTTCGTGAGGACAACCAATGATGCCATCCGTTACGACTACGGATTTTGCGGCGTGCTCTCTCAGAAAGGCAAGAACCTGCTCGCCAACTGCAGGGTCAGCCCGCACATCCGTGTCCTCGGAGAACCATCGTTGGAGCGGATCGGGGTCGCTGCGTTCGTCACGAATGATAGCGACAGCGACCTTGCTGGCGAAATCGGCCGTGGGACCATAAAAGGCAACCGTGGCGGCTGGAAATCCGCGGAATCCCCGCCGGGATTTCTTGCCCAGACTATGGTTCAATGATTTTCTGGTTTTTATCATGCGTGTTCCCTCAGGGGTTAGCTTCGAGGCGGCGCTTCACGGGGAGAATCTCAACGAAACGCGGGGCGTGCAAGTGAAAAAATATGTAACACTGCCCCGGCGCTCGGCCGCGACTCTTGGGACAATTGTGGGGGAAAAACTTTTGCTGCCGGCAGCCGTCCAAATAGAGTTGCGGTACAGTAGGGGAGCGAGGTCTTCTGGAAGGGAGTACGAAATGAAGCCTATCAACAAGATCCTTGGCAGCGTTGGGCTCTTTCTGGCGCTAGGGGTTGCAGCCACTGGGCCAGCCCGAGCCGCAAGAGCTGGACAGAGGCCAGCCGACGCAAAGCCTGCCCGGAGCGTGCAGATTCCCATCCAGCAAGTCACATTGAAGAACGGATTGCGCGTTGTGCTCTCGGAAGATCACGCGGCGCCGACTGTGTCGCTGTGCGTGACGTTTGACGCGGGCTCCCGGAACGAGCAGTCCGGGCACACGGGGTTTGCGCATCTATTCGAACACATGATGTTTCAGGGCTCGCAAAATGTAGGCAAGGGCGAGCACTTGATCCTGGTGCGCGTCAATGGTGGCGACGTAAACGGCACGACGAATGACGATTCCACAAATTATTACGAGCGCGTCCCGGCAAACCAATTGGACATGGCGTTGTTCCTGGAATCCGATCGTATGCGGGCGCTACGAATCACTCAGGCGAACCTCGACAACCAGCGCAGCACCGTGCAAGAAGAGCGGCGGCTTCGAATGGATAACCAGGCCTACGGGAAGACGGGCGAAATCCTCGAAGATTTGGCCTACGACAATTTTGCTTACAAACATTCAACGATGGGGTCCATGGAGGATCTGAATGCGGCGAGCCTCGAAGACGTGGCCCGGTTTTTCAAGATGTACTACGCGCCGAACAACGCTGTTTTGACCCTCGTGGGGGATTTCAAGTCTCCCGAAGCCATCGAAAAAATCAAGAAATACTTCGAGGACATCCCGGCGCAGCCCGCGCCGCCGCCGGTGGACACGAGCGAACCCGCGCAGACAACGGAACGCAGGACGGTAGTTGAGGATTCGTTTGCACGCTTGCCGCGCTTGGACATTGTCTACAAGAGTGTCCCGGCAAATACTCCCGAATGGTACGCGCTCGATATGCTCGGCGACATTTTGTTCGGCGGCCCGTCCTCGCGGCTCTACCAGAAGCTCGTAAAGGAAAAAGCAGTGGCGTTGCAGGTGGCCGGGGGAATCGACTTGCGCCGCGGCCCCGCGCTCTTTCATGCCTTTGTGTTGATGAAACCAGGGCAGGACCCGGCGGAGGTCGAAAAATTGATTTACGAGGAATTCGAACACGTTAAGACCGACGGTGTGACACCCGCGGAGCTCGAAAAAATACTCATTCAGGACAGGCTGCAGCAGGCTGAGTCGCTGACGAACACGATGAATCGCGCGCGGACGCTGGGGCGATACGCGGTCTACTTCCACGATCCGAATTTGATCAATACGACTCTGGCAAACTACAGCGAGGTTATGTCGGCTGACATACGCCGCGTGGCGCGCACGTTTCTGGGCGAAACGCAGCGCACGGTCGTGTTAACCACTCCAAAAGCACAGGCGCAGGCGGCACCGGCCCACTAAGGGCACGGAGGAAATTCGATGAGATCCAATGTGAGGTTGAAATCACTAATGCCGGCCGCAACAGCCATCGCCATCTTGGCTGCAGCCGCGACGGGCTGGACCCAGGGCGAATCGGCCCAGGACAAGTCGATTCCAACAAGCAAGGTCGAGCGCCTGAATCGCGCGCCGGTGTCCAAGGAAATTCTGCAGGTGAAGCTCCCACGTCCTGTGGAGGCGACCCTTTCGAATGGAATCAATGTGATGATCCTCGAAGATCATCGCTTCCCCCTGGTCACCGTGCAATTCGACATTAACGGCGCGGGGCCTATCTATGAACCGGCAACCCAGCCTGGACTTGCCGGAGCAACGGCGCGCATGCTGGACCAAGGCACAAAGACGCGCATGAGCAAGCAGATTGCCGAACAGATCGACTCACTGGGCGCGTCGCTTTCCGCCTCCTCGGGCTTCGGCTCGGGCTCCACGATTCTGGCCGCTTCGGGATTGTCGGACACGTTCGAACAGTGGTTCGCGCTGGCGATGGACGTCCTCCTCCATCCAAACTTTCCAGCCGACGAATTGGCCCAATACAAGTCGCGCACAAAACCCGCGCTTCTGCAACAGCGCACGCAACCCAATTTTCTGGCGAACCAGGCACTGAGCCGCGCGCTGTACGGCGACTACCCTGCCTCTGTTGTGTCGCCCACACCGGAGTCGGTGGATTCGCTGACATCAGCCATGCTGGCGGACTGGCATGAGAAACATTACGCGCCGCAGAACACCATCCTGGCGATTTCAGGAGACGTGCGCGCCGCGACGCTGATTCCCAAGCTCCGCCAGTGGCTGGCAGAGTGGCGGCGTTCGAAAGCATCCGTGAGTTTCCCGCCGGGCCCTCCGCCCGCAGCCAAAGGCAAGGTGTATCTGGTCGACCGGCCCGGATCGGTGCAGACAACTTTGTTGATGGGCAACCTCGCGATTGAGCGCACCGATCCGGACTACCCCGCGCTGGTGGTTCTGAACGAAGTGTTGGGCGCAGGATCGGAGAGCCGGCTATTCCTGAACTTGCGCGAAGAAAAAGGCTACACCTACGGCGTCTATAGCAGCCTGATCGCCCGGAAATACGCGGGCCCATGGACCGCCGGCGGCGATCTCCGCACGGAAGTGACCGACGGGGCGATGACGGAGTTTCTGCGCGAGTTGAACCGAATCCGCGATGAGAAAGTGCCGGAGGGCGAACTCGAAGCCGCCCGGCGTTCGGTGGTCGCGCGATTTGCGTTGTCCCTTGAATCACCGGAGCAATTGATTGGATACGCGATCACGCGGAAGGCGTACAACTTCCCTGCCGATTACTGGGACAAATATCCGGGACAGCTTTTGGCGATCAAAGCGGACGACGTCCAACGCGTGGCAAAGAAATACATCAATCCCGCGACGATGCAGGTGGTTGCCGTCGGCGACGCGAGCAAGATCAAGATAGTTATGGAAAAATACGGCCCAGTTGAAATGGTGGACCCTTCCGGCAAGCCCGCGATTGAGGCAAGCAAATCAAGCGGTGCGGCCGTACAATAAATAATCACCCAAGACAATCTCATTCGGGAAATGCCGGGAGAGCAGACCTGTTTCCCGGCCCTGCAATTCTCTTGAACCAACTCAGCCGATTCGATTGCTTGGCGCGGTAAAGAAATTGATGCTGACAGTAGCCAGATCCGAGGGTGGAAATTTGAACTGATATCGCTGATCCGCTTGGAGCCCAGCTTCACGGGCGCAACTCGAGAATACCGGTAATTCGACCAGGTACTGATCCGAGTATCCGTGCGTTCCATCGTAAGCCACCGCTGGCGTCCTTCCCAAATTAGCAGCAGTAAGTTCCGGCGGCAAAGTATGAAGCTCGAGGATGAGCAGACCGAACCTGCCTACATATGGGGCCCAGCGACGAAGATGTCGAACCAGGTTCTCTTCCAGTTCCTCGGACGCGACTTCGTCCCCGAGATAAGCAAACGCACCGCTTGAAGTCCCTGTCCTGGTTCCTTTGACATAATTCGCGGGCGGCGAGTAAGGCCGATTGTGATCCAGGAACGAGCGCACATGAAGCAAGTTGTGAACATCGTGTCCGAGCGCCTCGAGGTCGCTCGCTAATTGGGCCGGACGGTTTATATCGCCGCCGATGACAAAATACGTTGGAATTCCGGCCCTTCGCAGGGTCTGCTTCGTAATTCGCCGGGCCACCTTATTGAAGTCAACTCCGACAAGCAGCAAGGGATGCGTGTCCAGGACGGACCCGCGGGCAGTCTGGCTCTTTACCACGCAATACAGATGCTCCAGTAGCGTGCCGTCGCCGCACCCCATATCGCAAATACCTTCCGGTTGCTGATCGAGCGGACGGTTGAAGATTTCCACGATGATTTCATCCACTTTTCTGAAATACGTCTTATGAGCGCCGCCGCTGCCCCAAACATTCATGCCCCGGTTGACCAGTAATTCGGAACCGCTCTCATCGAAGCGTTGGATCCGTGGATTGCCGAATAGAAGCGTGCTAAGGACATCGAGGAGGGGGAGATAAGAAACAGTCACTCCATACGATGTTCCGATCTGAGCGGCATAGAGCCCACACGGCGTGAGGTGAACGCGATCGCGCTCGACCCAGCCTTGCGTTGCCAGGAGATCAAATATCAGCGCGAGACTCGCCCGATTCCCCCCAAGAGTTTCCAAATCCAGAGGCCCCCGCTCAAGCTGAGCGAAAATTCCCCCGCGCGCTAGAGCGACGACCGCTGGACCCACCAGTACGCCGTCAAGGTATTGGCAGATTTGATGGCAGACCTCCGCCTCGATGGGGCCGTTTTGGCGAACCAAACCCCAATGATCTCTGGCCCTGAGAACCAGCGTTTCTAGAGACGGAAGAATCGTCTCGCTGGACTTCCCAAACAAGAAATCCTCGAGAAAAATCGCCTTTGGGAGGAATGAAACGACCTCCCCACAAAGCGCCGAGGCCACGCTCACGGCGAACTTGCCCTTGGCCGTTAATGAGTAATTCACGTTGTGGCCGCCCATTTCGGTCCGTTCTTGCATCCAGCCACAAGAGGTCAGAAGCCGGAGAGCAACGCGCAAGTAACCCCGGTTGCCGTGCGTTTGATCTACGATCCGATCGAGTTCCACCGGCGCCGGCAAATTACCGAAGAGTTCGAAAACCTTGCCGTCGTCCAGCGCCTTGATGGTTGGAATCAGAACGATTCCCGCAAGGTGGTGGAAGATCGTGGCTCGAACCTTGGCCTTCTCGTCTTCCGTAATGAGTACGCCTGCCATTTGCGTTGCCCAGTCCGTCCCCTCGGATGGAAGCGCCTTTATACGCGCCCCTCAAAAAGATCTCTCCCCTCCACCAAAGCGCGCATCTTGCGATCCGCGACGCTCCGCTGCAACATCCAGAAACCACAGTCGGGATGGACATACCGCAGCCGGCCGGGCCCAAGTGTCTTCACAATATTCTCGATGCGCGACGCGATCAGCTCGGGGGTCTCAACTTCGTTATCCTTTATGTCAACGAGGCCGATCCCCAGGCCAATCTTTGGATCGAGGTCGGAAAATAAGGCCAGTTCGTCGTATCCTCGCCGCGCAAACTCCAGTACGAGGTGGTCCACATGGAGAGAATTCAAGAATGGAATTAGATCACGCCAGAATCCTCTCAACATGGGCTGCCCCCCGTAATTCCCGAAGCAGATGTGGACGGCCGATTCGTTCAAGATGCCGTCCAGCACATGGTTGATCGCCCTGGCCGCCCACGGGGCATCCTGGGGAAAACCAACAATACATGCCTCATCCAATTGCACCACGTCGGCCTCAATAAATTCGATCTGCCGCCGAAGAACACCCGCCAAATCCATCGCCAGGCCGGGTACGTCCTTGTAATAGCAATTTGTGAGGACCCTGGAGAGCATGTGCGGGCCAGTGCAGGTAAATTTGAGCGGTGATTTCGTGAGCCCGCGGACGAAGTCATAATCCCTTGGGAGGTTGAGTGTCCCCTCCTGGATCTTGCCCACGGCCATACCCGCCGTGAGGAGGCGATATCCGGAAGCACGGTCGGTCCGGAACCGATCGAAATCCGAGAGAGTGAATTCCTTGCGAATTCCATCCATCTGAGACGCGAAATAATCCACCATCCCATTCGTTTCCGGATGGCTCGGGTCGAACCGCATGAGCTCTCCATCGGTCACGAGGTCCAGTCCAGCCAGTTCTTGCGTTTTCAATACTGCCATGACGGCGTCACGGAGAACGAGGCGCGAGGTACTCCCCACCATCCAGGAGGGGACCGGATAGCTGCCCACTACGGTGGTCTTGATTCGTGAAGACATCGAATTCTCCCGTTCCCTTACAGGACAAGATTACATCATGGACGCGGCGTGATAGGTCACGCCGCCGCGGAGGCGCGGCGCACTGACACAAAGAGGATCGCGCCCGCGACAATCGAGACGACGCTCGCAGCCTGCGCATTGGTAAGCCCGTAGAACGACCGCGGATTGATGCGAATGATTTCGATCAAGAATCGCGCGATACCCGTGAGCACCAGATACGCGGCAAACACAATTCCGTTTGGCGCATGGGCCTTGAAGGTGCGCGCCCCCAGCCGCCAGAGAATCCAGAAGATCACGACCGCAACCAGAAACTCGTAAATGGGCGTGGGGTGCACACGTTGCGTGGTCGGCACGATTCCATTCGGAAAACTCATGCCCCAGGGGAGCGACGTGGGAATGCCGTAATCGCCGTCGCCTGAAATCAGGCAACCGATGCGGCCGATGCCATAGCCCAGCGCGCCGGCGGGCGAAGCTGCATCCAGCATCAGCAAAGGCGGCATTTTGAAGCGCCGCGCCAAACATAAAAGCGCAAGGAATCCGCCGATGACCGCGCCGAAAAAAGCGAATCCCATGGTGCTGAAAAGCTGCGGCCACGGGTCCGCAAAAAATTCGGCTGGGGTTTCGAGTAAGTGGTAAAGCCGCGACCCGGCCAGTCCGGACAGTCCCGTAATGCCAATAATCGCTTCCGCATCGGCCGAGACTCCGCGCCGAGCAAAATCCGCGCGGAGGACGAAGAATGCGCAGATCAGCCCTATGGCGACCATGAGGCCGTACGTGCCGAGCGTAAGCGGGCCAATGTGGATGAAGGGATACAACCGAACTCCAGTTCTTGCGCGCCGTCAGAGAGTCGCACTTCGTCTCACTCACGAAGCAGGCGCACGAGCGGCGACAGTATAACCGAGAAGGCGCAAACGCGTTCAAGCGCGGACCAATCGTTTG
>WNFC01010637.1_pt1 | contig 10221 bp, 7 predicted proteins | sample 5400541 | NCBI WGS metagenome assembly WNFC01 (sample SAMN13153342, study PRJNA577476) | soil metagenome | isolation source: 120 cm saprolite under Douglas fir tree site 2 hole 2 replicate 1 | place: USA:California | collected 2015-04-18 | reverse complement strand
CGCATTCGCTGCCGATGCTGTCATTGCAGAATGCATTCGAGGAACAGGACGTCCGCGATTTCTTCGACCGCGTCAGGCGGTTCTTTCGTCACCCGGAGGATTTCACCGGCGTCGAGGTCATGGCCGAGCCGAAGATCGACGGGCTGTCGGCCGCGCTGCGCTACGAAGAGGGCCGGCTGGCGATCGGCGCGACGCGCGGCGATGGCGTCACCGGCGAGGACGTGACCCAGAATATCCGGACCCTGAAGACCGTGCCGGAGGTGCTCTCGGGCAATGATTGGCCCGAGGTGATCGAGGTGCGCGGCGAAGTCTATATGGAGCGCGCCGGGTTTTTCGCGGTCAACGAGGAGCGCGCCGCCGCCGGCGAGCCGGTCTTCGCCAACCCGCGCAATGTCGCCGCCGGCTCGCTGCGCCAGCTCGATTCCACGATTACCGCGCGCCGGCCATTGAAATTCTTCGCCTATCACTGGGGCGAAGCGAGCCGGCCCTTCGCCCGCACCCATAAGGAGGCGCTCGAATGCTTTCGCCGCTGGGGGTTTTCGGTCAACGAGCATTCGCGGCTGTGCACCGGCGTCGAGGAGGCTCTGGCCTACTATCATATGATCGGCGAGCACCGCGCCGAGCTGCCCTACGACATCGACGGCGTGGTCTATAAGATCAACGATTTGGCGCTGCAGAACCGGCTCGGCATGGTCAGCCGCGCGCCGCGCTGGGCCCTGGCGCACAAGTTTCCGGCGCAGCAGGCGACAACCGTGCTGCGCGACATCCTGATATCGGTCGGGCGACAGGGCGCGCTGACCCCGGTCGCGGTGCTCGAGCCGATCACCGTCGGCGGGGTGGTGGTGCAGCGCGCCACCTTGCACAACGAGGACGAGATCGCCCGCAAGGACGTGCGCATCGGCGACACCGTCATCGTCCAGCGCGCCGGCGATGTGATCCCGCAGGTCGTCGGCGTCGTCATGGAGCGCCGCCCGAACGACGCCGAACCCTTCAGATTTCCGGAGAAATGCCCGATCTGCGGCAGCCTCGCGGTGCGCGAGGAGGGCATGGTGGTGCGGCGCTGCACCGGCGGCCTGATCTGCGCGGCCCAGGCGGTCGAGCGCCTGAAGCATTTCGTCGCGCGCGATTGCTTCGACATCGAAGGGCTGGGCTCGAAGCACATCGCCGAGTTCTGGGAAGACGGCCTCATTCGCCAGCCCGGTGACATCTTCCGGCTGAAGGCCGAGATCATCGCCGAGCGCGAAGGCTGGGGCGAGGTCAGCGCCGCCAAGCTGGTCGCCGCAATCGACGAGCGCCGCCAAATCGCGCTCGACCGCTTCATCAACGCGCTCGGCATCCCGCAGGTCGGGCAGGCAACGGCGCGGCTGTTGGCGCGGCATTACCGCTCGCTCGGGGCATGGCGGCGCGAGATGGAGGCCGCACAGGACGCCGAAAGCCCGGCCCGCGCCGATCTCATCGACGTGCACGGCATCGGCGACGATATGGCGGCCGACATCATCGGGTTTTTCGCCGAGCCGCATAACCGCGCGATCCTCGACGACCTTGCCGGCGAGGTGAGGGTGCTCGACTACCAGGCGCCGGCGCAGCGCACGGCCTCGTCGCTCGCCGGCAAGACCATCGTCTTTACCGGCAGCCTCACGGCGATGACCCGCTCCGAAGCCAAGGCGCGGGCCGAGGCGCTCGGTGCCAATGTCGCAAGCTCGGTATCCTCCAAGACCGATTATGTCGTGATCGGCGCCGATGCCGGATCGAAGGCGACCCGCGCCGCTTCCCTCGGGGTCACTACCCTCGACGAGGCCGCCTGGCTCGACCTCGCCGGCGCCGCCGGCTGATCGAGGATCAGCGCGTGCAGGCGGGCGAGGGACCGGAGGGGGCGTCGTTCAAGATCGACGTCGCGGCAACCGCGCCGCCCGAGCCCGCGCGACGCGAGCCGGTCCTTGCCGGAGAACCGGTGCTGGCCGAGTTCGACGAGACAGGGCGGCTCGACCCAAACCGCGCAACCCCGGAGCGGGAATCGCAGCCGCTGCGGCGGCAGCTTGGCCTATCGTTGAGCGTGCTCGGCTCGCTCGGCGTCCATCTGCTGCCGTTGCTGCTGCTGCTCGATTGGACCTTCACGCCGGCCGAGATCGCCGTGCCGATCCCGGTGCAGCTGGTGATCGAGGAACCGCCGCCCCCGCCCCCGCTCCCTCCGAAACTCGAAGAATTCAAGCCGCCGCCCCCGGGCCGGCTCGCCTCCGAGGATATCGGCCAGACCGCCTCACCTCCGCCGGAAGCTGCTGCCGCCACGCCGCCGGCACCGAGCCAGCCGGCGACAACACAGATGGCCGCAATCGTACCGCCAACGCCCAGCCAGCCGACGCCGACACAGATGGCCGCCGCGGTACTACCGCCGCCAAAGCCGATCCGGCCGCCCAAGCCGACCGCGCCGGCCTTCACCTGGCACCGCCTCGATATCCTCCCGCAGGAGGCGCCGCGTGAGACGCGGGTGCCGGGGCCGGCCGCGACCCGCGACGAATACCTTGCCTACTGCATGGTGCTGATACGCCGCCATTTCGGCCTCTTGTCGCCGTCGTTCCTTGCCGGCCGCCGCGGCGCGGCTGCCTTCAAGATTGTGGTCCTCGACGACGGCAGGATCGCGCGCATCACAGTCGTGCAAGGCTCGCCCTACCCTGATGTCGACGCCAGGATCGAGCAGGCTGTCACCGCAGTCCGCCGATTTCCGCCGCTGCCACAATGGTTGCAGGGATCGAGCGCCGGCCTGATCCTTCAGGTCAGCTATCCCGACGGGCTGTAGCGACATTGGCTTCAATCACATACCAACCAGCCAATAAAAGCTTGCGCGAGCCGCCGGACGAGCCGCTCTCGGAGTTCGAGATCGACCCGACCCCGATCTGGCCGGCCGAGGACGGCCGACTGGAACCGATCTTCCTGGCCGGCCTGCCCTGGGTCGAGTTCGAGGAGTTCGAGGCGGTTGGCGCTACGCCGCTGCCGGTCGAGTCCGACTGGTTCGCACAGCTCGACGCGGAGCGCAGCGAGGAGGAGCCGGACGAACCGTCCGCCGCGCCGCGCCAGCGCGCCTCTGCGATCAGCCTTCTCGGCTCGCTCGGCGTTCATCTGCCGACGCTGCTCGTCCTGATGTTGTGGAGCAGTGCCCCGGCCGAAATTCCGGGGGCCATCCCGGTGCAGCTCGTGGTCGAGGAATCGCCGGCCGCGCCGGACGAGGTGCAGGCGGATCGGTCCGTGTCTGAGAACACCAGCGAGACACCAAACGCGGACAGCGCTGCAGCCACCCCCGTAGCCGTGCCGCCCGTGCCGCCACAACCGCAGGTCGCGGAAGTTGCGCCGCCGCCCAAGCCGAGCCGATCGCCGCCTCCTACGCCGGCAGCCCTGCCGAACCCCGCCCCGCCGGTTCCGGCGGCGAAACCGGCGCCGCCGGCGTCAAAGCCGGCGCCGCCCGAGGCGCGGGTGCCCGGTTCCGACGCTACCCGAGGCGACTACCTCGATTACCTGGTCACCTTGACGCGCGGCCATTTCGACATTCTGCCGCTGGCTTTTCTCGCCGGGCGCCACGGAAGGACAACCCTCTCGGTCCTCGTTTTCGAGGACGGCACGATCAGTCGCATCGCCGTCAAGCAGAGTTCGGGCTATCCCGATATCGACGCCAAGATCGAGCAGATGGTCGCCGCAGTCGGCCGCTTTCCGCCAGTCCCCGAATCGTTCAAGCGGCCGAGCGTCGAACTCGATTTCAACATGATTTTCCCGGACGCGCTACAGCAGCGATAGAGGGCAATCGGGGCAAATTGAACCACCTTTAAGTTCGTCATTCCCGCGCAAGCGGGGGTGACGGGTAGGTGCTTCCATCAAAAGCGATGATGCCTCCAGGCGTCCGCTATTGCGCCTCGCCGGTGCCGAGCCAGTCGAGCGTGGCGCGCAGCCGCACCACCTCGCCGATGACGATGATCGTCGGCCCCTCGATCCGCGCCGCCGCAGCGTGCGCGGCGGCCTCCTCCAGCGACGACACCAGCACGCGCTGAGCTTGTGTCGTCGCCTTGCTGACGATCGCTACCGGCTCGCCCGGCGGGCGACCGGCCGCGATCAGCCGCGCCGCGATGCGGGCGAGATGATTGAGGCCCATGTAGAGGACGATGACCGGCGAGCCCTGGGCGATCGCCGCCCAATCGAGGCCCTCGGGCACGGCACCGCCGCGCTCATGTCCGGTGACGAAGGTGACCGCCGAGGCGATGTCGCGGTGGGTCACCGGGATGCCAGCGTAGGCGAGCCCGCCGATCCCAGCGGTGATGCCGGGCACGATACGGAACGGGACATTGGCAGCCGCCAGCGCCAGCGCCTCCTCGCCGCCGCGGCCGAAGACACAGGGATCGCCACCCTTGAGCCGCAGCACTCGTTTTCCCTCCTGGGCCAGCCGGATCAAGCGGGCGGAGATGTCCGGTTGGCTCGGCGACGGCCTTCCGCCCCGCTTGCCGGCGTATTCGAGCACGGCTTCCGGCCGCGCCAGTTCGAGGATGCGTGGATCGACGAGCGCGTCGTAGACCAGCGTGTCGGCATGGTCGAGGGCATGGAGCGCCAGGGCCGAGAGCAGCCCCGGATCGCCCGGCCCGGCGCCGACCAGCCAGACGCTGCCGGGCATAAAATCGGGGAGATGGAGACGCGTGCTGTCGATCACAGAGCGAACCTACACAACCGGCGCGGCGGACGGTAGTCGCCAACCAACATCACCCGGGGCGAGAGGCTCCTATCAAGTTCGATCACCCCCAATCGTCATCCCCGGGCTTGACCTAGGCTGGTCCCGAGGATCAACGCGGATGCCCGCGCTCTAGTTTGAAATTCTGCGATGTGTGGACACCGACCTCACGGCCGCTTCAGGCGCACATCCTCCAGCGGCGCCGACCACGGAAAGGGATCGATCTTCATCAGCGAGACTTCCTCGACGCGCGGCCCGAGCCCGCTCGGCCAAAAATAGTCGAAGATCGGCGCAAACCGCGTCCGCTCGATCAGGGTTTTCTGGATCTGGTGCAGCATCGCCTCGCGCTTCGCAGGCTCTGTTTCTTTGAGCTGCCGCTGGTACAGTTCATCGATGTCGGGGTACCCGCCATAGGCCAAGTTGCCGCTGGTGGGCACGACCACCGCCATGCGGGTCGAGGCATTGCCATATTCGGCGGTGGCGCAAAAGCACAAGCCCTTGAGCTTCTTCGACCCGAGCGCTGCGAAGAACGCGGCCCGCTCCATCGTGCGCAGCTTGGTCCTGATGCCGACGGCGCCGAGATAGCCGACAATCGCCTCGCCGCTGGCGAAGTACGGCGGCACGGGAGTGAGGTCACCCGCGTCGAACCCGTTCGGATAGCCCGCTTCCGCAAGCAGCTTCTTGGCCTGCGCCGGATCGTACGGATCGGCCTCGATCGGCAGCGCGTATTCGAAGCGCTTGAGCACAATGTTGCCGTTGGGCTTGGAAGCGCCAAGCGTATCGGCGTCGCTAAGCGCCTGCCGGTCGATCGCAAGACTCGCCGCCTTGCGCACGCGCTGGTCGGCAAACGGCGATTTCGGGTCCCACATATCGAAGAAGTCGAGAAAAAAAGTGCCGATGCCGCCGGAGAAGACGAGCTTCAGCTTCGGGTCGTTCCTGATCGATTCGCCAAGCTGTCCTTCCAGAAGATAGGCGACATCCACCTCGCCCGCTTTCAGCATCGCGAGGCGGGTGCTCCCTTCCGGGACGCTCTGGAACACGAGGCGTTTGACCGACGGCACCTTGCGCCAGTAATCCTCGTTCGCCTCCATGACCAGTTCGAGGCCCGGCTTCATGCTGACGAATTTGTAGGGGCCGAGGCCGATCGGGTGCGCCTTGAAGGCGTCGGGGCCGACTTTCTCGAAGTGGTTCTTGGGGGTGATCCAGCCGGCGGCGCTGACCAGCGTGCCGTAGAACGCCATGAAGTCCGGCCACGGCTCATGCAGCACGAACTGCACCTTGTGCGGGTCGACGATCACGACCTCTTTCACCTTTTCCTGAAGCTGCGCCCCCTTCGCCCGCTTGAAGCTGAACACCACGTCCTCGGCGGTGAAAGGATCGCCGTTGTGGAATTTCAGGCCCTTGCGCAAGGTGAATTCGTAGACGCGCTGGTCCTCGCTCATCGACCAGGATTCCGCGAGGCTGTTCGCCATCGGATTTCCGGGCATCGGTTTTACCAGCGCGTCGTGCAGCGCGTAGAGCATCCAGAACGGTGTGAGATTGCCGAGGACAGCCTCCCCCGGATCCAGCCAGGCCGGCGCCAGGGTCACGTAAAGCGCAAACCGCATCTCGCCTTCCGGTTTGGTTTGTGCCGTCGCGGAGCCCGGACCGCCAAGGGCGATCGCCCATGCGAGGATCGCGGCCGAGGAAAGCTTTTGCCATGGCTTCATCATTGCTCTTCCTTCCTGCGGCCAATTGATCGCGGCAAGCGAACCTGGCACATCAGATACTAGTTCAGCACCATTCTGCCGCGCGATCCGCAGACACGCATGGCTGATGGCATCGGCCCCGCCGAGCGCTCGGCGGGACCGCCTTCGTGTTGACGACCAGGTTGACGGGAGGATCGGCGTATATGGGGTTGAATGGCCGATCCTAGGGTGGCCGAGTCACGCTCGACTATGATGCGTTTTCGTCGGGAATCCAATTCGGCGAATTTTCCTCTAAGATCCGATCATGGCACGGGCTGAGACGGCGCCGCTGCGGCGCGGCTGGACCACCGGCGCCTGCGCCGCGGCGGCGGCGCGCGCCGCCTTTGCCGCGTTGTTGACCGGGCGCTTTCCCGATCCGGTCACGATCCGTCTGCCGCGCGGCGAGGTGCCCAGTTTTCCGTTGGCGCTCGCCGAACTGGGCGACGGGATCGCCCGCGCCGGGATCGTCAAGGATGCCGGCGACGACCCCGATGTGACCCAGGGCGCGCTGATCATCGCCGAGCTGGCCTGGGGGGAGCCGGGGTCGGGGATCCGGTTTCGCGCCGGCGCGGGGGTCGGCACCGTGACCCGGCCCGGCTTGCAACTCGGCGTCGGCGAGCCGGCGATCAACCCGGCGCCGCGCGCGATGATCCGAGACGCGCTCGTCGATGTCGCCGAGGCGAACGGGGCGGCTTTTTCGGGAGGGATGGGGCCCGATGTCACCGTCACGATCGCGATCCCCGGCGGCGAGCGCCTCGCCGAGCGGACGATGAACGCAAGGCTCGGCATCATCGGCGGGCTGTCGGTGCTCGGCACGACCGGGATCGTCGTGCCCTATTCCTGCGCCTCGTGGATCCATGCGATCCACCGCGGCATCGACGTCGCCCGCGCCGCCGGTCTCGACCATATCGCCGCGGCGACCGGCACGACATCGGAGCGCGCGGTGCAGCTGTTTTACGATCTGCCCGAGCACGCACTCATAGACATGGGCGATTTTGTCGGCGGCACGCTCAAATATCTGCGGCGCCGCCCGGTCGCGCGGCTGACCCTGGCCGGCGGCTTTGCCAAGCTCGCCAAGCTCGCCTCCGGCCATCTCGACCTGCATTCGAGCCGCAGCCGGGTCGATGGCGCCGCGCTCGCCCGCCAGCTCGCCGCTCTTGGCGCCGACCGGGCGGCGGTCGCCGCCGCCGCAAGCAGCGACAGCGCCGGGGAGATCCTGACGATCGCCGGCGAGCGACAAACCGCGCTCGCCGAGGCGGTGGCGCGCCAGGCCCGCGAAGTGGCGCTGGCGACGCTCAGCGGCGCGACCGCGGTCGAGGTCGCGGTCGTCGATCGCGCCGGCGAATTTCTGGCGCTGGTCGGCGCCCCGGATGACAGCATGGCGATGCGGGTGGCCTTATGACCACAATCATGCCAAGTCGCGCGTCGGAACGCGCCAAAACCGGCCGACGCCTGCTGATCCTCGGGGGCACCGGCGAGGCGGCGCGGCTTGCCCGCGGCGCTGTCGCCCGCTTTGGCGACGGGCTGGCGGTGACGACGGCGCTGGCCGGCCGGACCCAACGTCCGGGGCCGCTTGCCGGGGAGGTGCGGATCGGCGGGTTTGGCGGGGCGGCGGGTTTGGCCCTTTACCTCGTCAATCACCACATCGACCGCCTGATTGACGCCACCCATCCGTTTGCCGCCACGATCTCCCGCGCGGCCCGGATCGCCGCCGAGCGGACCGGGGTGCCGCGGCTCTTGCTGCGCCGCCCGCCCTGGCGCCGCGACCCGCTCGACCGCTGGATCGAGGTCGACAGCGTCGAAGCCGCCGCCCTCCTGGTCGAGCGGGTCGGTCGGCGTGCCTGGCTGACGGTCGGGGCCGGCGCGGTCCCCGCCTTTGCCGCGGCAGACGGGGTGCATTTCGTTGTCCGCCTGATCGACCCGCCGCGCGAGAGTTTGCCGCTGCGCTGCTGCGAGGTGGTGCTCGGGCGTGGGCCGTTCAGCCTCGCGCAGGAACGGCACCTCTTGCAGCGCTACGCGATCGATGTCCTGGTCTGCAAGGCGAGTGGCGGCGCCGCCACCGAGGCGAAGCTGATCGCGGCGCGCGAGCTGAGCCTCCCGGTCATCATGGTGCGGCGCCCGCCGCCCGAACCGGGGACCGCGGTCGAGACGGTCGAGGCCGCGCTCGATTGGCTCGCCGGTCTCGATGATCTGGCGCAAGCGAGCGGGATGTCATGACGGCGGATTCAGCCCGGCTCCCTGGCCGGCTCCTGTGCGGCGCGGTGCTCGTGCTCCTCCTGTCGGCGGGGAGCGCGCGCGCCGATTTGAGCCTGTTCGGCGCCTATTTCGACAATGTCGCGCGCGCCGCATCCCACAACGACGCGGCCCAGGTGCGCCGGCTGGTCGGCAGCGGGGAAAACCCCAACCAGGTCGACGAGGACGGCCGCACCGGCCTGCAACTTGCCGCGGTCAACGGCCATCTGCAGATCGCGGCGATCCTGATCAAGGCCGGTGCTCATCTCGACACCAAGGACCGGCTCGGCAATACCGCGCTGCACTACGCGACCGACCGCAACCACGTCGAGATGGCGCAGCTCCTGGTCGATGTCGGGGCCGCGCTCGACCCGCAAAACAAGAATGGGATGACGCCGCTGATGATCGCGGCGAGCCGCGGCAATATCGCCATCGTCCAGGCGCTGCTCGCCAAGGGGGCGAACCCCCGCCTGAGCGATTTTACCGGGCGCGACGCGCTCGGCTGGGCCGCCGACAGCCGCCGCCCGACCGTCGTCCAAGCCCTCCAGCGCGCCCAGGCAAAGCGGTGAGCGAAGGGGCGGAAGCCCCCACCCCAACCCTCCCCCGCATGCGGGGGAGGGAGCTGACCCGGGCACTGCCGCGCTGAAACCCTCCCCTGCTTGCGGGGCAGGGAGGGGCCCGCGCTGTAAGCGCGGGAGGGTGGGGGCTAAAACCCCCCGAAGGATGCAGGACGGGCATGCTGCGCCAAAACTGAGAGCGGTCTTGACGCTCGGGCCCGATAACCGCCACCGTGGCGGCGAGCGAGTGGAGCGGAGGCAGGGCCATGGAATTCGGGATCTTCAATCTGATGGGCGCGCGCGAGGCGGACAAGTCGGCGGCGCAGGTCTTTGGCGAGGTCGCCGAGCAGACCCGGCTCGCCGACCAGCTCGGCTATACGATCGCCTGGTTCGCCGAGCATCATTTCTCGAATTACTGCTTGTGCGCGTCGCCGTTGATGATGGTCGCGCATTGCGCCGCGGTCACCGAGAAGATCCGGCTCGGCACCGCGGTCGTGGTTTTGCCGCTCTACAACCCGGCGCGGCTCGCTGCCGAGATCGCCACCGCCGACGCCTTGTCGAACGGGCGCCTGTCGCTCGGGATCGGCGCCGGCTATCAGCCCTACGAATTCGAGCGGTTCGGCGTCGACATCAAAGAAAACCTCGAAATGACCGAGGAGTTTTGCCAGATCCTCGATCTGGCGTTCGCCCATGATTTCTTCAGCTATAGCGGCAAGCACTATCAGATGCCGGAGACCCACATCCCGGCGCGCCCGGTGCAGCGGCCGGTGCCGATCTATGTCGCCGGCCACACGCCGGCGATGTTCCGCCATGCCGCGCGGCACGGCTACCGGGTGCTGTCGTCGGGGCGGGTCGGCGGCGCCAAGCTGCTCGCCGAGCAATATGCCGACATCGCCGCGGCGTTTGCCGCCGAGAACGCGCCGCTGGAGAACGCCCATATCACCGTCAACCGGTTCTGCCACATCACCGGCAGCAAGGAGGAGGGGCTGCGCTTTGCCGAGAA
>WNFC01038956.1_pt1 | contig 10222 bp, 12 predicted proteins | sample 5400541 | NCBI WGS metagenome assembly WNFC01 (sample SAMN13153342, study PRJNA577476) | soil metagenome | isolation source: 120 cm saprolite under Douglas fir tree site 2 hole 2 replicate 1 | place: USA:California | collected 2015-04-18 | reverse complement strand
TCGACGTCGTCGCGGAGTCTATCTCGGTTCGGCTCTCTGCCGACTGACGCCAACGCAACGTCCCCACATCGCCCAATTCTGCCGAAGCGTGGTCATCGATTCCTGCCAAACCATGATCAATTACTGCTGCTGACAACAGTCGCCGGCGTTTGCCGCACGATGGTGACCGCGGCGGCATCGCGGTAGAGGCCGAGAAGTTCCTCCGCGAGGGCGCCCGCGACCTCTTCGGGGCGCCGGAGTGTCCCGCTGGCCCAATGGGCCAGGCGGATGGTGAACGAGTTCGACCCGTTCACCTGCTCGACCTCGGCCTGCAACGGCTCACCGGCGGACCCGGTGAGCGTAGGCAGGATGGCGATCGAGCTAACCTCGAGGCCGGCCGCCTCGAGGGTGGGGCTGATTTCCCGGACCACCGGCCGGAGAGCCAGCACCAATTCCGCCTGCTGGGGGCGGGTGTCGGTCAACAGGCGCAGCCGCGGCCTACGCGGACGGTGCCAGATGACCAAGCGAGGGAGGGCCATCACCATGGCCCGCAGAAGGTTGCCCGCGGGGGCGTGAATCCCGCAGGGGTCGCCAGGAGTGCAGCGCATGCAGCTGTCTCCTTTCCCTCGAAGGGGTGAATGGCCACCGCACAGCGTGCAGCGGCGAGGCGGATGAAGAGAGCGTGCGCGCGCCGCGTATTCACCTCCTCTGGCGCGAACACAAAGAGGCCGAACGCTGTGGATGGCGGTCGGCCGGGAATCGGCTGCTAGTGCAGGGTGGCTAGAAGGTGGACGGCCTTGAAAGCAAAAGCCGCCAGCAAATCGCTAGTTGGCCAAGAGATCACGAACCTCGGGACACGCCAGCCGGCCAGGCGTCGGCTCAATTGAGCCCGCAATCAAGCAGTACGGTGGCCAGCGAGCACCAGTCGGGGCCGTCGCCACGGGGATACGCTTGGCCCTAAGCGCAGCAGGTTCCCTGGTGAAAATTGCGATGAGCGTCTGAAACTGTCACAACAGCCACTTCGACGCGTCGGCGCGCACGCCGACGATTAGGGCCGCCGTCAGCCCTAAGCTCAGATATTCGATCGATATTGGACGCTCAGCGAAGTGAGACGGTCCGACTCCGGATCCACTAGCGCTGTGATCGACCAGAATGCTGGTGTCAGAGAGAACCGCCCTCGAGCGGACATGCGGGCCTGGATCATGTCGCCCTGACGGACGGAGCGCACCTTCAGACGGTCGAAGAGCGCAAGCAAATCCTGCCCGGTCGGCTCAGCGGGGAGACGGGCCAGCAGTAGCGTCTTGAGGTTCTCCGGCCCGAGGTGGCGATCGGTCCAGGGTATCGGCGCAGCTAGCAGCGCCGCAGAAGACTGTGGCACTGGGGAGAAAGCGCTAGTGGCTTCAGCTTGCATGGGCGAGTCCCGTCTCAAAGGATCGACCGACCATACTCAGGCATAAAGCGCGCATGGGGTATCCCACAGCATGCATGGCAGAGCTCCCGACGAAGGGACACGGATGTCAGTCTCATTGGGGACCGCGTGCGCAGCGTCTCAGCCGGTAGCCGGGATCTCCTGAACGTCGAGTTGGATCACGCCATAGCCCTGATCGCCGCCGCGGGAGAGCACGCTCCTTGTGGCCACAACTGGCCGATCCTGCGGAAGCGCGGCCGGGGCTGCGCCGTTGCCACGCTTGGATTTGTGTTGGCCGAGGAGAGCAAGCTCTTTTTGACCCCCAGGGGTCGATCCTCGGCACACGCCAAGTCCACGGGGCGGGACTTGCCGACTGATTTCGCCGTCGGACGCACACATAACAGATGCAGCATACTCCGCGACCGGGACACGGGCGATGGGTGGCCTCGAACCAGCCACGAGTCTCCGTGTCCGGAAGCGAATGCTGCTCATCTTCATCGTGTCCGGCTTGCAACCCGGGTAGCGGGTCGACGCTTTAGATACGAGACTGGCGTCGGCACTCTCACTCATAGGCGACCGCGGGTCAGTCGCGCAGACGACCCATCGTTGCAACCCGTCAAACACCCCCCCCCGTAGTGGAGATAGTGTCGTGCCTTCTCTTCATCCGTCAATCGCTTGCCGAGCAGACGCCGCAGCCGGACAGCCTGCGGGCCTTGAAGGGCGATCCTGATGCGCGTATCCCTGTCGCGGACCTTGCCTCACGCAGGGCGTCAGTGGTCAGGAACACCGCGGTGGAACCTTCTGGCTGATAGACCAAAGGCGGCCTTCCTGAGGTGAGGCCGATGACGTGCATGCCTTCCCAGCCTATCCGTTGCGCGCCGCTGGATGGTCGGCGACGTCTCGGTACATCCCGAACAGGAGTCCAGCCGATCGCGGCGCTGTGTCTGGCTTACGCGTTCAGCCATCGGTTTACCGATGATCGCGACCGACTGGCTGTGTACCTCGTCGCGATATCACGTCGGCACAGTAGCGGCTTCCCGGGCGACCCGCCATGTTGAATCGGCCTTGCCCTCAGGTGCGGATAACCGGCGTGTCCGGCCGTGTGTCCGGGGCCTGAAAACTGTAGAAAAATGCGTGCCACCGGACACGGCGATTTGAGATCAAAATTGATGTGCATGTATAGGGAATTAAACGTCTTGTATCGGTCCTCGTCGTTGGGCTCGGAGTTGCTCTGTTAGGGTTTGAGTTCAGGGCGACGTGAACTCAGGGCCACGGTGGACGATGCGGACCCCAGCATGCTCACCGTGGCCTGGATCCGGGACGCAATGACGATGATGCAATTGGATGCAATCTGGTTTGCATCAAGCTGCATCATCTCGGCGCCGGCGTAGGAACGCGCCGAACATTGGGGCGGTAAACGCCAGGTGGCCGCGGGTCGGCCGGTAGATCAGCCCCTTCTCGACGAGGAATCTCAGCAGTGGCTGTAGTTCGCTGTTGCTCATCTGTAGGCGCTGGCGCAGATCCTCGATTGTCGAGGCCTCGCCGCCTCCGGCAGCCATGGCTCGGAGGACCTTCTGCTCGCGGGCCGAGGCACGGCGATAGCGCGACTCGAAGAAACTCCGGTCGAGACCGTCGACGATCCCTGGGCGCAGCCGACGAAAGTCGTCCTCGGCGATGACAGGCTGGGCATTGGTTCCCTTCCACAGCGCATCTCCGTACAGCTGGATGAAGAACGGGTACCCCTGGGTGTCCAGCAGCACGGCCTCGACAACCTGGTCCGTGAACCGCCGGCCACGCGCCTCTGCGGGCCCGGTGAAAGCGAGACGGTCCTCTGGTGGATGAAGGTGACCGATGTGCTCGACCGTGAACATGCGCTCTGAGTAGCTCTTTGAGCGGCCCAGGTTTTCGAGGATGGTCGGCAACCCGCAGAGCACCAGCATCACCGGGATCCCTTCTCGCTGGACGGCTGCCGTGGCCGCGAGCAGCGCGCTCAAAGTGAGCTCCCTGCGCTCCTCCTTTACGACCTGGAACTCGTCGTACTGCAGGATGAAGCCGGTATGGTCACTCTTCTGGCACAGCCGCCCCACCTCGCGCAGCGCATCGCGTAGATCATCGTCGAGCATTTGTTTGGGGGTCTTACTCGAGCGCCGCCCGGGCGAGTAACCCAACTCGAGGCCTTCGTATGAGACCGTGAGGTTGCCGAGCAAATCTGTCACCCGGTCGACCGCGCCACCGGCCGCGTCCTTAAGCCTCCGTGAGAGCGAGAGGTCACGCCTCAAACGGGTCAGGTCAGCGAGGACCCGCTGCGCGAACATCGACGGCTCGGCGTCCGCTTCGGAAAACTCACGGTCGCTACGAGCCAGCCGGCTTCGCGCGCCTCGATGCTGTAGCGCTGCAAGAGGACAGTCTTGCCCACGCCGCGTAGTCCCGTGACGACGACGTTATGGGTGTGCTTGGATCCGCGAGAAACGCCCCGAAGCGCTCGAGTTGCGCCCCACGATCGCCCAGGTACGGCGGTTCGAGGCCGTTTCCGGGCTTATAAGGGCTCCGCGGCGCGTCAGGCTCGTTGAGTTGGGCCATTGATGCAAAAGGATAGAGTTAGGACTGCATCATTTCGCATCCAATGGGCTTGGCGCTCAGGGGCCCCCTGCCCAGCCTAGAGCTATCGCCGACCACAGTGAAGACTTGGTGCAAGTCGCTCGTCAGCGGGCGAAACTTTTGCAGAACATGCATTCCAATCCGTAGGGTTGCTATAGCGGCGCGGCAAGGTCGGTAGCGGACGGAGCGGAGTTGACAGGAGTGGCGGGGCCATGAAAGCGGATGGCTGGGGGGACGACTGGAGCGTGGGCACGCTGATCGACGGCGTGGCCGCCGTTGCCCTGACCTTTGCCATTGCGCGCTACGGCTTGGGTGCGCTCTTCGGCATGCTGCCGTGGCTGCTGGTTCGCGATCGTGCGCGGCGGTGGCCGTGGGGCGCATTCGCAATTGCTGCCCTGGCGCTCGGGTTGGCGATCACGATTGGTGTGGCGGACCTGGGCGAATTGAGCCACGCGCTCTGGGCAGCAGCCGTTCACGCATTCGTCTGGGTGCATGCCAGCGGGCGGGCAGGGTGGTTCTGGGGCGGGCTAACGCTGGTCGGACTCGTATCTACAGTCGTCCCGCTGCTGGCGGCCGTCGCCACCGTGCCACTAGATGTGGCCGGAGCTGCGGAGTCGTGGTGGCAGCAGTGGCACTGGTGGGCGCTGGCGACGGTCGGCTGTGGGGCGATCTGGATTGTTGTTCGCTTCCCGTCCAGGGAGCCGAGCAGACAAGACTCCTGGCCCGCGTCGCACCCGACGGGTGCCGTCCTGCAGACTACCGAGGTGGCGCAGCGCCTGGCGGCCGGAGGGGAAGGCGAGGCACGAGTGCGGGCGCTGTTTCTCGCCGAGCTGCCCACCGGCACGTGGTCCTTAACAATTTGCTGGTGCCGGGCCTCATGGGCGACATCGACCTGCTCGTCGTGGGCGCCAATGGCGTCTTCCTGCCGGAGATCAAGACCTGGTCCGGGGCAATAACCTGCGCGCCGGACGGTAGGAGCTGGAACCGGGTGAGGGCCGGCCGAAAAGAACTGCTGCCCGACCCAGCGGCACAGACACAGCGGGCGATCCACACCTTGCGGCACTACCTCGAGCGCGCCGATCCAGGGTTGTGCCGCCGCACCCAACTCTGGATCAACGGGCTTATCGTGTTTGCCCATCCACGATCGATCGACGGGGCGTAGAGCCCAGTGCCGGCGCTGTCGCCCGGGGATGCCGTCACCGCCATCGTGCAGGCAGTGCCGCCTCGACCGCTGAGCCGGGCCGAGCAGGAGCGGATCGTAGATCTCATGGCCGCGGCGCAGCCCAGAAACGAACTGGAGGGGTACACCCGAGGCCTGCGGAATGTCGGAGGGTCGCGTTGGGTGGCGACCGAGTCGTGAGCCGACGGAGAATCCTGTGGGCTTGTAGCTGGAGCCAATTCGCGCGTGACTGGCGATCGTGTCCAGGACGGCTCCAAGCAAACCTTCCATTCGACAAGGCCTTCATCAGGGTCGACATTCCAGACGAACCGTTCAAGCACCCAACCTCTGGGTTCACCACGCGCGAAACGCTGCGCTTGCGCCATGTGATCGAGCGTCAGTCGGTGTTGGAGACTGACGACGGTGCACGAGAACGACGTCGATCGCCCGGTCGATGAATCGGAACAGGAGCGTGCGCGGACAAGGGGCCCTGAATTGGGGCAGCGATATCGCGCTCTCTGGAATAAGGTGGTGTGGCTCTACGGCAAGTGGCAGGAGTTCGCGAAACGCTCTACGCGAACTCCGCTGATCGGATCGAGATTCTGCAGAGGGCGGACCGCTTTCTTCGGGCAACTGCGGGTCTTGATGTGGGACGACACGCTGCTCTCCCTGGCGCGAATCACGGATCGGCCGAGAAGTGCTGGGAGAAGCTATCTGCGCGTGTGTGTCATGGCTCCGGCCAGCTGTTCGCCTCAATTTGTACTCAACCAGGGTGTAGCCGGTGGCAAGGCAATATCACACCGTGCAGAGTGGCCGCCAGCTCGCTCAACGAGGGCCTCACCCGCCGTGCGGCGCGACGCCGTGACGAACGGACCACATTGCCAGTCCTGTGCGCGACGACACATCGACTTTGCTGAAGATCCTGCGAAGATGGTTGTCGACAGTGTGGTAGCTCAGGCCCAATCGAACGCCGATCTCGCGGTTGGTGAGCCCTTCTGCCACGAGTTGGGAAATTTGCACTTCGCGTGGGGATAGGTGGCCACGGCCGCTCTGGGCAGCGCTGTTCTTCTCGTCCACAAACGCGCGCTGAACAACATCCTGGAGGGGCATGCGTCCTCCTTCGGACCAGGCCTCCGCGAATCGGATGTCTCCAAGGGCCTGTAGGGTGGTTTCTATTCCTTGTCGCTGTGCGGCAAGAAGATACTCGGGCAAGAGGTAGTCCGGCAGTTGGTCGAAGAGGGCCTGCGCCGCGGCGAACAAGCGGGCCTGATCCGTAGCTTCGATGACACCAGTCGCGGCACAGGCGAGTTGCTGGAGGCAGAGCGCAACCATGCGACGGTTTCTGAGGTCCCAATGAAGGTGCAGCGCCTCGCGGAGAAGCGCTACCGCCCGCTTTCGATCACCGCTCGCCCCAGCGAGAACGCCGAGCCTGAAGACGGCACACCCAACGCCGAAGGAGTTGCCGGCGACCTCCGTGACTTGTCGACACCCCTCAAAAAATCCCACGCCATCCAAAGTGCGGCCGCAACGAGTCGCCGCCGTGCCGAGGCCGTAGAGTGCGATTCCGGTGGTCGACGTATCGCACAGCGAACGACCGATCTCAAGCGCCTCGCTCAACACCGATTCGGATCGCTCGAATTGCTCTGTGTAGGATGCGAGCGTAGTTCCGAGGAAGCTGAGAATTCGTCCGCGAACCTGCGGATTCGCCAACTCGTCCGCAATAGCCAAGGCCTCAGCAGCAACAGAGTCAACCTCAGCGACATCGCCTCGGACGTAGCCAAGCCACGCTTCGGATAACAGCGCGCGTGCACGGGCCAACGTCGCGCACTGGGCCTCCTGCAAGTGGAGCAGTTCTTGTAGGGGTTGTCGGCCTTCTTGTACATGTCCTCGAACATCCCAGAACAACCAGAGGGTCGCCGCGATACGAAGCCCGACTTCCACTGCTTCCTGGGTAGCTGTTGTTGTTGCCCATTCGAGCGTGCGTCGGATATTTCCGCGCTCCTGCTCCAGGACTTCAATCCACTCGGCTTGGGCTGGTCCCTCCAATTTCTGCTCTGCCAACTCGGTGAGTTCGGCGATTGCAGTCGCATGGCGTCGTTGCAAAGTGGGAAGCTCGCCGGTTACGCGCAGACGGGCCGTCGCGTAGTCGCGGATAGTCTCGAGAAAGCCAAAGCGCAGAGTACCGTCCGGACCCTCGCGGCGCGTTATCAGATGCTTGTCCACCAGAGAGCCGAGCAACCCAAGAATGTCGGCCCGGCTCGCATCTTGGTCAGCACAGACTGCGTATGCGGTGTCGATCGTCCAGCCATTTTCGAAAACCGCTAAATGTCGAAACAGTCGCTGCTCGGCTTCAGTCAGGAGTTCATAACTCCAGCCGATCTTCGCGTCGAGTGTCTGATGCCGTCCAGATGCGCCAGCTCGCCCGTCCAAGCGATTCATCGAATGCGGCAGCTCCTTCAGCAGTGCTTGTGGAGTCAGCACGTTCATCCACGATGCAGCCAGTTCGATCGCGAGGGGAAGGCCGTCTAAGCGCACGCAGATTTCTGCAACGGCGCGTGCGTTTGGCGCCGTTAAGTCCCAACGGGGTCGCAACGCCTGTACACGCTCCACAAATAACTGGACCGCTTCGACCAGCAGCAAACGCTCTATGCGCGGAAGTTCAACCAAGTTGGGTATGGTCAGAGGCGCAACCTCGTATTGGTGCTCGCGCGTCGTACGGAGGGGCGCCCGACTCGTGGCAAGCACGCGGAGATCTTTGCAGTTTGCGAGCAGGTCTTCCACTAGCTCTCCGGCTTCCAGGACGCCCTCGAAATTGTCGAGCACAAGAAGCACGTGACGATCCCGCAGCCAGCGCTTCAGCGTTTGATCGAGCGACATTGGGCGGCTCGATCGGTACGTCGCGCCCAGTCGGTGGGCGATGGCAGCTGCCGCACCTTCGACCTGCCTGACAGTGCTGAGATCGATGAAATACACCCCGTGCTCGTAGATCCTGGCAACCCGCTCCGCAGCGGCGATGGCGAGCCGCGTCTTCCCGGTGCCAGGCGGACCGACCAGGGTAAGGAGCTGGATTCCGAGAGGGCCTTCGGCACTCAGTCGTGCGTCAAGGTATTCGAGATCCGCTGTGCGGCCGATCAGAGGGTTCGGTGGGGAAGGCAAATAGCCCGTCCGACGCATCTTCGGCGAGCGTGCCCGATGGGCGCGCGGCCTCCTTGCAGGCGATTCCGGAGCGGGGAACGGAACCAGCGCTTCCATCAAACCTACAAGGCCGGACGCCACCCCACCGAGCGCACCGCGGCTCCTGGATATTTGGTCATGCTGCAGTACCAACTAATGGCAGCGACTCGAGCCCGCGCATGTAAAAGTTCCTTCGTCGAACTCTGTCCCTTGACGGCTCCAGATGGCGGAAAGCGCCGACGATGCTGCCGATCGCGATCTGACCCTCGAGACGCGCCAGCGGCGCACCCAAACAGAAGTGCGCGCCGAGCGCAACGGACAGGTGACGGTTCTCGACCCGACCGATATCCAGCCGGTTAGGATCTTCGAAGGCCGCTGGATCGCGGTTCGCGGCGCCGATCACAGGACTCAAGAACTCACCGGCACGAATATGACAGCCCCGAATCTCCATATCAGTCGTGGCCCGCCGGCCCGTGGCCTGTACCGGCGAGTCGAATCGTAGACACTCTTCCACGGCCTGCGGCGTAATGCCCGGCTCGGCTCGCAAACGCTCGAACTCGCTGGGCCAATCGACGAGCGCAAGGATGCCATTGCCGATCAAACGGGTGGTCGTCTCATGCCCAGCGAACAGCAGTAGGACGCACATGGCGATCAACTCTGCGTCATCCAGGCGGCTGCCACCCTCTTCTGCCGCAATCAGGGCACTCAACAAATCATCGTGCGGCTCGGTGCGCCGCGCTTGGATCATGTCTTCGAAGTACCTGATCAACTCTCGCTGGCAATGATGAGCGGCGGTCAGTCCTTCAATCGCATCCTGGCCAGTAGAGAGGACCATACCTGCGGCAATGCCGTCTGACCAGGCCTGAAAGAGCGTCCGATCCTCCGCCGGCAGGCCAAGTATGTCGGCGATTACCAACGCTGGTAAGGGCCGCGCAAAGCTCTGGACGACGTCGAACGTGACGCCCTCCATAAGTGGCCGGAGCAGCTCGTCGACGAGGCACTGGACCCGGTCTCGCATGCGCGCGACCGCCGCAGGCGTAAAGGAGCTGTTGACCAACGCGCGCAGTCGAGTGTGCTCTGGCGGGTCCAGGTACATCATCCAACGGCTCTGAAAGGCGCGCAGCTCGTGAATCTGATCGGCGATAGCTGCAAACGAACGGGGGACCCGCTCGTCGGCTGTGGGCCGTCTCGAAGACACACGAGGGTCCTTCAGAACGGAGACCACGTCGTCATACCGCGTAAGGATGCAGCCGAACAAGCGACGATCCCGGTATACCGGTGCTGCCGCGCGCAATTCGTCGTAGAGAGGATAGGGATCGTCTAGGGCTGTCGGGTCGAGCAGGTCATATCGCAGTTCCGTGGGCGAAGCTTGATCGGCCTCAGGTGTTTCAGGGGCGGCTGACGGTTGGCCGGAGCTCATGGTCAGGCAGCGTATCAATCAACGCGTTGTCATGGAAAGCGACTTGCCGAGCTCCCCAGCTTGCGGCACACGGTGGGCAACCACATGCGGAGCATCTTTACCAAGGCAAACGTGACGTCTCGAACGGCTCTGGTGATGTGGGCCTACGGTCGGGCATTATTTCGACAAGCGACTGACCGCGAGCCGATTTTCGGTTGTGGCGCACCAGAACCGCGATATTCAGCGGTGCCACATTTGTCCAAAGCAGTGGTCAAATGAGGAACGTATGTTCCATAATCTCGTCGTCTCACTGGAAGGCGAGTTGCCTGAAAATTTAGCCGACCCGGCAGGGGTGGTCTGCCTCACAACAAATCCGACCGGGAGCAACGACGATGAGCGCGTGCAGCAAGCCAGTCGACACGATCTGGCGCGGGCTCTGGCGCCGCGCTACACCCACGCCAACAGACGCCAGAAGGGCCAACTTTTGGACGAGTTCTGCGCCATT
>WNFC01023030.1_pt1 | contig 10223 bp, 8 predicted proteins | sample 5400541 | NCBI WGS metagenome assembly WNFC01 (sample SAMN13153342, study PRJNA577476) | soil metagenome | isolation source: 120 cm saprolite under Douglas fir tree site 2 hole 2 replicate 1 | place: USA:California | collected 2015-04-18 | reverse complement strand
AGCACGGCCAGCGTCCAGCCATCGACAACAGGTGTGACGAACGCCAAGGGCCGCCCCCCGCTCGCCCCGTAAGCCGCATACGCCGCGTCGATGCCCTCAGCCCACGACGCGGCGCGCACATCGGACAGGCGGAGGGCCTCGGCAGCCCTCCGTGTGTCATCGGTGCGAATCGCGAGCCAGGCGATCTTGTAGCCAAACCCGACCGGGCCCGCTCCCGCCGCAGCCAAGACATCTCCATCAACCCTGACAGTCCCAGCCTCGCCGCCTTCCGGCGTCCCGCCGCGTCTCCTGCGCAAGAACCCCACCGGCAGAGCCTAACGCAACCATCCCGTACCGGGTCTGCCCGAACCGGCAGGCAGCCCGCGGACGACCAGCCGACGAGAAGGAGGAGGCGGCGCTCGGGAGGGTTGACGGCTGCACCGCTCACGGCGGCGGCATGAGCGGAAGAACGCCGGCTACGCGCCCTGCGCCCAGCCGGCGACCGGCAAGGAGATGTAGACCCCAACACGCGCGTTCCAGCTGCCTCAACGATCGCTTCACACAGCTCAGTCACATCTCTCCTGTCGGTTCTCAGCCCGGCTTGCGAACCACTTCGACCGGACCTCGACGACGACGTCGAGCCCGCTGACGTGGTACGGGCCACTTGCCCTGAACCGAATCTCGACATCGCCCGGCTGGAGCTCGTGGTCGTATGGCTCCTCGGGGCATTCGACGGCGAGTGAGACTGCGTCCGGAAGCGCTTGTGCGAGACGACGAAGTTGGTCGTCTGTAACGTCGGATCCGTAGACGACTTCGACAATTGGCATGTCATGAAGGTAGTTGGCTCTCGACCGTGCGCTCCCCTCGTCGAGATGCACCAACGGCGTGAGAGCGGCAAATGAGTGCGATCTCGGGGCAGCCTCAACAGGCCGGGTCCCTTACTCAAATGTCAGGTCGGCTTCGTAGACGCGGCGCTTGAGCAGCTCCTCAGCTTGCGCTCGATCGATGTTCACGTCGAACCAGGTGCGGTCATGCCGCAGTTGTGGATCATCGAGGCGAACAGCGGCCCATGTGAATGCGCCGGTCAGTATTTCCGTCTTGCCCTCCGGCGTGCGGACGCACAAAGCGAACACGACGGCTAGGGCAGCGCGCCTTACGATCAGGGTCTCTGCATCGGTCGGTGACCGGACGCCGGTTGTTAGGAACGCTGGCTCGTCGATGATCTTCACCCACTCCAGTACCGATCCTGGCACCTGGCCCGCCAGAATCGCCTGGAGCTGCCCTCGGACCGACGCGGCAGGCGTGTCTGGCAGCCAGCCCAGCCAGTGATCGGGAGCCTCAAGCCGGGTGAAGTCATCGCGGACCTTGCCGTGTCCGGGATTGCGGGCGTACTCGCCGGTTGGCCGGCCATCCGGTCCCACCGCGAAGCCGCCGAGGATTGCTTCGGCGGGCACGTAGCCGTCGGGGTTACTGACCATGGAGCCATCGATCTCATACACCCAGCCGCCGGGGTGAGCGGCAGCTTCCGCCGCCAGGTGGCCTGGCATCGTGCGCCGCTCGATCGGCCACTGCCGTTGCTGGTCGGTCATGGTCGGGCAGCCTAGCCACCCAGGGTCAGCTGCCGCCACCGGTGACGTCAGCCCGTCACTGATGACGGCGTCTCACACTCCGGCTGTGCCGTCCGAATAGGTCACGACAACTCGCGCTGCTTCCTGTTCTCCTCCGTCGAGCCGGTTCGCGGCAATTGCGGACGTTCCCGACGAGCACGGCGCCGCATAAGTATGCGGAGTACCGGTGCCGGAGCGAGGAGAGCCCTCGTCAACGATCTGTTCGCCGGTCCAACTAGCGCGCGCACGTAGCCGCCGTCAGGGCGCGCCCGATGATGCCGACAGTCGCTGTTCTGCGTGCGTGTTCGGGGCATCCCGGATCGGCACTTCCGGACAGGGTGCAAACGAACCGATCGGCGCGTTCGATCACCCCGGCTCTCGCTACGCGCCGATCCTTTACGGCACCGACCTGGAAGGCCGGGTAGGTGCGCGATATTGAGGTGAGCGAAGTGCGCCGTTCTGATCGGACCGTGGCGGACCGGGTTCGCTGGCGGGGACGCCAACCGCTCCTGTCAAGCGCGCTATACCATTACGAATCTCGCAGAGCGCCGCGATAGCGCACCTCACCCTGCGACGTCGTGGCCGCGTCGACCAGCACCCAACGCGCATCGAGCGCAGCGCCGAGCCGCGCCTCAGAACTATCGACGGCACGACCGCCCCTCCCCGGGTCCGGTCCTCTGACTCGCCACGCCCAGGCTCAGTCGTCCGACGGCCGCTCCTCGTCGAGCATCTCGGCGATATCCGGCAGCTCCCGACGAGACTCCGGATCATCGTCGACGCGAGTGACGCCTTGAAGCCAGGCCTGCGGATCGAGGCTGTACTTCTCCGACAGGAACCGTAGACGGTAGACGTCCTCTGCGCGCTGGTAGGTGTGCCTGGTCATGTTCGCGCTCAATGCAGCGTTGATCCCGACTCCCACGACAGGCACCGTTTGAGCGAGCTTCCCCTGTGTGAGCTTGACGCCGAGCACTTGGTACACGCGTCCTATGACCCTGACGAGGACATGCTCGTTGAGCTGCTTCCAGGTCGCCCTGCGCATCATCTGCTGCGTGAGGCGTGATAGCGCAGCGAGCGCCGTGTGCTTCGCTTCGAGTGTGCTGGCCATCCCCAGGGACAGCACGCCCATCGCGAAGAGCTCTTCGTCGGGGAGCCGGACGTCGTAGCCGTACCTCACCGCTACGGACCCAACGCTGCGGCCCATCATCGCCAGTGAGGCGACGGTGTCAGCCGCAACGGCGGCGACCACAGCGCCCGCTGTCACCCCTCCGCTCACTGTCGACGAGACCACCGCTCCGGTGACGGCAAGTGATGTAGCAGTGCCCTGCGCCGCCGAGATCGTGACGTACAACCCTTTGCGACGTCGGAACCGGTCCAGGTGCTCGAGATCGAGCTTCTTCAAGTCCTCCAGGCTGAATACGTTCCCGTGCTTCTTCTGGTAGCCACGCAGTGCGCTTTGGACACTCGCGGATCGGAGGGCGGGATTGAACGTGAGCTCGAGAGTCCCGTTCAGGGTCTTCTCCACGATGCCCTTGACTGTCGCCGCCGGAAGGTGCGCTTCAGCAAACTGGGCGGCATTGTCGGTCGTCCTGCTAGCGACCTCTCGGACCTTCCTGGGTACAGGCGCCTTGTACGGCGGTGCATGAAGACGCTTGAGGCTCTGGTCCCAGGCTCGGCGCTCGTACGCGCTCATGCACTCAATGCTTCGTTGACCATCCACCGTCGAATCGATCCGATCTGTCGGTTGAAATCCGAGATGAGTGTATGGCTGGCCTGTGTCGGCCCGTGGCTCCGAACCACGCGATATCGGCACGCACGCGAGCGCCTAGCTTCCCATATCGCCGGTTCACGAGCGTACATAACGACGTCAGTCGCGGGGCACACGATGGCGCACGAGTCGGCGATCTGGCCGCGCCAATATCTTTCCGACTCAACCGCCGGGTGACGCGGTCGTGGTGCCAGATCCAGCTGACAATCACGACTGCCATGCATGCGGATTCGCTGGTCGGCATAACCATGAGCCCTGGGCAACGCACTACTTTCGGCAGATCCGTGCGTTGCCGCCCGTCATGTGATCGGCAGGCTTCTAGACCTGTCGCACATCAACTGGCCGACATGCGTCGCACATCAGTTGTCGGATCACACCGGGTACACACCCACTCGTTCGCCAACAGATCAGCGACAGTCCATAGCGCTGGTTAGTTCGAATGTGTCAGGGTGGTCGCCGTGGCTGAAGGGAGCGAGCGCGACGCCGTGCCGGAAAGATGGAATGCCGTCGGGGCCGCTTCCGGCATGTGGATGGACATGGCGCTGGACCCGAGGTTCGCGACACGGACCGCACCAGAGGGCGAGCGGGCGACGCTGCTTGAATACCTGCAGAGGTACCGGCTGACGATGGAGATGAAGTGCGCTGACCTTGACGCGGCCCAGCTCGCGAGCCGGTCGGTGCCGCCCTCCACGATGTCCCTGCTCGGCCTTATCCGTCACATGGCTGACGTGGAACGCCACTGGTTCCGGCGGGTGATGGCGCAGTCCGACGCTCCCTTCCTGTACTGGTCGGAGGACGTGCCGGATGCTGAGTGGCTCGGCGCGGTTGCCGACCCGGCGGTCGTGGACGACGCCTGGCGGGCCTGGCGCGGCGAGGTCGCCTTCGCCGAGAAGTTCGTCGCCGATTCCCCCGACCTAGGCGTTAAGGGCTTTGAGCCGGACGGCAGTAGCCCGGAGCTGCGCTCGGTACTGGTCCACATGATTGAGGAGTACGCCCGCCACTGCGGCCACGCCGACATGCTGCGGGAACGTATCGACGGCCGCATCGGTCAGTAACAGCGGCAGCGAAAATTCGGCGAACACGCCACACGCCAGCCTTATGTGCATCCAGATCACCGGCAATCACGCCACGGCTGTGCACGTACGGGAGTGAACTGGCAGGCGCACGCCTGCGCGGCGTGCGCCGCTGGGTTCGCCGCCATCCTCGAGAGCCCTGAGCAGGGAAAACATGCGGCATCGAACCGGATTCAGCCCGCCTGAGCACCGTTATTGGCTGCGCAACTGAGACTAAGAAATGAGACTAAGCGGGCACGCTCTCAACGCGCATCACTCGTACGCGCAGGCGTTTCCGCAGGTGGGAGTGGCGGAGGATAGGAGATTCGAACTCCTGAGGGGTTGCCCCCAACACGCTTTCCAACAATGCTGACCGGCGTTCACCGACGGCTGCCGCCGTCCGCGACCTGCGCGGATGCGCCGCGCGCGGCCGTCGGTGAACGGTTCCGGACGGGGGTGAATGAGACTAGAACTGAGACTGGGCGCTGGGCCGCGCCAGACGGTGGGGAGCACTGCTGGGCCGGTGGGCTGTGAGCGTCGAGGCGATCTCGTGGGCGCTGAACCTTGCTCCGGTCCCCGCCGATCGCGGCGGCCAGCCGTCGAGCGCGTGCAAGTTCGTGCTGGTCGGCCTGGCGAACCATGCGGGGCCGGATGGCACAGAGGCATTCCCGTCGGTGGCCACCCTGGTGCGGTACACCGGGCTGTCGGAGCGCACGGTGCGCACGTGCCTGGATCGGCTGGAGGCCGCGGCCATCATCTCCGCGTGCGACCCGGAGATCGTGGCGGCGCGGATCAAGCGAGCGGACCGGCGGCCGCAAGGCTGGGACCTGAGCCTGAGCCTGGTGCGCGAGGACCTGGACGAAGCCGACGCGGCCGTACTGGACCGCCGGTTGCCTGGCCGGGCAGCACGGTCTTCCACCGCGCAGCTGGCCAATGACGGCCAATCTGGCGAGGTGCAACCGCTGCACCCCGGGCCCGACGACGGCGAGGCTGTGGATAACCCGTCCAGCGAGGTGCATCACTTGCACCCCGCGCCAGGAACGGGGTGCAACGAGCGCGCCGGCGAGGTGCAACCGATGCAGCCACGGGGTGCGGCGGTTGCACCCGAACCGTCCACGGAACCATCCGTAGAACCGTCCGCCGCCCGCGCGCACTTGCGCGAGGCGCTGCCCATCGACGATCGCGGCCTCGGTCGGCGAGTTCTTCGCCGCCATCGCAGCAGCCTGGCGGTTCACTGCGGCCCAGCGGGCCAGGCTCGCCCCGGTCGTTGAGACCGCGCTGAACACTGGATGGACGCCGACAGAGCTGGCCGCGTTCACAGGCGGTAACACCGATGGCGTGCGGAACCCGTACGCGGTGCTCGCCGCCCGGCTGTCATCCGCTGAACTGCCCGCGCCTCCCGTGCGACCGGCACGGCCACCCTGGTGCGGCAGGTGCGACGAGCGCACCCGCCTGCTCGGCTTTGACGGCGACGCTCCGCGCCCGTGTCCCCGGTGCAGACCTGCCAGATGCCGCTGACGAATCGGCGAGCGCCGCGCCGGGCTGCCCGCCTTCAGCCGAAGCATTGGACGCGCCAGCCGAGATCAGCGAGGCGAAGGATCAGCCGACGCGGGACTTGCGTCGGTGATGAGGGCGATCGGGCGGGAGATTGTCAGCTCGTTGGCCGGGCCGGGACCGGGCACAGGAATGGCCGAATCAACGGCGGAACCGCCCATCCTCGGTGGTATGACGTATAACCGTGTCTACCTAGCCGGACAGAGAAACTCCTCGACCAGGCCGCAGCTCCTAGGCCTGGCTGACCACGAACGCCTGGGTGTGACCGGCGCCGTCCCTGTAGGTCCCGACGACGGCGCAGTTGCCCGCCGCGCCGCACGACACCGAGTCGATGCTGGCATTGCTGCCCGCGTTCAGTGTTACCAGGCCGGGTATCTCGATCGCCGTGCCCCAGGTGCCGTCTGTCTCGCTGGCCACGAACGCCTGCTGCACGCCGCTGACGGCTGTCGTGTAGATCAGGCCGACGACGCAGTTGCCTGCCGTGGCGCACGACACCAAGGCGCGGCTGCCAACCTGGCCTGCGTTCAGGGTGCCCGAGCCTGGTACCTGGATCGCTTTGCGGAAGGCGCCGTTCGTTTCGTTGAGGACGAACGTTTGCGCTTGACCGTTGTTGCCGGTGGCGTCGGTGTAGGACCCGCCGACCGCGCAGTTGCCGACCGTGGCGCACGACACCGAGTCGGTGCTGGCAGGACCGCCGAAGTTCAAGGCGGCCTGACCGGTACTCCCATCCAAAACCAAGACTGGGCCACTCTCGCCCAGATGGTCCACGAAGCAGGCGAACGATCATGACAGATGCCCCTCATTATGAAGCACGCGGGCGCGAGCGCCCTCATGGTCCTGCACGCGCACACCGGCCAGCCGATAGGCATCATCACCGAGAAAGACATCGCCCACGCGGTAGCAGACGGCAAAGACCTCGAACAGACCCGGATCCATGACCTGATGACCGGATCACGGTGATTCGCGCGACGGAGCACCGCAGAACCGATCTTCCGCGGACAGCCGTGCATGTGCTGGTTCCGGCCAGCCTCTGCCGTCGCCCTGGATTGCGCTGCCACGCGTGCCGGTGACAGCGCCTGGGCAGATCGTCCGGGTCTGCCGCATCGGCTCGCCGAGGTCTTGTGCAACGCCGCCCGCAACGCGGCCATGCACGCCTTTACGAACTGGCCGTGGTGCGCGCAGGGCGTAACTCGCCCGAGGCGCCCTGACGAGCCGGCCGCCCGGCTGTCCCCGTACCGCGCCGAGGTGGACGCGCACGCGGTTCCTGCAGCTCAGAGACGCCGGCACCGCTCCGGCTTCTGGGCCGTGGGTTCGCCTTTCTGGTCGTCATGGCGGTCGCGACGCTGCCGAGGTCGCTCTACGGCCTGTACCGGCGCCGATGGTGGCCAGCTCGGCCACCGCGGGCAGCCGCGGGCAGGCCAGCCCGGCCCGGCGTGCCGGAGCCGTGACGGTCACAGGCAGGACGCCCGCCCGCGGTACCACCAGGCGGGCTGCCATCACCGGTCCTGCCTGCGGCCGCGGGCCCTGGCCCGCACGGTGCCCGACCCTCACACTGCCGCTCCCGCCGATGGCCAGGCCCAGACGGGGGCGTCGGCTGCGGCGCAGGGCGACGGCGATGATGAACGGCCAGCAGGTCTGGATCGATGACGTCAGCCGCTCGGCCAGGCCCAGGACGCTGCCGTCGCGGGTTTCGGCGAGCAGCCAGCCGAGCAGGGCGACGAAGACGGCGGTGACGGCGGCGGAGCCGCAGACGCTCAGGATCAGCGGCCGCGGTGAGGCGCGCCGGGCGGCGAAGGCGGGCCACACGGCGATCGTGACCGCGGCGAGCACGGTCCAGGCAAGGTGCCGCGGGGTCGTGCCGCGGGCGGGTTCGGGGGATGCGGCCATGCCGATGCCGGCTATGCCCGCCACCGCGAGCAGGGCACGTGCGGACGCCCGGACACCGGTCAGGGTCGGTTCCGGCCTGTCCGGCCATCGCGCTGATGGTCGTGCGCACCGGGCTGTAGGAGGCTGGCTGGAGGATGCCGGCAGTGAGGTAGGCCCCGGTCAGCAGGCTCGAAGCCAGGCCGGCCGAAATAATCGCCCACGGGTGGGCTGCCGGGCGTGAGTGCACCGGCCAGGCCGCCGGGATCGGCAGCCGGCGCGCCTGCCGCTGGGCGGTGCTCATCGCGGGCGACCCGGCTCGGACCGGCGATCCGGCTTCGGCGCATCAGGCGGTGAGGACACGTCCGTTACTCCCCGCTGGGCACTGACCGGCAAGATTGGCGCGCCGGGCGCGTCCGAGGTCGGCGATGTCATAGTTGTCCTCCCTCCAACGGTGAGGTTCGTCCGCTCAGCTGCTAGCTACTAGCGCCTGATCCATCGAGCAAGTCGCGGCACCGTCGCGCCGAGGTGGTCCCTGATCCGGATCGGATACACAGCGGGTGCGGGGGTCCATGACGTCATGGTCATGGGCTTGCATGTGAAGCCGCACCACCGGGATCAGGTGAGACGGACAGTTCGGGTGTGATCTCGGGCCAGGGCCAGGGCCAGGGCCAGGCAGGTACTCAGCGACCGTGCGGTTGCTCCCCGGGGCATTGCGCGACGGAACGCTCCGGGCAGGGGTGATCAGCTGGTGAGATCGCGACGAGCCGGGGCCCGCAGCCTGCCCTAAAGCCGGTTGCCCTCCTCCTAGCCGTCGACGCAGTCCTCTCGGTATCAGTCCTGCATAGGCCTTGTCAGCGGCGCGCGAACCTCTGGTCTGCTGCACTCTCATGCACCGGGCGCCGACGCGATCCATCCCGTCCTGCGTCGTCCCGGCGTGGCCGATCACCGGGATCCGGTGACGACCTCTCACCTGGCTCGTAGCAACCCTGGGTCCACCGGGCTGGGCGCCTTCCTTGCTCGGCACGATCAAGGAAACGCTCCGAGGAGATGGCCATGACAGTCACCACCGAGAAGCTCGAGGCCAGCAAGAAGCTCGCGCGCGACTACATCGACCAGGTGTTCAACCAGCACAACCCGGCCAAGGCGGCCGACTTCGTGACCGGCGACGTCGTCTGGCATGGCGGGGCCCTCGGCGACATCACGGGCGCGGAGAACCTGGCCGGGCTCCTAGGGTCGTTCATCGGGGCGCTGCCGGACCTGCGCGCGGCCGAGCGGGACATCATCGCCGAGAACGACCTGGTCGTTGTCCGGCTCGTCGTCACCGCCACGGTCAAGGGAAGCCTGCTGGGGGTGCCGGCCGACGGCAAGCCGGTCCGGTGGGACGCGGTGGACATCTACCGGGTCACCGATGGCAAGATCAGCGAGGAGTGGGCCGCCGACGACATCGCGACGATTATGGCCCAGATCGGTGCCTTCAACCCGCCGTGGGCTGCCTAACATCTCCCGCCAGCAACCTGTGGGGTTCCCGAACTCGGCCAGCGGGCCGGCCGGGGTGGGCATGCCGGACAGCGCGCCCCCGATCACATATACAGCGCGCCCCCGATCACACATGCGGAGGCTGACGTGGGCGGCGTGGAGGCGGCCCTGCTGGACGCGACCATGTCGGCGGTCAGGGGCGGGGACACAAGGCTGTCGACGTTGTCTCGCCCGGAACGAGGTCCGGCGGCCACGGCCTCGTGTGATGTGACCCAGCCTCAAGATCTAGGCCGAGTAGCGAGCCCGCCTGGGTGCTGCCGGGCGAATTCCAACCGAAGGGAGATGCAGAGATCATGGTAAAGGCAGTCAGGTACGGCGAGTTCGGCGGGATCGAGGTGTTGCGGGTCGAGGAGGTGGAACGCCCGGTGCCCGGGGACGGGCAGGTCCTGGTCCGGGTGAAGGCGGCTGGCATCAACATCAGTGAGGCGGTCATCCGCACGGGGGCGGTGGCGGAGCTGTTCCCGTCGACGTTCCCGTCCGGGCAGGGCAGCGACCTCGCCGGGGTCATCGAGGAGGTCGGCGCCGGGGTCGGCGGATTCTCCCCCGGCGACGAGGTGATCGGGTTCTCGGACAAGCGGGCCTCCCAGGCCGAGCTGGTCCTGGTCGAGGCCGGCGACCTCACGCGCAAGCCGGAGAAGGTCTCCTGGGAGGCGGTCGGCGGCCTGTACGTCGCCGGCACGACCGCGTGGGGGGCGGTCCACGCCGTCCAGCTCAAAGAGGGCGAAACCGTCGTCATCTCCGGAGCCGCCGGGGGGGTCGGCTCGCTCGCCGTCCAGCTCGCACGCCGTACCGGGGCCACGGTCATCGGCCTGGCGAGCGAGAACAACCACGAGTGGCTTAAGAGCCACGGCGTGATCCCGGTCG
>WNFC01011679.1_pt1 | contig 10223 bp, 7 predicted proteins | sample 5400541 | NCBI WGS metagenome assembly WNFC01 (sample SAMN13153342, study PRJNA577476) | soil metagenome | isolation source: 120 cm saprolite under Douglas fir tree site 2 hole 2 replicate 1 | place: USA:California | collected 2015-04-18 | reverse complement strand
CTCCTCTTCGGTCATGTCGGTCGGGTAGCGCTTGAGCTTCTTCCTGATCTCGGCCATCCGGCCACGCGTCTTGGGCGTCCACATCCCAAGCTTGAATCACGTCCCCGCAGCGCGCTCAACCCTTTTTCAAAAAGTCTCTGAGATTTCAGAACGCCAGCGCCAAGCCGAGGGCAGCGACGACACCGAGCATCCAGCTCACCCGGTCGCGCAGCGCGAAGATCACCGGATCGTCGTTGAGGAGCCCGCGATAGCTGAGGAGCCAGATGCGGAGTGTCCACAGAAACATCATTGCCGGGATCGGGAACAGCCAACCGGGCGTCCGGTAGTTTCCCGAAACCGCTGCCTCGTTGGTGATGTAGAGCAGCATGATGATCATCGCCCCGACCGCGGCGGCCGTCCCGAAAGCCGTAGTCAGCGGCGCCTCATCGATCTCGTAGCCGCGCCCGGATACAGCGGCGATCCGGACGAGCTCGACATTGCGCTTCGCCAGCGCCATCGAGAAGAAGAAGAACATCGAGAACGAGAGCAGCCAGGGCGACCACTTGGCATCAATCACCGCGGTCCCTAACGCGATCCGCAGCGTGAAAAGCGTGGTGATCGTAAAGACATCCGCGAGAGCGAGTCTCTTCAGGCGGAAGGAGTAGGCTATCGCCAGCCCGAGATAGGCGACCATGGCCGCGGCGAAGGCCGGCGATAGCAGCACGCCGCCGACCAGACCGCCAACCATCAGGAACACCGCGACGACGATGCCCTCCGCGATGGAAATCCGGCCGGCTGCAAGCGGGCGTCGGCGCTTGGTCGGATGCAGCCGATCGGCTTTCAGATCGACGAGATCGTTGATGATGTAGTTGGCCGAGGTCGTGCAGCCGAAGACGACGAAACCCATGACCGCCGACAAAATCGCATGCGGTTCGGTGAATTTGTGGGCAAGGAAAAGCGGCAGAAAAATCAATCCGTTCTTGGCCCATTGGTGCACCCTCAACTGCTTCGCCCAATCGGCAATTCCGGCCCGCTCCGTCGCGACGAAGAATTGGTCGGCAGGGCGGCTCGGCGACGCGCGCTGCTCTCGGGTGCCGGCGGGCAGCGCCGTCCGGGCCTCGCGCAGGAGCGCGGGATCTCCATGCGGATGGGAGAGATGATCGACGATTGGCTCGATTTCGCCTCTCGTGCCGGAACGACGGGCGATTCGCCTGGTTCCGGCGGTTTGCCGGCTACGGCGGCGTTTGAAATCCGACCCACGGCGAAGCATCATTCACCATCCGGCGAGGTATCGAATAAAAGCTTACTCGGGACAAAGTCCCGCAGTCATCAACGGTTGTCCAATCCTGACGCAATTCGCCCATCAAGCACGATTCTCTTTCGGAGGAGCCTCTCATCCCTTCAGGTATTCTTTTTGCTACCGACGAGCCGCTTTGGCGCTGGCTCGGCCGGCAACCTATGCGATAGTTTCGGCATGCTCCGCGTGCGGCGTGAGGTCGCCGCGTCGGCCGATGAGGGGGTAAAGGATGACCGCGACTGGAGAGAGCGCGCGGACGCGCTCGGGCGAGATTGCAGTCGTCGCCATGGCCAGCCTTCTAATCTTTCTCATTCCCATGCTGTTCAATTCCCATTTTTACTTTTACGACGACTTTCAGATTCAATATCTACCTACATTTCATGAGATCGGTCGGCTATTAGCCGACGGACAATTGCCGTTCGTCACGCTCAAGAATTGGTTCAGCGGCGCTTTGTTGGGAGAATATCAGTACGGCATCTTCAATCCCATAAACTTGATCCTTTTTCTCTTTATCGATTTATTGGCTGATAACGTTGTCTGGGCGGCGACTTTCTTTTCGGTGTTTCATCTCGTCGTTCTGACGACGGGTGTCTACGCCGCGTGCCGGGCTGCAGATTGTGACCGCCGCCCCGCGGCAATTGCCGCCGTGGCGGTCGGGACCGCGAGCTGGCAGCTCTACTGGTATGCCATCAGTTGGGTACCTGGCCTCGTCGGCTGCAGCTGGCTCGCCTGGACGGTAGCGGCGGTGCTCGCCCTGCGGCGCGGCGCGAACAGGGTGGTACTTCCTTGTCTGGCGATCTACATGCCGCTTGTCTCCGGATGGCCCCAGGCCGTGATCGCGGAGGCGATCTTCCTCGGCGCCGTGATTGGCGAGGCTGCGCTTGCGCGCCAGTGGCGTTTCGCCGTGCGCGTCGGCATGCTGGCGTTGCTCGGTCTCATGCTCGCAATGCCGGCGCTGCTGCCTTTGGTGTACTATAAGGCGGTCGGCGCGCGGGGCTCGGGGTGGGCGGGGCCGATTTTCGCCTGGCTTGCGTCGCCGGCGGCATGGCTCGGCATGGGCTTTCCGTCGTTCATCACCAGCTGGCAAGGCTGGCCCGGCTATTACGGCTTCATCGACAATCCGATGACCTACCTCCATTGGACCCTGCCAATGGTCGCGATCGTCGTCGTGACGCGCTACCCGACAGCGTTGCGGGACCGCTCGGCGCTGCTGTTTGCGTCGCTGGCGGGCGTCTTCGCCGCGACAGCGATGGTCCCCTTTCCGCTGCCGATCTCCGTCAAGTGGCCATTTCGCTTCATTCCCTTCGCCGACTTGTTTTTGATGCTGTGGCTGGCCCGCGTTCTGTCGCTGAGGGAACGAAGCGGATTGACCACCTCGGGCTGGTCCCGGCGACTCCTCGTCGGCTGCATTCTGCTGCCGCTGTTCCTGACCGTCACCGGGGGTTCCGGCTATCTCGACAAGTACGCCGTGCCATTCGTGTTGCGCGACATCATCGTCGCCCTCCTGCTGTTTGCCGGAGGCTTCTTGGTGATCGCGACCGATCGGCTTGCCAGCCGCTACTGGATGGTCACGGTTCTCGGCGTGCACATTGTTTTCTTCGCCTTGATCATCGCGTTCTGGCCGGTTCCGCGGTACCTCCATGATTGGGGTGTTCCGGCCAATGCCTGGACGTCCGAGGCGCGCGACGAGATGTCACGCCGGCTCGCCGTGTCCGACGGCGGCAATGCGATATTCCTCTACGGGACGCAGTGGGATCCCGACCAGTTCTCCGACCGGACGGCACTGGGGCGAGTCCCGCCGGTCCGCCGCCAGCCGTGGAAGCTGTTCGGAAATATGCCGTTCTATTACGGGATTTCGGCAATCGAGGGCTACAGCCCTATCGAGCCGGCCGCCTTGGGCGAGTTCTTCTGCTTCGGGCCCTTTGCCGCCACCCTTTGCCCGGGGGCAATCGACCATCTCTTTGCCACCGAACCCACCGTTGGCGTTGCCGTCGCCGACCTCTTCAGGCTCGACCGCGTGGTTGCCGAAGCCGGACCGCTCAATACGGCGGCGGCGAGCGGGGTCCCCGTCGATTGGACGCGCACCGATCTCGGCGACGGCGATACTCTCTATGTCCGTCCGTCAGCCGCTCAGCGGGCGCCGGGGACGATCTCCTACCTGCCGCCGGGTGTCACCGCGAGCCTCGTCAGATTCAGTGACCGGGGGGAGGCTCATCGCGTGGTGGTGAGCGCGAGCTACGACGGAAAGCCGATGGTCTTCGCGCGCTCATGGTATCCCGGCTACGAGATCATGGCCGATGGGGTGGCACTGCCCTACGAGCTGATCGAGGGTATCTTTCTTGCCGTGCGGCTGCCCCAGAACTTCGCCGGCGAGCTTGTGGTGGCCTACACGCCGCGCGGATTGCTGCCCGGATTGGCGGTGGCGGGGGTGGCCCTGGTCCTCTTGATGATCTGGTGGTGGCTCGAACGGCGACGATTGATACCGTTGCGCACTTGAAGCGAGCTTTAGCCCCTGGGGATGGTGCATCGAGCATGTCCGCAATGGTGACGGGATGTGCAATGCGCCTCCCCGGCCCGCGCAATGATGTTGCAAATTTATTCAGCCGAACCGGCACACGCGTATATCGCCTCGATGGGCTGAGTTAGCCTGATTCACCTTACGGTGTCGGAAATCACCCAGAGAGCCGGTCGGGGCTTCGAGTCGGACGTCGGTTAGCGTCGGTCCCAATGCTTGGGGTCCGTCACGATCCTTGCCATAATCAACGCCCCGATCAGCGTGGCGAGATGAGTCTCCCGCAAGCGGGAGAGCGTTTCCCCATTGCGCGTCAGGCGGTGACCTTCGTCCAGTCCTGGCTCCGCTCGTAGGCGTAGGCGGCCTTGTAGATCGTCGACTCGTTCCAGTGCTTGGCGATCAGCATGAGGCCGGCGGGAAGGCCGTCGCTCATGCCGCAGGGGATGGTGATCGCCGGGTGACCCGAGACGTCGAAGGGCGCGGTGTTGGGCAGCATCTCGAAGGCGCGGTTGATGATGTCCATGCGCGGCCCCGCGGGATCGGGCAGCTTGGTCGCGCGCATCGGCAAGGTTGGCATCAGCAGGAGGTCGTAGCGGGCAAGCGCCGCGTCATAGGCGGCGGTGAGCTTGCGCGCCAGGTTCTGCGCCTTGGCATAGTAGTGGCCGCGATATTTGTTCAAGGCGTGCTGGCCGAAGAGGATCGTCGATTTGAGCGTGTCCGACAGCTCGTCGGCGCGCGAGCGCCAGGCGGAATGGGCGTCGAGCAGGCTGGTGACGTAGAGCCCCTTCCAGTTGAAGCCGTAGCCGTTGCCCAGCATCATCTGCTGCGTCGCGCCCTCGACCGCGATCGGCGCCCAGATTGCCATGCCGGCTCGATGCATCGGGATCGAGACCTCCTCGACTGACGCGCCGAGCTCCTTGAGTTTGGCCGCCGCCTTGCGCACGAGCTCGTCGACGACCTTCTCCGATTGCGGATGACCGAAGCCTTCCGTGACGACACCGATCTTGAGGCCGGAGACGCTGCCGGTGAGCGCCTTGGTGTAGGTGTCGACGGTGCAGCCGATCTGGCGCGGGTCGAGACCGTCGGGACCGGCGAGCACCTCGAGCATCAGCGCGTTGTCCTTCACGTTCCCGGTCATCGGTCCCGTGTGGTCCAACGTCAGCTCGATCGGCATGATGCCGGAATAGGGAACGAGGCCCCAGGTGGGCTTCAAGCCGACGATGCCGCAATAGGCGGATGGCATGCGGATCGAGCCGCCCTGGTCGCCGCCCATCGCCATATCGGCCTCGCCCGTCACGATGACCGCAGCGCTGCCGGAGGAGGAACCGCCGGCGGAGTAGCCGTATTTGCGCGGATTGTGCACAGGGCCGGCCGCGCTGGTATGGCTGCCGCCGGAGAAGCAGAAATACTCGCAATGCACCTTGCCGAGGATGGTGGCGCCGGCGTCGAGAATACGTGTCACCACCGTGGCGTCGACATCGGGCACGTAGCCTTCGAGGGTCGAGGCGCCATTCATCATCGGCACGCCCGCGAGGCAGATATTGTCCTTGAGCGCGACACGCTTGCCTTCGAGCTTGCCGCTCGAGGCGCCCTTTACCTCGGATTTGTAATACCAGGCATTGTACTTGTTCTCCTCGCCCTCGGGGCGATAACCCGGTGTTCGCGGGTATTTGACCGGCGGCAGATTGTCCGCCATTGCCTCGAGCGCGCCGTAGGCGGCGACGTTGCCGGTCATGGTCTCGAGAAAGAATGCGATGTCGGCATCGGACAGGGCCATGCCGAGCTGTTTGCCGACGGCGGCGAGTTCGGCGCTGGTGGGAAGCTTGACGCTGGTCATGATCGCCCTCCTCAGGTTGCGACTGCCGGAAAATCAGTCCGTGTTCATGCCGACGAAGTCTGCGACCAGCTCGGGGTCGGCGAGCTGGTCCGGCGCCATCTCGCCGACGATGCGGCCCTTCTGGATGATGAGCACACGGTCGGAGAGGCGGCGGATGAAATCGAGATTCTGCTCCACCAGGACGATGGTGAGGCCGCGCTTGCGGCGGAGCGCGTGGAGGATCTCGATGATTTCCTCGACGATCGACGGCTGGATACCCTCGGTCGGCTCGTCCAGCAGCACCAGCTTTGGCCGGCCGCAGAGGCAGCGCGCGAGAGCCAGGATCTGCTGCTCGCCGCCCGAGAGCACGCCGCCGGTACGGCCCAGTATGGGCTTCAAGCGCGGCAGCTCCTCGACCACCTCGTCGATGATGTCCTCGCCGAGCCCGGCACCGGCGGCGCCCATGCGCAGATTGTCGAAGACGGAGAGGCCGGGGAAGATCTGCCGCCCTTGTGGCACATAGCCGAGGCCGAGCCGGGCACGCTTGTGCGGCGGCGACGCGGTGACCTCGGTGTCGCAGAACGCGATGCGCCCGCGGGTCACCGGGAGCTGGCCGACCAAGGTCTTGAGCAACGTGCTCTTGCCCATGCCGTTATGACCGAGCACGCCGACGAACTCACCTGCCTCGACGCCGAGCGTGATATCCATGATGATGGGTATCTTCTGGTAGCCCGAGGCGAGGTTGACAACGTCGAGCATCGCGGTCAGGCCGCTTGCTTGCCGAGATAGACGTCGCGCACGCGCGGGTCGGCGAGGATCTCGGCGACATCGCCCTCGACAAGAATGCCGCCCTGGTAGAAGACGGTGACGCGCTTGGCGACGCGACGAATGAATTGCATGTCGTGCTCGACGACAACCACGGCGTGGTCCTCGTTGAGCTGCTTGATCAAGGTCACCAGCCGGTCGACCTCGTCGTCGGTCATGCCGGCCGCGGGCTCGTCGAGTAGGATGAGGTCGGGCTCGGGCGCAACCACCATGGCGAGCTCCACGAGCTGCCGCTGGCCATGCGCCAGCTCTCCGACAATGCGCCCGGCGAGATGGGTGACGGAAACCTGCTCCATCGTCTCGTCGGTCTTGCGGTCGGCGAGATGGCCGGAATGGACGCGCGCAGCGGCCAGCCAGACATTGTCGCGCACGGTGAGACCGTCGAAGACGTTCGGCACCTGCGTCTTGATGCCGACGCCACGCCGCGCGATGTCGTGGCTGCCGACGCCAACGAGGCTCCGCCCGCGGAACAGAACCTTGCCATCAGTCGGGCGAAGCTGGCCGGTGAGACACTTGAAGAAGGTGCTCTTGCCGGCACCATTGGGGCCGATGAGGCAACGCAGCTCCGCCTCCTCGAGCGTGAAGTCGACGCGGTCGACGGCAACGACGCCGCCGAAGCGCATGGTGAGGCCGCGCGTCTCGAGGATCCGCGCGCTCATTCCGCGGCCTCCGGCTTGCCCGTTCGCGAGGCGGACAGCCCGCCCTGCCTCACGCGCTCGACAAGAAAGCTGCCACCGTCTCGGACGAGCGCCACCAGCCCTTTCGGCACGAGCAATACGAAGGCGGTGAGAATGATGCCGAGTACGAGATTGGGATCGAGCCACGAGAGCCCGCTCACCTGGTTCAGCGTGCCGAGATAGTTGGTGAGCATCTGCATGAGGATGCAGCCGATAATCGGGCCGATCAGCGTGCCGAGCCCGCCGACGATGACCCAGATGATGATCTGCCCGCTCACCGGCAGGCTGAACATCGTCGGGCTGACGAAGACCGAGTTGGCGAAGAGCAGCCCGGAAAGTCCGGCCATGGCGCCCCCGACGACGAAAATCGCGAGCTTGTGGACGCGGACATCATAGCCGAGCAGCTCGGCCCGCGTCTCGTTCTCGCGGACCGCGACGATGACGCGGCCGAAGCTGGTGGCGAGGAGCGCCTTGCAGCCGAAATAGACGAGCATCAGGAGGCCGACGGAGAGGCTGAAGATGTCCTCGGGCTGGAGCTGGTCGCCGGGCCGGCCGGGCCAGTTGAGGATCGGCGTCGCCGGAATGCCGTTGAAGCCGCCGAGCGGCGCCGCGCCGATGTTCCATTCCTCGCCCGCCGTCTGGTTGATGAAGCGGTAGAAGATCAAGGACACGGTCAAGGTGATGACGCCGAGATAGACGTCGCTGATGCGGCCCCAGAACATGAAATAGCCGAGGAGCGCCGCGAACAGGGCAGGAAGCGCGACGGCGAGGAAGGCGGCGCCGGTCGTGTCGCCGAAATTGATCGCGGCCACGGCATAGGTGTAGCCGCCGAGGCCGAAGAACGCCGCCTGGCCGAAGCAGAGGATCCCGGCGTAGCCCCAGATGAGCGCCAGTGACAGCGCGAGAATCGCGAAGCTGACGAAGATCGTCGTGTTGATGATGAGATAGGTCTCGGCAAAGCGCGGCATCAGGACAAGCGCGGCAAGGCCGACTGCGAGCACCGCGACATTGCCCGATATGGCGAGCCAGCGCTTCATATCGATCGCCGCAAGAAGCGGCCGGTGATGCCCTGCGGCAGGATGCGGAGCAGGATCACCGCGGCAACGAGCAGCGCCACCTCGCCGATCACCGGCGTGAAGGCGAAGGTCGCGGCGGTATTGATGCCGCCGAGCAAGGCCGCGGCGACGGCGGTGCCGGCGAGGATCGCGGCGCCGCCGCTGACGACGGTGATGAAGGCCTTGGCGATATAGGCGGCGCCGATTGTCGGCACCACGCCCGAGAGCGGCGCCAGCAGGGCGCCGGCGAGACCCGACAGCGCGGCGCCGACGCCGAAGGTGACGGCATAGACGGCGGGCGGGCTGATGCCGAGCGCCGCGGCCATCGCCGCATTCTGCATGGTGCCTCTGGCGATGAGCCCGTAGCGCGTGTGCCGCAGAACCACCCAGCCTGCGCCCATCAGCGCCGCCGCAACAACGATGAGAAAGAGCTCGTAGGCGCCGGTGCGATAGGCGCCGATGGTGATGCTGCCGAGCGGCGCCGAGATGCCGGAGACGGTGTTGCCGAAGACCACGGTGACGAAGCCGATCATCGCCAGGCTGAGCCCCCAGGTCGCCAGCATCGTATCGATGAGACGGCCATAGAGGTTGCGGATCACCAGCCGCTCGACGGCGATGCCGAAGAGCCCGACCGTGAGCGGCGCCACCACGACCATGGCGATCCAGAGATTGACGCCGAGGTTGAATGCGGTGATCGCCGCATAACCGCCGAGCATGAGGAACTCGCCATGCGCGAGGTTGATGACCCGCATCATTCCGAAGATAACGGCAAGGCCGATGCTGATCAGCACGAGGCTGGCAACGGCGCTGCCGATCTGCAGGAGGACAATCGCGATGTAATCCATGGACGAGCCGGCGCAGCCGCGACGGGCGTCAGGTCTTGACGTCGATTACGTACTGCTTGTTCTCGTTCGGGTTCTTCTTGAGGTCGCAGACGGCGGCGGTATCCTCCGGCTTCTGCTGCGAGAAGCTTTCGAGAACCACGAACTTCTTGTCGCGCGCCTCGCCGATATAGACGTCGAGCACGGTATGGTGGGTCTTGGGGTCGATCGTCGTCTTGCCGGCGGGGCCGGTATAGGACGCATCCTGCTCGAGCGCCTCGATCACCTTCATGCGATCGATCGAGCCGGCCTTCTTCACCGCATCGGCCCAGAGATGGGCGCCGTGATAGGTCAAGGTCGCGAGCTCCGTCATATGCGGAATGCTGTACTTGCCGTGGATGGTTTCGACGAAGGCCTTGTTGACCGGCGTGTCGATGCCTTCGAGATAGGCGAAAGCGACGACGATGCCGTTATGCTCCTCGGGCGAGGTGATGACGACCTCGTTGCCGAAGGTGGTGGAGGCAAGCGGGATCTGCTTGTTCATGCCCGCGGCGGCCCATTGGCGATAGAACGAGATATGCGCGGCGCCGACCAGCGCCGACATGACGAGATCCGGCTTCGCCGTCTGGATCTTCTTGATGGTCGGGCCGAAATCGGTGACGTCGAGCGGGAAGAAATCGGTCTGCAGCACCTCGCCGCCATTGTCCTGCGTATATTTCTTCACCCACTTGGCGGTGATCTGGCCGTAATTGTAGTCGGCCGCGATGGTGTAGACCTTCTTGCCCCATTTCTTCATGACGTGGGGGACGAGCTTCTCCACCGTCTGCGCCGGCGTCGATCCGGTGCAGAAGATGTTGCGGTCGCAAACGCCGCCTTCGTAGAGCGTGTTATAGAAGTAGAGCGTGTTGAAGCGCTTCAGCAGCGGGCGGATCGCCTCGCGCGAGGCCGAGGTGATGCCGCCATGGACCACCGCGACCTTCTCCTTGGTCGCCGCTTCCGTCGCGTATTGGGTGTAGAACTGGATGTTCGACTGCGGATCGTAATTGATGAGCTGCAGCTTCTTGCCGAGCAGGCCGCCCTTGTCATTGATCTCGGTGACGGCGAGATCGAGCGTCGCAACCATCTGCTTGCCATAGATGTCGAGGCCGCCCGACGTGTCATGAATGCCGGCGATCTTGATCGTGTCTTCCGCATGAAGGTCGCGGATGAAGAAAGGTCCGGCTGCGCCGGCAGCAACGCCA
>WNFC01010635.1_pt1 | contig 10223 bp, 9 predicted proteins | sample 5400541 | NCBI WGS metagenome assembly WNFC01 (sample SAMN13153342, study PRJNA577476) | soil metagenome | isolation source: 120 cm saprolite under Douglas fir tree site 2 hole 2 replicate 1 | place: USA:California | collected 2015-04-18 | reverse complement strand
GCCCCCACGACTTTGCTCACTTTTTCGGCCTCCTCGGCCTCGGTCCGTTCTGCGGCGCGGGCTTCAGGCTTGGCCTCGGTCCGCCGTCTTTGGGACCGCCCCCGCCCTTCGTCACGACCGCCTGTGCCGGCCCCCCTCCGCCCCGTTTCGGAAATAGGTTTCCGGTCCCGACGACGAAGTACTGCTGAATGATACTGACCAGGTTCCCGACAAACCAGTAGAGCCCGAGGCCGGCGGGAACCTGGAGCGCGAAGTAACCGATCATCAGCGGCGACAGCCAGACCATCGTCCGCTGCATCTGCTGGGTCTGGAGCTCCTGCTCGGTCGGGTTGAGCGGCGGAGGCTGCTGCAGCATCTTCGACTGCACGAACGTCGTGATCGCCGCCAGCAGCGGAAAGATCAGGAACTCGGGCGAGGGGATCGGCAGGCCCGCGAACAGCGCGTGGTGCATTGGGATGTCGTTGAGGTTGGGCACGAACAGGAACGGCTGGGGCGGGTGGCCCGCCTTCGCGAAGTTCTGGAACACGTAGTACAGGGCCGTCAGGATCGGGATCTGGACGACCAGCGGAAGGCAGCCGACCAGGCCTCCGAGCGGATTGACGCCGTGCTCCTGGTACAGCTTCATCATTTCCGAGTTGAGCTTCTGCGGATCCTTCTTGTACTTCTTGCGCAGCTCACCGACCTGGGGCGCGAGCTTGCGCTGCTCAACCATGGTCCGCCGCTGGGTCACCAGCTGGAACTGCGTCAAAGGCGACAGGGCAAGCCGGATGATGATCGTCAGGATGATGATGGCGACGCCGTAGGCGCCGATCGAGTTGATGACCGGAACCGCCGAAAGGTGCGTGAACAAATACAGGAGGAACGTCGTCAGCGGCTGCTCGACGATCGTCACCCACAAATGGTTGAGGGGCAGGAAGACGTCGAAAATGCCGCCGAAGGCGGAGCTCAGGTAGATGTCAGTTTTCCCCCGGTAAACGAGCGATCAAGGAACAGGATCGTAGCCGCCCTTGGCAAACGGGTGGCAGCGCGCGATGCGCACCGCGCCCATCCAGCCGCCCCGGAGCCAGCCATACCTCTCCACGGCTTCGTACGTGTAATGCGAGCAAGACGGGTAGTACCGGCACGAAGGGGGAAGGATCTTCGAAAAAGTCAACTGGTAGCCGCGGATCATCGCCAGAAGGATCGTCGTCATGAGTTCAACTTTGAGAGCCTGAGCGCAGCCTGCTCGACATCGTTTTCGAGGTCTGCAAAAGGCAGCTCGAGCGCGGCGGGGCGAGCGATCAGAACCACGTCATATCGTATTCCCACTCCATGGAGCGGCGAATCAGCGCCGAGAAGCCGCTTTCGAGCCAACTCGCGGAGCCGCCTGCGGGCCCGATTACGGTTGACCGAGCCCTTGACGTTGCGGCTCACGGTCACGCCGATGCGACTTTCGGCGGCCACCACCGGCGTCGCAAAAGCCACGAGCGTGCGCCCGGAGTAGATCCGCTTGCCCGCGATTGCCGTCTGGAAATCTGACTGCCGGCGCAGCCGGAATCGCCGCTTCACCGCAAAAACCGGTTACGGAGTGAGGCGCTGGCGCCCCTTGCGGCGGCGGTTTTGCACCACTCGCGCACCGCCCCGAGAGGCCATGCGGCGCAGGAAGCCATGCACCCGACGGCGGTAGCGCTTCTTGGGTTGATAGGTTCGCTTGATGGAGGGGTCCCCCGTGCCTGGAGCCTGACGGAACCGCGGTAGTGTAGCCGACGGCAGCTGTCCCACCCGTGATACCGCCTCTATCACCTCATCCGTTGGCTTCAATGCCTTGCAGCCTGGACGGGGCTTTGTTACAATCCCGCCCCGGAAGCACAAAGGCCCGAGACAGCCGAACCAATCCAGTACAGGTCGCGCTCAACGCACTCACCCACCATTCCAACCACTGCTCGCGTAACATAACAACACCGCTTCCCGATTTCGGATCAGATCGGATGTGGGATTTCGAACAGGTCGGCGCCGCCAACCTGTGGAAATCCGGTCCGTTCTTTTCCACAGGCGCCAAGGTGACGGAGCTCGGGATGGTGGAGCTTCGATTGAACCTGTGCTCGCGGGCACGCAATACAACGTTTGCCTCGCGGGCGAGGGAGCAGGAGGAGATGGGCGGTGATTTTGACCCCAGGTTGTCCACAGCATTTGCAAAAGGCGGCGGCCTTTTGCCAACAGCCAGTAATGGCTCGAGTCAGACGTGAGACTGGCCCGCCGGCGCAAGGGATTGCGTGACGTGAACCAGGACCAGATCTGGTCGCAGGTGCAGGAGGAGCTCCGTTTCCAGCTCGCCAAACGAACCTATGACATGTGGCTCAAGAACACGTCGGTCGTCTCCGCTGATGGCAGCACTTTCCGCATCGGCGTCCCGAGCAAGCTCGCCAAAGATTGGCTCGAAGACCGCTTTTCAGGGCTGATTCAGGAGACTCTGCAGGCAGTCACCGGGTCGGAGGTCGACATCGATTTCGTGATCTCGCCAACCGGGCACCGCCCCCACCTGGTCAACGGGGACGGCGAGTTGGTTCCCAACGGCGACAACGGGCACGAGAACGGCCCAGAGGCGCCGGCTGACGCTCCCGTCATCGCGCCGTCAGAGCTCAACGCCCGATTCAAGTTCTCATCATTCGTGGTCGGGCACAACTCGCAGTTCGCGCACGCGGCCGCGAAGGCTGTCGCCGAAGCGCCGGGCGACAGCTACAACCCGTTGTTCCTGTACGGAGGCGTGGGCCTCGGCAAGACCCATCTCATGCACGCCATCGGTCACGAGGTCCATGGCCGCTTTCCGCGCAAGCGAGTCGTCTACCTCACATCCGAGCAGTTCACCAACGAGGTCATCAGCTCGATCGCTACCGCCCGCATGGGAGAGTTCCGGCACAAGTACCGCACGGTCGACGTGCTGCTCATCGACGATGTGCAGTTCCTCGCCGGCAAGGACCGCACGAAAGAAGAGTTCTTCCACACCTTCAACGCGCTGCATGAGATCAACAAGCAAATCGTCATCTCGTCGGACCGCCCGCCGAAGGAGATCCCAACTCTCGAAGACAGACTTCGATCGCGTTTCGAATGGGGCTTGATCGCAGACATCCAGTCCCCCGATTTCGAGACGCGACTCGCCATCCTCCACTCCAAGCTCGGCGACAACAGCAGCCTGGTCCCAGAGGATGTCTTGAGCTTCATCGCGCACAAGGTCCAGCGCAACATTCGCGAGCTGGAAGGCGCGCTCACGCGCGTGCAGGCGTTCGCGGCGGTGCACCAGCGCCCTGTCGATGCAGAAGAAGCGGCGCGGCTGCTCGCCGACATCATTCCCGCCGGCACTCGCAAGCCCATCAACGTCGAGCGGATACAGACCCTGGTCGCCGACTACTACAACGTCACCCTCGATGACATGAAGGGCAAGCGGCGCGACAAGCACATCGTCTTTCCGCGTCAGGTGGCGATGTTCCTCGTCCGCGAGGAAACCCCTTCTTCGCTACCCGCGATCGGCAAGGCCTTTGGAGGCCGCGACCACACTACGGCCCTCCACTCCATCGAAAAGATCGCCAACGAGCTCAAGGAAGATGAGCGGTTGCGCTATGAGGTGCAGGCGATCAAAGAGCGCCTGTACGCGCAGTGATGGAGCCCTGGATGCCGCTTTCCACAGGTTGTTCGGGAAGGCGCGGGAGAAACCATGTATTACCAGAGCGAGGTCGATTCGTCCCCAGCGGAGCAACAGGCATCGCCCTCCCGCGCCGGGCTTGTCCCGAGGTTATCCCCCACTCCGCGCGATCTGTAAAGACTCTCGACATCCACAGTCTGCACAGCGCTTACTGTTATCGACTACGAGACTTCTCTATTAAGAGAAACACTAAGAACGGGGGACAACTCGCTTGAAAGCCAAAGCCGTCGAAACGCAGATGAAGGTGACCTGCAGGCCGTCTGTACTGGGCCAGGCGCTGCAGATCGTTTCTCGTGCCATCTCCAGTCGCACGACTCTGCCCATCCTCAACAACATCCTGATCGAGACCACCTCCGAAGGCCTCGCGCTCACCGCGACCAACCTCGAGATCGGCATCCGGAAGCTGGTGCCGGCAGAAGTGTCGATGGAGGGCAGCACGACCGCGCCGGCGCGCCTCCTGACGGATTTCGTGAGCACGCTTCCAGACCAGGACCTCGAGATGACCCTCGACGGAGCCACCCAGTCGTTGAGCTTGCGATGCGCGCGGTTCGACACCCACATCAAGTGCATCGAGGCCGAGGAGTTTCCGCCCGGCCCGCGGCCGGATGAGGGCGATCGCATCGAGGTTGCTCTCGACGACCTCGTGACTGCAGTCGAGCAGACCCAGATGGCGGCCTCGACCGACGAGGCGCGCCCGGTGCTGACCGGGGTTCTCGTCCAGGTTCAGGGCGGCGGCCTGACGCTGGCGGCCACCGATGGTCATCGCCTCGCCGTCAGCAAGCTAGGCGCTTCCGGCGCGGGTGACCTCGAGGCAAGCCTCATCGTGCCGGCCCGAGCCCTGGCCGAGCTCTCGAGGGTGTTGAAAGGAGAACCCGGGCGGGTCGAGGTGATCATCTCCAAGGCTCGGAACCAGATCTTCTTCAAAGCGGGAAGCTCCGAGCTGACCTCCCGCCTGATCGACGGAAAGTATCCCAACTATGCACAGGTTATCCCCAGCAAGAGCTCGACCACGGTCAAGGTCTCCACGGCTGAGCTCACGCAGACCGTGCGTGCCGTCTCGCTTTTCGCCCGGGACAGCGCCAACGTTATCCGCGTCAAGGCCCAACCGGGGTCGCTTGTGCTGTCCGCGACCACCAACGAGGTGGGCGACAGCAGGGCGGAGATGGTTGCCGACGTCGACGGCTCCGACATCCAGATCGCATTCAACGCCCGTTACGTGCTCGATGCGCTGGGCGTTCTCGGCGAGAACGAAGTCGAGCTGCTGTTCGACGGACCGCTCAGCCCTGGCCTGCTGCGACCGCCGGGCAAGGAGCACTACCTCTACGTGATCATGCCCGTGCGGGTGGCGATGTCGTAGCGCGGTCCCTGGGTGCTCCTCCGGCGTCTGCAACTCAGGAATCATCGGAACTACGCCCACCTCGACATCTCGATGGAGCCCGGGGTCAACGTGTTCGTCGGCGCCAACGGCCAGGGCAAGACGAACCTGCTCGAGGCTGTGGCGATGCTGGCCCTCTCCGCGTCGCCTCGAGCGCGCCGTGAAATCGAGCTGGTCGGTCCAGTGGCGCCGGAATCGCGGATCGAGGCCGAAGTCGAGAGCGCCGGCCGCCGGATAGAGCTGACCATCGCGCTCAACGTGGACGGGGATCGCGCGCGGCGGACGATCGAGGTCGACGGTGCCCGGCGCCGGGCGTTCGACCTCCCCGGCCACTTCCGAGTCACCCTGTTCTGGCCCGACGACCTGGGTTTGATCAAAGCCGGTCCGGATCAGCGGCGGCGCTTTCTGAACCAGCTCCTGGTCCAGGTCGAGCCGGGCTACGCGCGCTCTCTCTCCGGACTGCGGCGCATTCTCGAGCAGCGGAACAGTCTGCTGAAACGGATCGCTTCCGGCGAGGAGCAGGCGGATGCGCTCGAGGTCTGGAGCTCGGAGCTGGTGCGGGTGGGGTCCGAGGTCGTGAATGCAAGGGCTTCAGCGGTCCGCGAGCTGGCACCGGCAGCTGCCCGCTGCCATTCCGAGATCGGGGGCGGGGAACGACTCGATATCGATTACCTGGGCCCGCCGGAGGACCTGGCGGAAGCTGTGCATAACTCGCTCGCCGAAGATCTGCGTAGGGGCGTCACCAGCGTCGGACCACATCGGGATGACCTGCGGGTGCTGCTCGATGGCCAGGACGCGCGCGGCTATGCCTCGCAGGGGCAGCAGCGCACGGCGGTGGTCAGCCTGAAGCTGGCCGAGGCCGAGCTGGTCGCCAGGCGCACAGGCGAGCCGCCGGTGCTCTTGCTGGACGACGTTTTGTCTGAGCTCGACCTGGAGCGCCGGGGGGCTCTGCTGCGACACGTCGGCGGCGGCGGACAGGTCGTGATCACGTCGGTCGACGTGGGTCCGTTTCCACCGGAATTGATCGCCGGCGCGGCAATCTGGAGCGTCGAGGCCGGAGACGTCAAGCCCTGTGGATAAGGTGGGCAATATCCTGCCGCGCGTGCTGCGAAAGCAGCCCGGTGGAGGAAGGCTGCTCGGGACCCAGGTGGCTGCCGCTTTCCGCGCCATGATCGGGTCCGAACCAGCCCGCCTGTGCGATGCGGTTGAGCTGAAATCGGGGACCCTGCTCGTCACCACGTCGAGCCCCGCGCTGGCGCACCAGCTTCGGCTCGATACCGAGCTGATCGTCGAGCGACTCAACGGCATGCAGCTGGGTCGCCGCGTGCGGACCGTGCGCGTGCGGATCGGGCGTTCCTCGGCGCTCGAGTGATCCGGCTCGACGCCGAGCAGCGCGCGGCGGCGACTATCGGCCGAGGGCCTGTCCGCGTTGTGGCCGGAGCCGGCACCGGCAAGACCGCGGTCATCGCCGAGCGATTTCGGCGCCTGGTCATCGGCGGCGCGTCGCCCAGCTCGATTCTCGTCATGACCTTCACCGACCGAGCGGCCGCCGAGATGCGCGAGCGAATCGAGGATCTCATCGGAGAGTCAGCGCCCGCGGTCGGCACCTTCCACGCCATCGCGTTGTCGTGGCTGCGAGCGGATGGGCGTGCGATCGGCGTACCTGCCGGCTTTCGAATCATCACCGGTGCCGACCGCTGGATCCTCGCGCGCGAGCTGATGTGGGAGCTGGGCGACATCGCGCTGACAGGCGACGAACGCCCCGACGACCTCGTGGCGCCGGCGCTGCAGATGCTCGAGCGGCTCAAGCAAGAGCTCGTTCCATTCGAGCGCCTGCGCGGGTGGGCGGAAAAAGCTGAAGATCGCGAGAAGGCAGAGCTGATGCAAGCCTGCGTCCGGCTCTATCGCGCGTACGAGCAAGCGTGCCGAAAGGACAGGCTCCTCGACTTCGAAGACCTGCTGACGCTGACGGTGAAGATGCTCAGCGAGCGCCCGGCCCTTGTCGACACTTACCGCGCGCGCTTTCCGCACGTGCTTGTCGACGAGTACCAGGACCTGAACCTCGCTCAGGAGCGCTTGGTGGAGCTGATCGCCGGCGGGGCGCAGCCGTTCGTCGTGGGCGATGACGACCAGAGCATCTATCGCTTTCGCGGCGCCTCGCGCGCGAGCCTGGAGCGTTTCCTGCGGGCTTTCCCCGAAGCGCAAACGGTGACGCTGGGGAGGAACCACCGCAGCTCGCGCCGGATCGTGGTCGCGGCATTCTCGCTGATCGCGAACAACGGCGAGCGCCTCCCCAAGCTGCTGCGCTCGAGCCGGTCCGGGGAAAAAGTGGAGCTGTGGTCATGTCCGGATGGAGTGACCGAGGCCGAGGCGATCGCGTTGGAAGCTTCACGGCTTATCGAGTCCGGGTTGGCAGCCGGCGAGATCGCAGTCCTTTGCCGCACCAACGCCATCGCGCGCCCGATCGCAGAAGCGTTGTCCTTGCACGGATTGCCGCATGTTGTGAGCGGCGGCCACGGCTTCTACGGCCGCCCAGAGATAAAGGACGCGATCGCGCTCCTGCGAATCTTGCGAGACCCGAACGACCTGGTGGCCCTGGCGCGCGCCCTCACCCGTCCGCCGCTGGGCCTCGATGCGGATCCGGCCCTGTCGATGCTGCGCGACCGCAAGGAACTGCCTCCGCTGGAGGCCCTGATGAAATGGGAACCGGCGTCGGCTTTCGTGGGGCTTCTGGCCAGGCTACGTATTCAATCCGCCGTCCTTGATGTTCGCGACCTGTTCTTCGAGCTCATGCAAGGCACGCGCTACCTCGACAGTGCAAGCGCACAAGCCGTCGCCAATGTGAGCCGATTCGCTGAGCTGATCGCGGAGTTCTGCGAAACGTCTGTGGACCGCTCGCTGGAGGCTTACATGAGCCGCCTCGACCTCGTCCTTCTATCTCAGGAGGACGAACGGCCCGCGGAGGTGGAGGGCGTCGGGGATGCGGTTCAGGTCATGACGATCCACCAAGCCAAAGGCCTGGAATTCGAAGCGGTTTTCGTCCCCGGTCTGGTCGAGGGTAGGCTGCCGCAGTCGGGGCGATCGCCGCGGTTCGAGCTGCCGGCTGCCGTGCTGGAGCCGCTCGTCCGCGGAAAGGAAGATGTCATCGCCGAGGAGCGGCGCCTCCTTTACGTGGCGATGACGCGGGCGCGGCGCTTGCTGTACCTCACCCGAGCCTCGCACTACGAGGGAGGACGGAGGTGGAGGGATTCGAGATTCCTGGAGGAGGTGCGTTCGGCGGGCCCACGTTCCGTTGTGCTGCGGGATGTCGTGGGCGCCACCATCCCCCCACCCCCCGCCCTCCCCACGAGTGGGGAGGGCGTCCGGAAAGTCGTTCTCTCGTACTCATCAATTGCGACCTATCTCGATTGTCCGCGGCAGTACTGGTATCGCCACGTCCAGCGCTTGCCCGCGGTTCAAACCGCCGAGGCCGTCCAGGGCGATGTCCTACACGAGACGCTGCGGCGCGCAGCAGAGGCGAGGCGCGCCGGCACAGAAATCACTCCGGCGATGCTGCGTGCGACGCATCAACAGGTCTGGAACGAGACCGCATTTCCTGATGCACGTCGTGCACCTACATTCGAGCGCAACGGAGCGTCGCAGCTGGAGGCATACCGGAAGCGGGGCGGGCTGATCGCCCAGCCCGAGTATCTCGAGCAGCCGTTTACCACCGGGCTTGACGGCTGGACGCTGAACGGCATCATCGACCGCATAGATCGCACGCCTGAGGGCTGGCGCATCATCGACTACAAGTCGGGCCGGCCGGTCACGCGCGGCCGCCGCGACCTGCAGGTGGCGCTGTACGCGTTGGGCGCGGCCTCTGCTCTGAAGCTGGATCCGATCGAGCTCGAGATGGTGTACCTCGCGTCAGGTGAATCGGTGCGCATAGACCACACCCGGCCTTTGCTGGCCGAAGCGACGAAGCAGGGGACGGATGTGGCCGAAGGCGTGCGGGCCGGACGGTTCGATGCAAGGCCCGACCGGCGCCGCTGCCGGTTGTGCCCCTATCGCCTCGTCTGCGCCGACGCCCTGTAGCGCGCGGCGAGCAGCAGGCATTCGCGTGCGATGTCAGACGAAGCGTATGGGTGCGCCATCTCCGCGGCTTTGCGCGACATCTCCTGCCACGTGGGCCCGCCCTCGGCGAGCACCCTCACCTCGTCGAGAAGATCTTCTTCTCTTGGCGTGAATGCCCCAAAGCCCGCCTCGACGACGAAGTCCACGTTGGGCGATTCCTGGCCGGGCAGGAATCCGGTGATCAGCACTGGGACGCCAGTGGCGAGCGCCTCCGCGATCGCGCCCGGTCCCGCCTTGGTGACGACGACATCGCTCGCGCGCATCAGCTCCGGCATGTAATCGACGAAGCCGAGGACCAGGGTCGGAGTCGCGAATTGCAGCCGGGCGAGACGGCGGCGCAGCATCTCGTTGCGCCCGCACACCGCGACCACCTGCCACTGGTATGGCTCCCACGCCAGCACTCGCACGTGCTTGAGCATGTTGCCCACACCGGCGGCGCCGCCCATGACCAGGACCGTGAACCGGGTCTCGTCGATCCCGTAGCGGCGGCGCAGCGCGTGCTTCTCGCCTGGCGCCGGCGGACGGAAACGAAGGTCCACCGGCAAGCCCAGCAGCTTGACGCGATCGGCGGGCACTCGGCGGCGGAGCGCAACCTTGCGCGCGAGCTCTGTTGGCGCCACCACGAGATCGGCCTTGCTGAACGTCCAGCCGCGATGGAAGTCGACGAGATCGGTGATCACCGTCATGAGCGCGCGCGGACGGCCGCTCCTCTGGATGGCCTGGTGCGAGATCTGGTTCAGCAGGGGATGGACAGAAAGCACCACGTCGGGGTCGTGCTCCCTGAGCAGGTCGGCAATCGCCTTGCGCACCCCGGGACCGAAGATCGCGCGGATGGCGGCGAATGTGGGCTTGGTGTTGCTCGAGTGATACACGGCGCCCCAGGCTGTGCGCGATCGCCGGATCATCGGCGAATAAAGCGACGCCAGCCGCCGCACCACTGTCGGACCCTGGGAGATCAGCGGGTCGGCCACCGTCACCACGCATGAGGGATCGAGCAGCTTCAACGCGTCGGTCAAGGCCCGCGCCGCCGCACGATGGCCTCCGCCGGTGTCGCTGAAA
>WNFC01010634.1_pt1 | contig 10223 bp, 7 predicted proteins | sample 5400541 | NCBI WGS metagenome assembly WNFC01 (sample SAMN13153342, study PRJNA577476) | soil metagenome | isolation source: 120 cm saprolite under Douglas fir tree site 2 hole 2 replicate 1 | place: USA:California | collected 2015-04-18 | reverse complement strand
ATCAGCACCGCCCAGGCGTCCCCGAAACCCAAGACCGTCGGCCTCGCCTCGGCGCTCGTCGCGTCCGTGTCCAGCTCCGGCACACCGTCCAGCGGCTCGCCCCCGCGCCATGGCAGTGCGGGCTCGTCGCCACCGCCCGTTTCGCCCCCCCGCCGCAAGGGATCCGCGCCCAAGCGCTCGCCCGCGCTGTCGGGCCACCACGCGGCGGCCTCGCAGTCGTCCGTCGACTCGAACGCCCTGCAGCTGTCCCCGCCGGCGATGCGCTCCCGCCACAACTCGTTTTTTGCGCGGTCTCAGGGGCACGAATCCGGTTCCGCGTCGTCTGCTGACGGCCACGATGACGATGCGTTGGATGATGACGATTCGGAGGATGAAGAGCTGTTGGCGGGGCTGAACGAGGGTGACATTCCCGTGACGGGCTTTGCGGTCGCGAGCAATAAGCGGAATGCAGACTTCCATGAGCTCTTTAGGCCCATCCCAGAGGGAGACTACTTGATTGAGGGTGCGTCTGCCAACGGCGTCCGACGTTGCATGATCATTTACCACTTTCTAGATTATGGCTGTGCCCTACAACGGGAGATCCTCGTTCAAGGCCGTATATACATTTCGGAAAACCACATTTGCTTCTATGCCAATATCTTCGGTTGGGTCACCAACGTGCGTAAACACCAAATTATTCAAGCTGTCATCTTTGCTCATTCCATTGTAGCTCGTCGTTCCAATCTCTGAAATCATCTCGCTCGAGAAAAAGATGACCGCCTTTGTCATTCCTAATGCCATTCAAGTCACGACCCGAACCACAAAATATGCCTTCGCGTCTTTTCTCGCCCGAGATACGGCCTACGACGTCATCTATAATATCTGGCGTCTCGCTCGCCCCGAGGATGGCCTTTCTGAGGATGAGCACATGGGACGCCCTGCCCTAGATGTGTCGCTCACGCCTGACAGTGTCTCGCCAAACGGGTCGGCTGCGATATCACTCGGGTCCGTGGTCGCACCGATACACAAGATGACATTTTGCGCATGCGGAAAGGAGAACAAGCACTACTCTGAGCTCGCCACGGACACGGTTTTTCCTGGCGCACCGGAACGGATATACAACTTGATGTTCGCGAGCGGGTTTCTCAAGGATTTCATGCGCGAGAACCAGAAGCTCGAAGGCAAGTCACGGTTTTGACCCTCCCCCTTAAAATGGGACAAGTCGCTGACGGCGGCGTGAGTAGACATTCAGATATCGGACTGGGCACCTGTCCCTGGTGACAACAGCTGCCTCGCACGGAACATGTCTTATATAAAACCTTTGAATGGCAGCATCGGTCCCAAGTCAACGAAATGCGAGATCCGTGACGAGATGGTGCATTGCGACTTTGACGACTATGTCTCAATGATGACGACGACGCGCACTCCGGACATACCTAGTGGAGGCGTGTTCAGCGTCAAGACGCGGACATGCATCACGTGGGCCAGCAGTGCTTCCTCGCGTGTTATGGTGACGACACAGGTGGAATGGACAGGGCGAAGTTTCATCAAAGGTGCGCATGATCACCTAGCTCTCCTCTCGCCGAGCGCAATTTTACCTTGTCAACAGGGATCATCGAAAAGTCCGCCCTCGAGGGCCAGAGGACGTACCAACGGGAACTAGACCGCGCCATGAGGATCTATATCCAAGAGCACCAGACAGAGTTCATCCCGGAAGGGCTGGACCCAGCCGCGGTGGCGGTGGCAGTCGGGGTGCAGGGTGTACCAGCGCCGACAGGGGCCGGATTCCCAGCAGCGGGCGCGCAGAGCGAAGCGGCAGCGCGCAAAGAACGCGAGAAGGAGCGCGAGCAAGAGCGGAACCAGCGCGGGCGGCAATGGGCGTACGACACGTTCGAGGGCGCGGTCGCGGTCGGCCGGCAGTCGGCCGCGGGCGCGATCGAGCTCATCCGCGACGCGTGGGACCAGTCGTCGACGTCGACGATTCTCTACTTTGTCATTGCGCTGCTCGTGCTCTCGAACCTCTGGACGCTCGTGCTCGTGGGCCAGCGCGAGGAGACGGGCCGCCGCAAGGAGATACGCAGGACGGAGGAGAGGGAGAAGTGGGTACAGGGGATCGTCACGGCGCTCTGGGAGGAGCTCGCGGCGGGGCGCCAGGCCGGCGCTGCGCTGCAGCCACTGCAGCAGCAGCAACAACAACAGCCAATGCTGGCGCCGAGCGTGCAGCTGCCTGAGAGCTGGCGCGAGGAAGTTGCGCAGCTCGAGGGCGCGCTGGATGCGGTCGAGGAGCGCGTGCGGCTTATTCGGCAGAGCTTGGCGGAACTAGATTAGTGATGTTCTTTGTAGCTGGCTACTTGTACGTTTCTCCCCCACACTCCCCTCCCGCGTACTATCGGCGGGTTACGGCCGAGCCGTCTTAATTCTTCTTTTTTGTTTTCGTTTTCGGTTTTCGTGTTTTTGACTTTTTGGGGGCATTACTCTTTTGTTTTTTTTGTTTTTTTTTCCGCGGCACGTTTGAATGGATGGCTGCCGTTTATTATCTGTTGCGAGTTGAGAGTCCTCAAGGGTCACACAGTCACGGTGGTCGTTATCTGTCTCGAGAAAGAACATGTACTCTGCGGACAACCGCACCACCCACTACATATCAGTTTATCTTCGTATATTTCTCCCGTTCCTCTCCAGCCCATAATGTGACATACACGACGGCGTCCGGTGCCTTGATCGCCCTCAGGATGGACTCTGACGTTGAAAACACGGTCTGGCCCGTCTGGGTCGTGCAAACGTCCCGATGCGACGGAAGAGAATACAAAAGTATTCAAAGTAGAGTAGATAGTAAGGATACGAGATAATAAAAGGAGTTCATCGACTGAAAAGGAAGAGTAAACAAGGAAAGGGCGAGAAGATAAATGAGATGAGCTGCCAGGGAGGGCATACGTGATACAGACACGTTCGGCCGATTCGATGTGTAAAGGACGCGTCGGCGATAGCCGGTGGGACAAAGGCAATAGTGATCTCCAGCCTGAGTGCACGACATCTGATAAGCAGATCACTAGCAGATCTTAAGCAGACCTTGACACGAGAGCGAAGAAGCGGGCGAATGAGGCTAAGGACACACAAAAGGTTTCGAGAACACGCAAGAATTGATTATGATAGAGCGAATCAGTTTAGATGCATGTATGTATCTACAGCGTCCATCGATAGGGGAAGAGTCAGTGACCGGCAGGGATAACCAAAGGCGAATTGGGAGAAAAAGGGCCTTGGGGGTGTGGGCGTCCAAGGCATCCAAAATAACATAAATTGATGCCTTTCCTGGAGCACGGAGCATCTTCAGGAGGCATTGTTTGAGCGTGTTGTCACTGGGCTGTTCTAAGCCATCTTGGTGTGCTGTAAGGATATTGAATGCTGAGCTGGACGAGAATGGAAGAAAGGAGAGCACGGGCATGCTGTTTTCCGGTGTCGTTGACATCGAAAAAGAAATACGCGATGTGTGCTGACCCGAGAGCGGAGACCCATTCAATATCCTGAATAATCGTAGACCTAGTAATGTTCGATGATTACAGTAAGCGCCCATGTCCGAAGACAGAGTAATTGGGCAACATACGTAAGAACGCTTTTGCCACAGCCCGCTGTGAGATCCGATTTCCGTGATTAGAGTAAAGACATAAAGAGTGGGAGGAACGTATACATTTTCCGTGGATCCATAACAGGGACCCAGAGCCTTTCCAATTCCTAAAGATATTGCTTCGTGTGAACCATACTAAGGTGTCTTGGTGGTGAGCATCACGCGCAATGTTGTAGTTTAGGAATGGATCTGGCGGAGTGCCATTCCGCACTGGCAGTGACTTGTCGCGACTGGTTCCATGTGAATACTCGTATAACCTTCAGGGCTTCTTCCACTGTCGGTCGAGCTTCCTCCATCGTCACGTTTTCGAGCCTCTGCAGCGCATTCTCGAGATCCTTCCCTCTTACTAGCTTCTTCAGAAAAGTTTCTGATGAAATATAAACCAACAGAGCTGATCCATCTTCGAGGATGAACTTACTCACACGGCTCTGTTTGATTTCCTTTATCGCGATGGCAAGAATACGAAGTACTTCAGCCATGACCTTCGCAATTGCGACTGTCATTCCTGCCGTCAGTGGGACCTCAGTATGCCCCAAGAGACTAGAAGGTTACAACAATCCGGGAAAAGCAAGCGATAGAAATATTAATATTCACAGAGAGGAGGATGCATATGGCAGCAAAGATCATCTCCGCAGGCGAATATACCTGCAGGATAAATATAAGTATACGGATTCTGGATGAGTCACCTCGTATTATGTGGGATTCACTAGGCAAACAGTCTTGCAAATGTTCACAGAAAATGCGTTGATAACATTTACAATGAGATCCATTGAGCTCGTCAGTCTATCATCGCTACTCCGAGACAGGTAGGACTGGGGTATTGACGTCGAAGTACGAGCACGATATCATCAGGAGAATTGCAGTTTTCAAATCCGTAGGATAGTGGGGTCGCACGTAGGAACTTCCCAGTTTTCCTTTCATAGGCAGTTTTAGCACTGTGGGAGATGGGCAGACAATCTGCGTGCGAGCCTGAGGGTGTCTCGAGGGAAATTTTTGGCATAGTGGTTGCAGGTGGGGGATTGGTGTGAAAGCTGCAGGGCGAAGAGGGCTTGGAAGAGGGCAAGGCGGCCTACATGCAGATCCCATGATCTGATGTGGTCCACCGGTTTACCCAGTGGGCAGCGAGTGGGGTGTTATAATGGCTCGACTCGGCTCGGCTCGGAACCGTGGCTCAGCTCAAGCTTGACAGTGGCTCCGAGTCAGTGCTCAGCGCTCAGTACTCAGGACTCAGTACTCAGTGGCTATAGCGGCTCGTGAGAGAAAATTGATATATATAGTAATCCTACCAACTTGAACAAGGGCGCTCTCACTTTCGGCGACCCTCACAAATTTCGCATGGCTATGTTACCACGTGTTCGCTGCAACGAGAAATCCGCCGCTCGTACGCGTACGCCCGTCATCCATGGCTATGCGAGGTCGACGCCGTGTGCTGTAGTCGTGTCGTGCAGCTGACCTTTCAGGTCCGAACCGAAGGCTGTTACGCGCCCTAGACGCTTTTAAAACCGAATATTGACTGCCCGCCCGCACGGCATGGAGAACACGGGGCTTCGAGTTGTACGTCGATCGGAAGGTCCATCGCGACCGCGACGGATGAGAGTGGGGAGAAGGAAAAGCACGGCCGAGGGAGCGCGACTTTCAATATCTCGCGACAACCCCAGTACCCATTCCCATAGGTGGGCAGGGCTGTGTTCGGAGTTTGAATATTTGAATGCTGGTGGACCCCACCGAGTCACGGTGCTGGCGGGTTTGGACCCTGTCAAGCGGCGGGCGCGCAAATTTACCATCAACAACGTGCGTGGGCACAAGGTCGATTAACCTGGCGAGTAATGGGTACGTTTAGTATGGTGAGTTTGTATATTATATGAATAAGATCGCGCGCACGAGCGAGAGTCGATGTCTGACAATAGATCGCCCGTCTAGGGCCAGTAAGTGTATGCCAGTGGCGGAATCCAATACAAAAGATATCCTTCAGAATATCTTACCTCAGTGTCTGCGGTAGGGCAATGAAAAGCGCCACCGTGTATGCGAGAAGGCTACGTGGATAATTGGCATTTACGAAAAAGAAACAACGAGGACTTGACATGGGTTTATAATGCGTGTCTGAGTTCATACACCCACAGACTAACCTTGTCGCACCCTTTTCCCCTCGCATGCCCGGCCTAGCATCCCGCGCATCCCGCGCCATTATGATTATCCCTGGTACTTTTTACTTAGTAAATCCAAGTGCGTATCTGTATCATTCGTTTTGTTCCAGTACCTAATAGTGCACTCTTTTTCAGTCCTCGGATTGGTGGATGAAATCAGAGCGGTCAAAGTCATCAGGGTTATAAATCTCTCAGCCCCATAGTGTCTCGTTACTGAAATAGCATCAGATTCGGCTGTCCGATCTTTCCCGACAATGCGACTCTTTACTTTCCATGGTGAAGGAATATTCACCACGATTAATCGGAACCCTGGCAGCCATCGAAGCCGACGGAATTGAGAGGTAGGCTTCAATTACCCCTTCACTGATCATCTCGGACACGTTGTCCAACGAGTCGTCATAGAGCTGTAGAACAGGTCCTGACACGAGCGTCGGGCTGGGCAAGGCTAGGCGATTTTTTAGCTTTCCTGAGGCAGAACGAGATCCAGGCTGGCATCGAGGAATGTCAACGTGAACTCACAACGTGCTCTGAGAAATTCACGGTACGACAACTTTTACGTGTCGTCAAAGGTTAATAATCGTATTTTTTTCCCAGATGGCGTTGTCCACGATGAATATTATTGGGCGCCAAATGGACGATGTGGCCCGACAGAGAGATCACAGCCAACTAGTTGACATGATGGTTTGCTTCCTAAATGAAGCACGAGAACGTAGGTCCTTCATGACTTCTGAAACGCCAGAGATGGATGAAGCAACGCCGAAAGTGAGTCTGGAATGTCTTTTTGTGTGGGAGTGTACAGAGTTCAATGTATGGTAGTCGCAAGTCAGGGGGATCGACTCGGACGGAGAGCGAAGTGCAGTCCCGGTGGTATCATCACCACGTTCCAGATCGGCAGATAGTGAGTATTTAAAGCCCTTGTCTTGCCGCGGGTGGTGGCCAACGCCCCGTATATTGTAGTCTCGGGGAGTGTCTCCGAAGTCAGCGAGCAAGCGGCCATCGAAGGAAGCTCCCTAGCCCGTCCAGCACTTCCCTCAGTTCACAGTCAGGTGTCACTGTTATCCTTCCGTTCCTCCGACACTACGGTAGCTTGCTTAGCCCGTATTAACTGCTCTTCAGCAGTAGAGACGGACAGTGCTAGTGAACTGACCGAATTGACGGCATTGGCCAATGAATCGCTCTGCATCAACGAGTCCCCCCGACAAACCCTATCTTCGTCATCAGGCAACCTCCGCTACAGCATGCGTAGCTTTGTCTCTCGCTCATCTATTAGCTCCATTTCCGTTACGAACCAAGTGGCGCTCCCTGCACGTACCCTTTCTGCACCGCCCGTGCCACCCCATGGGGTGAATAGCGGTGATGCTCCCCTTGCAGTCGCAAGCAAAGGACAGAATGTAGACTTCCACGAGCTCTTCAGGGCGATCCCAGAAGAAGACAATTTGATTAAAGGTGCGTCCACTCGTAGTGTTCGACATTGCATAATTATCCGCAACTATTTAGACTATGGCTGTGCCCTACAAGGGGAGACCCTAATTCAAGGCCGCATGTACATTTCGGAGAACCACATTTGTTTCTATGTCAATTCCTCTGATTGGGCCTCCGACGTGCCAGTGCGTAAACATCGTACTCGAATCATCCTCTTCATTCATTTCATTTCATCGTAGCTGATTGTTCCACTCAATGAGATTGTCTCGCTCGAGAAGTGGATGACCTCCGTTGTCATCCCGGATGCCATTCGGGTCACGACCCACACCACTAGATATACCTTCAAGTCTTTTCTCGCGCGAGATACGGCCTATGACGTCATCTATAATATCTGGCGCCTCGCTCGCCCCGAGGATGGGCTCTCCAGGGATGAGAACATGGGGCGCCCGGCTCTGAATGTGTTGCGCACACCGTACAGTGTTTCGCTAAACGGGTCGGCGGCGAGCATATCGATCGAGTCCGTGGTCGCGCCGATACATAAGGTGACACATTGTGCGTGTGAGAGGGGAGACGAGCACTACTCTGAGCTTGCCATAAACACGGTTTTGCCCGGCACACCAGAACAAATATACAACTTGATGTTTGTGAGTGGGTTTCTCGAGGATTTCCTAAGCGAGAACCAGAAGCTTGAAGGTGAGTCGCTGGTTCTGCTTCCATCAAGACGTCGATAACGGCGTGAGTAGATGTTCAGATACCGGACTTGGCGCCTGTCCCTGATGACAAGAGCTGCCTTGCACGAAACATGTCTTATGTCAGACCATTGAATGGAAGCATTGGTCTCAAGTCAACGAAATGCGAGATCCGCAACGAGACTGTGCACTGCGACTTTGACGACTTCATCACCACAGTGACGACTACCCGCACTCCGGACGTACCTAGTGGGGGCATGTTCAATGTCAAGACACGGACATGCATCACATGGGCCAGCAGCGCTTCCTCGCGTGTTGTTGTGACGACCCAGGTGGAATGGACGGAGCGAAGTGTTCTTAAATGTGCGTGCGACTGGTTCTCCCACCTACGCGACTTACCTTCTTTGGATCAACAGGGATCATCGAAAAGTCCGCCATCGAAGGACAGATGGCGTACCACAGGGATCTGGACCACGCCATGAGGGTGTACATCCAGGAGCATCAGAACGACTTCGTCCCGGCGGGGGCCGCGGAGCTCGACTCGGGCAGGATGGCTGTGCCCGTACTACGTGCGCTAGGATTACCTGCGACGCCGACAGGGGGATTGTCGCCAGTGCGTCAGAGCGGGGCAGCACGAAAGGAGAGCGAGAAGGAGAAAGAGCAAGAAGGGAAGCAGGGCGATCTGCAATGGACCCACGACAACTTCGATGGCGCACTCTCGTCCCCGCAGCGAGTAGGCGCTGGCGTGCTCAGGGTCATCCACAAGTCATGGGACCGGACCTCGACCTCGACCTCGACAATCCTCTCTTTCACCATCGTCTTTCTCATCCTGTCGCATCTCTGGACATACATGCTCATCTTCCAGCGCGAGGAGACCATCCGCCGTGATGAGATGCGACGCACAGAGGAGCGCGAGAGGTGGCTACAGGACACTGTCACCGCCCTCTGGGAGCTCTCCGTGGGGCATGAGCCTGATTCGCAGGCAACCACGGCGGGCTCCCCGTCCGTGGCCCCGGGCGGGAACCTACCCGACGCATGGCAGAAGGCCCGGGAGGTCGCAGAGCTCTCGCGCACACCGGAAGTGGTCGAGGAGCGTATGCGGCTCCTCCAGCAGAACTTGGCTGGACTGGACTAATATCTTTTCCTTCTTTTTCCTTCTTTTTCCTTATCTTCGGTTTCATTACTGTAATGTAAGACCTTTGGGTACAGAACCCACACGTTAAATCCATGTGAAATTAGCTTTGCTCTCCGGGCGGGGCCGGGGATCGATCTTTAGCACCGGATTGCCAACTACGTCTGGGTTGTGTGTTGCCGATTATCAGACTGATTGTCAGACTTATGCATACGCTTGCCTGACAAGCGCGGAAACCGTGAGGTGCTCCAGCCTCCTGTGCCAGTGGTGCAGCTGGCGCTTCTCAGGCAGCGCCAACTCGGGCCTCCGGCCCGGGGCCCACGATAGGCGCCTTCCAGAGGTCGCAAGCGAGAGACGGCTGGTGTGATGCGGACATTGGCTCGTGTTCGACAGATTCTATGTACAAAGGGCGAGTGGGCGAGAGTCGGTGGGACAAGGGCGATGTAGACGGTGGTTCCACGACTACTGGTGAGCGGATCCTGACATGAGAGCGACGATGCGGCCACACAAAAAAAAACAAGCAAGAATAGGGTGATTGGTTATGATGGAGCAAGTTGTGGGGCGAGTTTAGATATGTGAATTTACCTACAGGGTCCATAGGTGATGAGGGAAGACTCAGAAATGTCCAAGGAAGGGGAATGGAGAAAGAAGGCACGAGGGCGCGTATGTACATGAGTCATACAGCAAAGCTTGATACTTGATAGCATGAGGAAAAGAAAGGAAAGAGACTCCGAGTCGACTTGTCGTGCTAACGCTAATGGGCGCTCCGACATGGGCTGATCCTCTCGGAGTCTGTTCTGCGCGTAGCTCCGGTCACCTTGCAATAGTCAGTACTATGCATTACCCAATAAGTGATGAAACTAGCGAACAACTAGTATTCGTCTTGATATCCGGGATGAACCTGGGCAGAAATGTAAGCAATCACATAAAACGTACGCAGATTTACTTAACGTACGTGAGTCGTTTATAAGCGCAGCCCAATCTCGGAAGCAAAGCACCATTCTCGAATTAGGTTGGCGTATATTGCATTGTCTAGACGTTCGACATTCAAGTAGGAGTTATGTGGCTTAGCTTCCCCTGAAGCCTTGTCAGACGCAGTCGAAGGTTCTATATCATCTGCTTCCGCGCTGTACTCCTCCAATAAGAACTCGATGACATCGGAATGCTTATACTGCAATGCCAGGTGAAGTGGTGTGTAGGAATTCTTATTCAGGGCTCGAGTACTCGCGTAATTCTTG
>WNFC01010631.1_pt1 | contig 10225 bp, 10 predicted proteins | sample 5400541 | NCBI WGS metagenome assembly WNFC01 (sample SAMN13153342, study PRJNA577476) | soil metagenome | isolation source: 120 cm saprolite under Douglas fir tree site 2 hole 2 replicate 1 | place: USA:California | collected 2015-04-18 | reverse complement strand
TACGCCCTGGGCAGCCGCCGGAAACGGCGCGACGACGATCAGCAGCGTCGCTATTGCGCGGTGCATGTGACGAAGTCCGTCGCCGGCCGCAGGCTGTCGAAGTGGGCGACAAAGTTGATGTCGCCGGCTGCCGCGCCGCTCGGCACGGTGACCACGCCGGGCTGTGTAGAGTCAGCGGGGCTGCGGTAGTAACCGGCAACGCGCAGGTACTGAGTATCTGCCGGTGTGAGAGTGAGCGTGCCTGGTTTCTTCCAGACGGCGAGCACCCAGTGGTACGTAGCGGGCGACAGTGCCACACTGTACGCCGCGACTGAGTCGGTGAAGGGCACCGACCCGGGTATGAATGGCCGACGATTGTTGATGAGATCGCTGCAGGTCTGCGGAAACGTGAGGTAAGCGGCGATGAAGACATTTTCGGTATTGGCGGGGACCGCGCCGCGAAATCGCAGCGTGCCGCACAGGCCCACGAGCGTGCGCGCGCAAATCGGTTCGGGCTCGAGGCCGCCGCCACATGCTGTGACCACGGCGACCAACAGCAAAAGCTTGCGCATCCCCAGCAATTTGCCGCAGGCCCGCGATGCGTCAACTTGACCGTGGTTTTGCGCGGGAATAACGTTTCCCCATGCCATTGTACGAGTACCGCTGCACGGCGTGTGACGCGTTGTTCTCGCGCAGCGAGTCGATGGCGGAGCACTCCGTCCATTCGGCACCCGCCTGTCCGAAATGCGATTCGCCCGCCGTGGAGCCCGTCTTCTCCGATTTCTTCGCGAAGACCGTTCGGAAGAGTTAAACCCTGTTCGAGCGCCTGCGGGACGCATTTCGCGCCGCCCTCGATGCGGCGTCCACCCCGGACCTGCGATCGCTCGCGCGGCAGATGCGCGAGGCGGTCGTCGACGCGAAGGTCGCCGTCCGAGAGATCCAGGAGGCCGTCGTGCGCACGGAGGGTGAGCTGGCGCTCGAGCGGCAGCGACTGGCGGACGCCGAGCGCCGTGGCCGCCTCGCCGGAGAGATTCAGGACGCAGAGACCGTCTCCGTCGCCGGCCGCTTTGCGGCGAAACACCGCGAGCGGCTCGGCGTGTTAGAGCGTAAACTTGCTAACCAACGCGAGGAGCTGGCCCTCGCGCAGCGCGAGCTGGACGACATGCAGGCGCAGCTCAAGACCGCGGAGCGGGATCGGCCCGCCATGGAAGCTCGGCGCTCCGTGCAGGAGGCCGGGGACGCACGGGCCGGGGTGGATCTCCAGGACGAGCTGCTCAAGTCCGATATGGACCGGGCGGCACGCGAAGCGGCCGCCACGCGCCAGCTCGAGGAGCTCAAAAAGAAAATGAGAAAGGACTAGACTCGTGCTCCTGCTCTCACTCCTGCAGATCCTCCACCAACCTCCATACCGTCCACCATCCGACTTTCTCAAGCGCGCTCACACCTACAGCATCGTCGCCTACGATTCCACCACGGGAGATCTGGGGATCGCCGTGCAGTCGAAGTTCCCCAACGTCGGCGGGCTCGTCCCGTGGGCCCGTGCCGGCGTCGGCGCGGTCGCGACGCAGGCCCTCAGCAACACGGACTACGGTGAAAAGGGGCTGGATCTCTTGGCGCGGGGTGCTACGGCGCCGGAAGCGATGCGCATCATCATGCGCAGCGATCCGCAGCCTTCCCAGCGCCAGGTGGGGATGGTGGATACGCGTGGGAATTCGGCGAGCTGGACCGGCGATTCCACGTTTGACTGGGCGGGCGGGAGGACGGGCGGACGGTCTGACGGCCGGACGGGCGGTAAAGGCCAACTCATCACGGGACGCGACTACGCTGCCCAGGCGAACATCATGGTGTCCGACGCCACGGTGCGGAACATGGCGGAGACGTTCGAGCGCAGCCGCGGCTCGCTGGCGGATCGGTTGATCGCGGCCCTGGTGGCGGGACAGGCGGGAGGCGGGGACAAGCGGGGGATGCAGTCGGCGGCGCTGCTCGTCGTGCGCGCCCGCGGCGGATACCTCGGCGGCACCGACCGCTACATCGACATCCGCGTGTACGACGCGCCCGATCCCATCAAGGAGCTGCAGCGACTCTACGCGCTGCACAAACTGTATTTCTTCACGAGCGATTCGGCGGATCTTCTCCCCATCACGCCGGCACTGCAGAAGGAGTTGGAAGCGATTCTGCTCGTGGAACCGGCCACTCAGTCGCAGAAGTGGCTCGCCGCGCCCCAGCCGGCGCTCAACGAGACGTTTCTCACCGCCCTCGCGAATTTCATGTACTGGGAGAACTACGACGTGCGCGTGCGGATGGACGGCAAAATTGATCGCGTTGCGTTAGACGATATACGAAGGAATCACAAGCGCAGGTCGTGAGGAGCCTTATGGACGTGAAACGCGGCCGGATGGTGTTCCTGGGATATGGAAAGTACTGGCGCTCGGATCGGATTCTCGGACTGACGCCGATCGAGCAGGGTCGAGGACCCGGCCAGCGCACCAATGTCTTCATCGAAGGACAGGCGGAGCCGATCGTCGCATCGCGCACCGAGCAGAGCATTCTCGAAGACATGGCCGCCACGGATGACAGCTTCCGGCTGGCAGCCCTCCGCGACGCGACGCGCGAGCTGCTCGAAGCGTTCCACGAATTCTCACCGGTGCTCAGGCGTGCGCTGCAGAACGAGCATCATTTCGACGTCGAGAAATGGGAAGGACGGCTCGGCACGTTGTTGAGACCGGCTGAGCATCCCGACGCCGCGCAGCAGGACGACCTGTTCGATTGAGAGAGGACGCATGACGCAGCCAGCCGCCAGCTCATCGCATGCCGATCGGGGGTGGTTCGGACATCCACGCGGCTTGTCCACCCTGTTTTTCACGGAGATGTGGGAGCGGTTCAGCTTTTACGGACTGCGCGCGCTCCTCGTCCTCTACATGACCGCGTCGGTCGCGAATGGCGGGCTCGCGTTCACCTCCCAGAAGGCCTCCGGCATCGTGGGGTGGTACGGCTTCGGTGTCTACGCGGCGGCCATTCCCGGCGGCTGGCTTGCCGATCGCCTGCTCGGCCAGTACCGCAGTGTGTTCGTCGGCGGGGTCATCATCGCGCTGGGTCACTTCAGCATGGCATTCCCCAGCGTGACGACGTTCTACCTGGGATTGTGTCTGATCGTCGTTGGGACCGGCCTGCTCAAACCGAACATCAGCACGATGGTGGGCTCACTCTATGACAAAGATGACGATCGCCGGGACGCGGGCTTCTCGATCTTCTACATGGGCATCAATCTCGGCGCTTTCATCGCGCCGCTCGTCGTCGGCACACTCGGTCAAAAGGTGGACTGGCATGTGGGGTTCGGGTGCGCGGGGGTCGGCATGGTGCTCGGGCTCATCCAATACGTGGCGGGCCGAGGCCGTCTCGCCCCAGCGTTGCAGCGGCTCGGCCAAACGGAGACGAGCGCCGGCCCCACCAATGCAGCCGAGCCGTGGTGGCGTTTCACCCGCGAGGAGTGGGGGCGGGTGGCCGCCATCGGCGTGCTGTTCGTCTTCTCGTCGATCTTTTGGGGCGCCTTCGAGCAAGCGGCGTCGAGTCTTAACCTGTTCGCCGACCGGCTGACCAACAATCACGTGCTCGGCTTCACCTTTCCGTCGACCTGGTATCAGTCGCTCAACTCGGCGTTCATGATCTTCGGTCTGGCGCCGCTACTCGCATGGCTGTGGATCAAGCTCGGGCCACGACAGCCCTCGAGTCCGGTGAAATTCGCGCTGGGGTTGATCTTCGTGGGGCTGGGATTCGCCTTGATGGTCCCCGCGGCAAGAATCGCGCGGGAACAGGGTGTGCTCGTCAGTCCGTGGTGGCTCATCGGATTGTACTTCTTGCACACGATCGGCGAGCTGTGTTTGAGCCCCGTCGGCCTGTCTATCGTCACGAAGCTCGCGCCGCCCAGAATCGTGGGCGCCATGATGGGGGTGTGGTTTCTCTCGATTGCCATGGGGAACAAACTCGCCGGATTTGCGGGCGGCTTTTTCGATCGTTTGCCGCTGCCCTATCTCTTCGGGGCGGTGGCACTCACGACATTCGTGGCGGCCGCTATTCTGCTCGCGCTGACTCGGCCGATCCAGCGGCTGATGGGAGGGGTGCGCTAGGGCGCCTGCCAGGTGAGATCGCCGATCTCCGCCGCCGCTCGAGTCTTCGTCCCATCCGAATCGCTGCTCACCCCCACCGCCACAATTGACTTCGGCGCGCGGTTCCACAGGCGACGATAGTCGCTGAAGGGATCGCGGCGCTCGACGTGCCACGAGCCGTCGGCGTCTTCGGCGCGCTGCAGCACCACCACCATCCGGTTGCGCCCCGCCCAGCTCGCAAAACTCTCCCCGCGGCTCTCTTGATTCCCCCAGGCGTACGTGATCGTGCGGCCGTCCTGGAACGTGATCACCACGCGGATGGGACTGTCGTCGGCGGCGCTGCGTTTCAGGTCTGCGCCACGCAGCGGCGTGCCGGTGCGCCAGCGCCACGTGAGCGTCCCTGGCCGCAGTGATGATGGAGGCCGAATGGGAGGGCGCAGCCGATAGGTTGCCGTGCCGCCCTGACCGATCGCGATGATCTGCAACGTATGCGACCGCGTGACTTCAAACGTCGGGGGATCCACCCCCTGCATCCGATCGAGCTTCCAGCCCGGCGGTAATCCCGATTCCGGCGGCACAATCATCAGGTTGGTGAGCGTTTGGGCCAGGACCAGCAGCACGCTCACATCGGCTCCTCGGCGTAGTGACACGCCGCTAGGTGTCCGGGCGTGATGGGTCGCAGCGGCGGCGGCTCGGTGCGGCATCGCTCGCTCTTCTTCGGATGCGGACAACGCGGATGGAAGGGGCACCCGGAGGGCGGATGCGCTGGCGAGGGGATGTCGCCGACGAGCACGAGGCGGCGCTTGGTCGTGTGGGGGTTCGGCTCCGGCACCGCCGACAGCAGCGCGCGGGTGTACGGATGTCGCGGCTGCGCGTAGATCTCCGCCGCCGGCGCGCGCTCCACGATCTTGCCGAGGTACATGACGGCGACGTCGTCGGCGATGTGCCGCACCACGGCGAGATCATGGGCAATGAACAGATACGTGAGGTGCCGTTTCGCCTGCAGATCCGCGAGCAGATTGAGCACCTGCGCCTGCACCGACACGTCGAGCGCGCTGACCGGCTCATCGCACACGACGAACTGCGGCTCGACCGACAGCGCCCGCGCGATCCCGACGCGCTGCCGCTGCCCGCCCGACAGCTCGTGCGGGTAGCGTTTCGCAAACGCGGCGTCGAGTCCGACTTCGTCCAGCAGCGCCGAGACGGCGCCGTTCAGTCCGTGAATCTGGAGCGGCTCCCGCAGCGTTTCCTCGACCGTCATTCGCGGATTGAGCGAGCTGTACGGATCCTGGAAGACGATCTGCATCCGCCGTCGGAGCGCGCGGAGCCGCGTCGCGTCGAGCGCGAAGATGTCGTTTTCGTCGAACAACACTGTCCCGGACGTCGGCTCCTGCAGCCGCAGCATCGTGCGTCCGACGGTCGTCTTCCCTGAGCCCGATTCGCCCACCAAGCCAAGTGTTCGGCCCGAGGCGATGGTGAACGACACTCCGTCCACCGCGCGCACCGGCGCCTTCGCGCGTCCGAGACCGAACCAGCTGCGCTCGCCGGCGTAGTACTTCACCAGATCGCGCACGTCGACGAGCGTCATCGTCTCCGCTCGGGTTCGGTCACGAGCCAGCAGCGCGCGGTATGTCCCGGAGTCCCTGTCTCGAGCAGCGGCGGCTCCTGCGCCACGCATTTGTCCCAGGCGTACGGACAGCGAGGATGAAACCGGCAGCCGGGTGGCCACGCCGTTGCCGCCGGCACCTGGCCGGGGATGGCATGCAGCCGTGCGCGCGGCGCGTCGATGCGCGGGACCGCGGCGAGCAATCCCTCGGTGTAGGGATGCGCCGGGCGCTCGAAGAGCGCGTCAGTCGGCGCCGTCTCGACGACACGTCCCGCGTACATCACGACGACGCGATCGGCGTGGCCCGCGACGACTCCGAGGTCGTGCGTGATCAGCAACACCGCCATGCCCAGCTCGTGCTGCAGGCGGTCGAGGAGCTCGAGGATCTGGGCCTGAATCGTCACGTCGAGCGCGGTCGTCGGTTCGTCCGCGATCAAGACCTTGGGGTGACACACGAGCGCCATCGCGATCATGACGCGCTGGCGCATGCCGCCCGACAGCTGATGGGGGTAGTGGTCGACGCGCTCGTCGGGGTCGGGAATACCGACCAGGCGCAGCATCTCGATCGCGCGGGCCCGCGCGGCGCCACGCGACAGGTGCTGATGGATAATGGCGGCTTCGGCAATCTGATCCCCGACCGTGAACACCGGATTCAGCGAGGTCATCGGCTCCTGAAAGATCATCGCGATCTGATTGCCACGAACCGCGCGCAGCTCGGGTGCGGACAGCGCCAGCAGATTGCGGCCTTCGAATTCGATCAGACTGCCGGGAAGCACGTGGCCCGGCGGCTCCGGCACGAGACGGAGAATTGAGAGCGACGTGACGGTCTTGCCGCATCCCGATTCACCGACGATGCCCAGCGTCTCGCCGGGATAGAGATCGAACGAGACGTCGTCTACCGCCCGCGCGGTGCCCTTGCCCTGCTCGGTGACGAAATAGGTCTTCAGGTCACGGACGCGCAGCAGCACCGAGGCCGTCACGCGGGCTCCTCGCGTGGATCGAGCGCGTCCCGCACGCCGTCGGCGACTGCGTTGAGCGACATCACGACCAAGGAGATAGCCAGGCCCGGAAAGAGTGTCGCCCACGGCGCGGTGTAGATGCTCGTCGCGCCATCCGCGATCATATTGCCCCAGCTCGCGCCTGGCGGTTTGATGCCGATGCCGAGGAAGGACAACGACGCTTCGAGCAGGAGCACGTTCCCGACGCCCAGCGCCGCGGACACGATGATCGGGGCGGCGGCGTTCGGCAGAACGTGGCGAAAGATAACGCGCCCCGTGTCCGCACCGAGCGCCCGCGCCGCGACGACAAAATCGCGCTGCCGCAATGAGAGCACTTCGGCACGCACGAGGCGGCTGGTGCCGAACCACGACGTCAGCCCGATGGCGATGACGAGGGCCGCGAACGGCAGGCCGTCCCAGAGCGCCACGGCCATCAGCAGGATGAAGATGCGGGGCAGGGCGAGACCGACGTCGACCCCGCGCATCAGGACGGCATCGATCCAGCGCTGGTAGTAGCCGGCGAGCGCCCCCACGAGCGTTCCCAAAGACACGGCCATCAGCGCGCCCAGCGCGCCGATGCCGAGCGACACCCGCGCGCCGTACACGACTCGGCTCCAGATGTCACGGCTCAAGAAGTCGGTGCCGAGCAGGAAAGTCCACGACGGTGGCTGGTTCGTGAGATGAAGGATGTCGAGCTGCCTGTCCGGATCGAACGGCGCGATGAGCGGTGCCGCCAGCGCGACGATGATCAGGAATGCCAGGATTCCGAGGCCCCACGAAGTCGTGCGATGGCGGAAGAAGCGGCGCCAGCGCTCCTGGCGCAGCCCGCGGTGGCGCAGGGCGCGGACGGCCTCGGCCGCGACCACGAGCACGACGAACAACGCGAGCCATGTGCCGAGCGTCATGCGGTCACTGCCTCGACGTCGGCGCTCGCGCGCACGCGCAGGCGCGGATCGGCAATCCCCAGCAGGATGTCGGCGACCAGATTCCCCGCGACGACGACAGTACTCGCGATCAACGCGGTCGCCGTCACGAGCGGATAGTCCCGCGACAAGATCGCATTGAAGGCTAAGCGCCCCATCCCCGGCCAGGCGAAGATCGTTTCGATCAGCACCGCTCCCGTCAGCAGGAAGGGAAAGGCCAGCCCGAATCGCGTGATAAAGGAAAGCAGCGCGTTGCGGAGCTGATGCCGGAGCACCACCCGGCGTTCCGGGACACCCTTGGCGCGCGCCGTGCGCACGTAATCCTGCGTTGCGACCTCCAGCATTGCCGCCCGCTGAAAGCGCGCCGTCCCTGCCGCACCGACCAGACCGAGCGTGGCTGCCGGCAACACCGTGTGCCAGAGGCGATCCGCGACGCAATACCACGAGTTCACCACCGGGCAGAGGACCGGATCGCTTGCCCCACCGACGGGAAACCATCGCAGTTTTTCGCCGAAGACGAGTAACAGCAGCAGGGCCAGCCAGAATGTGGGCAGCGAGTAGATGAAGAGCGTGACATTTCCGAGAACCACGTCAGGGAGGCGATTCACGCGGACCGCCTGATAGATGCCCAGGCCGAGCCCGAGGAGAAAATCGAGCAGCAGCGCCGCGCCCGCCAGCTGCAACGTGAAAGGAATTGTCCCGGCGATCACCTCGCGAACCGGGCGACCGTCGGCGAACGAATACCCCAGGTTGCCGTGCGCCAGCGCGATCAGATATCGCCAGTACTGCTCAGGGATGGACTTATCGAGGCCGAACTGGCGGTTCAGCTGGTCACACACGGCCGGGTCCACGTTCTCGGGGCATGGCCTTCCCGGCGCGACGTGAATCAGAATGAAGACGAACGTGACGACGGCGAAGATGATCGCGATGGACGCGACGAGGCGCCGCAGGAGCCACGCCGCTCCCATCACTTAACGCTCCACGCGGTCTCGATCGATCAGCCGGTCAGGAGGAATGCGCCAGGTGCGCAACAGCGCGGCCCAGGAGTCGGGGCGGAACTGCACGCTGTCGACCCGTTTATGGACGGCGGCCACATTGTCGAGCGCATAGAGGAAAATCCCCGGCGCGTCCGCGTTCACCGTTTCCATCGCGGCCCGCCACAGCGACCGCGCGTGATCGCGCGTGGGAGCAGTCTCGGCCCGGTCCACCAGGCGCTCGAACTCGGGATTGTAGTAGCGCCCGAAATTCGAGCCGCCAAACCCGGCGCGCGTCCAGCTTTGCGCGATCCCAGAGCTGGGTGACGGATCATTGCCCCGCGACAGAATCGCGGTGTCGAACTTCCCAGTTTGGACACGCTGGTTGACGACCGCGCCCTCGACCGCGTCGATCTCGGCACGTACGCCGATCGCGCGAAATTGCTCTTGCAGGAGCAGCGCATACTGCTTCCGCAAGACGCTCGTGGTCGGAACCAGGATATGGAATGCGAGCGGCTGCCCATTCTTGTCGCGGACACCGTCCTCATCGTGATCGCGCCATCCGTGGGCGCTCAGAATCCGGGCGGCTTGCGCCGTGTCATAGGGAAGTTGGCGGATGTCGGGGTCCCAGATCCCCAGCAGCTCCGACATGGGGCCCGGCGGGACCTTCGCCAGCTCACCGAGCGCGCTCTTCAGCAGACTGGCGCGATCCACCGCCATGGCGAGCGCACGGCGCACGTCCCGGTCCGCGAAGATCGGGTGCGGCTGCGAGGAGTCATCCGGCGAGCGCTGGTTGAAGCACACGAAGGTGTAAACATTGCCACGGTAGGTGTATACGGCGAGCTGCTTCGCGGCACGCGCCCGCTCCACATTGTCGGGCGTCACCAGCTGTTCGCGGACGTCCGCCTGGTCGGCGATCGCCTGCTGGACGGCCACCTGGAGATTGGGGGTGAATCGCCAGATGAGACGCCGAATCCCGGGCCTGCCAAGGAAGAAGGTCGAATCGGCGACCAGTTCGATGGACTGCGCGGCCTGCCAGCGAACGAAGCGATAGGGGCCATCGCCGACCGGCTGCCGGCCGAAGGGGGCGGTCCTCCATTGGTCCCGCGGCACGGGACGGAGCAGATGCGCCGGCAGGATGCGCATGTGGTACACAGCGTCGTAAAACATCTCGGGATACCGCTCCCTGAACCGAAAAACGGCGGTGAGCGAATCCCGCTGCGTCACGCTGGCGATGCGGCGCAGCTTGGGCCGGTACGGCGACGCCACAGCCGAGTCGTTATAGGCGTTGAATGTGAACTCGACGTCCGCTGCGGTGACGGGCTGCCCGTCCTGCCAGCGCGCGCGCGGATCGAGATGGAACACCAGCGTCAGCGGCCCGTCCCACTCCCATTTCTGGGCGAGCAGGGCCTGAAAGTCCTCGTCGCCCAGCGTATTCTCGGACATCCCCACATCGGCGAGCTTCAGGAACAGCTGCTCGCCGATGTCGTTGGCGACGATGTCCTCGGTCGACGGCGGCAACAGCGTGGCGGGCTCGCCAACGGCGGCGTCGATGAGCGTGCCGCAGTTGCTGCCGGTGCAGCCGCCGCGGCGCTCGCACCCGGCGGGGGCGAGCACGGCGACGACGAGAACGATGAAGACG
>WNFC01039387.1_pt1 | contig 10226 bp, 8 predicted proteins | sample 5400541 | NCBI WGS metagenome assembly WNFC01 (sample SAMN13153342, study PRJNA577476) | soil metagenome | isolation source: 120 cm saprolite under Douglas fir tree site 2 hole 2 replicate 1 | place: USA:California | collected 2015-04-18 | reverse complement strand
GTCTTCGCGGGGGGCCGAGGCACTGGCTGGTCAAAAAGCGGTCTAGCGTACTCTGCCTTCACCGCCCAGTTGATGTTCTGAGGCAGCGTGCCGGTCACCTGAACGAATGCGAGGATTGCTTCAGTCGCCGTCACAACGCCGACCACCGAGCCGTCCCCGGCCACCACAGGACCTCCTGAGTTCCCGGGCTGAATCGGTACGGTGATCTGCATCAGTGACGACTCCCGCCCCGGGCCCGACAGCGCACTGATAGCCCCATCTGTGAACTTCGGCTCCGGGCCGAGGAGGATGGCGGCAGGGAAGCCAATGGTGAATACCGCCTCGCCGGGTTTGACGGAGCGAGCATCGCGCACGGATAGATAGGGAGTAGCAGCCAAAGACGTGCGCAGGACAGCAAGGTCGACGCTCCGGGCAGTATCTCCGAGGGTCGCGAGTACAGCCTCGCGCCCCAGACATCTCACCGCGATTGACTTCGCCCCTTCGACGACATGAAATGCTGTCAGGACGACGCCATCTGGCCGCACGAGAAATCCAGTTCCTTGGCTGATCTGCGGTGTAGATTGGGCGGGCGGCTGAGCTGCAGCGATAGCTTGCTCTTCTTGCGCGACTCGCACCGGCGCAGTTCGCAGCTGCTCTTCTAGGTCGCTCGCAAATTCGGCAAAACCCGCCTGCCTAAGGCCGGTAACATCGGATAGGACGGCGCTTCGAACCTCGTCGAGGCCCCCAGGCTCGTAACTCTTCTCGCGAATCACTGCCTGCCGCCACTCGTATACAATTCTTGCCAAGGCCAGATTCCCTGATTTTCCCCTGCGCTGGACAGCAGCTTGAACAATCGCACAGCGTGCTCGAATTTCGAGCGCACTCGCTGAGGCAAATCCACGAGCACGAATAATATCCAGTGCCGACGCCTGACAAGTGTCCCAGTCGGCATTGGCGGCTGCTTCCAAAGCGCGTTTGGTCGCGAACCAAGCATCGCGCTGAGGTTCGCAGGGCGCTGCGACGGTAGTCTCTTGCCCTCTGCGCGCGACAACAACAGTGACCGGTGAGCCTGTGGAGAGTTGGGCAACAGCCCGGCCGAGATCGTCTGGCTCAGCAATCGGGAGCCCAGCGAGGGTCTTGACTAGGTCGCCTCGTCGCAGGCCTGCTTGCTCAGCCTTCGACGAAAGACCGACGATGAAAAGTTTCGATCCAAGTGCGAATGGGATCCTGCAACCGATGGCATCGGGGTTCCTGCGGAGGAAGGCGTCCAAGGCTTTCTTGCTCATCTCCCGAAACTGGCCAACGGCAGTGGGCGCAGGGGGAATAGCACCAATCTTCGAGGGATCAGTTGTACAGCCTTGCCCAGTCCATACACTGTTTCCAGGACATTGAGCTTGTGCCCAGGCAGGAACAGGACTGGCCAGCAAGGCCAGGGACAAGGCGCAGGCGAGGTGAAAGAGTCCAGCCACCAGAGAGCCCCGTACAGTCGCAACGGCCATCGCATCCCTAAAATACCGCAACTTCTATTTTCGAAGTCCTATGTGGCTATTCCGTTGACCTTCGGGTGGAACACCCAAGGGGACTCTTCGGCCTCGACCAGAAACTCATAGATCCCGACAATCAAGACGGATGGTTCCTCCTCCCTTCTAGGGCATACCCTGGTATATACCCTCCTGTTATACCCTCGGGTACCCCTCATGGTCCTCTCAGGATCCCTCGCGCTATCCTCGCAGGATCCCCTCGTAAGCTTCGCCGGCTCAGCCGCCCGGGAGGGGCACACGGCGATCGGGTTCGGCTTCACGGTGGTTCTGGCTGGTATAAGTCTGCGGGCGGTGGCGCAGTCACCCTCGAGCACTACCTAGTTGAGGACGTCGCGGCGTAACGGCTACCCTCTGAATGTCCCCAAGGACCACTTACCATCGCGCAGGGGGATGCAGTCCGCCGCCCGCTCCTGCAAGCCCCCATTCGGGAGTTGCCCGTCGATGCTAGCTAGGAGCTGTCACCTTGAACTTCGCGGGGCCCATCGCGGTCAGGGCGGGCGTGGGGCGCCGGGATGCGGCCTCCCGATCTTGGGCAAAAGGGGAAAATGCGCCGCGTGCTAGGTTGAAAGGAACAGACCAACGTGGGCTCAGCGCCTCCCAACAGAGCGTGAAGGTCCGAGGATCACCGTGATCGACGACACTTCTCTCCACGACGACGACCCGCAGCGTGCCAGTCGGCAGGCCGCGCTGGATCACTCGTGGGCCTGGTTCGCCCTGCACGCCCGGCAACGGATGCAGTGTGTGAACTTCTTCTTCGTCGCGGTGGCGTTCCTGGCCGCGGGCTATGTGACGGCCCTGACGCGGGGCCATCCCGGCGTGGCGGTCGGGATCGGTGTGCTTGGCGCGTGGCTGGCGGGCTGGTTTTACGAGTTGGACGGGCGCACGCGCGAGCTCGTCGATGCGGGCGAGGAGGCCATGGCCCCGTTGCAGCAGCGCCTCGCCCAGGAAGTGGCGGTGGAGGCGCTGGAGCTGGTGAAGCGCGTCAAGGACGCCAAGGGCGTCTCGTATGGCAAGGTCCTCCGGGTCCTACATGGGACCGCGGGGGCCGCGTTCCTGCTCGGCGCCGTCTATGCGCTGGCCCAGTCCGACACCGCGCGCCGCTACGGCGGGCGGTGGATGAGTGATCCGACTCGGCTCACCGGCATCGGGCTCGGGCTGGGCTTCCTCGCGGCGATCCTGTTGGCCTTCCTCCCGCCGCCGCACTTCTCCCAGTACACGAAGGACGGCGCCGCGCGGATCACCTGGACCGGCCGCACGACGTGGTGGGGCAGAGTGCTTTGGTGGCTGTCCTACAGCGGGCCGATCCTGCTCGCCGCATCCTTTGCCCTCCAGTTCCTCACGTGGTGGCGACGGTGAGGCGGGGACCTGGCTGACCGGAGAGGTACTGTGGCCCCCACGTACTGTCACCCCTGCGCGGTCGCGCGGCGCCTCCTGCTCCCGCCGCCCCCGGACCCGCTGGCCACCGACTATCAACTGGGGAAGTATCTCAAGCACACGACGCCCAACGCCATCTATCCGGTGCAGTCGATCTTCAACACGGCCAGCACGCAGGCCTACGAGACCTACGTGGTCACCCCGCTGGCGGCCGGGGCGGTGGAGGTGGACGCGCGCGGGCGCATCAACGCGCTCTGGGCCGCGGGCAAGGACGTTGGCCTCCGCTTCGAGCATGGCCGACTGGTCGCGCCCACGGACACCATCAAGGTCGTGCTCTCCTCCGACGCGGGGCTGGTCCACCCGTACTCGATCCAGTCCTCTACGGTGGCCGGAGCGAAGTGCCCGGACTGTGATCGCTGGGCCATCGTCGTCTAACGTACCGCGGCCTCCAGGCCGGTAATCTGACCTGAAGCCCGGGTACCTGCCTGACCCCGGCGGCTGGCGGCCAAGGGATGGTCACCTGGAGCGGGAAACACCAGCCGATCCATGGCCGGCCGGGGCTGCTCCAGCGCGCGGATCCCGTTGGGGTTTGTCAGCGCTTGCCGCTCTGGACCGTTCTGGTTGACTCGAACTCTACTCGGACCGAATCATGTGTCGCCATCCGTCCTGATCCGGAAGCACAGATGCAGGTCGATGCTCTGAAGATTGTGGATATAACGGATACCAACAGATCATCAGTCCGAGCCAGGGGATGCAGGCGGGTCTGAAAATCGAGTTCGCATTCTAGGTGCAGGCGGACGGCTGGACCCAGTGCGACCCGATGACCACTCGCTCAACCCCACATTCCCCGCGCACTCCCTACGCTGCTCAGCCACGTCCTGATGCGCCGCAGGGAAGGCCCACGACCCTATCCCCCCTATCCCCTGAACACTGACAACATGGATAGGTTTTGGTATCCCCTGAGGACTCTCTCAGCAAATGCGTGACGTCACGCCTCGACGAGCTGAGCGCCCGGCTGGCATGACAAGACATTCTGAAAAAGACACCTTCACATGGGCCGCGAGTTCCCTGCCCGCCAACCCGGTGGCACGCCTGGATCGGCCCCCGCATCGTCGCGAGGCGCCCACTGCAGGTGCGGCATCTGGATCCGCAGTGGGGGCTGCGTGGGGTCCGGGTCAAAGGCGGCACACTACGGGACATCCCCCTCCCGTCAGCCGTGGCCCGGTATCTCGAGGAGTACGTCGAACAGGTGTTGGGAAAGGCGTTGGACACGGTGACGCCGGAGACACCACTCTTTTGGTCCACGTGGGGCCGGCGCAGCGGCGGCAAGACCCGGGCGCCGATGACCGGCCAGAACGTGTGGCGCCTGTTCAAAGTGTACGGGCGGCGGATCGGCTATCCGATGCTTAAGCCGCACGACCTCCGGCATGGCGTCGCGCTGGAGGTGCTGGAGCAACATCACGACCTGGAAGAAGTCCGCGCCTTGCTGGGGCACTCGCGGATCGACACGACCCAGATCTACACCACCATTCGTCCGCCGCAGCTCAAACGAGCGATGGCCTTCTACGAGGAGAAGGCCGAGGCGATCCTCACCAAGCAGTAGGACGCGCACCAATGGGTTCGAGAAACATTGGAATGTTTCTCGAACCCGGACCGGAAACACTCAACGAAATCAGTTTGGTGGCCCCAACGGGATTCGAACCCGTGTTTCAGCCTTGAGAGGGCCGTGTCCTAGGCCTCTAGACGATGGGGCCGGCCGACTACCGTGCTGCGCGCGCCCGAACCTACGTGTTCACAGCGCGGGGAAGCGTTAAATGGCTGGGGGAGGAGGGCTCGAACCCCCATTACCAGGGCCAGAACCTGGCGTCCTACCATTAGACGATCCCCCAGCAGCGCTGGCCATTGTACGGGCGGCTGCCGAGGGGTGTCAAGGCAAGGCGCCCCGCGGAGTTAGCGCGCGACCTCCTGCAGCGAGTGCTTCAGCGAGCGGCTCGGCTTGAAGCGGGGCACGCGGCAGGCCGGGATCTTGATGGCCTTGCCGGTGCGGGGGTTGCGGCCGTTGCGCTCGGCCCGGCGGCTCACCAGGAAGGTGCCGAAGCCGCCGATGGTCACCTTGCGGCCCCGCTTGAGCGAATCGAAGACCCCGTCGAGGAGGGCGTTGAGCGCCTTCTCGGCGGAGACCTTGGAGCCGCCCGACGCTTTGGCCATCGCCGTGACCAGGTCCGCCTTGATCATGAGCCTTCCTTACTACGCGAGCGCTCGGGCCGAAGTCAAGCGGCTCACCTGCTCCACCGCGTGGAGCAGGGCCTGCGGGGTGAAGGGCTTCGCCAGCACGGGGGCGCGGGTGGCCTGCAGGACGCGCCACGCGTCCTCATTCGCGGTGTCGCCGGTCATGAACAGGAAGCGCTGGGCCAGCTCCTTCTGCTGCGCCACCGCGGCGCGGTAGAAGTCGGCGCCGTCGCCCTCGGGCATGCGCACGTCGGAGAGGACGAGATCGTAGCGGGTCTGCTGCAGGCGCTCGAGCGCGGCGCGGCCGCCCGCGGCCACGTCCACGCGCCAGCCCTGGTCGTCCAGCACCGTGGTCACCAGCTCCACGATGGCCGGCTCGTCGTCCACCACCAGCACCCGGCGGCCCCGGCCCAGCACCGCCGCGCGCCCGGCCGCGTCGGCCGGCCCGGCGGCCGCGCCCGCCGCGGGCTCGTGCGAGGTCGCCGCGGGCAGCTCGAGGGTGAAGACCGTGCGCCCGGGCTGGCTCTCCACCGAGAGCCGCCCGCCGTGCTGCTCCACGATGCCGTAGGAGACGCTCAGGCCCAGGCCCGCGCCTTCGCCCACCTTCTTGGTGGTGAAGAACGGCTCGAAGACGCGCGGCAGCACCGCCGCCGGGATGCCCGGGCCGTTGTCGGCCACCTGCACGATCACCCGCGTCGCCTCGCCCATCCGGCGCGCGCTCGTGGCGATGCGGATGTGGTCGCCGGTGCGGCGTCCGCCCACGCCGCTGCCCAGGATGGCCTGCTCGGCGTTCAGGATCAGATTGAGGACGACCTGCTGGAGCTGGTGGGCATCGCCCTCCGCGCGCGGCACGTCCGCGCCGAATGTCGTCTCCACGTGGATGCCGGAGACCGCGAGCTGCGTCTCGCGGAGGTTCAGGATCTGGGGGATGACGTCCCGCAGGTCCACCGGGCGCCGCTCCGGCTTCCGCTGCCGCGAGAAGAGCAGCAAGCTCTGGATGATCTTGGCCATGCGCTCGCCCTGCGCGACGATCGCCTCGATGGGCCGCCGCGCGTCTTCCGGCACCCCCCGGCTCAGCAGGAGCTGGCCGTAGCCGATCACCACCGAGAGTGGATTGTTCAGCTCGTGCGCCACGCCCGAGACGAGCTGTCCCACCGCCGAGAGCTTGCCCGCCTGGAGGAGCTGGGCCTGCGTGTCCTGCAGCTCCCGCAGCCGCTGCCGCGCCTCCTCGTACAGCCGCGTGTTATCCACGAAGAGCCGCGCGTTGCGCATGGCCACCGCGGCCTGCGCCGCGAACGAGGGCAGGAGCGTGCGGTCGCCGCCCTGGGGCAGCCGGCCGCGCTTGAGGTTCAGGGTGAGCACGCCGAGCAGCTCCTCGCCCGCCGCCACCGGCACGCCGGCCAAGGCTACCAGGTCGCGGCTCAGCGCCCACTGAGCGGCCATGATGCGCGCGTCCACCGCGATGTCTTCCACGAAGAGCGGCTCGCGGTGGCGCGCGATCCAGCCGGTGCCCCCCTGCTCCATGGTCAGCGACGTGGGCAGCTCCATCGCGCCGATCGAGGGATCCGTCGTCCACGCGCGGCGCACCAGGAGGCCGGCCACGCGATCCACTTCCCAGAGCACCACGTTGTGGGCGCCGGTCAGCGTGGCGAGCGCGTCGGTGATCTGCTGGAGCAGACGATCCGGGTCGAGCTGCTGGGAGAGGGCCAGGGTGACCTGCGCGAGCGCCTCGAGGCGCCGCTGGCGGCGCTCGGTGGCGGCCTCGGCGGCCTGCTGCTGCGCCTGCGCGCGCCGGGCGCTGCGGCGCATGAGCAGCCAGCCGCCGAGCAGCGCGGCCAGCACCAGTGCGGCGAGGACGGAATCGAGAATCCAGCGCATCGCTTCGCGCGCCGATGCAGCCGACGCTCGGTCAGTATAGCCCACCTGGCGTATAATGCCGCCATGCCGCGGGGCGGAATCTTCGATGTGTCCTTCCTGATTCTCTCGTCGCTCGCGGTCGTGTTCGCGGTCGTCGCCTACGTGAAGGATCCGAGCCTGCCCCTCATCGGCGCCCGCAACGGGCTGGCCCTGCTCTGGTTCATCATCCCGCGCCTCGTGCCCGCTCTGATCCTGGCCGGCATGCTCCAGGTGGTGATCCCGCAGGAGACGGTCGCGCGCTACTTCGGCCGACGGTCCGGGTTCGGCGCCATCTGCATGGCGAGCGTGGCGGGCGTGATCACGCCGGGCGGGCCCATGGTGAGCGTGCCGCTGCTGGTGGTGCTCTCGAACTCCGGGATGGCGCTCGGGCCGCTGGTGGCCTACATGACCGCGTGGTCGCTCTTCGGGATGCAGCGGATCATCGCCTGGGAGGCGCCGCTCATGGGCTGGCACTTCGTGGCGGTCCGCACCGCCGCGAGCCTGATCTTCCCGATCGTCGCGGGCTGGCTCGTGACGCTCTACTTCAACGAGTAGCCGAGAGAGCACCGCAAACCGCATGGCGTTCGCCAACCTCCGCGAGTTCATCGCCCACCTCGAGAAGCAGGGCTCGCTCAAGCGGGTGAGCGCGCCGGTCTCGCGCGATCTGGAGATCGCCGAGATCACCGACCGCGTGTCCAAGAGCGCGGGCGGCCGCAACCTGGCCCTGCTCTTCGAGAACGTGCAGGGCTCCGAGATGCCCGTGCTCATCAACGCCTTCGGCTCGCCCGATCGCATGGCCGCCGCGCTGGGAGTGGGCCATCTCGACGAGCTCTCGGCGCGGGTGGCGAAGCTGATCGACCTGCGCATGCCCGGGTCGGTGTTCGACAAGCTGCGCAAGCTGGGCACGCTGTTCGACGTGGTTCGAGCCGGCCCCAAGCGCGTGAGCTCGGCGCCCTGCCAGGAAGTGGTCGAGACCGAGCGCCCGTCGCTCGCCTCCCTCCCTGTGCTCCGCTGCTGGCCGGGCGACGGCGGCCGCTACATCACGCTGCCGATGGTCTTCACGCGTGATCCCGTCACCGGCGCGCGCAACGTGGGCATGTATCGCCTCCAGGTCTACGACGACCAGACCCTCGGCATGCACTGGCAGATCCACAAGGGCTCGGCCGAGCATCAGCGGCTGGCCGAGGAGCGGAAGGAGCCGATGGAGGTCGCCATCGCGCTGGGCGGCGACCCCTGCGCGATCTACTCGGCCTCCGCGCCCTTGCCCCCCGGCATCGACGAGATGGTGTTCGCGGGCTGGCTGCGCGGCTCGGGCGTGCCGATGGTGCCGTGCAAGACGGTGCACGTGGACGTGCCCGCCGAGGCCGAGATCGTGCTGGAGGGCTGGGTGGATCCGGCCGAGCGGCGGCTCGAGGGCCCCTTCGGCGATCACACCGGGTACTACTCCCTGGCGCGCGACTATCCGGTCTTCCACCTGAAAGCGATCACGCGCCGGAGGAACCCGATCTACCCGACCACCATCGTGGGCCGCCCGCCCCAGGAGGACTACTGGCTCGGCAAGGCGACCGAGCGCATCTTCCTGCCTATCATCCGGATGATGCTGCCCGAGATCGTGGACATGAACATGCCCGCCGAGGGCGTCTTTCACAACCTCGTCATCGTGTCGATCAAGAAGCGCTACCCGGGCCACGCGCGCAAGGTCATGTACGCGCTCTGGGGCCTGGGTCTCATGATGCTGGCCAAGAACATCGTGGTGGTCTCCGATCACGTCAACGTGCACGATCTCTCCGAGGTCGCCTGGCGCGCCACCGGCAACATCGATCCCAAGCGCGACCTGGTCATCGTGGACGGCCCCATGGACGATCTGGACCACGCGGCTCTCCGTCACCGCTTCGGAGGCAAGCTCGGCGTGGACGCCACCGAGAAGACGGAGGCCGACGGCATCGAGCAGCCCTGGCCCGACGAGATCGTGATGAGCGAGGACATCCGCGCGCTCGTCACGCGGCTGCCCTTCGCCTACGTGGCCATGGTGCTGGCCGCCGACGGCTGGCCGGGCTGGCGCGTGCTGATCTGGGTGACGCTCGCGATGGTGGGCGCGCGCACGCTGGCGATGAGCGTGAACCGCCTGGCCGACCGGTTCATCGACGCGGCCAACCCGCGCACCGCCCGGCGCCACCTGCCCACCGGCCTCCTCACGGCCCCCCAGGTGGCCGCCGCGGCCCTGTGCTCGGCCGCGCTGCTGTTGCTGTCCTCGTGGATGCTGAACCCGCTCTGCCTGCTGCTCTCGCCGCTCGCGGTGCTGTTCCTCGTCGGCTACTCCTACACCAAGCGCTTCACCTGGCTCTCGCACTGGATCCTCGGCTTCACCGACGGCATCGCGGCGGCGGGCGGCTGGATCGCGGTGCGGGCGGCCTTCGATCCACCGGTCTACGTGCTCTGGTTCGCGCTCACCGTGTGGATCGCGGGCTTCGATCTCCTCTATGCCTGCCAGGACGTGGACTTCGACCGGCGCCAGGGGCTGCACTCGGTGCCCGCCCGCTTCGGCATCCCCGCCGCGCTCACCACCGCGCGGGTCTGCCACGTGTTGACCATCGCCGCCTTCGCGCTGCTGGGCTGGACGATGGGGCTCGGCCTGCTCTACTGGCTCGGCGTGCTGGTGGTGGCGGGGCTGCTGGTCTACGAGCACTCGCTGGTCTCGCCGGGCGATCTCTCGCGGCTCGATGTCGCCTTCTTCAACGTCAACGGCTACATCGCGGTGATCCTCTTCTTCTCGGTCCTGGGAGGCCGCCTGACGTGACCGAGACGCTCCACGGCGTCGAGAAGGCGCGCTTCGTGAGCGCGATGTTCTCGCGCATCGCCCGCCGCTACGACCTCATGAACGGCCTCATGACGCTCGGCATGCACCACAGCTGGCGCCGGGTGGCCGCGCGTCAGACCATCGCCGCGCCCGACGGCCCCGTGCTCGACCTAGCCACCGGCACCGGCGACCTCGCCATCGATCTGGCCCAGGTCCACCCGCACCGCACGGTGGTCGCGGCCGACTTCTCGCTCGGCATGCTGGAGGTGGCGCGCGGCAAGCTGGACGGGCTCGAAGAGGCGCGCCGCGTCCGCCTGCTGGCCGCCGACGCGCTCGCCCTGCCCTTCGAGACGCGCACCTTCGCCTGCGTGACGAGCGCGTTCCTGCTGCGCAACCTGGCCGACCTCGAG
>WNFC01010630.1_pt1 | contig 10226 bp, 7 predicted proteins | sample 5400541 | NCBI WGS metagenome assembly WNFC01 (sample SAMN13153342, study PRJNA577476) | soil metagenome | isolation source: 120 cm saprolite under Douglas fir tree site 2 hole 2 replicate 1 | place: USA:California | collected 2015-04-18 | reverse complement strand
CGTGTCCCGGGCGCTGCCTCGCCTCTCGCACCGCAACTACAGCGGACGACGAGGTGAAGTGCACGTCTGCCGGCGAACTCCCGGCCCCGGTTGTCCCAGTTCACGCCGCCTCCTTTCGCGCCAGCCACGGCGAGGGGCTCCGATGACACGCCGGGCCGGACACCTGCGTGCCATCCGCGTCGGCCGCGCCCGGCGCCGCCCGGCCCGACCGGCCGATTAGCCGCGTGCCGCCGGCGCGGACTCCGCGAACAGAGAAAGGTCGGGCTCACTAACAGTCAGATCTCGGAGTTCGAATCGCTGTTTATCTTGCACGACTCGCCGGTAGACGAACAGCAGGATTGCCAAGACCTCGACTCCGATGCCAATAAGCACCTGCTTGTAGGTCCCATAGCCGGTCACGCCGAAGGACCACGAGCCGAAACCGATGAACACAGCGTTCAGAGCCGCCAATGCGCCGGCGACCCATAGCCAGCCCTTGCTCAGCCGAATCGGCCGCGGCCAGTCAGGTCGGTCCCTGCGCAGCAGGAGCACGGCCGTCGCCGTCAGGACCATCGTCAGGATGTAGCCGAGGTTCCCTGTGGCGAGGATCTGGAGCGTCGAGTTGAGCAGCACGACCAAGCCGATGTTCACGACCATGTCCACCGTCATCGCCCGGCCTGGCACGTGGAAACGGTTGAGCCTGCCGAGCCATCGGATCGTCATTCCGGACCTTGAGATCCCGTACAGGGCTCGCGAGCCGTCCATTGTCGCGGCGTTCATGGACTGGACCAGGCTGACGATGATGAGCGGGAGCACGAAGTCGGCGCCGATGCCAATTATCTTGTCGAGTGCCGGGGCGTAGAAAGCCACCGGATTCGCGCTGATCGCCGACTGGGACAGCACCCCTGACAACCCGAGGGGCAAGAGCAAGTACACCATAAGGGAGAAGATCGCTGATCGCCGCAGGGCCAGCGCCGTGTCCCGCTGAGTGTCGTGGTACTCGGGGGCGAAAGTCGCGGCCGCCTCGACTCCGTACGCGGACCACCCCGCGATGTACATCCAGGCCAAGAAGAGCTTCCAGCTCTGGAACGATCCCACTCCGCCGGCGAAGAGCCCGAAGGTGAGGAAGCTGCCGTGCCAGTGGCCGGTGAAATACGGGAGGATACAGAAGAGGAACAGCGGAATCATGAGCAGGGATCCGAGCACGTAGCCCACCCACACCGCCGGCCGGACGCCGAGTGTGTTGAAAGCCCACACGATGAGGATCAGGCCGACCGCGATGACCTTCGGCAGGCTGAAGAACGTGATCCCGCCGCCGACCACGGTCCAGGTCTGGTGGACGAACCACTGGGCCTGGATGAGGGAACCCACGATGAGCCCGAAGATGGCGAGCACCGTTGACCACGCGAACCAATACCCCACCGCCGCCATCGCCCCGAACGGCGTGAAGTACCGCTTCCAGCCCTCGAAGGCATAGATCGGCAGGCCACCGGACCGGTCGGGGAACATCGTGGCCGGCTCGGTCCAGATCTTGTTCTGGAGGACGGCAATCGCCATCGACAGGCCCCATATCATCACGGACCCGAGACCCCCGATGGACCCGATCGAGAATCCCAAGCTGCCTAGCAGGAAACCAGGATTCCCGAGACACACTACGAAGCCGTCGTACCAGTGCAGCGCCTTAATGAGCTGGCGCTCGTCAATGCTCACGTCGGCGACACCCATGGGCTCGCCCGTCGATTGTCCCTCACCGGGGGTGCCGGCCACCTCGCCCATTTCGTCACCCTCCAGGCAAACCACATCTGGCGGAGTTTCCCACGATGCGGTGTGGTTTCCTCAGAGTGAACTCTACGCTTGGCGGCCTGGGCTGACAATGACGATGGTGTGGCTCCTTCGGAGTGGCCTCGTGCAGGCTCTGCCCGTCGGCGCAGCGGCAGTTCGGCTTGCCGCAGCGGCGGCGGTAGGTCACCACCGAGCCGCGGACAAGCCGCGGCACCCCGGACGGATCTCGGCCAGGCATCCGCTGCATCCTCTCATCCGCCAGTGCTTCACTAGCAGATAAGGTTCCGCATGCTGACGCCGAGCAGTGCTAGCTATCTCCGTGCTGCTTGTGCAAGGCAGGGCCGTCCACAGGCAAACCGGTTGATCCGTCCATGACAGGCTTCCGTGGCCTGAAGCGAGAGGATGACGAGGACTGTGAATGATCGGGACCGGGCGACACTCATTCGAGGTCGGTCGCTGCCAGCCGGCGAGGCTTCGCCAGGCGGCCCATCCGCCGTGCCCGACTGCTGGCCTATCCTGCCCGCACCCGCGTCCGGCTGGCCGCAGCTGGCCATGGGCGTCTGGGAACTCCGGGCCTCGCGATGGGGAGATTGTCACCCTCACGACGAAGTGAACTATGTCCTCGCGGGCACGCTGATCGTCGAATGCGACGGCTTGACCATCGAAGGTGGGCCCGGCGACACAATCCGCGTCCCTGCAGGTCTGCCTGCCTCCTACCACGCTCCTGAGTACGCTCGCATGCTTTACGTTTACGGACCCAATCCCGAAGGCCGGCCCTCGACGACCTTCGGCGGCGGAAGTGAGAGACGATGAGGCGGGCGCGCCGGTGTCCAGCGGTCCGATCGGAGGTGGCTCGCGTGAAGGCGGGAACCCGGGCGGGCGGTCACCTCCAGTGGCAGCAGTGATGGGTCCCACTGACTCTTTGAGGAACCACGGCGTGGCACGAGCCCCTACGCGGACGATCTTCCTGGGCATGATGCACTGGGAAGTGGCGCTGTTCTACGTCCTCAGCGCCGTGTCGACGGCTGTCTTTATCTGGGGCTGCTACCGGCTGTTCCGCCGCTACCAGCTGGCGCGGATAGGTGGGCGACGCCTGAAATTCGGCCGAGGATTGCGCATCATCCTCACCCACTCCTGGATCAGCCGGAGATCCGGTCTGGTCGGGATCGCGCACGCCTTCGTCTTCTACGGGTTCCTGGTCCTGTTCGCCGGAACCACCATCCTGGCGATCCAGGACCACATCGCGAAGCCGCTCGGGTGGGACTTCTGGCGCAATGGGTTCTACGAGTGGTACTCGCTATTCCTGGACGTGTTCGGCGCCGCGATGCTGGCCGGGCTGGTGATGCTGGGCCTGCGCCGCGCCCGGGCCGACGACGTTCGGCTGGACTACACACGCGTGGACGGCCGTCCGGTCTCTGCGAAGCGCTCGCGTTACCGGCTGGATGACTGGGTCTTTCTGTGGGCCCTCCTCTACCTCGGGGCGACCGGCTTCCTGCTGGAGGCTTTTCGAATTGCCATCAATCTCCCGGCGTTCGAAGTATGGTCACCCGCCGGGTACCTGATGGGTAGCGCCCTGCGGGCCGTCGGCGTGAGCGGATCAGCCGCGGACACCCTGCGACACGTCACCTGGTGGTTGCACGCCCTCGTCGCGCTGGGATTTGTGGCGGCCATCCCGTTCACCAAGGCAATGCACATGCTGACCGGGCCCACGGCGGTGGCCGCCCGAGACGAGACCGTGAGCCGTCGGCTACCCGACGAACCAGAGGCCGGATATGCCACCCTGGCTGACTTCAGTCCGACCCACCGGGTAGACCTCGACGCCTGTACCAAGTGCGGCAAGTGTCACGAAGTGTGTCCCGCTCGAGCGTCGAACATGCCGCTGTCCCCCCGCGACCTGATCCTGGACCTGCGTGAAGCGCAGAGCGCCGGGTTCGCCGGCGCCATCGTGCCCGCCGTACTGGCACCCGAGACGGTCTGGTCGTGCATGCAGTGCAACGCGTGCGTCGATATCTGCCCCGTGGGCATCGAGCACGTGCCGGTGATCAACCTCCTCCGCCGCGACTTGGTCGAGAAGGGCGAGATCGACAGTCCGCTGCAGTCGGTGTTCGAAGCCGTGTACTCCAGCGGAAACAGCTTCGGCGAGCATAAGCGCAAGCGGTCCCGATGGGCCAAGGGGCTCGAGACCGCGTTGCCTGACGCTCGCAAGACGCCCGTCGATGTGCTCTGGTACCTCGGCGACTACGCAAGCATGGAGCCACGTAACCAGCGCAACAGCCAGGCATTGGCCGCTCTGTTGCGACAGGCCGGGGTGAATGTGGGGTGCATCTACGAAGGAGAGCGAACCGCCGGGAACGACATCCGCCGGGCCGGCGAGGAGGGGCTGTTCCGGAGCCTGGCAGCGGAGAACATCGCCACGCTGTCTGGCTGCCAGTTCGAGCGAATCCTCACCAGCGACCCGCATACGTTCAACACGCTTCGCAATGAGTACCCAAGGCTCGGCGCCGGCTGGACCTCGGACCAGGTCGTGCACCACACGGTCTTCTTGCTCGAGCTAGTGCGCCAAGGCCGGCTGAAGATCACCAACCCGCTCGGCCGACGCGGTACCTACCATGACCCGTGCACGCTCGGCCGTCTCAACGGGATCTACGACCAGCCGCGCGAGCTCATCCGCCGGTGCGGAATCGAGCTGATGGAAATGCCTCGCAACAAGAGCAATAGTTTCTGTTGCGGCGCGGGCGGCGGCCGGATCTGGATGAAGGAGACCGCAGCGGCTGGAAGCCAGCGACCCAGTGAGCAGCGCATCGACGAGGCGACCGGCATCGGCGACGTCGACTACTTCATAGTGGCGTGCCCCAAGGATGTCGTGATGTACGACGACGCGATCAAGACCTCGGGTCACGCTGCGGAGATTGAGCTCAAGGAGGTCTCCCAGCTCCTCCTCGAAGCCACATCGACATGACCTGCAAGGCGGGCTCGAAGACCTCGGCTCCGTCGTGGACCCTCCGGCCGCGCGCTCACGTAGGACGCGCGCGGCCGGACCGAGTCGCTCAGGCAGGCATGGGGTCCATGTCGGAGGAGTTCATCAGCTGACTCTCGTAGGACATGTTGTCGACACTGCCCCAGAGCCGACGCTCCCGGATGAACGGCAGCGGAACCGACGGGTCGGAGCTGTCAATCTCGCGCGCGAGGCGGTGGCCGTCAAAGATGCAGTCGACAATCATCCGCGGCGCCGCGGCGTCACCGATCAGGTAGACGGCCTCGACATCGTTGGACTGGAGCGCGGCAGGGTCGGCCTTCAGCTCGTGGTAGAGCTGGTCGTCGGAGACTCGTGCCGTGCACAGCACGACCGAGTCGACCTCGATCTCCTCGGTGTGGGACGGGTCCCAGACGTTGTAGGCGCTCACCAGGCCCTGCTCGAAGCGGTTCACGTGGGTCTCGGGGCGGATATGTACGCCAAGGCGGTGCAGCTCTCGGTGCATCATCGGCGCCTCGAGGGTGAACTCCATATACTTGCCGATCTCACCACGCTGGGTGAGCAACCAGACCTCATGGCCCTCTCCGGCAAGCTTCTGCGCGAGGGTCACACCCATGAAGTACGCCTCGTTCTCGAGGATCAGGACCCTTCGGCCAACCGGTTTGCGGTTAAGCGCCACATCCTCGGGCGTGAGCTGCCACGGGAGGCTCGCGTCGGCGCCCGGGATGGTGTCGTGGGTCACCGAGTTAAGGCCGTCCGTCGCCCAGTGGCAGCCCGTCGCGATGACGACGATCTCCGCGCCGTACTCGCGGATCTGCGCCGCGTCGAGCCGGGCGTTCGTGTGAATCTCCACGTTTCGCAGCTTGTCGAGCTGGATCTGGCGGTAGTTGACAACCCGCTTCCAGTCGCCGAGGCCCCGCGCGGTCCCGCGGAAGATGTTCTCCTTGCCGTCGGAGTGCCCGAGGCTCGACACCCAATTGACGTTGCCGCCGATCTCGCCTTGCGCCTCGATGAGGTGCACAGCGGACATCTCGCGCTTTCCGAGGATCATGGCGCACTCCATGCCGGCCGGTCCGGCGCCGACCACGAGCACCGCCTTCTCGGAGTTGCGCGCCTTGTGGAACCGCTCGGGGTGCCAACCGCGGCGGTACTCCTCGCCAGCGGTCGCGTTCTGGGTACAGACCATCGGCGGACCGCCGATCTCCCAACGCGAGATGCACTGGTTGCAGCCGATGCACTCGCGGATGTCGTCGGCGCGGCCTTCCTCGATCTTCCGCGGGAGGAACGGATCCGAGATCGACGGACGCGCCGCGCCGATGATGTCGAACTGGCCCGAGTTGATGATCTGCAGCATGGTGTCCGGGCTCACGATCCGGCCGACGCCGACCACCGGCTTGTCGGTGTGATTGCCCGGCTTCACCGTGCCGGTGTAGGGCTTCTCGTGGTTCTCCTCGAAGAAGCGCGACGGCCCCGCATTCTGGCCCCACTCGGCGATGTCGCCGACGGTGAGATCCCACAGGTCGACGAGATGGTCGACGTACTCGACGAACCGGTAGCCGTCCTTCTCAAGTTCGACGCCCGCGGGTCCGTACAGGGTGTCGACCGCGAAACGGGAAGCGATCGCGCAGTCGTCGCCGACGGCCTCCCGGACCTGCTCGAGGCTCTCCCGCCAGAATCGCGCTCGATTCTCGAACTTCCCGCCGTAGGAGTCGGTCCGCTTGTTCGACCAGGGCGAGAGGAATTGCAGCGGCAGGTAGCTGTGCGCACCGTAGACATAGATGATGTCGAAGCCCGCCTCACGGGCCCTCTTGGCGCCGTCGACGTAATACCGCTGAACGCGCCGGATATCGTCGGTGTCCATGTAGCGCGGATAGATGTTCGATTCGAACTCCGACGCGATCTGTGACGGGCCGCGCGGCGTGTCGCGCGACTCGTGGCACGGCGCGTGCGGACCGCCGTACCACAACTCGATGCCGGCCAGTGCCCCGTACTGGTGCAGCCGGTCGCACATCGCCGCCAGGTTCTGGACGTCGCCGTCGTCCCAGATGCGCGCAGAGACCCGCATGGTGTCGTCGGACTCGGGGCTGATCGAGCAATACTCGGTACAGACCGCGGCCCAACCTCCCTCTGCCTTGATCCCCCGGTGGAAGGCCTGCATGCCCGGCTTCTCCGAGCCGGCGCCGATGCAGTGGGGCACCTGATAGAAGCGGTTCCGCAGAGTCTTCGGTCCGATCTGGACCGGTTCGAAGAGCACGTCGTACTTGGGATCACGAGCCACGGGAACCCCTTGTGTCGTTGTCGGCCGGATCTGTCACCAGGGGGGACGCTGCCCGTCGGGCCACTCGCAGGCTGCGTGCATTCCCGCACCGTTGGCGTCTCTTCGCAGTGAACGCGGTCCACCCTAAGTGGCCGGCGCCGCGCCCGCAAGGGGTCGGCCACGCGCTGTTGCCTGCCGCTATCCGTTGTAGGTCTCGCCGGGCAGGAAGGCATTCCCTGAGCTTGCAGCGGCGCCCTCGGGCAGCACGGCGCTCGCCTCTGTGATGCCCGTGGTCGAGATGATGCCGCCCGTCGTCGCCAGGCCGAAGGCGTGCGTCGCGTGGTTGAAATCGCCCCACGTGGCTCCGGCATCGGCGCGCGCGGTCTTGCTCCTCGGATTAACACGTACCGTGCGCATCGGTGTCATGTCGATGACCAAGCCGCCGGTCACAATATTGCGGAAATCAGCGAGGCCTTGTCCGTCAGCAACTCCGCAGCGGTGCGCATGGCGCGCGGGCTGAAGCGCTCCGCAGGGCCTTGGACTCCCAGGATCGCCACCAGGGTTCCGGTCTTGCTCAGCACCGGCGCCGCCACGGCGCTAAGATCAGCCTCCCGCTCCCCGAGCGCCTGCGCCCATCCGCGTTCCCTGATCTGCGCCACCTCCACCGCGAGCACCCCGCGGTCCACGATGGTGCGTTCGGTGAACGCCTCTAGCGGGCCGTCAGGGAGCGTGCCGCCGTGGGCGAGGCATACCTTTCCCACCGCGGTGGCGTGCGCGACGCTGGTCCGGCCCACCTCCGCCACGCTGCGCACCGTGAGCGGGCTCGGCACGAAGTCGAGCGTGAACGCCTCGTGCTCGCCGGGAACCGACAGCGTCGCGGTCTCGCCTGTGCGCTGGCCAAGCTCCTCCAGATGCGGCCGGGCGAGCGACCGGACGTCCAGCCCTTCGTGCACTGCGTTGGCCAGCCGGACCACCCCGATGCCGAGGCGGTAACGGCCGCTGGACGTGACGTGTTCGACCAGGCCGCCGCTCACCAGCGTCGCGAGAATCCGCGAGATCGTGCTCACGTTGATGCCCGTGCGGCGGGCGATCTCGTTGGTCCCGAGCTCCGTCCTGGCCTCGGCGAGCTCGTCGAGGATGGCGATCGCCCGCTGCACGGCGGCCACCTGACGGGTGGCTGGCATGCCGGTCCTGGCCAAGGTAAGATACTCCTAATTGGAAATAGTATTTCCTCAAGGGAAATACTACTGGACCTGCGCCAGCCGCGCCAGGCCGGAGAGGGGCAAGCCGATGATTCCCGCCAGCAGCCGCTACGTGATCGTCGGGGCAGGGATCCATGGGCTGTCCACGGCATGGCACCTCGCCAGGGAACTCCGGGCCCGGCACCGTGGCGGCGGCGCGGACATCGTCGTCCTGGACAAGCGGGACGTCGGGGCCGGCGCGTCCGGCATCGCCTGCGGCGTCGTCCGCAACAACTACTTCCAGCCGGCCATGCGCGAGCTGATGGCGCATTCGGTCTCGGTCTGGGAATCGGATCCCGCGGCATTCGCCTACCATCCGGTGGGCTACCTGCAGATCGCTCCGCCGGTGATGCACGAGAACGTCGCGAAGATCTTCGCCGAGCAGCAGGCGATCGGCTACCCGTCGGTGCTCATCGAGGGGGAGCGCGACTGCCGTGCCTACATGCTCGGCATGTTCGACGACTGGCAGGCACCAGGTACCACCGCGATCCTGCACGAGCGCAAGGGCGGCTACGCCAGCAACATCCGCTCCTTGCGCGGCCTGGCGGCGAAGGCCGAGGCCGAGGGGGTGCGGATCATCACCGGAGTGCGGGTCACCGGCGCAGCGGCCGATGGCGGCGCGGTGACAGCGGTGCAGACCGACCAGGGCCAGATCGGATGTGACCAGCTCGTCATCGCGGCAGGCCCGTGGATCCGCGATCTGTGGGCCATGCTGGACCTGCCCGGCCTGATCCCGGTCACCGGCCGGGACGGCAGCGTACATGCTGGTCGGCAGATGTGGACCTACTGGGCGCTGCAGGAAGGGACGCTCGCCGTCGACCCGGGTGAGTTCACCGACAACGCGGGCTCGCCGCCGCCCGTCGTGCACGTCGACTCCAGCGAGCCGCTCTATGACGATACAGACGGCAGCCTCGTCACCGACGAGATGTGGGGGATTTACTACAAGCCGGACTTCTACTTCGGCGGGGTGCAGGGCGGCACGTCGCCGTATGTCATCGACCGTCCGGCCGGAGAGGTCGCCGTCGACCCGTACGGCCCGGAGAACCCCGAGTACACGGTGCGGGAGGACTTCGTCCGGATGTGGACCTCCGCGCTCGCGCACTGTCACAAGCGCTTCGAGGGCAAGCGTGATCTTTACCGGCACGAGCCGACCGGCGGGATCGGCGCGTTCACCCCGGACAGCTTCCCGGTCTTCGACGTGTTCCGCCAGAACGCGTACGTCGTCGCCGACTCCAATCACGGGTACAAGATGATCGGCGTCGGGGCCCTGGTCGCAAAGGAACTACTCGGCCAGCCGCAGGGGCTACTGGCACCCTTCCGGTTCGCCCGTTACCGCACCGGCGAGCTGCACCCGACCAGCAACTCGCCGTTCCCCTGGAGCTGACCCGGATCGCGGCGTCAGTCGGCGGTGACCACTGCCTCCTGCTGGAGCAGGGCCATCTGCGCGGCCGACGGCATGTCCGGCACCTCCTCGCGGAACGTGATCCGCGACTTGTCCTGCACGACCCGCCGGTAGAAGAACAGCAGCACCGAACCGACCAGGACACCTACGCCGATGAACATGTCAGTGCTGTTCCCGTAGCCGGTGAGCGACGGATTCGCGACTCCGAAACCGATCAGGACGGCGTTGAACACGGCAAGCACCGCGGCGATCCCGACCCAGATCGATCCCACCTTGATCGGCCGCGGCCAGTTGGGCCGGTCCCTGCGCAGCAGCAGGAAACCGGTCAGCGCGAAGAAGTGGGCCAGGACATAGCCAATGTTGCTCATGTACAGGATGGCGAGGTTGCTGGAAATGAACAGCACAAGCAGCACGTTCACGACGAGGTCGACGGTCATCGCCCGCGCCGGGACGTGGAAGCGGTTGAGGTGGAAGAGCTGCTTCACGGTCATGTCATCGCGCGCGATCCCGTACAGCGCGCGTGACCCGTCCGCGGTCGAGGAGATCATCGAGAGGAACAGGCTGCCGATCAGCAGCACAAGTATGAAGCTG
>WNFC01010629.1_pt1 | contig 10226 bp, 9 predicted proteins | sample 5400541 | NCBI WGS metagenome assembly WNFC01 (sample SAMN13153342, study PRJNA577476) | soil metagenome | isolation source: 120 cm saprolite under Douglas fir tree site 2 hole 2 replicate 1 | place: USA:California | collected 2015-04-18 | reverse complement strand
TTCTGCCAAGCATGTCCGATGAAACTGGCAGCTTGACGGTCTCGCCAGTAAATCGGACGGCGGTCTTGTCTACGTCTAGTCCTGAGGTGCCTTCGAATACTTGGACTACTGCTACTCCTTCTCCAACCTCGAGAACCTGGCCTCGTCTCTCTTCCCCGCTCGGGGTCTTGATTCTGGCCAGTTCGCCGTACCCAACTCCTCTAACGGACTCGACGAATATCAGTGGTCCCGAGATTTCCTTAATCGTCCTGTATTCTAACCCAGCTAGTGACATTTCATTACTTCCTCGTTAGCTGCTGGAACTCAGTATCCATTCTTTGGCCAATGGTCTTTGTGAAGTCGTCAAACTTGTCTGCAGTTTGAAGTCTCATCCTGCTAATCTCAGTCTTGACTGGTAACTCGACAATCTTTTGGAGCGGTATCCCCTCGTCAACGGCTTTCTGCATTAGCTTGTAGTAGCCAACGATCAGCCGCATCATATCGTAGGTCTTGCGTTTGTCGCAGTAGCTGTCCGCGGGGTTGTATGCGTGCTGCATCAAGAAATCCTCTTTGATCATTCTCGCTGCCTCCAGCACGACCCGTTGACCCTCAGAGAGCGCGTCAGGCCCAACAAGCATGACAATCTCGCGAAGCTCCTCATCTCTCTGCAGGAGAGCCATGGCCTCCTTTCGAAGACCAATCCATTCGTCGCCAGCTTCTTTCACATACCAGTTGTCGAGATTGTCCAAGTAGAGAGAATAACTCGTCAGCCAGTTGATAGCTGGAAAGTGGCGTCTGTGTGCGAGCTCTGTGTCGAGCGCCCAGAATACCTTGACTATTCTGAGAGTGTTCTGTGTGACGGGCTCCGAAAAGTCAGCTCCAGGCGGGGATACTGCCCCGACGACGGAGATAGAACCGACCTTATCTTCGTTCCCCAACACGGTAACTCGGCCTGCTCGTTCATAGAACTCGGCTAGTCTGGAAGCGAGATAGGCAGGGTAGCCCTCCTCGCCCGGCATTTCTTCTAAGCGTCCTGAAATTTCCCTCAGCGCTTCAGCCCATCGGCTTGTCGAATCTGCCATCAATGCTACATCATACCCCATGTCTCTGAAGTATTCTGCAATCGTAATGCCGGTGTAGACGCTCGCCTCTCTGGCCGCGATAGGCATGTTGGAAGTGTTGGCGACAAGTATTGTCCGGTTCATCAAGGGTTCACCCGTCCGTGGATCAGTGAGCTTCGGAAAAGTCTCCAAGACCTCAGCCATCTCATTACCTCTCTCTCCACATCCCACGTAGACGATGACGGAGGCATCAGCCCACTTCGCAAGTTGTTGCTGCATCATTGTTTTGCCGGTACCAAAGCCACCGGGGATGGCTGCAGTTCCTCCTTTGACTATTGGAAAGAAGAAGTCCATTATTCTCTGTCCGGTTAGGAGAGGGGTGTCTGATGGAAGCTTTCCTCTAAAGGGCCGCGCAGTACGCACAGGCCACGTGTTCATCATGAACATCGATGCTGGACCAGAGGACGTTTGTAATTCGGCAATGGGCTCAGTCACCGTGTAATCTCCCTCTTTCACGATGGTGGAGAGTTGACCTGAGGTGTTAGGCGGGACCATGATTCGCTGAGTGATGAGCGCGGTTTCTTTTACTGTTCCAAGAACATCACCTCCTGAGAGTTTGTCCCCTACTTTGGCCGTTGGGATGAATCTCCATTTCTTCGATTTGTCGATCGGGGTGGGTGCAATTCCTCTCTTGACAAAAGGACCGGTCTTCTCGAAAAGAACTGTTAGAGGTCGCTGAATACCATCATAGATTTGTCCTGTGATTCCTGGTCCCAGTTCGACGGACAAGGGTTTTCCGGATCGTTCGACTTTTTCACCCGGCCTGATTCCAGCGGTCTCCTCGTAGACCTGGACCGTTGCCCTATCAGCCTCGATTCGGATTATTTCCCCGATAAGTCCTTGACTACCAACTCTGACCACCTCATACATCTGCGAGCCTAACATTCCTTCAGCAATGATGACGGGTCCGGCTACTCGGGCGACTTTTCCCGGCTTGAAATCTGGCATGATGTGAAACCCGTTGAGAGATAAGAGGCGCGGACGACTTTCCGCATTAAAACCTTCCCTGAACAGAGCGTGGTAACGACAGCCTCAATACTCTCACGTCAGAGAATCCTGTTCCTTCAACCGGAGAACGGGAGATTATCGCGGATTGTTCAAGGGAATAAGCAGGCCAGCGCAGTCCAGCTTCAAGAGACAGGCGCAAATTCTCGTGATTGGATCAGATGGCGATCACTGCCCTTCTGCGTTGTATGAGATAGCTCGCGAGGTTGGAGGACTAATCGCGTCACGCGGCGCGATACTCGTCACTGGCGGATTGGGAGGGGTAATGGAGGCGTCCTGTCGCGGAGCAAAAGAGCGCGGTGGAACCGTTGTTGGGATCATCCCTCATGAAGACATGAGCTATGCAAATCCCTATTGCGACATCATAATCCCAACGGGAATTGGTTTCTCTCGGAACTATGTGACTGCGTACTCAGCTGACTCGGCGATTGTCGTGGGTGGCGGAACCGGGACACTTGTTGAGGCGTGCGTTGCCTATGAGAAAGGGAAACCAATCGTCGCGCTGACAGGAACCGGAGGAACAGCGGACAAGATCGCGGACACGTATCTCGATGACCGAAAGACCGTGAGAGTGTTGGCCGCTTCCTCGCCGAAGGATGCGGTGGATCAGGCTTTAGGGTTAGCATCCAATGGCAAGAAGGGTGTACGTTACTTTCAAAACGTTGCCAAGATGATCTGAGAAAGCTTCTTTCTACCTACAGCTGGCTCTCGAGCCCGCAAAGCGCCTTACCATACTCCGCCTTGATCTCTCATGTGAGATGTCGCATCGTTATGCTCCGTGAAACTTAGAATTCCGATGAATTCGAGCTTGCAGACCGCGCACCTGTAGACCTTCCTCGCCCTTTCAGCGGCTGCACTCTGGATCTCGCCGAGATATGAGCGGTGTTCAACAGATGCCCTGGCGATGGTTTCTAGCTCCCTCTTCTCATCGGACTTGAGAGCCTTGGAAGCTAGAATGGCTTTGAAGAACTCGTCGATTTGTGCCGATTCGGCTTCGGGACTCGGCTTGTGACGTGCAGCTGCCTCAGCCACTGGGAATGCTCCCCTTTATCCTCGTTGAAATGACCTCTACAACTGCTGATTAAAGTACCGTAACCTTAGACAGCCCAATGAGCGCGAGTTTACCGCGAGTCGTGTCGCTTTGCTGGTCTTACTTTCTCGAACCTTCCATTCTCGTCATGCAAGAAAACGATACAAAAGGGAATCCTGTTGGGTTAGACCGGTGGTGGGGCTGGGCGGATTTGAACCGCCGATTTCGTGGGAACCTGGCAAGGAGTGCACCCAAGCCACGCGGCCATTCCAGACCCAGAAGGGTCTTCTAGACCTGATTGGCCGGACCCGTAACGGGGTCTTCTAGCCGACAGCCCCTAAGAGAAAGGCTTGGGTCCCACGCATGATTATTACCCTTTCTTGCCTCAACAAGACCATAGGGCCCGTTGGAAATTCATGATGCCGGAGGCATGCACGGCAGAGTTTAGTTTTATACTAGTGACCGAGTAATATTGGACGCAAAGGCACACCACCAGTCAGAAACATGTGATACAACTTGGCCAAAGCTGACAATAAGGTTCTGAAGACATGCGTGGTATGCAATCGTAAATTCCTGGGATGGTTTTCAGAAAAATATTGCAGCGATGAGTGCCGAATAGAAGGGAGACTAGTCAAGGACCGGAACCGCCAGAGAAAAAGCAGAAAGAAGTTCGAGAGAAGAGAAGGAGCTCTCAGCCAAGAACTCGGCGAAATGGGCCTCGGAGACAAGTCCTATCCGATGTACAATCACGAGCCCGTCCCCACAATGTATGCAAACCCCACCTTATACCACGCTAAAGACGGAAAGAGACATGTGACTTCTTACTACCACTTGCTGCGAGACATTGCGAAACTGAATGGGGGCAATGGTATGTGGAAGATTCTGGCCCAGATTGCTCCCCGCGAAGACACGCCTAACTAGAACATGACTGCATCATTGACCTAGCTGACGTAAATCATGCACAACGCCTAGAAACGTGCCATCAAACAAGTACGCCTCTCCGTTTTCGAAATCTATGGCTCCAGATCTCAAAACTGGACCCATGTATTCACGATAGAGCCCGCCCCAGCCCTCTGAGAAATTTCTGTTAATCGGCTGACCTCCGAGATAGTCGTTGAAGGAGGGCATGATTGTGCAATCCGCATCTACAACATCTACGCCAAACTCTTTCCTAGCCTTGTTGGTCGGATCACCTTCGTACTTTACCCCCTGATGTTTCAACAAACTCTCGGCAAGCTTCTGGCCGCTCGTCTTAGCGCGGACCCAGACCTGTTTTGTAATTCTAAACCCTAATGGATCTTTGAAGACGACCACTGGATGGAGATGTCCCATAACTAGATGAGAGCAGCCTAGAAGATTGGGTGAAGGCCATGCGTGTCCGTGGAAGAGTCCCACGTTCCAAATTACAAGGCCAGGAGACTGATGAATTTTCACGGAAGGAGGAGTTAGTGGTTCGAGATTCCCATCATGGTTGCCGGGAACAACGTGTATAGTCGGAATGATCTCTGCAAGTCCTTCGAAGAACTGTGGGACGTACTTCCACTCCTCCAGTTCCACTTTTGCAACCGCATGCTTTACGTCACCTAGGAGAACAATTTGCTTTGGACTAGTGTCCTGTATTATGCGCCTCAGCTTTTCCAATAACCGAGGAACCTGGGATGGGACATGAATGCCCTGTCGGGCAAGAGTTACCTCCCAGCCAAGATGCAAGTCAGCTATCACGAGCACCCGCTCACCATCTTTCTCCAATAGGAGAGCGGGCTGATCAGCAATCGGCTTCACTGTGACAGCCTCTTCCAATAGGACCCCGTCATGTCAAAATGGATTCTGCAATGAAAAGGTATGTTAGTCGAAGTTACGCCCCCTTGAATAGGGATAAAGTTCGAAAGAAGACAAGAGAGACGAGAGTGTACTAAGACAGTCATGTGAGGAGATTCGCCGCAATCACGACATCTCCGATGAAGTCAAGAACATGCTAGAGAAAACCTTCGACAAGAACTTTGTCGAGGCTATGAAACTTGTGGACCAGAACCGCGTCAAACTCGTGACCTTCGCTCCCAGCGGCCGCGTAGTATGGGTTGTCACTGGAAGAAGGAAGGAGTACCAGGTTGTTCCCCGAAGTATGTTCTGCACTTGCGATGACTATTACTTCCGTGTAATGGGCAGAAAGAAGCTGCTATGCTATCATCTGATAGCGCAACACCTAGCGGAGGCACTCGGATCCCAAGGTCGCAGCGAGCTCGTGGACTCCGACTACGCGACCTTCACAGCAAAGTGGAAACCTGCTACTGAGTTCGATGGAACCTGAAGGTTTTTGTAGCCCACGCCGAGCTCGACTTCGAGAGTAGAGAAGCACATGTCATATCAGGTATCGCCCGACGCAACCTACCAGGCGATAGAGCTTTTTCTTTACGTGATGGGCTTCTTTGCAGCAGTGTTGATCTTCCTCTACATTGCTTCCGAAAGGCCACCCGAAAAATCGGGCAAGAAGGAAGAGAGCGAATGATCAAGCTCTAGTTGGTATACAGTAGAATAGATGCCCCCTTCGGTTTTCTCGGCCCTTAAACCTCCCGTTCTCCAGAGACTGGAGAAAGAGGGATTTCTCGAAGCCAGCCCGATTCAAGAACTAGCAATCCCCGCAATCCTCAATGGGGAACACGTACTACTCATCGCCCCAACTGGGACAGGGAAGACACTGGCCGCGACACTCCCCGTTCTGGACAAGTTTCTCGAAGCAAGAGCGGAAAGAAGAAGACCTGGGATATCGATTCTCTACGTTACGCCGCTGCGAGCCCTGAACCGAGACCTTCTACGTCGACTTGAAGAAATGGGCAAAGACCTAGACATTAAGATTCAGGTACGACATGGCGACACGCCCGTAAGCGCAAGAACATCACAGGCACGCAGCCCACCCGACATGATGATTACCACGCCGGAGACGCTCCAGGCGATTCTTATCGGCAAGAAGATGAGCGAACACCTCAAGTCCGTCAGATGGGTCATTGTTGACGAGGTTCACGAGCTCGCCACTGACGAGCGAGGAGTGCAGTTGGCAGTCGCACTCGAACGCCTACTCGACCTCACGGGAGTTGAATTTCAGCGAATTGGACTCTCCGCCACAATAGGAGAACCCGACCGTATCGGCCAATTCCTAGTCGGTGCAACGCGAAAAGTATCCGTTCTGAGATCTGACGAAGTCCGAGGTCTTCAGATCAAAGTTAGCTCAGTTCAACCTTCACAAGAAGACCAGAAGGAGGCCGAGCAACTAGGTCTACCAACTTCCACGGTAGCGAGAGCTAGACGCATTCTCAATCTAATAGAAACCCACAAGTCGACACTCGTCTTTACGAACACGAGAGAGCATGCCGAGGCGCTTGCGGCCCAGCTAACCGCTCTGGGCGCAGTGGGAAGAGTCAAGGTTCATCACGGCTCGCTTTCGAGGGAGATTCGTGAAGAGGCGGAGAAGGACTTTCAAGAAGGAAGAGTACGCGCTCTCATATGCACGAGTTCACTTGAACTGGGCATAGACATTGGAAGCGTCGATTTCATTGTCCAGTTTACGTCCCCGAGAGAGACCACCAGGCTGGTCCAGAGAGTCGGCCGGAGCGGACACACCCTCGGCGGAACATCTCGCGGAACGATCCTCACGATGGGGACTGATGATACCTTAGAGAGTGCGGTACTTGTTCAACGTGCCCTTTCGGGACGACTAGAGAGGCCTGTCATACACGAGAAACCATACGATGTGCTCTCGCACCAGATCGTTGGAGTACTGCTTCAGAAGAGACGCATAACTGTCGAGGAGCTTCTTGCAATCTTCAAGCGATCTTATCCCTACAGGAACCTTGAGCTTGACGAGCTTGAGAGACTCCTTCGTCAGTTAGAGGACTTACGATTTCTAAGACGATTCGCAGGACAGGTCTCCCCACGAAACCCGGGAGCTATACAGTACTACTTCCGTAACTTGTCTGTCATCCCCGATGTCAAACGCTACACTGTCTTTGACTTCTTCCGGAAGAGAAGAATTGGGAGTTTGGATCAGGACTTTGTTGCACGAAGGTGCGCGAGTGGGACGGAGTTCATACTTCATGGTCAGACATGGAAGGTCATATCGGTTGACGAGGAAAAACTCCACGTGGAAGTAGAGTCATCGCCGCCCAGCCTTACCGCGATTCCTGGGTGGGAGGGAGACATGATTCCTGTACAGATTGATGTTGCGACAGAAGTGGGCAGGCTAAGGCAGCTAGTAAGAGACGGCAGCGCAGACGGTGGCTTAGATGAGACAGAGCGTGACAGAGTCAGATCTAGTCTTCTGTCTCACGAACGTCAGGCTAGAATTCCCACCGACCGGCTCTTACTCGTCGAAGAATTTGAGAACAGCGTGGTGGTCCACACTTGCGCGGGGAATCTTGTAAACGAGGCCATGGCAACGGTGCTAGCCTCCATCTTTGGATCCAGCCTTGGCGCAAACATCGCAACTCAAGTGGACCAATACCGCTTTGCCCTCATCTTCCCCCGGCCTATAAGCGCACTCGTCGTCGCTGAAGAACTGCGAAGACTCACGGCCGACGACCTTGAACGAATCATCAAGGACACAGTCGAATCCTCTGACCTCTTTGCATGGCGCCACTGGCACGTGCTCAGACGAATGGGAATCGTAAGTAAAGATGCTGAATACAAGGCTCGCGAGGCCCGGCTTCTAGTCGATATTTACCGCAATTCGATGTCCAACCTTGAGACCAGGAGAGAACTATTCGCTGAGAAACTGGACATTGAAGGTAGCAAGCTAATTCTCAGCAGGATCCAGTCCCGCGACCTGAAGATCGACATTGTCCAAGACGCCGGACAGTGCACTCCCCTGGCGGTTCCACTACTAGACCGCATCGTGCCTCACGGACTGCTAAGACCCGCAGTCGAACAAGCATCGATCCTCGACGTCGTGAAGAATAGATTACTCCACAGCAAACTCAGGCTCCTCTGCATGCACTGCGGGCAATGGGACAGCGTCAGAACGATCGAGAACTTGCCAGAGCAGATACGATGCCCCAAGTGCCACTCTACCTTAGTCGCCTCGACATTCCTGAGCAACGACTCCCTCGGAAAGGCCATCCAGAAAAAAATGAAAAGTCAAAAGTTAACTCCGGAAGAATCAAAGGAATGGATGACTGGATGGCGGTCATCGGGACTGATCCAGAACTATGGAAGAAGAGCAGGAATTGTTCTCGCAGGTAGAGGCATTGGGCCTACAACCGCTTCCCGGGTACTCCGTAAGCACACGCCAAAAGAAGATGACTTATACCTGAACATCCTCAAAGCTGAGAGAGAATTCGAGCGAACGCGAATGTTCTGGGACTAGCATGAGCGAGTCTTTCGATAAGCTAGTGGACCTAATCCTCTCACAGAACCCGACCCTTCTACGTGATGAGTTGTTTCAACTCTTGGAGCGCAAGAAGCAAGAGTCTCACGGATTGCTGTCAGATGAAGGTGCGGTAAGACTGCTCGCCCAGCAACTGTCGGTCAGCCTCGCCCCATCGCAGAGTCTAACAGACCAGAGCATTGCTAGCCTCCAAGCCGGACTCATGGACGCATCAATTACCGGAGAAATACGCTCGGTATCCGAACTACAACGGTTCCAACGCTCAGATGGGTCAACCGGCAGCATCCTGAGAATCAGGCTAGGAGACTCATCAGGTCAGATTACCTGTGCCTGCTGGGATTCTATTGGAGAATTCGTAGCAGGTCAGAATCTGATGACCGGTTCGAGGGTCAGGTTAGAGCACGGATATACCAGGTATGGAAGGGGAGGAGAAATAGAATTCCACCTAGGTTCAAAGAGCAGCATCCAACTCCTAACAACGAGACTTTCACAACAAATCTCGCCAGCAGCCAGCGGCATTGCAAACCTTCGACCGGGAGCAAGAGTAGACAGACTTAGACTCCGAGTAAAATCTATTTTGCCGAGCAAGTCCGAGAAAGGACCAGTTCAAGCCCTCTGCGAAGATGAAACAGGGCTCGTAATGGTAAAGTTCTGGGACGAAAACAAGGCAGTCGCCCTTGCCGTAGCCCCCGGCAAAACGGTAACCCTACAGTCGCCATGGATCCGAGAGTGGAACGGGCTGGTCGATTTGAACGTGGGACGAGGTTCGACAGTCTCGATCGAAGATTTCGCTGTCGGATCACCCGGACCCGTATCAGTCGGCTTGTTGAAAAATGAGCCCTTTCTAAAAGTGATCCGTGGAAAGCTCATTGAGCGCTCTGATGTAAAGGAAATAGAGACCCGCGAGGGCCGAAGAGCCAGAGTCTCTAATATCCGAATCGAGGATCATACAGGCAAGATAAGAGTGTCCCTCTGGGACAAGCATTCCGAAAGCGTTGACAAGTTGAGACTTGGCGACACGATTAGACTAACAGGCGTCAAGATACGACCCTCTCCAATGGGTGACATGGAAGCCTCAACGGTGTTTCTAACCCAACTCGAAAAAATCTAGTTCTGTCTGGTGTAGACCATTGATGGCGCTGAGAGTCGGAAAAGACCTCTTCGACTACATCAAGGAGGTCAAGCTGGAAAAGTCTAGACACTCGATGAAGAGACGATTCCAAGAATATGCGCCGAACCGGATGTCGGTGGATCGGCTTCAGAGAATAGACCAGAAACACTATCTGATAATCTTTTCCGCTGAATGGTGTTCTGACTGCGTCGCCTATGTTCCCGACTTAGCAAAGGCCTTGATGAGGGCTCAGAACAACATGTTGTCGGCCAAGGTTGTAGATTATGATGCGTATAGGGACATGGCCGAGGAATTCCTAGTCCAGGCTATCCCGACAATTATTGTGTTCGACAAGAACTGGAAGGAGCTAGGTAGATTCGTTGAGAGTCCGAGAAGGTATGGAACCATAGAGGAGGAGCTGTGTGGGATCCTCGACTCTAAGGGCTCCCCGAAGACTTAGTGCTACTTCAAGAAAAAAGGGGTCCGGTCGACTGCTGGATAGTTTTCTACATTCGACGAGCGCTTTGCTAGAGGCCTACGATGTTTCCTTCAGTGTCCTTGAAGTAGGCCGTGAAGCCCATGTCGGCAACAGGCTGCTTGTTT
>WNFC01010625.1_pt1 | contig 10226 bp, 8 predicted proteins | sample 5400541 | NCBI WGS metagenome assembly WNFC01 (sample SAMN13153342, study PRJNA577476) | soil metagenome | isolation source: 120 cm saprolite under Douglas fir tree site 2 hole 2 replicate 1 | place: USA:California | collected 2015-04-18 | reverse complement strand
TTTTCTTGAAATCGATGTGGATGAGGGCAAGCAGTTCTACGTGCGCCGCATCGAGTTCCAGGGCAACACCACAACTCGCGACAAGGTCATCAGACGCGAACTTGCGCTTGAAGAAGGCAATATTTACGATTCGCGGCGGTGGGAGCTTAGCCTGCTCCGATTGAACCAGCTTGGCTACTTTGACCAGTTGAAGCCGGACGACCCCAACATCACCGACCGCAAACTGGATGAAAAGAACGGCACCGTGGACCTCACCCTAAAGGTCAAGGAAAAAGGAAAGAACAGCATCGGCTTGAATGGAGGCGTGAGCGGACTGGAAGGCGCTTTCGTAGGCATCAACTACACAACCAACAATTTCCTGGGGCTGGGCGAGACCCTGCAAATCCAGACCAGTATTGGCAACCTTGCCCGCAGCGCGTTGTTCGGTTTCACGCAACCCTACATGTTTGACAGGCCGCTGCAATTTGGCTTCACCATCTACGCCAATAAGATCAGCTACAACCAGGCCAAGCAACTCTCCATTTTGGGTGGACAGAACCTGAATCTCCCCAGCGCCGTGCTGCAGAACCTGCAGAATTACACGCAATCGAGCGTGGGATTTACCACATCGTTAAGCTATCCGTTGCACCGTTCGTTCAAGCGTGTCGGCCTCACCTATTCATTAGATCGTTCGTCCTTGCTTGCGTTGAGCACTGCGTCTAAGAACCTGTTCGAATTTCTGGCGTTTCGCGGAATCTCCGGGCCCAACGCGCTTTCCGGCATCCTCACCAGCAAGATCTTCCCCAGCTTTTCGTTCAATACCATCGACAGCCCGATTTCACCGCACAGCGGCCGGCAATTAACGCTTGGTGCCGAGTTCGCAGGGCTGGGAGGAACGGTACGATCCATTCGGCCAATTGCTAATTACCAGCAGTGGTTCCCGGTCCAGAACCGGCGCAATACGTGGGGCTTCCGAGTGCAAGGCTCCTTTATCAGCGGCTTTGGGGGCCTGGTTGCCCCGCCATTCCAGCGGTTCTACATGGGCGGTGAAAACGATATTCGCGGATTTGACATTCGTTCCGTGTCGCCGGTGGCCTTCCTGCCCAGCGCTAGCACTATTACGTTGACAAACCCAGATGGTACGCCGGTGCCACTCAACCCGGCCAACCCTCGAATGGGGAACTATACTGTGCCCATACCGGTGGATCAGATCACTTTCCCGGGCGGCGATCTGAGCGTGATCACCAACCTCGAATACCGCGTCACCATCTTTGGCCCTGTCGCTCTCGCGCCGTTTCTGGATACTGGCATCGATCCCATAATTCGACGTTCGCAGCTCCAAATTGCCAGCCAGCAATACGACAGCGTAATCAGTACGGCATTCGGATGCCCGGCCCTGGACGCCGGCTTCAAGTGCGTGGGTGGCAACCTGTTGAATCCAGTTCCTTCGAAGGACCTCCAGGTGTTGGGCAGCACCAACTGGCGCCCCAGAATGTCCACCGGGCTGGAATTGCAGATGTTTCTGCCGGTAGTCAACGCGCCCTTCCGTATCTATTGGGCATACAATCCGCTGCGCCTGGACTCGCCGGCAAATCCGCCGATTCCGATTACGCGTTCTATGTTCCCCGCGGGTGCGGCCGGCGACTATACCTATCACCTGGCGGTAAATACTTTCGCCCCAAGCTTCTTGTTGCGGGAACCGCGCAAGACATTCCGGTTTACCGTAGCGACAACGTTCTGAGGACGTTTAACGCGCGAATCTTGAGGAATCGGTTTGACGGGCGGCAACGAGCGTCTCTATAATTATTACTGATCCACGCCATGGCATGATGCCGTTTAGGGTGGACGCCGCGCCGACAGTCTCGGCGGGCGACGCTGGCAATCTAGTGCGCCTCTTCCGTTGGCGGCCGTTGGTAGTGAGCGGAGACCTCGTTAGTACGGCCCGGCGTTACCTGAGAAATCTTAATCGGTCCCGGAACCATGTTCCAAGGAGTTCAATCGATCCAATGACAAGCAAGTTCTTGCGGTTTTCCCTGGTCACTGCGGTTTTCTTCGCGATTTCCGCACTGGCTCAAAACAGCAGCGCCGCCACTCCCGCGGGCTTACCTGCGTCGGGCCCTGCTGCCTCGTCCGCTAGTCCAACGGTTTCTGCCCCCACGATAGGCTCTGGTACGAAGGTGGGAACCATTAACATTGAACAAGCAATTTTCGGCAGTAATGAAGGACGCCGCGATTTCGAGACACTGAGCAAGAAGCTTGAGCCCAAGCAGAACGAACTGAAGGGCCAGAACGACGAACTCGAGGGTATGAAGAAACAGCTGAATACTCAGGGCGACAAGCTCAATGAGGATGCCCGCGCCACTCTGGTTAAGCAAATTGAAACCAAGCAGAAGTCCCTGGAGCGCTCGGTCCAGGACGCCCAGGAAGAAGCGGGGAACCAGCAGAACGAAATCGCCCAGCGCATCCTGCAGAAGATGGCCCCGATGATCGTGAAATATGCGCAGGACAACGGCTTCGGCATGATCGTGGATACGACCAAGCCCTGGCCGCAGAGTCCGGTGCTGTGGTATGGCGAGACGGTGGACATCACCAAGGCAATCGTGGACTCCTACAACGCGCAGTCAGGTGTGCCTGCGCCAGCCTCCTCCGGCACGACCACCAAACCGGCCGCAAGACCAGCAGCGACGGGTACAACTCCGAAACCGGCGACTAGTACAGCTCCAAAGCCTGCGCCCAAGTCGACCGAACCTCCCAAGTAATTTTGGGGACATCTAAGGTGTCGGAAAAGTTCCCAAAGGCCGCGTGAAAACGTGGCCTTTTTTCTTTGCTCCCCAACGCTCAATGTGGCGCTCTGCGGTGTCCTTGAGTAGTAAGGACCCACGCGGGAGGACACCATGTTTGCCGACAGTATGCTGGAAACTTCTTGGGCCCAACGTTGGCGGCGAGGTGGGATGACGCTGACTTCGTTGGGAGTGCAGGCAACGGCCGCAGCATTTCTGTTGCTACTGCCACTGATCCCTAGGTCAGGGCTTCCCCAGTTGCGGCCACTCTCGCCACCTGTGTCTTTGGCGCCACCGCCGGGGCTGCCCCCCATGCCTTCACATCCACAGTCCACCGCAGTCTCTCCCAGCAAAATGTTGGGAAACGTGCTACTCGCTCCACGGCGTATTCCAGTCGGTGTCCAGAATGTCGTCGATGACGCGGCACCGCCGCAGCTGGGTGCAAGCGACCCGTATGTTCCGGGCGGCACCGGCTCCGGCGATACCAATGAGATTCTCAACTCGATTGCCAGCGGAGCGAAACCAGCACCACCTCCTCCACCGCCGCCAGCTCACCTGGTACGACTATCGCGTATGAGGGAGGGAGATCTCATTTACAAAGTAAAGCCCGAGTACCCTTCGCTCGCGCGAAGCGCACGCATTCAAGGACCGGTAGTGCTCGAAGCCGTGATCAGCCGGCAAGGCACGATCGAAAACCTGCGGGTGCTTACTGGCCATCCCATGTTGGTTCGCGCAGCCATCGATGCGGTCATCCAATGGCGCTATCGTTCCTACGTCCTCAACAACGAACCAGTCGAGGTGGAGACGCAAATCACGGTGAACTTTTCTCTCTCCGGAGGTTAGAGCGGGATCGCAGTTTTGTAACTCCTAACTCAAAGCGAGAATCGTGCGGGAGTAGCCCATGCGTAACCTAACTCATCGGAATGCTGCCGCTATAATCGAGCTGAAGTGGCCACCACCGCAGAAACTCTAAGTCGCATCGCTACCCGCCCGACATGGGCGGAGGTATCTCTGTCTGCTTTACGACAAAATTTCCGCACGGTGCAGAAACATGTAGGGACCGGCGTGACCGTCTGTGCGGTGGTGAAAGCCGATGCCTATGGCCATGGGGCCGTGGAATGTTCGCGTGCACTGGAGGCGGAGGGAGCCACGTGGCTGGGCGTGACCTCACTCGATGAGGCAATTCCGCTGCGGGAAGCCGGCATCGAGGCGCGCATTCTTTTGATGACAGGTTTCTGGCGCGGTGAGGAGAATGAGATTGTCCGTCTTGGACTGACACCTACCGTCTGGGAGCCTTGGCACATCGAGTCTGTGGAAAAAGCTGCGGCCGCACTGCATGTGCCCCGGCATCCCGTGCACTTGAAAGTCGATACCGGGATGGGACGCCTCGGGGTATCGCTGGACGGACTTCCCGCCGTGCTGGCCGCGTTGAAGACTGCGAAACACCTGGTTCCGGAAGGGGTCTCGACTCATCTGGCGTCGTCTGAAATTATGGATGCGCCCTCGGTTGCCGATCAGCAGCGCCGGTTCGAGGAGGCTGAGCGCATGTTGCGCAGCGCAGGTCTGGAGCCCTCCTTTGTGCATATGGCCAACACCGGCGCAGTGATCTCCCGCCGCGAGACCTGGAACAATATGGTGCGTCCGGGAGTCGCGCTCTACGGATACTATTTGCCTTTCCAGCGTGCGGGCCGGGAAGTAAGCGGAGGCACGCTGCGCCTGCCGGTGAAGCCGGTGCTTACGTGGAAGACGCGGATTCTTTCCTTGCGCGACTTCGCCGCCAATCAAGCTCTGGGATACAGCGGAACATACGTTACGAAAGCTCCCGCACATGTAGCCGTGCTGCCTGTCGGTTATGCCGATGGATACAATCGCCAGCTTTCCAACCGCGGGCGAGTAATTGTGCGGGAACACTGCGCGCCCATCGTGGGCCGCATCTCAATGGATCTTACGCTGGTGGACGTAACCGGCATCCCCGGAATCTCGGTGGGAGATGAAGTCATCCTGCTTGGATCGCAAGACAGCCTCAGCGTGGACGCCCAAGAGCACGCCGTGCTAGCCAACAGCACCCCCTACGAAATTCTCTGCAACATCTCCAAACGCGTCCCCCGAAGGTACAGACACTAGATTGTTTACAGGGTTGGAGTAGCAAGACAGGGTGTCATGGGGCACAGAGCTGTCCGGGGGACAGGGGGTATCACGGAATAGACGGGTGTCACGGAGTGGTCACATTTCCAGCAGCTTTTGCAAAGTCACTTCACCCTTAATATCGGGCTGGCAGCCGATTTTCTCGTGACCCAGGTCACAAACGAGGAGCCCTTCGCCATGGTGCCCCGTTTAAGGGTCAAATACCCAGAGTCAACCGCTTATTGCAACCGTTGAATGCCTGCCACCGAGCCAACTCGCCACAGGTTGTTAAACTAAGAAGATTGGCCATGCCTTTACGCTACGCACAATGGATGTACGACTGGGAGCACCGCCTCACCTCGGTCGACAACAACCGCGTAGTCCGTCCGCTGGAGTGGGGCGTGGAGTGGGCACGGGATTGGCCGTGCCGAAATGGCTGGCGTCCGGGACAAATCCCAGACGATCCCGAGAAGTTTTTCGTCGAGTGGAACCGTCGAATTGTTGTGGACAGTGATACGTTCTACGCCTATGACCGCCCCGACGACTACCGACTGGAACACCGTGAAGTACAAGTTTTCAGCACGCGCGAAGTTCCAGATCTCAAGCTTGAAGCCAAGGTCAAGCGAACATCGGCGGATTTCCTTCGCTTTACCTCGCCGGTGCGAACGCCGTATCCAGCGAACGATCTGGTGAACGCGAGGTGGTTTCCGGCCAGAGGACGCCGCGCCGTCATTCTCCTACCGCACTGGAACTCGGACGCAATTGCCTACGTGAGTCTTTGTCGCGTGCTCAATTTGCTCGGTATAGCAGTCCTGCGGCTGAGCATGCCGTATCACGACATCCGCATGCCGGCGGAGATACAGCGGGCCGATTATGCTGTCTCCGCCAATATCGGCCGCACGCTTCACGCCGTGCGCCAGGGCGTGGTCGACGTTCGATGCTGCCTCGATTGGCTGGAGCAGCAGGGCTACAGTCAGTTCGGAATCGTAGGTACAAGTCTCGGCTCGTGCTACGCCTTCATTGCTGCCGCACATGATCCGCGCATTCGGGTGGCGGCGTTCAATCATGCATCAACGTACGTGGCCGACGTCGTCTGGCGCGGGCAGTCAACCAGGCACATCCGGAAGGCGCTGGAAGCTGACATCGATTTGGACCGCTTGCGCCGGATGTGGCTGGCAGTCAGCCCCATGTCGTACTTTGACCGCTTCTCACGCTGGCCGCGCAAGTCGCTTATCATCTACGCGAAGTACGATCTGACATTCCTGCCTGATCTCTCGCGCCAGGTCGTGGACGAATTCGAACGCCATGAGTTGAACCACAAAGTCGTGGTTCTGCCCTGCGGCCATTACACAATGGGTGAAGCACCGTACAAATATATGGACGGCTGGCAACTGGCGTCGTTCCTGCGTACGGCGTTCGAGAACTAGAAATCTTTTGGTTGTTCAAGGCCTAGACCCACCTGGAACGGTTGCGGCTTGCCGCTTCTCCAGCCCTCGATCCATCGACTCGGAAGCCGACTTGAGCTGTAAAATGTCCCCATGAAGGTTGCGCCAACCCGTAGCCACACTGAAGCGATCATTGAGCATCGGAATGGCGGTTTCCTGATTAGCACAAACCGCGAACTGCTGGATTTGGAGGTCATTCGCGGCTTTCTCACGAACTCTTACTGGGCGAAAGGTATCTCGCGCGAAATAGTGGCGCGATCCATCGAGCATTCACTCTGCTTTGGCATTTATGATGCTAAAGGCTCGCAAGTTGGCTTTGCCCGTGTGATCAGCGATCGCGCCACCTACGCGTACCTCGGGGACGTATTCGTGCTCGAGTCGCATCGTGGTCGCGGATTGAGTAAGTGGCTCATGGAGTGCATCGTGAAGCATCCGGAGCTGCAGGGCCTGCGCCGCTGGACGTTGCTGACTCGTGATGCGCACGGCCTCTACTCGCAGTTTGGCTTCACAGCGGTGAAGGCGCCGCAGTGGTACATGGAACTTCACCGACCCAACATTTACGAAACGGTTTCGAAAACGGAATAATTCACAGCCATGAGAAACTCTCCGATGTACCAGCCACTGTACGAGAACGATCCGCAAATCGCCGCTGCTGTTGACAACGAAACCCGCCGCCAGCATGAAGGCCTGGAACTAATCGCCTCAGAGAACTTTGTCAGCGAGGCTGTGCTGGAAGCCGCAGGCTCCGTTTTCACCAACAAGTATGCCGAGGGCTATCCCGGCAAACGCTACTACGGCGGTTGCGAATTTGCTGATGTGGTCGAGAACCTGGCCCGCGACCGCGCCAAGCAGCTATTTGGCGCCGAGCATGCCAATGTGCAGCCGCACGCCGGATCACAGGCCAACATGGAGGCCTATGCCGCAGTGCTCCAGCCCGGAGACACCATTCTCGGCCTCAATCTGGCGCATGGCGGACACCTCACGCACGGCCATCATCTGAATTTTTCGGGCAAGACATATCGCATTGTCCCTTATGGCGTCAGCAAAGAAACCGAAACCATCGACTACGACGATCTGGAAAAGCTAGCCGAGAAGGAACGTCCCGAGCTAATCATCGGCGGCGGCAGCGCCTATCCCCGCATCATCGATTTCGCCCGCATGCGGCAAATTGCCGACAAGGTAGGCGCTCTATACCTGGTGGATATGGCCCACTTCGCGGGGCTGGTGGCGGGAGGCGCGCATCCTTCGCCAGTTCCGCACGCGCAGATCGTGACTTCGACCACGCACAAGACGTTGCGCGGCCCGCGCTCGGGCATGATTCTTTCCAAAGCCGAGTTCGCCCAGGCTATAGACAAAGTTGTCTTTCCCGGGATGCAGGGTGGTCCGCTCGTTCACATCATAGCGGCCAAGGCTGTATGTTTCCGCGAGGCCATGCAACCGGAATTTCGCGACTACGCGAAACAAGTAGTCGCCAACGCAAAAGTATTGGCCGAAACCCTGGCTGCCGAAGGTTTCCGCATCATCTCCGGAGGAACGGATACCCACCTGATGCTGGTCGATGTCTTTTCCAAGGGAATGCTGGGCAGTGAGGCTGAGAAGGCTCTGGGCGAAGCTGCTATCACGGTCAACAAGAATGCGATCCCTTTCGACACCAACCCGCCCATGAAGCCTAGCGGCATTCGCCTTGGCAGCCCGGCCCTGACCACGCGCGGGATGAAACAGGACGAAATGCGCCAGATCGGGCGCTGGATCGCCGAGGCGCTCCTCAGCCGCACAGATACCGCTGTTCTGGCGAGAATCCGCAAACAGGTCCTTGCGCTTTGCGAGACATTCCCGCTCTACGCCGAGCGCAGAGCCAGAGCACAAGTGGAAACGCGCGCCTGATAGCAAACCGAGAGCGACCAGGAATTCCTCTGTGCCCTCTGTGGTTAAATGCCTTCGATGAAAATCGCCATCGACATCCGACGGATGACTGAGTTCGGCGTAGGCACCTACATCCGCAACGTCGTCCGCACGTTAGGAAAACTCGATCGCGAGAACAAGTACCTTCTGATTGGTTCCCCGGCAAAAGTCAAGGAAATCGGATCGCTACCTCCTAACTTCCACACCGTCCCACTCATGGAGCCGGAGCGATCTGTTCAAAGTTATCGGCAGTTCCGCGCCATCCTGAAAAGATTTGAGTGCGACCTCGTCCACATCCCCAATCTATTTTCGATTCCGCGGGCCCTGCCTTGCCCTTACGTCATGACCGTGCACGACATGCTGGAACACATGTCGCGTGCGCGCGAACAGAACGGCTTCTGGCGCTCCTTGCATTTCCAGTTGACGAAACAGGTCTTACGGGGCGCAGCCCGTATTTTTGCTGTGTCGAATTTTACCAAGGCGGAAATTGAGAAGCTGTCGGACATTCCATCGCAGCGCATCGAGGTGGTATACAACGCAATCGACGAACGCTTTCTGCACGGTCATGCCACTCCCGCCGACCGCCAGTTGATCGTCGAGCGTTACCAGGTAACGTATCCATTCCTGCTGTACGCCGGACGCATCAGTCCGCACAAGAACGTTGTGCGCATGATCGAGGCGTTTTCCGCTTTGAAAACCGAGCTGGAAAAGGATAAGGTGTTCCCCGATCTAAAGCTCATTATCATTGGAGATGATCTTTCCGGTAACCCCGACTTGCGACGCACCGTGATCCGCAGCGGCGTGCAGAACGACGTGCGCTTTCTGGGATTTGTCCCAATCGAAGTGTTGCGTACTTTCTACGATCAGGCCAAGATCTTCGTGTTCCCCTCGCTCTATGAAGGATTTGGACTGCCGCCACTGGAGGCAATGGCCCACGGAACGCCCGTCGTAACTTCGAATGTGTCGTCGCTGCCGGAAGTGGTGGGGAATGCCGCAGTGCTGGTGAATCCAGAGAACGTGTTCGAAATCATGCGGGCACTGCACCGCGTCCTGCTGGACCAGCCTATGCGTGAGAGGATGAAAGAGCGCAGCTACCAGCAGGCAGCAAAGTTTTCGTGGGAGAACTCAGTACGCCGGATTCTCGACGTCTATCATCAAGTCGGCAACGACCAGCGGCACGGCGGCCAAACCAGCGAGTTTCCAGTCAGCGAGAAGCGGAAGACCAGCAGTGGCGTGGCTTGACGTGGATCTGCAGCAGCGTCGGCGAGGCTATGTCCCGCAGTTGACGCTGCCAGTGATGCGTTATTTCAGCAGCGGCTCGCCCGGAGAACCAATTGACATGCGGTGAAGTTTTGCGGTGATGCGGGTCTTGTCCGCGTCAGACTGCGCTGCGGACAGGCGTTTGCGAAGCTTTGCAATTTTCTCGTTGCGAGTTCGACGGCGGCGAATTTCCGGTCGACGGCTGGGTGCGGACATGAGGCTCCTTTAAAGTGAAAGCGAGTTAAAATTAGTGGCAGCCGGACCTGCAAGCCGAATTCTTCCAGACTGTCAACGCTAAATTATAGGCTTCACGCGAGTTACGCGCAAAGCCGTGCCGGGTGAGGACTTCGGCTGCGTCTCTAGAGTCTTGCCAGTTTCGGGGAGTCTCGCTGGAGTCTTACAGACTGGACACTAAACGGACACTACGGAAATCACAGAAGTTCGATTCTGGGTTCGGCCGGGACGGTGCCGGAGTTCCGGAGGCCACGAATTCTACGGGTTCGGTCCCGGATTTCTCATGCGGTCTGGGTCGCGGATTTGTGCGTCATCCAAACCGACAGAACGTCCGATTTTGTAGGGCTTTTTGGAGTTCCGCTAATGTTCAAGGGACTGGTTTCTTGCGACCGCGCATTATGCGTCCCCTTGCGCGTTGTGGACGCAGGTGTGCTTCTCGAAGTCCTCTTGCGCAACTCGGTTGAAGGTGAGCGCGGCAACCGTACTCTCCAGGCGAGGAGCT
>WNFC01038181.1_pt1 | contig 10228 bp, 8 predicted proteins | sample 5400541 | NCBI WGS metagenome assembly WNFC01 (sample SAMN13153342, study PRJNA577476) | soil metagenome | isolation source: 120 cm saprolite under Douglas fir tree site 2 hole 2 replicate 1 | place: USA:California | collected 2015-04-18 | reverse complement strand
GCGGAGAAGCCCGTCGAGCCGCCCGCGGGCCCTCCGCCCGCGGCCTCGAGCCCGCGGATCGACGAGCTGCGGCGGAAGCTCGAGAAGGAGCCGAGTCCGCGCGCCTTCGGGGCGCTCGCGGAGGAGCTGCGCAAGGCGGGCGAGTTCGCGGAGTCGATCCGCATCTCCCGGGAAGGCGTCGAGCGGTCGCCCTCTTATCCTTCGTTACGGGTGACGCTCGGTCGCGCCCTCCTGGAACACGGCGAGCTGGAGGCCGCGCGCACGGAGCTGGAGGGCGTCCTCAAGGCGGTCCCCGACAACATCCTGGCCGAGCGGTTCCTGGGCGAGGCGCTGGAAGGACTCGGCGATCGGGCCGGCGCCCGCCGGCAATACCTCAAGGCGCTGGCGCTGGCGCCGGGCGATGCGCAGCTCGTGGCGCGTCTCCGGGCGCTCCATGGCGGAGACGGTCCGGCCGGGGCGGCCGCGAACGGGCCCGTTCCGAGCGCTGCGGAACCGCCCATCGACATGCCCCCTGCGTTCGCCCCGCCACCGCCGGCCATGGACGGCGATCCCCTGGCCGGCGTCCTGGACGAGCACGGCGCCGAATCGCTGGTGACGGATGTCCAGCCGCCGCCCGTTCCGGCCTTCGTGGAGGAGGAGCCGCGGCGACCCGCGCCGGAGCTGCCACCGATCCCACTCGTGGCCGTGGAGGAGACGTTCGAGATCGAGCGCGCGAACGACATCGCCGCCGGGACCACACCCAAGCACAAGAGCGCGCCGGAGCGGAGCGGGAAGAGCGGACCCCCGAAGCCCGCCCCCACGCCGGTGCTCATCGACCTTCCGGCCGACGAGGCCCCGCCCTTCGCCGGGGCGGCGAGCAGCGAAGCGCCCGCGGTCACCGCCGTCAAGCCCGTGGTTGAAGCGCCACCGGCCGCGCCGCTGCCTTCGAAGCCGCGCCCGGCCGCCAAGGCCGCCGCTCCGGTGCCCACGGTCGCTCCGGTGCCCGCAGTCGCTCCGACCCCGGCCGTCGCTCCCGCTCCGCCGGTCGCTCCGGCGCCGGCGGCGGCCCCCGTCGTTCCAGGCACTCCCCTCGCTCCCGACACGCCGATCACCTGGCCGACGGGTCGGCTCGCCGACCACGAGTTTGCCGACCTCGTGCGCGAGGTCTACTCGCGGCACTGGAACGGACTGCTCACCTTGAACCACATGGGCGTCGAGAAGAGCGTGCGCGTGCAGGAGGGCCGCCTCGTCTTCGCGTTCTCGTCCGCTCGCGACGACCGGCTGGGTGAGCTGCTCCTGCGGCGCGGCCGCATCACGCTCCATCAGTACGTGGACGCGAGCCGGGCCATGCGCAAGGGCATTCGGCTCGGCACCATACTCGTCGAGCAGGGCGCGCTGGACGCGCGCGAGCTGGTCAAGGTGGTCATGGACCACACGCAGGAGATCATCTACAGCGCGTTCCAGTGGACGGAGGGTCTCTACCACTTCACGGACGGCGGCGGCTCACCCGAGCCGATCATGTTGAAGCTCAGCACGCCCGACGCGATCCTGGAGGGCATTCGGCGCATCGACTCCTGGAGCCGCATCGAGCGCGCCGTGGGGTCGATGGAGACGCGCTACGTGCGCGCGCGCGGCTACGAGAAGGTCCTGAGCGAGATGACCCTCTCGCTGGAGAAGCTGTCCATCCTGACCGGCCTCGACGTGGAGCAGGACGTCGGCACCATCTGCAAGAACTCCACCCTGTCGCACTACGAGGTCTGCCGCACCCTCTGGGCCTACCGCGTCATCGGCGTCGTGCAACGACTGGCCTGAATCAAAGCTCGTCGAAGGTGCGCAGCACCGGATGGTCGGACGGGGCGAAGTAGGCGTGGATGAGCGGCGTGAGGTCGCCTTCCAGGGTGTGCTCGAAGAGCAGGCGCTGGGCCAGCACGCTCCCGGAAGAGAAGATGGCCACGGACCGGCGCTGGGCCCGACAGCGTTCGAGCGCGGTCCGCACGTCGGGGTAGACGTGCGACTTGAGCGCGCCCGACCGGTACCCGCCCTTCCAGATCCGGCCCTGCAGCGCTTTCAATGCGGTCGACTTGCGGTCCCGGTCCATGAGCCACTCCGCGTAGCCGGCGGCGGAGGCCAGGCTCTCGGCCGCCGTCCCCTCGGGCCAACCGGGCGCGCCGGGCTCGGCTTCGACGCGCCGCTCCGCGCGCAGGGCGGCGATGTCGTCGCGGACCTCTCGGTCGTTGGCCGACGCCTGCAGGAACTCGCGCAGGTGCGTGCGCGCGAAAGGGAACAGCACGTCGTACACGAAGGAGATGGAGGTGGTCGTGCCCTCGACGTCGAGCAGAAGGACGCGGATTCCCGGCCGGTCGATCAAGCCTTCACGGGTATGTACGACGGCCCCAGGCAGACCGGCTCGTAGCGGGCTTCCACGCCGGTGTCCGTGTAGCGCGGCGTCCATCCGGAGGCGTCCTGGAAGAGGCGGATGGCGCGGATGTCGCGCTCCGAGCAGAGGTCGAACCAGTGATGGGTGCCGCGCGGGACGCGGATGAGGTCGCCCGGGACGACTTCGATCGCCATCACCGGCGCGTCCTTGGGATGGATGTGGAAGACGCCGCGGCCGCGCAGGATGAAGCGGACCTCGTCCTCGTCGTGCCAGTGCTCGCGGCGGAACTTCGCCAGCATCGTGTCCAGGTTCGGCGTCTGCGGCGAGACGTCGATGACGTCGGCGGTCACGTACCCCCCCGCCTTCTTGAGGCGGTCGATCTCCGTCGCGTAGGCGGCCAGGACCGCCTCCGCGGGGGCACCGTCCGGGATGGGGTGCGACGGCTGCCACCGTTCGTAGTCGATGCCGACGCGCCCCAGCGCCTCCCGCACCGCGGCCTCACCCGTGACCGTGCGTCCCTCGTCCGGAAATCTCACGACGGCCATGTCTGTCCTCCGTGTCCGTCCCGGCCACGCCCCACGACCTCGAGCAGGAACTCCAGCACCTCCAGGTGGCGCTTGAGCTCGTCGAGATCGCTACCCCACGTGTAGAGGCCATGCCGGCGGATGAGCAGGCCGTGGACGTGCGTCTGCTCGCGCAGCAGCGACTCGACGCGCGGAGACTCCGCGGCCCAGTCCTGGGTGTTCTCGATGATCGGCAGCCACTCGCGATGAGCGTGCGTCGTCACGCCGCGGAGGCCCTTGAGCATCTCGTAGCCTTCGATGGCGAGCCCGCCTGCCGCCGACGACGCGTCGGAGAGGAGCGTGCTCCACACCGAATGCGTGTGGGAGACGGCGCGCGCGCCCCGTGCGCGCACGATCGCGAGATGAAGGCTGGTTTCCGCGGACGGCCGGCCGGTGCCGTCCGACGGCCGTCCCTGCGCGTCGATCGTGACCATCTGGTCGCCGGCGACTGTGCCCTTGTCCGCGCCGCTGGGCGTGATGAGGAGCTGCAGGGGCTCCGTGCCCACGACGGCGCTGAAGTTGCCGCTCGTACCCAAGGTCCAGCCGCGCTCATACGCACCACGCACGATAGCGGCCAGTCGCTCGGCCGTGTCGCGCGTCGCCGGATCGGGGGAGGGCATATGGGAACTCGACCCATTCTCGGAACCGCCCTGCCCCAAAGTCAATTCGCAGGGCAAGGGCAAACCGACCGCAGAGCAAGGCGGCGCCGCGCAGCGGCGGCGCGTTGCGAGGGGGGTTTCAGGGGGGGCCGCGAACGCCCATCGCGAATGCGGCGTGAGTGCCCCCCCTGACTTAATAAAGCAAGTACTTCTCCCGCTGGGCGCGAAACGTCTCCAGGCCCGCGCGCCAGGACTTCTCCATCTCTTCCAGGCTCCGGCCGCTTTCGATCGCCCCCCGCAGCGCCCCCGTCCCCGAGATCACGTCGAACGGGTTCTTGTCGAAGACGTACTCGTAGGGCGGCTGCTTCCACTTGAACTCGCGCGTGTACAGGTCGTAGGCCACCTTCACCACCGCCAGCCCCGCCATGACCGGCTCGAAGGCCTCGCGGTCGAGAACGTGGATCTGCACGCCGCCGCAGCTCACGCCTGCGTGCTTCTGGAAGGTAGGCTGGAACACGGTGGGACGGAAGTAGACGCCGGGCAGTCCCAGGGCGTTCAAGCGCCGGCCGTAGTCCTCGGCGTCGATGTAGGGCGCGCCGACGAGCTCGAAGGGCCGGGTGGTGCCGCGTCCTTCCGACATCTGGGTGCCCTCGAGGTGAACCGTGCCCGGGAACACGGTCGCGGTGTCGAGGGTCGGCATGTTGGGCGAGGGCATGACCCAGGGCGCGTCCGTCTCGTCCATCCACATCGCGCGCGACCACCCCTCCATGGTCACGACCTCGAGCGCACAGCCGATGCCGTGGGCCTCGTTGAAGAGCCGCGCCAGCTCGCCGGAGGTCATCCCGTGTCTCGTCGGGATCGGGAAGAGCCCCACGAAGGACGCGAAGGCGGGATCGAGGACGTTGCCGGCCACGGCTTCCCCGCCGATCGGGTTGGGCCGGTCGCACACGATCACCCGCTTGCCCAGCGCGCGCGCCGCGCGCATGCAGTTCGCCATCGTGTACACGAACGTGTAGATGCGGCAGCCCACGTCCTGGAGGTCCACCACGATGACGTCGACGTCCTGGAGCATGCGCGCGGTGGGCTCGCGCGTCTCGCTGTAGAGCGAGTACACGGGCAGGCCGGTCTGCCTGTCCACGCCGTGCGCGGTCTCGATCATGTTGTCCTGCACGTCGCCGCGGATGCCGTGCTGCGGCCCGAACAAGGTGGTGAGCCGGACCTTCGGGTGCGCGTGCACGAGGTCGGCGGCGTGCCGCAGCGAATGGTCGACCGTCGCCTGGTTGCAGACGAGCCCGACCCGCGCGTCGCCCAGCAGGTCGAGGCGCTCGCGCAGGAGCCTCTCCAGCCCGAGCACGACGTGAGCGGCCGGCTGGCGCTCGGGCCGCGCGCGCTCTCGCGGTGAGGACGTAGGCCACGACGGCCACCGCGAGGGCGCCCGCGAGCGCGGCCCATTCCGGTACGGTGACGCTGGTCAGCATCCAGGCGATGGCGACGAGCGCCGCCCAGGGAGCGACGCCTCCGCCGGGAACCTGGAACGGCACGCCGCCCGCGCGCACGTCCCGCCGGCGGAGCTGCCAGGCGGCCAGGCAGCACGCGCCGTACAGGCAGAGCGCACTGGCCGTGGCCAGGATGGCCAGCCGCTCGAACGTGCTCGTGATGGCAAGGGCGCAGGCGATCGCGGACTGGGTCGCGATGGCCACGTGCGGCGTGCGGAAGCGAGGATGGACGGCGGCCATGGCGCGCGGCAGGAAGCCGTCCCGGCCAAGCGCGAACAGGGCCCGCGGCACGGCCAGGACGTGGCCGCTGAGGCAACCCAGCATCGAGACTGCGGCCCCGACGAGGATGACGGACCGCCCGGGAGGGCCGAACATCCGGCCGCCGACGTCGGCCAGCGGCGTGCCCGAGGAGGCGAGGTCGGCGCCGAGGACGCCCTGGGCCACGAGCTGCAGGCCGACGTACATCACCGTCACCGTCGCCATGGCCAGGAAGATCGCGCGAGGGACGGTGCGCGCCACGTCGCGGACCTCGCCGCTGGGGGCGAGGGCCATCTCGATCCCGGCGAAGGCGAACACGAGCAGGATCGACGTGCGTGAGATGGCGGCCGCCGGGGGCAGGTCGGTCCAGCGAAGACGCGCGGGATCGATGAAGAACGGCCCCGCCGCGAGGAGGACGAGCAGGGGGACCACCTTCACGGCGGTGGCGGCGGTGTTGAACCGGGTCCCTTCCTTCACCCCGAAGACGTGGAGGGCGCTGAGCGCGATGAAGACGGCGACGAGGAACACCGCTGATCCCAGCCGGCCGCCCGCCATGGGCGCGAGCTGCCCGGCGTTGGCGGCGAATACCGTGGCCAGGGCGGCAGTGGCAAACGTGCACTCGATCCAGAACACGACTCCGGCCAGGAAGCCGACGAAGGGGCCGAATGCGGTCTCGACGTAGGCGTAGGGTCCGCCCGTCAGATCGACGCGGCTACCCGCCTGCGCGAAGCACAGGACGATGAGGCCCATCGCGACCGCGCAGACGAGGTAGGCCAGCGGAGCCGCCGGGCCGAGCGCGCGCGCGACGTCGGCGGGCAGGCGGAAGATCCCGCCCCCGATGGTCACGTTCACGATGCCGGCGGCGAGCCCGATGATGCCGATGGCGCGGACGAGCGAGGACTCGCGCGCGGCCACGGCGGCGGGAGCGGCCATTCCGCCCTACACTACACGCCTCTTGAGCCGATCCGCCACGATCCTGGCCCTGACTGTGAGCCTCGCGGTGCCGCGACTCGTCCTCTCCGCCCCCGTTGCCGTCCGCTTCGGCGCGCTCTGGGACGGCAGCGGCCGCGTCCTGAAGAACGCGTTCGTGGTCGTGGACGGAGACCGCATCCAGCGGGTGGGCACCGAGGCGCCCGCAGAGGGCATGGCGGTGATCGACCTCTCCCGCTACACGGGGCTGCCCGGCCTCATCGACGTGCACACGCACCTGACCTACGGGCCGGCGCCGGGGAGCGCTCGCGCGCCCGTCGTCAACATGGTGCTGGGTCAGGAGGCGGCGCGGAAGACGCTCGAGGCGGGCGTCACGACCGTCCGCGACATGAATGCCGCCGAGTACATGGACGTCGCCCTGCGCGACCTCATCGCGGCGGGCGCGGTGGTGGGCCCGCGCATGTTCGTGGTGGGCTACGGCCTGCACATCACGCGCACGCGGACGGGGCTTCCCCCCACTCCCGGCACCGTGGACGGTCCCGACGCCGCCATGCGCGTCGCGCGCGAGCAGATCGCGGCCGGCGCGGACTGGGTCAAGATGTTCGGCTCCACGGGCAGCGGCCAGGACGTCTCCGGACAACAGACCTTCACCTACGAAGAGATGAAGGCGGCGGTGGACGCGACGCACGCGCTCGGCAAGCGCATCGCCGTCCACTCCTACGGCCCTTCCGGGGCGCGCGACGCGGTGCGGGCGGGCGCCGACTCCGTCGAGCACGCGACGGACATGGACGACGCGACCATCGCGGAGATGGTCCGGCGGGGCACCTTCTACGTACCCACCATCGACCACAACCGGTACTACGCGGAGAACGGCGACCGCTTCGGGTACGCCCCCGGCTACCGCGAACGGCTCGAGGACTTCATCCGCCGCAACCTGGAGACGACCCGGCGCGCGGTCAAGGCCGGCGTGCGCATCGCCATGGGCTCGGATGCGATCTTCACGATGTTCGGCGAGAACACGCGGGAGCTGGGCTGGTTCGTCAAGGCGGGGATGACGCCGGAGCAGGCCCTGCGCACGGCGACGTCGAACGCCGCGGCCCTCCTGGGACAGGAGGGGTCGCTGGGCACGGTCACGCCCGGCGCCTACGCCGATCTCGTGGCCGTCGAAGGCGATCCCCTGACCGACATCGACGCCGTCATCCACGGCGTGCGCTGGGTCATGAAGGGCGGCGCGGTCGTCCTGAACCGCACTTCCGCGCGCTGAGCAAGCCCCATCCACGGCAACATGGCCACCTCGGTCGTGATGGTCTCGGGGAACACGTCCGGGCCGCTCGACGACGCCGGCAATGCGAACCCGGACGCGAATTTCCGCTACGACCCGTCCCTGCCAGGTTACATCTTCAACCTGAAGACCACCGGTCTCGCCCCCGGGACGTGGGAGCTGCGCTTCCGCATCGCGGGCGATCCCACCGAGCACGGCGCGGGATTCCAGATTCGCTGAGGCGAGGTCCACGGCCGGCGCGGCGTGACGCCGCCCTCAGCGCGGGATGAGGCCGGCGATGCGCTGGCGGGCCATCTCGTCCAGCTCCACGAATTCCACGCCGCAGCCCGGCGGAAGACTCGGCTTCGCGCTGCCGCACCCCTTGAAGATGGAGGGTGCGTTCAGCCATCGGATGCGACCGAGACACGCGATGAGCGCGCGCTCGCCGGGCAGGGCGAACGTCAACAGGACGCGGGTGCCCACCGGAGGCAGCGGCTCCGCCATCACCACGTAGACGCCGACGATGCTGAGGTTCCAGATGGTGCCGGGCCGGCGGGAGCGTTCGACGAACACGCCACAGGACGTTCCGCACGCGATGCGCGCGTGACCGCGAGCGGGCGGAGCCATCGACGACGGCGGCATCACGGCGGACATACGCTCTTAAAGAGGCCGCAGCCCGGCTTCCTGATATAGGTGCCGCCCGGCTCTCACGATTCCGGGTGATCGGCGCCACTTCGCTACTCTTTCGGGGGAAGCACTCATGGGCGCGGCGTAGGCTTGAGCCGCGATGCGCGGTGACCCCGGCCCGTCGTCTGGATCAGCCATAAGGACGCGAAGTGCAATTCGTGCGGCGCCGGCCTGGGCCGCGGGAAGCTCATCGTCATCGACCGCCCACAAGGTATCCGGTGCCTCAAGTGCGCGGGGCTCGCCGGGGAGGATCCACCACCGCATCGGACCGCGGCGCCTTCACAAACGGGAGGCGTCGCTCCGGCACTCACCTCGCGGTCGCCGGCGGCGACGTCCTGGCGCACACTCGCGCGCCAGACACGACGACCGGGTCGGCCCGAGCTCGCGATCGCCTAGGCGCACCTGGCGTTCGTCAGCGGGCCGCGCCACAGCCACCAGCCATCGCCCGGGGGAGGGTTGCGTAACTTGTTACGTAAAGAGCGCGCCACGACGAAGACGCGGCCCGGAATCAGACAAGCTCGAGCGCGGGAGCACTCCACCGTGGGCCGCCGCCACCAAGCGCGCGGGCCCGCGCGCCAAAGCGCCGAGGGGCCGATACCGCCAGCGTTATCGGGCGAGCGACCGAACCTGCTCTGGTAGAGTGAGCGAAACAGCGTTGAGGGGGCGATGAGAAAGCAGAACAGTCCGTTGTTCGTAATCCTCGGTCTGGTTGCGTGCCTCACCCCACTGTCGACCCGGACGCAGGCTGCGGCCCCGCGCGACTACCGGCCGCTCGCGCGTGAGATATTCCGAGAGCTGATCGAGATCAAGACGACGGACTCCGGCGTCGGCTCGACGCCGGCGGCGGAGGCCGTGGCGCAGCGACTGCGCGCGGCGGGGTTTCCCGAAGCCGACATCCAGGTGATCGGGCCTTCGGCGCGCAAGAAGAATGTCGTCGCGCGCCTGCACGGCAGCGGCAAGGCCAAACCCATCCTAATCTTCGGGCATCTGGACGTGGTCGAGGCGCCGAAAGAGGACTGGTCGCCCGATCTCGATCCGTTCAAGTTCGTCGAGCGCGACGGATACTTCTACGGGCGCGGCACCCAGGACATGAAGGGAGCCGCCGCGATCGTTGTCACGAACTTCATCCGCTGGAAGCAGGAAGGCTGGGTCCCCGCCAGGGATCTGGTGCTGGCGCTCACGGCGGACGAAGAGCTCTACGGCGACGAGGACGGCGTCGACTGGTTGCTGAAGAACCATCGCGACCTGATCGATGCGGAATATTCCCTGAACTCGGACGGCGGCGATTTTCAGACCCGCGACCGAAAGCCCTACAGCATCGCCGTCGCGGCGGGCGAGAAGAAGGAGACCATCCTGCAGCTCGTCACTCACAATCGCGGCGGGCACGGGTCCCAGCCCCGCAAGGACAACGCGATCTACCAGCTGAATGCGGCGCTCGACCGGATCGCGAAGCTGCGATTCCCTGTCGTGCTGAACGATGTCACGCGCGCCCAGTTTGATGCGCTGAGCGCGCTCGAGTCAGGCCAGGTGGCTGCCGACATGAACGCCGTGTCGCACGATCCGCCGGATGCGGCTGCAGTCGAGCGCCTGTCGGAGGATCCCTATTACAACGCGCTGCTTCGCACGACCTGCGTGGCCACGATGCTGGAAGCGGGCCACGGCCCCAGCGCTCTCCCTCAGCGCGCCAAGGCAGTGATCAATTGCCGTATCGCACCAGGGCACACGTCCGCCGAAATGTTGCAGACGCTGCGCGAAACCATTGCGGACGACGAAGTGGAGATCGCTTGGCAGTTCAATGAGCCGTCCGACCCTCCTGCATCGCCGCTACGCCCCGACGTCTTCGCCGCGGTCAGGAAGGCGACGGATCGCATGTGGCAAGGCGTAGTCCTGATGCCCGGCATGGAGACCGGCATGACGGACGCCCGATTCCTGCGTGCCGCGGGGATTCCATCCTACGGAGTCTCGGGCACTTTCCTCGAGCAGGGAGACGGGCGCGCCCACGGCAAGGATGAGCGGATCCGCGTGAGCGATTTCTACGCGGGCTTCGAGTTCTATGATCGGTTCATGAAGGCGCTGGC
>WNFC01010622.1_pt1 | contig 10228 bp, 10 predicted proteins | sample 5400541 | NCBI WGS metagenome assembly WNFC01 (sample SAMN13153342, study PRJNA577476) | soil metagenome | isolation source: 120 cm saprolite under Douglas fir tree site 2 hole 2 replicate 1 | place: USA:California | collected 2015-04-18 | reverse complement strand
GTCGTGGTACATCGCCTGGTGGGCCCGGTGGAATCCGCCCACGCCGACGTGGACCACCCCCGGCGTGACGAGAGCACGGTCGTAGGCAGGCACCGGCAGGCGGCCACTCCAGTACGGCAGCGTCCGTGAGTTCAGCGGTTGAGGTGGAACGGAACCGGACATGTCTTACCTTCCGTGACGAGGGCCCGGCCGGCCTGGTGGCCGGCGTGGCACGGCCCCGGTTGCGGGCCGCGGTCAGCCCAGCGGCTGCCTTCGCTGGCCGGGACGGGAGTCCCACCCGGGTTTCCCGGCCAGTTCCTCCAGCCATGGTGGTTCCGCCCCGGCGCGGGTGCAGGTAACGGAGGCAACCTCTGCGGCCGCCTGGAGCGCTCCGCGGACCTGGCCGGACCGCTGCAGATCCGACTTGGTGAGCTCGTTGCCGGACCACCAGGCGAGGAACGCCCCGCCGAACGCGTCCCCGGCGCCGATCGTGTCCACGACCTGCACCTCCGGCACTTGCACGCTCATCTCCTGCCCCGGCAGGAAGGCCCTGGCCGGCCGGGGCCCGTCGGTAACAAGCACGAGCCGCGGTCCTTGCCCGAGCAGGGCGAGGGCCGCGGCGCGTGCTGTCGCATCCGGATAGAGGTAGGCGAGGTCTTCCACGCTCACCTTGACCACGTCGGCGCGGTGCAGGATGCGGGCAAGCCGCGCCAGGTAGGCGGATCGGTCGGCGATCGCGGCGGGGCGGCAGTTGGGGTCGATCATCACGAGGGTGCCCGGCGGCAGGTCAGTGGTGATCAAGCGCTCGATGCTGGTCGCGATGGGCTCCATGACCAGGGCCAGCGTGCCCGCGTGCAGCGCGGTCAAGCGGGCCGGGAGAGCGGCCGTGAGCAGCGGATAGTCCAGGGCGGCGGAGGAGGTGCCGGCCAGGTAGAAGCGATAGCGGGGCGCTCCGGCCGCGTCCACGTCCACGACGGCGAGGGTGGTGGGGGCGTCGGCTAGCTGCGGCACCGCCAGCATCACGCCGTCCTGGTCGAGGCGGCTGCGCAGCAGATGGCCGAAGCTGTCCCGGGACAGGCGGCCAAGGAAGGCCGGCGCCAGGCCCAGCCGGCCGATGGTCCTGGCCGTGTTGAACGGCCCGCCCCCCGGGCGCGGCCGGGGGCTGCCGTCACCGTCGATGACGAGGTCGATGAGCGCCTCGCCGGTGACGGTGATCATCTGCGAGCGCACGCGGGGCCGCTCATGTCCGGGGCGGGCCGTGGCCTAGCCGGCGAGCCGGGCACCCGTCTCCGGGTGGAACGCGAAGACGTCGTCCGTCTGCACGTTGAAGGTGACCGGTTGCCCCTGGGCCGGGGGCTTGCGTCCTTCGGTGCGCGCCACCACCGGGTCGCCGCTCCCGGCCAGGCGCACGTGCAGCAGGGCGTCGGCGCCCAGCTCCTCGACCAGCAGCACCTCGCCGCGCAGTTCCCCGGAGCCATCCGCCAGATGCAGGTGCTCTGGCCGGATCCCCAGGACGAGCTCGTGCAGGCCCGCCTGCCTCGCCGCGGCGCTCGCCGCGGCGGGCAGGGGAAGAGTCGTGCCCGCGAGCTGGACGCCGCTGTCGGTGATCGGGACGGTCTGCAGGTTCATCGCGGGCGAGCCGATGAACCCGGCGACGAACTGGTTCACCGGGTTGTCGTAGAGCTGGCGCGGGGTGGCGCATTGCTGCAACCGCCCGTCCCGCAGCACCGCCACCCGGTGGCCCATGGTCATCGCCTCGACCTGGTCGTGGGTGACGTAGACCGTCGTGATCCCGAGGCGGCGCTGCAGTTCGGCGATCTGGCTGCGCGTCTGCACCCGCAGCTTCGCGTCGAGGTTGGACAGCGGCTCATCCATCAGGAAGACTTTCGGCTCCCGCACGATGGCGCGCCCCATGGCCACCCGCTGCCGCTGACCGCCGGACAACTGCTTGGGCTTGCGGGCAAGCAACTGGTCGTCCAGGTCCAGCAGGCGGGCGGCTTCCCTGACCCGGCGGTCCCGGTCAGCCCTGGGCACCCGCCGCATCTTCAGCGCGAAGCCCATGTTTTCCGCGACGGTCTTCTGCGGGTAGAGGGCGTAGTTCTGGAACACCATCGCGATGTCCCGGTCCTTCGGCGGGACCTGCGTGACGTCCCGGTTGCCGATCTCGACCCGCCCGTCGTCGAGGGGCTCCAGCCCGGCGAGCATGCGCAGGGCGGTGGTCTTGCCCGAGCCGGACGGCCCGACGAGCACCATGAACTCGCCGTCCTGGATATCCAGGTCGAGCGCGTTGACGGCAGGCGGCGCGCCCTTGCTGAACACCCGTGTTGCCGACACATACTTCACACTGGCCATCGGGGACCTCCGTTGCGTGCGGGGCCGGCTCCAGGCTGGCGACGAGAGGCGGCCCGCTGCGGCTCGCTCACTTGATCGCTCCCATCGACAGGCCGCGGACCAGCGAGCGCTGGGCTATCCAGCCGACGATGATGACGGGAACCGAGGCGATCGTCGCCGCCGCGCACAGGTGCGCGATGAACAGGCCTTCCTGCGGGACGGAACTGATCAGGAACATCGGCAGGGTCGAGGCGTTCGTGATCGTCAGGTTGATCGCGAGGAACAGCTCGTTCCACGCGAAGATCACGCAGATCAGCGCGGTCGACACCAGCCCGGGCGAGATGATCGGCAAGATGACGCTGCCCATCTCCCGGACCCGGCCCGCGCCGTCCAGCCGCGCTGCCTCGAGCAGTTCGCTGGGCACCTCGAGCATGAAGGACCGGATCATCCAGATCGCGAGCGGCAGGTTCATCGCGGTGTAGAGGATGATCAGCAGCCCGAGGCTGTCGAGCAGGTGCGTCTTGAGCGCGATGACGTAAAGCGGGCCGATCGCGGCCACGATCGGCAGCATCTTCGTGGAGATGAAGAAGAACAGCCCGTCACGCCAGTGCTTGACCGGGCGCACCGCCAGCGCGTACGCCGCGGGGACGGCCAGGACCAGCACCAAGATGGTGGAGCCGACCGTGGCGATCACCGAGTGGACCAGGAACGGGCCCATGCCGCTGACGGCCAGCCGGAACTCCGACAGGGTGGGGGTGAAGATGAACTTCGGCGGCCAGGTCTCGGCGGCGGACTCCGGCTTGAACGCCGTGATCACCATCCACAGCACCGGGATGAAGAACACGATCGCCACGGCCCAGGCGAGGACGGCCCAGCCCACCCGTCCCGACCATTCGCGGAGGCGGCGCGAGGAGCGCCGCGCTGTCAAGGCGGTCATCCCGATGCCTCCTCGAACTGGAAGACCCTGGCGAACATGCGCAGCGCGAACGTGGCGACGATGATCGTGAGGAAAACGGTGACCACGCCCGCCGCCGCCGCCCCGCCGACGTCGAACGCGTTGTTCACCTCTTGGTAGAGGAAGAACGGAAGGTTCGTGGTGGAGGTCCCGGGCCCGCCGTTGGTCATCAGCCGGACCGCGTCGAACGTGTTCACCAGGTAGATCGAGCCGAGCAGGATTCCGAGTTCGATGTAGGGACGCAGGTGGGGAAGGGTGAGCTCGCGGAAGGTGGCGAGCGCCCCGGCGCCGTCGACCTTCGCCGCCTCGAGTGTCTCGGCCGGCTGGCTCTGCAGGCCCGCGAGCACGATCAGGGTCATGAACGGCGTCCACTGCCAGATCATGACGGCGATCACCGAGATCAGCGCGTGCGTGCTGAGCCAGGCCACGTGGTTGACGCCGAACGGTGCGAGCAGGTAGTTCAGCAGCCCGAAGTTCGGGTCGAGCATGGGGGACGCCCACACCAGCGCCGCGGCCGCGGGCATGACCAGGAACGGGGTGATGATCAGCGTCCGGACCACGCCCCGGCCGAAGAACTTGCGGTCCAGCAGCACCGCGAAGGCGATGCCCAGGAGCATGGCCACGATCACGGCGGACGCGGTCATGACCACCGACCGCAGCACCGCGGAGCGGAACGCCGCGTTGGTGAAGACCGTCTTGTAGTTGCTGAGGCCGTTGAACTGCGCGGGAGCAGTGCTGTTCCAGAAATAGCTTTGAAAGCTGTACCACAGCGTCACCACGAACGGGATCTGGGTGACGACGATGGTGTAGATCAGCGCGGGCAGCAGGGGGAGGCGGCGCAGCCACCCCTCGCGGCGGCTGGCCCGGCGCGGCAGGACCGCGGCCCTGGGAGCCTGGGCCAGATCTTCGATTACCGTCACGGACGGGCCCTCCTCATGGCGTGTCGCGACCGATGGGGCCGGCTGGCGGGGCCCCGGCGATCCGCCGGGGCCCCGCCGCGTGCGGGTTAGCCGCCGGACAGTTGCGCCGGGGTGTACAGGGCGGCGTCGGCCTGGCTCGTCTTCAGCGCCTGGCTCACGCTTTCCGTCCCGGCGATCGCACCCGCGATCTGCTGGGCGACCTGGACACCGAGGCTTTCGAACTGCGGGATGTCCACGAACTGGATGCCCACGTAGGGAACCGGGTGCAAGGTCGGGTGCAGCGGGTCCGTCGAGTTGATCGAGGCCAGGGTGATGCCCGCGAATGCCTTGGCGGCCTGCTGGTACCCGGGAGTGTTGTACAGGGAGGTCCTGGTGCCCGGCGGGACCGCGGCCCAGCCGTACTTCTTGCCCACCAGTTGGTCGTAGTTCTTCGAGGTGGCCCAGGACACGAACTTCCATGCGTCGGCCGCGTTGGCCACCCCCTTGGGGATGCCCAGGGCCCAGGTCCACAGCCACCCGGAGGACTTGGTGAGGTTGACCGGGGCGAAGGCGTACCCGGTGTTCTTGAAGGCGGTCGGGTAGCTGCCCGCGATCGAGGTCGCCGCGACCGTGGCGTCGTACCACATCGCGCACTTGCCCTGCCCGTACAGCGTCAGCAGCTGGTTGAAGCTGTCGTTGGCGGCGCCGGGCTCGCCGTACTTGCGCACGAGGTTGACGTAGAAGTTGGTCGCCGCGGTGAACGCCGGCGAGGTGAGCTGCGGCTGCCATTGCATGTTGAACCACTGGCCGCCGAAGGTGTTGACGACCGTGTCGAGGGCGGCCATGTTGTCGCCCCACCCGGCGAGGCCGCGCAGGCAGATCCCCGATTGCTGGCCAGGCTGGTTGAGCCTGGCCGCGAGGGTCTGGATCTGGGCCCAGGTCGGGTGCAGCGGCATGGTGAGCCCCGCCTTGGCGAACAGGTCCTTGCGGTAGAAGACCATCGACGACTCGCCGTAGAACGGCACCGCGTACAGGCTGCCCTTGTAGGACAGGGACTTCGCGATCGGCGGCAGGAGGTCAGACGCGCCGTAGCCCGGATCCTTCGCGATGAACTGGGTGGACAGGTTGTCCAGCCAGCCGTTCTTCGCGAACAGCGGCGTCTCGTAGGGGCCGATCATGATCACGTTGAACGAGTTGCTGTGGGTGCTGACGTCTTTCTCGATCGCGGCCCGCAGGTCACCTTCTGTGTAGGTGGCGAACTTGACCGTGATGCCCGGGTAGAGCTTCTGGAAGACCGACTTGGTCAGGGGCTCCATCTGGCTGGTGATCAGCGGGTTCGACACCACAGCCACGGTCACCACGCCTGGAGCGTTACTGCCACTAGAGCCGCCGCTCGAGCAGGCGGCCACCGCGACTATCGCGGCTGCGCAGCCGACTGCCCCGACCACGCGGGGCCTGAACCGGAGATAGCTCATGTACGAACCTCCGCAACAGTGAGAAGGGTGCAGCTGGGGAAGGCCCACCAGACCCTGGGTTATGGCCGCCTGGACAAGGGCACCCAGGCCGTCCTACCCTCTTGGTAACGTTACCGAGCTTGGCCAGAAACTACGCTTACGCAACTTCGGCGTCAACCCCCCGAAACCAAATCGATACCTAGCTATGCTGGGCTATTACCGGAGAGTAGATCGCTAGGCGACGGGAGATCCGCGCGTGGGGAACGATCCCAGTTCCGGCCGTGCCGCTGGCGCTCACCCGACCATGCGCGATGTGGCGGCGCTGGCGGGTGTCGGGGTGATGACCGTCTCCCGGGTGGTCAACGGCCGGGGCGGGGTGAGCGCGCACCGGGCCGCCCGGGTATGGCAGGCCATCGAGAAGCTCGACTACCGCCATAACATCACGGCCCGCCACCTGCGGCTCACCGGGCAGCCGACGGCGACCATCGGCGTTCTGCTCGAAGATGTGGCGAACCCGTTCGCGGCGGAGTTGCTGCGCGCGGTCGAGAACGTGGTCAGCGAGCAGGATTGCCTCGTGCTCTGCGCCAGTTCCGACGGCGATGCCGCGCGCGAGCGAGCCCTGCTGACCGCCTTCTGCGCGCGGCGGGTCGACGGGCTGATCATCATGCCGTGCGGTCCCGACTACCGGTACCTGCTCCCGGAGCTGCGCCGGGGGACTCAGGTGGTGTTCGCCGACCGGCCCGCGCCCACGGTCGCCGCGGACACGGTGATCAGCGACAACTTCGGTGGCGCCCGGCTCGCGGTAACCCATCTGCTCGACCGGGGGCATACCCGGATCGGGTTCCTCGGCGACCTCCGGCGGATCTACACCGCGGCCGAACGGTACCGGGGCTACCGGGCGGCCCTCCAGGACGCTGGCATCGAGCCCGACGAGCGGCTCATCCGCCGCGATATCCATTCCGGGCTGTCAGCCCTGCAGACCACCCGCGAGTTGTTCACCGCGCCGGACGCCCCCACCGCGATCTTCACCGCGCAGAACCTGCTGACCATAGGGGCCAGGATGGTGCTGCAGCACATGGGCGCGGAGCGCAGCGTCGCGCACGTCGGGTTCGACGACATCCCGCTCGCCGAGCTGCTGGATCCCGGCATCACCGTCATCGCCCAGGACCCTCCCGCGCTGGGCACGCTCGCCGCGCAGATGCTGCTGCACCGGATCCGCGACCCCCACGGTTCACCCGAGACCGTCGAGGTGCCCACCACCATGCTCACCCGGGGCTCCGGGGAGATTCCGTCCCGGGTGTGACCGAGATCCTCCGGCCAGAATTGCTTCCATGGATTTATCTGCTACGGAATGATGTCTCGCGCTGGATTTATCTGCGATGGAGTGATGTCTCCCGCTCTGGTCCCTGATGATCATCGCCACCCGACGTTGCCGCGCTGTGCGGGCTGTGCGCCTAGGGCCGCCGCGAGAACGTGGCCGGCTAGAACTCAGGCCATAATCCTCGGGTAGGGCGACTGCACCCGCCGGGTGCTCCTCGTATCGGTGCTGAGGTGGCTGTGCGATCCGGGTATGAACGGCTGGCCGGGCTGGATGAGGCGCTGGACCGGGTAAGGAAACTGTCGGTGCAGACGGTCATCTTCGACGTCGAGCCCCTGGTCGCGTACTGGGACAGCGGCCAGCGAGCCCTGGACCAGGGGGTTGCGCTGGTGCTCAGCCGGGCCGCGGCCGTGCCGGGAGTAAAGGTCGTCTGTTTCGCCACGAACTCCCTGCGCCGGCCGTCGGTCATGCCCGGCACGGACGTGCGGGCGGTCTACCTGGCGTCGGCGGGCAAGCCACTGCGAACCTCGTGGTACCGGGGCTTCCCACAGCCAGGAGCGGTGATCGGCGACCAGGTCGCCACGGACGGGATCTTGGCGAGGCGACTGGGCTACGCGTTCCTCCAGTGCCCGCTGCCCGGCCGCCTGCCCGCCGGGCCACGGCTGATGAGCTGGCTCGGGTCTCTGGTGCGCCCGTTGCTGTTCACCCGGCCAGCCAGCTAGCGCACCGGATTCCCGCCGCGGCGCGGCAGCCGTTACGCATAATCAATTCTCGGCGGCCTACGGGCGGTGCCCCGGCCGCCCATGGCCAGCCACCGCAGCGGTGCCCCGGCCGCCCATGGCCAGCCACCGCAGCGGTGCCGCATCCTTTTAGCCGTCCTGCTGGTCATAGCGAACCGAGGGCGAGATGCCGCAGCCGCGACCAGTTCACCGGGGGCTTGGGCCGCGGGACGCCCGGGCGGTTTCGCGGCACCCAGACGCGGAGTGCGCCGGGGCGGATGGTGCACTGCACCGGTGTCGGCAGGCAGACCGCTTCGCCGTCGATGCCGACCGGGATCTGCGGCGCGTCGGCGGTGATCTCGATCTGCTCTGTGGTCAGCAGGCTCAGCCCGGCGGCATGGGCGCCACGGAGCAGGCCGACGGCCTGGCGCGCACTGCCGACCTTCACGCCAACCACGCCGAGCATGCCGCGGTCCAACCGGGCGCGGCGGCCCAGCCCGGAGATGTCCCCGGTGCCGTAGGGGTTGTTGGCCACAAGGAGCGCTTGCGGCGCATCGATCCGCCTGGTTTCGGCTCGCGCGGTGAGCCGGGCGCCGTCATGGCCGTCCAGCAGATCGGGCAGCAGGTTCAGCGTCGTCTTGAGCTTGTCGCCACGGTAGGCCGGGGTCTGCACCACCTCCGCGTAGGCGCCGAACGAGGCGTTGTTGACGAACGTCCGGCCCCCGATCACCCCGAGGTCAACGCGCAGTTCGACGCCATCGGACAGGGCGTCCAGGCAGGCTGCGGGGTCGTCGCGGTCCAGCCCGAGATCGAGAGCGAAGTGATTGCGGGTGCCGGCGGTGATGACCAGGAACGGGATGCCATGCTGCGCGGCAACGGCGGCCACCAGGGCCTGGGTGCCGTCGCCTCCGGCGACGCCGAGCAGGTCCGCACCACGGGCCACGGCCCGGCGGGCCACCGCCGCGACGTCGACCGGTTCCTGGCCGTCCATCAAGAACACCTCGGCCCCCAGGTCCTCGGCCTTGCGCTTCAGGCCGAACCTCCCCACCTTCCCGCCCCCCGACCTGGGATTCATGATCAGGAACGGGCGGGCAGCCGGTGGCTGGGCCGGATATTCGGGCATGCGCCAGTCCGTTCGGCCCGCGGCCAGTGCCAGGCCCGCCGTCCCCCCCGCGAGCAGCCATGCCGCCGCCGCCGCGACCGCGACCCACAGCAGGCCGGCGAACGCGTACGCGACAAGCACGGCCACCGGCGCGAGGACGAATGCCGCGGCCGACAACCAGCGCACCGCGCCCCGCCGGGACAGGAAGAAGAACGCCGTGGCCAGGCTCACCACCGCGGCCGCCAGGCCAATGGCCAGCATCGCGACACTCTTCAGCCCGGCGAAGACCACGATGATCACCACCGCCAGGCAGGCGAGCACCAAGCTCAGCCGCGCCAGCCAGCGCTGTGCGGGGGTGGCCCGCGGCGACTCGTCCATGGCTGCCATCGTCACATGCTGGCGAGCGCGGCACATCGCCCTGTGCGCGGTGACTTTGACCGGTGAGTGAATGCGGCATGTCCGGCAGCCGTGTCGGCTATACGATCCCCCGCGCCCGGGCAAAACCCCCCGCAGGGGGTGATGCCGCCGCAACCGCCCGGCGCGACCCTGGCCGATGGACAGGAGGGCACCATGATCTCGGCGATAGTCAAGCCATCCACGACCCTTGGCGAAGGCAGCAAGCGGAAACCTTCGAGGCTGGCTGGGCCGCCCGCACTGATCGCCACGAGCCTGGCCATGCTGATAGTTGGAATCGTTATTGGCAACGCCGCCAGAAAACGCATCGACAGGTGGACTCACGCATACGTCTGAGCTGTGCGCCTGGGATGAACTGGCTGGCGGCCGATCGGCCGTCATTGTGCCATCGCCGCGGCTCGTGACGCGCCTCACATCCGCGGGCGTCACGTCCTGCCGCCCCGTGGGGTCGATGAGGTGTCACCTACGAGAACGGCGAGGAGATCACCATGGACGCGCGATTCGACGTTTACGGCAACGCCGTTGCCGCGAAGTTCGCGAAGTACATCAACTCGGCGGGCGCGGGCGTCACCGGCTCGGCCCTGCCGGCCGCCACGCAGGAGCTGGTGAAGATCCGGGCCAGCCAGATCAACGGCTGCGCCGCCTGCACCGACATGCACACCAAGGATGCCGGGCACGCCGGGGAAAGCTCGGTGCGGCTCAACCTGGTCGCGGTCTGGCGGGAGGCGAAGGTCTTCACCGAGGCCGAGCGGGCCGCGCTGGAACTCACCGAGCAGGGCACCCGCCTCGCCGACGCCGCCGGTGGTGTCACCGACGAGGCCTGGGCGAATGCGGCGAAGCACTACCCCGATGACCAGCTCGCCGCGCTGGTGTGCCTGATCGCCCTGATCAACACCTACAACCGCGTGAACGTCATCACCCAGCAGCCCGCCGGTGACTACCAGCCCGGCCAATGGGGATGACCGCTGCTGCGCGCCGGGCCGGGCCGGCGGAACTCAGCCGTTCCGCCTGCGCGCCCGGCGGGCGGTCACCTGACCGGGAGCGTGGCGAGCAGCAC
>WNFC01010621.1_pt2 | contig 10228 bp, 12 predicted proteins | sample 5400541 | NCBI WGS metagenome assembly WNFC01 (sample SAMN13153342, study PRJNA577476) | soil metagenome | isolation source: 120 cm saprolite under Douglas fir tree site 2 hole 2 replicate 1 | place: USA:California | collected 2015-04-18 | reverse complement strand
AGCGCGACAAGTAGGATAAGAAATGTTTTCGGTGGCGGAGAAACGTTCGAGGCGAACGTCTCTTTCGGCACCAAGACGCGCCGCTCCTTCCATGCCACATTCAGCGCCCCCATCACCCGCACCCTCGACACTCACGGGGAACTCTCCGTCTTTGCTCTCGACCGCGACAACACGTCCTACATGAGCGCCACAGAAACTCTGAGGGGTGCGCGGGCCGCCATCCGTGTACGTCGCCTCTCTATGTTAAAAACCCCCGCGTTGACGTGCGAATGCGCTATTGCCAGCGAGGCGCAGTCGGCGCCCGCGCAGGACAACACGAGTTTGGCTATGAGGCGACGCTGCGTCACATCGGCGGCCTCAAACCTACTGCGTCTCTCAGGTCCGCATCCTCCCCTCCCCTTACTCCCCCTCCCCCTTATTACTGATTCTTGCGCTTCGAAACTCAACGCGCCTACGCGTGCCCCCTCCCCCGTTCTCGTTCTCATTCTCATTCCCAGCGTGCGCACGGCCGCAGGTACATCTACCAAGTCATCGCTCTTCCACACCTGGACCCGCGACACCCGCGACCACCCAGTCCTAGGTACGCGCGGCGTACGCGCGCAACTACGGCACGAGCTCGCGGGGCTCGGCGCCGGCGCAGCATTCTACAAGGCGGAGGGATCCCTGCACGCATCGCGCGTGCTGCGCCCCGGTCTTGTCAGCTAACCCTTTCTCTCTCCCCCCCCCATTCCGCTCTGATATTCCCAAACGCTCACACATTCACGTTGCCTCCTCCACAGCTCCTCTCGCTAGGCGCCGGCGCCGGCGTCTTGCACCCGCTCGGCGACAGCAACAGCAACGGTGGCAGGCTCACCGCCCCGACGCTATCCGATCGATTTCAGCTCGGCGGGCCGACGACCCTACGGATGTTCCGCGCGAACAGCCTCGGACCACGCGACGGCGGTGCGCCCTCTCTCTCTGTCTCTCTCTTCTCCCCCCGCGCGTACCGTGCAAATGACGTGGCATTATATGTGCGCCCCGCGTGATTAGCCGACTCGCTCGGCGGCGACTTGTTCTGGGCCGCAGGCGCGAGCCTCATCACGCACCTCCCGCGCAAGCCGCATTGGCCCGTCAAAGTCCAGGCGTTCCTCAACGCCGGCCAGCTCGAGCCGCTCCACCGGCACGAGCACGCGCGCGGCGCGGGTCCGTCCCTGCGGTCGACCGCCGCGGCCGCGCTCGCGCAGCCGTCGGTGTCGGCCGGCGTGGGCTTGGTCTACCTCTTCGACCCCGTGCGCGCGGAGCTCAATTTTGGCGTGCCGCTTGCTGCGCGTGCTTCGGATGGCACGCGTAAGGGCGTGCAGGTCGGCATCGGGCTCGAGTTTTTATGAGCGGCGCGGTGTGGCTTAGAAGAGAATGTGTGAATTGCCCAAAAAGTATACTTTGCTTTATTCGTTATCTAGAGCATATACAGCTACGGCTATTGATACGGTCATGCTTAGAGAGACAATGCGAGGTGACGAGGGGGTGGGAAATTGCCGGTGATGTTGCCAGTACGCTCCAACGCAGTCTTGAGACTCTTGATAGTCTGCACAATTTCGTCTGTCGTGCGCGCGCCACCGAGTCAGTCATTCGCTCATAGATAATAGATCAATAAGCGGATGAACGCACTCGCGAACTTTGCGCTCTCCGCCTCGAATTCATACCGCTTGTTACGGCCGTCGCGATGCACGACGATGCGGAACGCGGAGGAGGACGACTTGCCGGTCTGCCACGAAACGACGCTATTCATGTGGTACGACGACGTCTTGCCGTTGTCAAAGACCGCCTTGGCGGCCTTGTTCGCCGTCGGCATGATCTGCGCACCATCATGTCAGAGTCAGAGAAATCTCACGTCTCACGAAGAGAGCGTGTGTGAATGTGATGTGTAGGTTAGGGGATATTATATACGATACGCACGTGGATATATGGCCCGTCGATCGCGAGCGTGCGTTCGTGCTTTCCGACCATCATCGGCATCTTTCTGAACACGGTGTATTTCTGCAACAAACAAAAAAGTCGGTTGACAAAAAAAAAAAAGAGAGAGAGAGAGAAACGGGGCTGCTGACCTTGTACGCGGCCGTGAAATCTTGCGAGATGTTATAGTCCATGTCTGGCACGTCAGACATTCGCTTGAAGATCGACGCTATTCGAAACAAACGAAACGACGGGACAAAAAAAAACAAAAACAAAGAAATCAGGAAAATCTTGTTTTTTCTTTTTTAGGACGATGATGATGAAAAGACGGTGCGCACCGTTCGGGTCAGTCGACCGCCCGATCGGTCTCACGTCCACGTTCATGTTGGTCAACATCGAGCGCTTCACGAGTCTGAGGTCCGATTCGCCCTGCAGACTCGCGACGGTGCGGTCGAGCGGAATGAGGATGCTCATGTCCGAGAGCAGGAGCGCGTACTCCTTTGCCTGTAGTCTCCGCCGGCGGCACACCATCTCCAGCGCCTCCTGCATGTACATCGTCGCCGAGCTGTAATTTTTTGTCACATCAGCATCGATCACACGTGGAGTCAAAACGTCAATTATCAAATGCCGACGACTGGCGGCAATTGGCCAAAAAAAGAACAAACAGAAGTGGAAAGATAATGTGACGTACACGGAGATCGTGGTGTACAGGTGCGCCTCATCCACGGTGTCCTGAATCCTGATCCGAAGGAAGATCTGCGGGCCCGACGGGTTATACGATCCGGGAAAGATCGCGTTGGTGAGCGTCGAAGGAGCCAGGGTGCTCGTGGGGCCGCCGCTCGGCAGGACCGTACTAGCGGAGGGTGCCGTCGTCGAATCGGACCCGTCCGCCTTCTTGGTCTTGGCGACGCGCGACGGGCTGCGCTGTATCTTTCCTTCCAGAATCTTGTTTTGTTGCACTACAAGAGGGGAGGAGCAGACAGATCCCCGTGTCATCACCCTCAGTAATTTCGAGATTTGTCGGAAACGAACTAACTTTGTGTGGGGTTAGCCTCCAGCACGGCGTACGCCTCGAAATTGAACTTGGATATTTTCGACTCTCTGTTCGGTGCTATAAAGAGTCGGGAGTGGTTTTTTTCTTAGTTTTGTGTTTTCGTAAAACGGTCCTCGGACTTACGAGGAAAGTCCTCGTCCACCTCGCCGTCGTCCTCGGCAATCTTCATGACCCACCCAACCGCGCTCAACCTCTCCTCAGGCGCATTCGGATCCTTGTCAAGCCGCGGCAGCCACTGCTCCTCCCAATAGCTCCACAGCGCAAACCCGAGCACCTCCTCGACCGTCGCGTCCCTGCGCACGCTGAGCGCCATCGCCTTGCCCGCGGGCTCGCGCGCAAACGGGAAGAACACGGTCGCGGTCATCGACGCCGCAGGCGAGACACCGCGCCCGGAGATGGCAGAGTACAGGTCCGAGAATGGGTTCGTCGTGGCGGACGCAGCCATCATGCTGCTCAGCGCCGACTTGGCGCCCGCGCGCAGCACAAGCAGCGACGGCACCTTCTGCCGCGCGAAGAGGTCTTCTTCAACAGGCGGCGCCGCGGGGCCGCCGCCGCCCGTCGTCCCGTGCGACCCGCGCCTGTGCTTGCTCGGGTGGTGCTTCGTCGGTGCCCCAGAGGTGCCAGCGCCGGCAGAGGGAGCGTGGTTGTGCTCGGAGGTCGCGCGCGATGTGTGGAGCGGGGTGACCATGTCGAAGCCTGGTTCGCTGGGACGCGCGGAGTCGGGGTACGACACGGACGGCGAGGCGGACGCGCCGGCGATCTTGCCCTCTGAGACGGGGCTCAGGCGCACGCGGCCGCGGGCGTGCGCCGGGAGCGGGGAGGAGACGTTGAAGGAATTGGACGTGGACAGGCTCGCGCTTACGCCGGAGAGGCCGTCCGAGACGCTGTCGGATATCACGCCTGCCAGCCGTGTAGTGGCGAACTCGCTGGTGAGAGTATGCGCGTACGGAGCCGGATCCAACCCGTGAATGGAGGTGAAGGGGGGGGTTAAGAATGAGAAAGAGAGAGAGTATAGCACGCACGGGTCAAACTCATCCTCGTCAATGTCGACGCTGACGCCAACATGAACGAAATCCTCGTCCCCCATATGCGAGAACGGGTCCTCTTCCTCATCCTCCTCATCCAACTCTTCCTCCTCCTCCTCCGCCTCCTCGCCCGAAGACATCAGATCCAGCGTGGCCCCTCTATCCGACGACGCAATGACCTCGATCTGCGGCGCGGCAACAGCAGCGGCCGCAGCAGCAGCTGCCCCACGCCGCGCCTGCAGCCTCTGCCTGCGCCGTTCGTCCATCTCGGCCGCGCCCCTAAACTTCGGGACAAACACAGGTTTCACAGGAGGCGGCGGCGGCGTGTCCACAGACGCAGACGCAGAAGCGTGCCCCTGCTGCTCCTCGGGCCGCGGCGGCGACATGGAAATAATAATCGCGGTCTTGACCGTGCCCATCGTCGTCGACGTCGTCGTGCTCGCCGTAGTCCCCACCGCGTCGCGTTCATTGTCCCTGGCGCTAATGAGCGTTCCGCTCGTCGACGCGGTCGTCGTCGTCGTCTGCGACAGCTTCGCAGCAGCGACGTGTCTCCGGCGCCCGCCAACGCCCATACCGAACACCCCCGTGCGCGTCGGGCCCAAAATCGTCTGCGAGTGCTTGAGGCCCGTAGCGCCAGGGAACCCCGAGATGCTGCGCGGCCTCACTGCGCCGACAGAGGCGGACCCCCCGCCGGCACCGCTGCCGCTACCGCTATCGCCGTCCGAGTCGTCTGGAGAGAGCGGTGGGCTCGAGGGTTCGCCCAGTTCGGGCCACTTTGTCGTGTCTGCGAGGGAGGCGGCGGCGATGTAGGGGTTGGTGGGGAAGGCGGGGTTGAAGGATATGAGGCGGGGTCCGTAGGGGTCTTCGACGACGTTGCGTAGATAACCGAGGCGGAGGCTGTGTATCAGTAAACTATGGTGAGGGAGATTATTATTATTAGCGGTGGAGAGCGGGAGGAAAAGGAGGACGGATATTCACTCCGGGTCACTCAAGAGCGACATGCGTGGTTTAGTTAAAGGTGCACTCCTTCCAAATAAGGCATCGCCACACGACTGCCCTCAAATATCAGCGCGAAATAGCAGTCCAGATGCTAGAAAACCAAAAAAATGCACAAAGATAATAGATAATATATGATCAACGTTCACCTCCACGCAGGCCTGCCATTCGTCATACTCGTCGTCGTCGCAGCCTTCGCACTAGCAGCGGCCAGCCGCCCCGCGCTCTTCTGTCTCCTTACTTCCAAAGCATGAGCTTCGATCTCTCTCGACCGATCGATCTCCTCGAAGCTGCTCACGAGGTCCTTCACGCTCCCACCGCTGCTTCTCCTTCCCTCGGGTATGTCGACTGCAGCCGACGCCACCGGAGGCGGAGATACAGGACGCAGGTCGACCAGCCGCTTGGGCAATCGCGGGAGCGTCGGAATACGCGTGCGCGTCGGAGGGTGCTGCAGATGTACGAGCTCCTTCGGGTGTGCCGGGCGTGGCGCAGGTCTCGACTGCGGCGTTATCACTGGCCCGCGCGGCTTCTCCAACATTTCTGGCGGAGGAAGGGGCAGGCCTGGTTGGGCAGGCCGCTTGTGTGTCTTCTGCGCTGGTGTCTTCTTCTTGAGAGTAGGAAGGTACGAGAAAAAAAATCCTTTCATCCGACTACCCACCGACGGCGTTTGGGGAACCTCCTGCACCGAAGGATCAGGTGTCATGTGTGATGTCGCGTCAGTTATGAGCTCGTCATCGGATGCAGGAGCAAGAGAAGTGGAAGGTTCGCTTGGAGTACTGGATTCTGAATCGTCTTGCTGGCTCAGCGACCTTGCCTCTTCCAGCAAGTGGGAGTAACGGGGAGCCATGAGCGACGCTGGAAGTTGTGGGGTAGTCTGCGCATGGAACGCTGGGGCGGCGAGCCTGGGAAGCGTCGAACTGACCCCTTGTCGTCGCGTGAAATGCACAGGAGTGAAGTCGGGGACAGTAGGCGTCGACGAGACTGACGAGAAGCGCAACGTCGGCGTAGGTGGCGCACCCTGCCCGGCACGCTGCTTCTTTTGCAGGGCCTTGGCTCGTTTCAACAGATCCTCCCTGCAACACCAATCTTTGAGACCTGCAAAAAAAGACGAAACAAACGCACCAAACCTACCATTCAAACGCCGGGCCGAGACCAGCGACCACCTCTGCGCCACCAAAGATATCCTCGAATCGTCGAACAACCTCCTCGAGCTCGACCGCATCCACATCACCCAACACTCCCTCACTGCCCCATCGCTCACCAACTTCGAGTCTCGCATCAGTAAAGCACGCATCGAGCAATTTCCAGTCACTCCGCGACCATTCACGGGGCCCATCTGTATCGATTACCAACGGAGCCTGGGGTTGCGCAAAAGATGAGGGTGTAGGGGAGGGCGTCCTGAAATCCGGCTGTCCGAGTCTCGAGGATGCTGAAGAATCGAGCTCAGATTCGATCTCGTGTAGCAATTCAGGAAGGGTCATCGTCGGACTGCCAGTCATCACGACGCGCCCGTCAATGACGACTCCAAACGAGCGACGGGCAGAACGAGCAGGTGACGATGATTTGGAAACACCAGCGCTTGCGACATCCGCGCGCCGGGCCTTGCGGATAAGTGAGTCCACCGTATGTGAAGGACGATTCTTGCGAGCGGCCTTCATGACAAGATCCCAATCATGCTGCAGACAGGATAAGGGGGGAGAGATGCGAGCATGGGCGTCGTGACATACCTGCTTTAGGATTGCAGCAGCCCGTGCGGCAGCCCAGGGGTCGTCACTGACGATCTTGACGACACTCAAATCGCTCTCATCGCTGCTGTCCCCTTCGGATTCCGTATCCAATGATTCGGCCATGGGCTCATCGACCTCTATGTGCCCTTCGAGTAATTGGGGCTCCAAAGGACGCTGTTGCGGCGACGTTACTGATGACGGCTCATCGGACAATGAACGAACCACGATCTCTTCGTCCGTACGTTCCTCTCCGATGAGTTCGCCCTCGTCGCCGCTGTCAAGACGAACATCAAATATGTCAGTGGAAATGAGGTTCTCTTGCTGGGTGGCAACAGGATGGGATTCGGCAGTCGTGTCTCGTTCTGGAGCCGGCGTATTTCCGTCCTGGCACGTTCTTTCATCTCCGGTTTCAATGTCCACTCTAACGTCTTCGGGATGAGAAAGTAATTCCCCGAAACTCTCGTTCGTTTCATCGTTACACTCTTGGTCAAGATGCATGACTTGGACATGGGAAGAGGCTTCAGCGTGATTGTCGTGAGCAAGGTCTTCAAAAGGCACTACGTGTTCCGCCATTGATATTTCCGTGGCTTCGATTTGTCCTTGCTGCACTTCAATTTCGCGTCCCGGTTCTTGCGCGTCCTCGAGGGCTTCTGGAACATGGCGATCCTCAATCGTTTCCGGGTGAAACTCGGGCTGCTCCAGTGAAAGATCCATGTCGCTAGATTCGTCATCGCCATCATCCACTTTATTTTCTGGGATGGGGCTGCCTTTGCGAGGAAATGGACTAATAGGACGTCCCCATTGCTCAATTCTCTCTCTGGTCGTGCTCGTTGGGGGATCTATCTTGGTCGGCACGTGCACGTCGCGAAACTTGCCGGTGTATTCCCCCTCCTGCTCTGAGGTACCACCATCCGACGAACTCCAGGAGTCTTCACCATTTGCAGCAACGTGGAACAGTGGCTGCTCGAGAAGGTTGGTGTCCTCGTTGTCATCGACATCCGAAGGGATGCCTGGAAGGGGGAAATCGAGTGCGCAGTGATTGAGTGGCGACAATTGTTTTCCTGGGCCGGGAGGTGTGCTCTCGAGTAGCGGCGTTTGGCGGGCGTTTGTTGGGACTGGCGGGCGTGGGCATTGCTGACGGCCATGAAGCAGGAGGGGATCATCTGTCGGTGACGGGGGAGGAAGGCGAGATAGATCGATCTCAGGAGGCTCCTTCTTGATCGTGACTTTGAGATTATTCTTGCGCTTACTGGACTTTGAGACGCGTGGACTAGGTTTAAATACTTGGCGCGGGGGTGTGAAACGTTCAGTCGGTGGCTCGTAGGTGGGGACGGGTGTGGAAGATCTGCCTCGTAGGGACAGGTGCTGACGGGTATGCGAGGGGACGGGAGGTATGTAATCTGCTTTGTAGTTGTTTGCATGAGGAGAGCGAAGGAGGACTGGACTGCGCGGGGCCTTGGTTGGACTGAGAGAAGGAGAGCGAGTACTTCGAAGGCGATCGGACTCGACACTGTCAGGAGGGGGAGCATGGCTCTGACGCTGCTTCCTCACCAAGGGAGACATGTTTGCCGAGGGACGACGATTGCTACTGCCAACATCGTCCTCTAACGTGTGTGTCGGCGCTGTTAACGGGCAAAGCAAACCGGAGTGAAAGAAATCGACTCGCCTACATCCGATTCCACGCGAGACCGACGCGTTTGTTTACGAGATTTCGGATTGGGACTAGCCTCTTCCATCCGTTGAGGTTGATGGGGGGCATCGAGCTCACGCAAGGCGTGTGAGGGAAACGCGGACCGTTTGCGTTTGGATGAACTGTCGGTGGTCGCAACGTGACATAAAGAGGAAGCAGGCTCCGAACCGTCTCTGGTCCATACGGACTGATATCAAAGATTGGTGGTGAGTGAAAGCAAGATCGCGTAGCGTAGGTTGAAACGCACAGATTGGCGGCTGGTCCCCGCCGGGGCCGAGTCTTCTGGGGGAGGGCTGATGAGCGACTTTGCGGCATCCGAGTCGCCGGTGTTCTGGGAAGCTTGCGGTGTCAAGAGGCCGGTGCTGAACACGTCTTGCGAGGGAGGGACGGCATGGTTGTAGTGAGGAGTGAGTATGCGTGTGGCGTCGCGCTTGAGCGGGGAAGATTTGGAAGAGGGAAAAGGGTGCATAGGAGACGAGAGATGGGCGGGAAAGGGCGGTCTGTTCTCCATAATACGGACGGTTAGTCGGTGGCCTGTGCAGTGGCCAATCCCTTCTCAATTGTGGCGGTCGCGCCAGTCAAAGTCCAACACGATAAATACATCAGCACGTGACCTACACGCGACACGCGCGAGACCGCGTTTTGGACGCCAAGGGACCCCGTGGAATCAGTTGGAGACCCCGGTCACTCCGGACTGCCCTCGACCACTCGTCGCCCTCGGCCGATGACGTCCTATTATTCCGAGGCTCCGATATCCCCTCCCCCCCCGTGCCCCGTTTCTTCCTCATGTCAGCGAGAAACTTCTTCCGAGTGCCTAGATGTTTGAAAAACCAGACATCTCGTCTGACGTTTCCATGAACGAGATGAGAGATTTTAGCCAACAGGATCATTCTTGGAACGTTCGCTGCAAACGAGGATCAGCTGACCCCCAAGGGCAACCCATCTGCAGTATTTGGTCGGCTGATCGCACTTGGTAAGGATCCTACGCCAGACTTCTAGTCAAACAACCTTCTCCCCCCGTTACTCTTATCTCTATGAGCTCGTAATGATTAGATGCTCAAATCGCCACACCACAATGTCAGTCTCATCTCTATCATCGACACAATAAGTGGTATACAAAAGGATATGTGAGCAGTCAACCCTCCACAGTATTTCCCTCGAATCCTAACATATGGCGGCCTACACATATGCGTTCCACGCTCCACGCTCTCCACCATCGTTAACCGACCACCAGTCTCATTATCCTACCATATTTTTAGAAGCCATTTCACTAGCAATACATCTAGAATTGCACAGGATGACACAATGATCTCCCCACCTCTGTCAGCCTCCTGCCCGAAAGCGACTAGTGCCCTTTGGTTACATTTGACATTCCTGAAGGGCGCATTGTGGACACACCAAAGCGACTGCTAATTTGAATCTCCAGATAGCAGGAATCCATGCAAAAGACCACGCCCCCACCCCGGCCCTACTCCGTTCCCAAACCGGGCACGTCCACTGTAACCCCAGACTGCCCTTCACTGGCATTCAATTGCTGACGCAGCACTCCTATCGCGCAAGCGGTGCTTTAAGTATGTGTCGCCTGAACTGCCACTGATGTTTCTTTTATTCACACCCAGCTGTTGCAGCAAGGCCCGGCGTTACTATGCGCAAAACTACTGCTACCGCAGGAAGCCACGGGTACAGTACTTACGTACAGTAGGTTGGCCAGACTTTGCTAGTGGGGCCTTAGTCTGCCTGCGGCGGCTGAACATGCATGGGCGACAACATGTCAAGCCACCTCGCCTATCGAGCGCCGAGGGTC
>WNFC01034685.1_pt1 | contig 10230 bp, 15 predicted proteins | sample 5400541 | NCBI WGS metagenome assembly WNFC01 (sample SAMN13153342, study PRJNA577476) | soil metagenome | isolation source: 120 cm saprolite under Douglas fir tree site 2 hole 2 replicate 1 | place: USA:California | collected 2015-04-18 | reverse complement strand
GGCACTTTGTGATACTTCTCTTTTTTTATTTCTGTATGACTCTTTTCAGACTGTCAGGGGAGACTGTGAAGGGTGTTAGGGGTAGGTTCTCTTAGGTATATAAGACCTGTATTTTACAGCCAAAACTTTCAGTTTTGGCTTAATCTATAAAACACAGCCTTTGTTCCTCCATCTTATCTAATCTTTAAAAACTCGAAAATCAGAGATTGATTCTACTTCAATCTCTTCTATCCCTTTGAAGCTCTATAGTGTTGACTTCAATCTCACTTTCTATTATGAAGATATAGTGGGGACTATCCCTACTTTGAGACAGTTTACCACTCTAGCAGTTTCCAAAACCTTAGTAAGGCATCAAGTTTTCAAGAAATATCTCTCAAGAGAATATCCCTCTCAACAATGTATCCGACATAGTGCTTAGTCACATTTTCCCACGAGCAACCTCCTCAGCAGTCCACTGTGACCTTGACACTGGGCACTGCTACAAAATGTCCTCTTTAATTTATGGGGGTTCCCACTGCTTTATTCAACATCTATGGCTGAGGATGTGGCTAGCATGTGACTCTGCATGAGGCACAGGAATGCATGTGATGGTGATGTGACTTGTCACAAGGTGGTTGTGTATGCATCTTGTTTTGCCACAGGACTCGAACAACACCCTCTCACTTAGGCTCAGGACCAAGGTGCTTGACAATTTCGACAGTGGCTTAGAATGACAGGTGCAGGGCCAAAGGTATGTGGTTATTTTGATGCTTGTGGTGCTGCTGTACTGACTTGAATTTTGTGTGGCCAAGTTTGTTTTTGTAGTGGCCAGTATGGCCTGTGCCATCACCCTTGTTAGCCTCAAAAGGCCTCTTCAAGTTGAAATTCCCCCTTTCTTTAGGCTCCCCCTCGATGTCCTAAGGTGGGCCTTCTTCAGGAAAACCCAGAAGTTGTGCCCTTTAAGATGGCTGATTTGCTCTCTGCAGAGCCAGCACACCCACTTGTGGTGTTTCTTGTGGTGCTCACTGTGGCCCATGTTCACCCTCAGATGGGCTCTCTCATGATGGCTGGTCATGCCTGCACATGCCTACTGATGGGGCTTCTTGCAGCAGCAACCCAGGCTTACCTGAGCCTTTTTGTGGTGGTGGCAGCAGTGTCTCGAGCCCATGCCATGCCTCACTCTCTGCCTAGGGCTTCAACACCTCAGGCTTTGTGGTGGTGGCTCCCTCAGCCCTGCCTGCAAGTTTGATGCTGGTGGTGCCTTCAGTGGGGGCAAGTGCACCATTTGCGTCCAACGATGCACCCCCTGGTTTGTGCGCCTCAACAACTATGCATTCAACAGCCATCACACCTGTGTTTCTAGCCACGTGGACAGGCCCAAGGCCTACTCCCCTGCTTCATCCAGAGGGTCTTCACACAAACAGGGCAACTTCAAGACTTCAAGACAAGGTTTAACAGCACATTGTACAGAGGTGGTGCCTTTGCCAGGTGCAATGCCACATGTGCAGGTGTCAAGCAACGGCAAAATAGGAAAAGGGTGAGAGGTACAAGCATATGTCGCTGTAAATTGTATATGATGTAATCTACCTATATATGGTAATACCCCTGATTATGTACTTAGTTAGTCCAGTCCAAAATGCCAGTTTGAAAAAAAACAACCCTCAGTGTTTTTTTCTGGTTCCTGGTCCCCCTTAGGGTGGAGAAAGAGAGAGAGGCTAAGAGTAAAAACATAGTATGTAGAGAAGTGTTGCTGTAAGGATTGTATTGTAGTAGGGTACTATATTTATAGTGATGTGATTATGATTGAATGTATATTTGAGATTTTGATAGTTAAGTGTTAGAAGTTAAGAAGGGCATAAGTTGAGAAGTAAATAAGTCAAAAAGCAAATAAGCTGAGAAGTGAATAAGTTGAGAAGTGAATGAGTTGAGAAGTAAATAAGTTGAGAAGTAAATAAGTTAAGAAGGAATTAAGTGAGATAGGAATTAGTGAGGGTATGAAAGCAGGGGTTTAGAAACACAGCCTCTAACAAGTTCTTATAGTATGCTAAAAGGCAAATAGTTTGTGAGCAAAGCCATATTGAAGTGCCAAAGGTCAGTTTGTGAGCAAAGCAAGCAAATCTGGCTGTAGGCACTTCAATGTGGCTTTGCTCACAAACCATGCCAAAGGCATATTATAAGAACTTGTAGTCTGCATGTAAGACATGTTGCAACATGAACACTTTGAGTGAGCGATCATTGATCAGCCAGACATGATTGCCTTTAGGATCAGTGGCTGCATTGGGCTGGGGGTAGAAGCTATGTAGTCAATCAGTAAACCCTGAGTGGAAGCAGTTGAAGCATTGGGAGCAGAGCCCACAGTAAGAGAAGGGTCCACCAGCATTGAATTAGATGCATTGGCAGGAACCAAATCAGAAGCAGATTGGCAAGTGGCCATGCAGCAAGAGGTAGACATGATAGGGTCTAGAGAGGATTAGAGAGAGGCTGAGGGAGGTCTAGTTGAAACTGTTGAGATTTAAGCTCACACAGTGCATGTAGTGTTGCTATGGTTCAGTTCAGTCTGGTTCAGGGGCAAATTTCCCTGAACCTTGAACCGGACCATTGGTCCAGTTCAGGGAAATCCCCAAACCTGAACCTGAACCTACCTGAACAGTTCTTTCAGTCCAGTTCAGGGTTCGGGGAGGTCCTAAACCCAAACCAGACCAATACAGGCAGTATCAGGCATGCATAGTTGTGAACAAAACAGAATGCTGTGCAAGATAATATGGTTAACATGCAGATTTATTAAGTATACAGGCCTACACAGTAGTATATACAAGTTCCCGACATCCTCTGTGCCATTATCCAACACCCAGAGCTCCCTGACACGCCTGCCTACAAAATACAAGTCCTGCAGCCCATGCCGTCCCCACTCTCACCTTCTGCCTCAGCGCTAACGACAAAATTGAACACTCCCACTGCATCCCAAGTCATGACACCACGCTCCGAGCCAATTCCTGCTGAGCGTGTGTTCATGCCTGCAGACATGATGACACTCTTCCTGCACTTGCTCCTGCAGTCTGCCAAGGTGTTTCTTTCTATTGTAGAGGTGGCAATGGTGGGAGAGGAGAGCTCAAGTGTGAAGTATGGTGGGAGTTGGCCAGTGGGGCCGAAGTAGTGCAACAGGCAGGTGAGGGAGCTGCAAGGACAGGATGTGGGCAGGATGAGGGGAAAGGGGATGGGCGAGGTTTAGAGTGCTTGGCTGCATGCATGGTGTGCGATGCACAGCTCATAGGTCTACAGTGTCCATGGGATGACAACACAGTGGTGGGCCACTAGTGCTAGCATGGTGGCTTTGCTGATGGCACTCAGAAGGCAGGCATTTAGCTGTGGGTGCAGAGGCGAGAGAGGTGTGTTTGGTGAGAAGAGGTGGAGATAGAAATGACACCAAGTCAGTAGATGATGGGTGTTGGAGATGGGTTGGGAGACTTAATAGTGTTATGGGCCTCAGGATATATGATACAGTATGCTTGTGACGTGCAGCATCACCTGCTGCACCATATGGCTGGGCTAGCGTCAAGAGCAAAGAGATGCGGAACAGCTGTCTGAGCACCACGCTGGCACCCAAGGGCCATGCCAATGAAGTTCTGGAGCATGTGTGGATAATATGGGTGCATGCAGCAAAGAACTGGTCGGAGACCATAAAAGGGTGTGTATTGGCTGAATCCATATCTAGCATGGGTGGGGCCACTGTGAGAAGGAACATGTCGAACGCAGGGAGAGGTAAGCACTGCAAGGTCATGCATCGAGTGTGGCATAGGGTGAAAGGTGAAGTCAAAGGACACACCATGCATGGGTGAGTATGCAGGGAACACAAGGGACGTTGTGGGCATTGCGGGGTGCAGTGCCACTGCAAGGCACACATCTGATGTGCTGTTGTGGTGGTGGAAGAAGAGGAGAGTTTGAATGTAAAGTCGAGCACGAGAGGTGGGCAAGGGCAGTGAGCTGTGCATGTGGGATGTGGGCAGGACAAGGGTGACAGGAATGGGTGGGTTTCAGTGTGCTTGACGGTGCACATGGTGCGGGATGTATGGCTTATAGATCAGGGGTGTTGACAGGACAACGACATGGTGGTGGGCCACTGATGCTGGCACAGTTCCTTCGCTGGTGGTGCTTAGGAGGGTGGGCAAACAGTGCATGCAGATGCAGCACTTGAGGGCGCAGTTCTCTTCGCAAAGCACCTTGATGGCCATGTGGCATTCATGCAGAGCACTCAACTCGGCCGTCACATGCACATGCACCACTTTGAGGTGACATGTATGCTCCACCTGGTGCATGAGCTCAGCATGCAGCACAGACCAGCTAGCTTCTTCTGCTTCATGTCATGAGAGGTCTGTCTGTGTGGTGTTGTAGGCATCAAGGGTGGATTGTAGGTGCAGAACTTCAGTGCCATGAGATGCAGCTGCTTTGTGCACTTTGTGCAGCTCGGTGGCAAGGGATTTGACTTGGTGCTTGCATGCAGTAAGCTCTGTGGCTTGTGCAGCAAGCTTTTGGGATGTGGTGTGGGAGAGTGAGTTGTATTTGTCTTGGAGGTCAGCATGGTCCTCTTGTCTAGCTAGGGGCTAGAGAAGGTGGAGGTAGGAGTGCATAAATGGGCCTAGCTTACAGTTTCTCATGACAATGTTCCATGCTGTAGGGTTGAACGTTATGGACCCCAGGGAGTGTAAGAGCGATGTCTTGGAGGCATCAAGTAGGGTGTCATGCTGACCTTTGGTTTGGGGTTTGGACCCAGTTCTGAATGGTTCTGCCAGGTTTGGGCCCACCCTGGACCCAGAACCAGACCGACAGTCCAGTTCAGCCCCAACCCCGAACCCCAGACCAAACCTCAGTCCAGTTTGGGAAGGTTTAGGTCCAGACCAAAGTTCAGAACCAAACCATGGCAACACTAAGTGCATGTGTGCATGGAGTGTGAAATATTAATTGAAATTTTTCCTTATTTTTCTCTCCACTTTCTTATTTGTTTCTGTCTTAAATCCATGGACATTTTGTGTATATAAACATCATAGGCACAACAGGGCAACACATGTGTTTGTACCCTAATAAACGTGTTCTCGTGCTCACCACCCCATACCAGAAAAACTACAGAAACATCACCAGTGCAAGTTTCAGAGAAGGCCCATAACCTGTAGAAACTAGAATGTATCCCTCAGTACTATGATAGAACAGACTAATATTGTGTGTACCTAGAATGTATCTAGGGTATAGTGAGTGGCTTGTGTAGTGTAGATATGGTATAGTACTTACCCCTCAGTACTGTGATAGAACAGACTAAGGGGAATGAGAGAACACACATAGGGTGCATATTATACTCAGGACCATGTGAGTCCATCAGTGGGTGTCATGACTGACTCATGATCACCACCAGTCCAACACACTGTACCAGGGACAGGGATTATCAGGGGTCCTCCAGCGACCACGTATCTATGATTATATAATAGACTAGGGTTTACACAGTTGTAAACAGAGTCCACACTCCTTTTGCATATTGAACAACCTCTCCCGCATCCAGGTTGCTCTCTCCGAATAAGCGATCCACGAATGTAATGGGTACTTCGCCGACTGTGTATCCGAGGGCACGAGCACGCACCATCATAACCGCGCGAGATGGTGAGTGTGATGATGTGCCTCAGCACCGCGGTTTTGTACAAGCGAAACGAGCCCGTGAGGTCGCTAACACCGGGACTGAGCGCGGTATCTGCGAGGAAGTTGGCTCCGCGTGAGACCAACTTGCGCTTGAGATCCCAGCCATGGACGCCGCCGGGGGCCGAGTTGGGCATGGGAGGGCTGGACGTCTTGCGGTAGCGCGTGCCAGTTACGATGTCGAGATTATAAGCGTCTTGTAGACTATGTTGCTTCGATCAGCCTGAAACGGGGGGAGAGTATATACACATAGAAGAACTGGAACTGACCGAATAAACTGGGGTATGAACTTAGGCTTGATAGAAAGGTAAGTTGAGTCGAGAAAATGACATGGCGGCAGCATCGACTTACATGGTGAGACAAGTCTGCGTCCATGATAATCACAAAATCTCCTGTGCAGAAATTGAGGCCATGGATGTACGCCGTTCTGCTCGACGTTGAGCATCGTCAAAGGTGAGCCAGGACGGGTCAGAGGGAGTGCGTACCCGAGTCCAAGTTTCCCTGCGCGCGGTTTAAGGACGATCTTGTCCTCGCCGTAGGTGGCAGCCAGCTGCCTTGCAACATCTTGCGTGCCATCTGGGCTGTTGTCGTCGACGACAATCACCTCCCAGGCGAGGTGACTATACTCCTCCACCACACATCAGCGGTCCCCGCGCTGGCGCGGGGCACCCCTCGTTCAAGGTCGAAACTGACGCACGCACCTTTCGCTGAAAACTTTGGCGAGAAGCCATACGATGATAGGGAGGTTTTTGCGCTCTTTGTAAGTGGGGAGGATTACGGAGTACTTGTGAGTACGATGTTGGCCCTGCATGGCGTTGCTCTCGAACGGGTTCATTGCCGCCTGGTCAATTGTGGCTCCGTCTTTTCAAACTTGATGCGAGACACCGAGGCAATCCGCAACCTTAAAAGCATCCTTCGCGGCACTCTTCGAATAATTACACAAGACGACCGCGCATTCGTCGGCACTTTCGTCGGGACAGACAAGAGTCTGAATATCCTACTTGTGAACACCGAAGAGTATCGCTTCGACCCAGGTGAAAACACTGACGGGCGATACGTTGGCCAAGTCATGGTTCCTTGGCGTCTCATTCAAAGTATTGGTTTACAAGTCACCAGCGACAGTAATGTAGGGGCCTACGCCGAGCAGGTATGTATCCCATTCAGTTCTGCTCTCCATAGGCCATGCATTCCTGAACGCAACAATCCAGCCATATGTTCCGTAAAACTTCAATGTACTTGACACAGCCTGTGTTGTTATTCCATCCATCCTCAGGCGCATTTTTCCAGCCCTGTGGAGTGTTGGCAATCCAGTTCTGCATGCTAATCCGGATCCGTGAAAGAGATCACCATGGTCCCTTGACAGTGGTCATGCCGGTTATGTAATGTCGAATTGTGAATGTCAATTAAACAGATACGAAAGTAGGAAAATCTGCACAGTAAATGAGTGGATAGTGTTGTAGGAGATATGATACACGATATGGCAATCCTAAACAGTGCGGTGTGTGGACGATGGAATACAGAGACAACCCCAGGGCCACTCCTATATGCCTGGTTTTTTCCTCGGCGTAGCCGATATCCTCGACCCGGAACCTACACCAACGTGACGTGGTGTCCCCGGTACGGCTATTCGAGCTGCGGACGAACCAACTTTGATGGCGAGGGCATCCTCTTCGGCCTTCCTCGCAGATCTACAGACCATTCAGTACAAATGGACAGTCCCAGATTGTTTCACATACGCTTCGCGCTGTTTCGCCATCTCAGTCTCCAACTCCGCTCGCTTCGAGAATTCGCGGTCTGCTTGCCGTCGGGCGCCACGATCATCGAAATTCTTCTCGCGCACAGAGTAGAACACAGAGCCGAGCTCCGCTGTGCTTACATCAACAATCGCGAATTGATGATAATGCGAATGCCATACCGAGCCAGTATGGATCCACGGCAGTCACTTGTGTCATATATTCTTTCGATGTGAGGATAAGTTCGTGGTAGATGACATACGACGGAGTATCTGTCAGAAAGCATGTCAGACAAGAGGCGATTAAAATGCCTGTAAACACACATCCGAGTCCATACAAGGCACTTGTGGGGTGTAGATGTGTCGGTAGGCCAGAACGAATGTTCACGAATTCGCCAATGCCTTTCACCCTAGCTGCTTGGTGGAAGTATCCTGCACAAATCGCTTTCCTATCGGTCGCTAAACGACTGAAGGGCAAAGAATTGTGACGGAAGAACGAACCGTATGATGTCAAAGTCAGTTCCGGCTGATATGATATCCATCTTTTGGAACTTCATAATATCCTCGAGTTGCACTCGCACTTCCCGTGCCTTACGAAGGAGTTTTGGATGCAGGAAATGACGCATCGCCCAGTCATCCCGGTATCTACGCAGGAGGCGTCAGTATGACTTGCACTGTTCTGAAAGTTCCCAGGGCTCACCCGTGACCCTTCCATTGGTTAAAAACGTTGAGCAAGGTTAAGTGATCGCTCTCAGGAACGTTAAACTTGTCCCTGGCCGCATCTGCCTCTTCCACCCGCTCTTTTGGACGGTAGAAAACGCTCGGAACAGATAGCATCGACACGATCGTCAGCATCTCCGCAGAGCACTTGTAATCCACAGACGTGATGAGCATCTTGGCCATGGATGGCTCCATGGGGAATTCGGACATTTTCCGCCCAGCTGGTGTTAGGTCACCAACGTTATCCAGGGCACCAAGCACCCATAATTGGTACATAGAATTTAAAATGTTCGCCTGCAGCATATTGAGCATGCAAGACGCCACTAGTTAGCCTACAGGGGCTCACCTGCGGAGGCGGATCCATGAAGTCAAATTCTAGGAGATTCTTCACGCCGAGCGATTTGAGCAATAGTACAGTGTTTGCAAGGTTAGTGCGCTGAATCTCTGGAATGGTATTCTCGAACAAATCATTGCGGTAGGCCATCTCCGTGTACAGCCGGTAACAGTAACCGCTCCCCGTACGACCAGCGCGGCCAGTCCGCTGGTTTGCATTTGCCTGGGATATCGGCGTGATTTGCAGGGCGTCCATACCAACTTTCGGGTTGTATACCTTGAGTTTGGAATAGCCCGAGTCAACTACAAAAAGGATGCCGTCGACTGAAAAGGGTTCATGAATACGGTCGAAAACATTAGAGACGCGAACGAACCAGTCAAAGACGTTTCGGCGATGTTAGTAGCGACGATGACCTTGCGCCGCCCATCGGTCGTGGGCTCAAAGATCTTCGCTTGTAGATCGGCAGGCATTTGAGAATAAATTGGGAGGACAGCCAGCGGGGCCGGATCGTCCAACTGAGATAAGCGTTCTGAACTGCTGTAAGTACTAATACAGTTTCGGGCCACTATCTCCCACCTTGTACGACCTGACAGGTGATCTCAATATCTTCTTGCCCAGTCATAAAAACGAGTATATCTCCGGGAGGGAGGGAAAGATGAATCTGAAGGACTTGCTTCACAGCACCATCCACGTAGTCCTCACAGGGCGACTTGGAGTGGAATGTCTCGACGGGGAACGTACGACCAGGGATGGTGAAGCAAGGAGCACTTCCATAGAACTTGGAAAACTGTAATGGGATTAACCGTCGATATCCTTTGATCTAGCATGGAGATCGCACCTTCTCTGCATTCATCGTAGCAGAGGTGACAATAATTTTCAAATCGCGTCGACGCGAAAGGACTGTGTGCGTGGCTCATCAGTACCAGACTCAGCCAAAACAAGACGATGACATACCCTTCCGCAAAAGACCCATCAGTACGTCTGTACTGAGGGACCGTTCATGCGCCTCATCTAGGATGATGACGCTGTATCGATCCAAGTCCCCCTCATTCAGGGACTCTCTGAGAAGGACGCCATCTGTCATGTCTATCGAATATACAAGATTAGTTCAAGTCATCGGGGCATCCGGATGACTCACATTTAATCTTGGTTTCTGCAGACGTACAGTCCTCAAAACGGATGGCGTAACCCACTAGGCCACCAAGTTTGCATTGCATTTCCTCACTGACACGCTTCGCGACAGACATAGCTGCCACGCGACGGGGCTGCGTACAGCCGACGAGACCAGTGATGCAGTACCCATCTTCATACAGATACTGTGCGAGTTGCGTGGTCTTTCCCGAGCCCGTCTCTCCAATGACGATGACCACTATCCACAGGACGGAACCATCAGAGCGATCCTACAATGGACAATGGAATACAGCGCACCTTGATTATCGCGAATGGCCTTGAGCAGGTCCTCACGACAAGCAAACGCGGGTAAGTACTCGCGTTGCTCACGAAGCGTCCGACTCCTCGCAAAGGAGCTTACACCCGCAGAGGTTTTCAAATGACTCGCAAACTTGGAGTCACCTTTGTAATCCTCCATTGAACCTTTTTTTGTTTCTGCCTCGGCCGCCACTGTAAGTGAATGCCCGTTCCATCGACCGCTTTGTGAGTATCAAGTTCAAGAACAAAAAGAATGGACACACACCCTCGGCTTCCGCTTCCTCGTCCTTCACACCTAAGATATTACCCAGCGCCGTACCACCTAACGCCGCCAGTTTTGCCGCAGCCTTTGCACGCTCTG
>WNFC01028879.1_pt1 | contig 10230 bp, 10 predicted proteins | sample 5400541 | NCBI WGS metagenome assembly WNFC01 (sample SAMN13153342, study PRJNA577476) | soil metagenome | isolation source: 120 cm saprolite under Douglas fir tree site 2 hole 2 replicate 1 | place: USA:California | collected 2015-04-18 | reverse complement strand
ACCCCAGTCGGGCGGTTGCCACCGGGGCGACGTCAGGGGCTCTCGGAGGCCTCCGGAGGCACGCGGCGCGAGCGGTCATGCCGGCCCCGCCGGGAGCCGCGGATTGAGGCGGAACCGCACGGTGGGCCGCCCGCCCGCCACGGGCCCTCATCGCTTCCGCCCGAATCCAGCCGAGCTCTGCGAGGCCCTCGAGGGCGCCCTAGACGACCCGGGGTTCCGTCAGGCCCGTCCATTCGTTCCGGTACACGTCCCGGGCCGTGAACGGGCTGGGCAGCCGGCCGTGCGCGAGCTGGGTCGCCAGCAGCGCGGCCGCCACCCGGGCCTGGTCGGTGACGCTCGCGTAGAGGCGCCGCGCGTGCCCCTGCAGATACTCGCACCAGGCCACCGCCCGTGCCGCCGCCGCGCGCGAGACCGGTCCGGGCGGCCCGCCGGCCCCGCCGTCGATCAGATGCCCGATCAACGTGAGCGACGGCATCAGCGAGCGATACTTCGCCACGTGCGAAAGGAGGACCGGGTGGTCCTCCTCGGCGCGCAGGGTCTGCTCGAGGTTCCCCCGCCACGCGTCGAAGCGCGCTTGGGCCCCGCCTCGAAGCGCAGGAAGGGCAGTTCCTCGGGCGTCCGCTCCTCCGCGCCGAGCGCCGCCGGCTTCAGGGTGGTCAGGCGCTGGAAGACCTCGATCACGCGAGCCCGAGCGGCCACGCACGCCAACTTGGTGCCCTTGGTCAGCCACTCCTTGCTCGGCGACGCGCCGATGAACTCGATGAGCACGCCCTTGCGCGGCAGCGCCTTGACGACGCGCGTGGACTTGGGCGGCTGCGACTTCCTCTGCTTCCCAATCGTCGGTGCGCCGAACTTCGCAGTGGTCGACTTCGTCATCGCGTTGCCTTCTGGTGGCGCCCTGCGGCGCCGAGTAGCTACCACCGGGAGGCTCCATTCGGTGGCGTCGGCCAGGCTCACGGACACGCCTCACTTCTGACAGTCGCCTGGCTGATGCTGGGTCCAGAAGCGCCTTACGGGAGCACCACTTAGAAAGCACTGCTAGAAAGCACTGCCCCAGGGTGTACGTCCGGTCAAGCAACGCCTTATGGTCTGCGAGGCAGGTCATCTACACTCAGAGGAGGGGAACTTTGAATCTAGAACGCAGCTCGGTACACGTACTCCTGGAAGCGCGCGACGAGGGTCTTCGATGTGAACACCTGTCCGCTCTCGAATCTTCCGAGGGTGACGCTCAAGCCCCTCACGCGGCCGCGCGGATCGGAGTGGTCGTGGTCGACGTCGAGCCCGCGGCGCGTCGGCGGCTTCCCGCCGAGCGCGCAGACGCCGCCCTGATCGGCGAGGAGTCGTCGGTGGTCGGCCCGCGTGAAGGTGTGGTCGATGCCGTTCAGTTGCCAGTGCTTCTGCGCGGTGTGCGCTCGGCCCTTCTCGGAGGCGCGCTAGCGCGCGACTGTCGCGCGAAAGCACGTCAGGCACGTCTCACCCCCGCCAGCGGTCCTCGTATTCTCCGGTGTCCGCGGGTGGTGGCACTTCATCCAGGTCGGCCGGCGCGCGGGCGTCATCTTCGCTCGCTCAACAGGGTCCGTCCAGCGCCACGTGGTCTCCGCGCCAGTCTTCGCGCGCTCGGCTGGATCAGCGTAGGGGCGCTTGGTCGCCGCGCCGATTTTCGCTCGATGCTCAGCGGAGAGAGGCCGACCGCGGGGTCCACCCCTGTTTCTCCTATCCAGGAAGGAGAATGAAGGTGACGACAATTTGCGGATGCTACGCTCGCAAAAGCACGGACGAGGGCGACCGCGCGGCCGACGCGAAGAGCGTGACGCGGCAGGTGCAGCGGGCGAGGGAGTTCGCCAAGGCGCGCGGGTGGAGATTCGACGACGCGCTCGTGTTCAGCGACGACGGGATCAGCGGCGCCGAGTTCCGCGCGCGGCCAGGTCTCAACTCACTGCTGTCCGCGGTCAAGGAGAAGCGCCACCGGCTCGGCGCGCTCATCGTCTCGGAGCAGAGCCGACTCGGCCGCGACACCATCAGGACCCTCGCCCTGATCCAGTCGCTCAACGACAGCGGCGTGCGGATCTACTCGTATCTGGAGGACCGCGAGCTCTCAATCGACGACGAGATGGGCGAGGTGCAGGAGTTCATGCGGAGCTGGGCGGGCGCCTCCGAGCGCAGGAAGGCGAGCCAGCGCGTCAGGGACAAGATGCGCCAGCTCGCCGAGCAGGGGAGGTCCACGGGCGGGAGGCTGTACGGCTACCACACCGAGGGCGGGCAGCGCACGATCAAGCCGAGCGAGGCCGCGGTGGTGCGCCGGATCTTCAAGCGACGAGCGCAGGGCGCGGGCTACTTCAAGATCGCGCGCGAGCTGGAGCGCGACGGGGTCCCGGCGCCCCGCGGCGGCAAGATATGGCCGAACACGCAGGTGGGCAGCATCCTCAGGAACCCGACCTACGCGGGCGCGGTGGTGTGGGGTCGCACGCGCCAGGTGAGGCGCCGCGGCACCGCGGTGACGGAGAAGTCACCGGACGCGGTGGTCCGCCGCGAGGAGCCCTCGCTGCGGATTGTCGTGCAGAAACTTTTCGACGACGTGCAGCGGATCAACGAGCAGTCGGCCGAGGCGACGTGGCCCGGCGCGGGCGGGAGGCTGAAGTCGAGGCCCACCGCGTCGCCCCACCTGCTCACCCCGTTCCTGGCCTGCGGGCTGTGCGGGAAGCCGATGCACCACCGGCGCGACAAGAAGCAGCGCGAGTGGCTGATCTGCTCGACCGTCCACCGCTCCGGCAAGCAGCGGTGCCCGAACACGAAGCAGCTGTCCGTGGAGCTCGCCGAGAAGGCGGTCATGACCGCCTTCGAGGAGGCGCTCGCCGGCAAGATCGTGATGACGGAGCTGGAGGCCGTGCTGGAGCGACAGCGCGCCGCGCAGCGCGACCCGGCGCCGCTCCAGGCCGAGGCCAACAAGATCCGCGCCGAGCTCAAGCGCCTGGTCGACTCGCTCGCGCGCGGCGAGCTGGACGAGGTGCACGAGGCGATCGGCGCGCGCAAAGCGAGGTTGTCCGAGGTCGAGGCCGAGCTGTCCGGCGCCGCGGCGATTCAGTCCATCGACCCGGATGCGTTCCGCGAGCGCGTGGGGGAGGTGCTGGCCGACTGGCGCGCACACCTGAGGAAGAACGTCAGCACCGCGCAGCAGGTGCTCCGGAAGATCCTCCCCACGCGGCTGATGCTCATGCCGTCGAAGAAGCCAGGGGTCCTGTGGGAGTTCGAGGGGACGACCGACTACCGGAAGGTGCTGGACGAGTTCGGGCTGGACGCGGTCCGGGCCGCGATTCTACAGGTCCCCCAACTGGTCAGGACGCCGTGCCGTCGTGGAAGGTGACGCCCTTTCGCAGCGTGAAGCGCCAGGTCGTGTTGTTGACCGCGCGCCACGACTCGGCGAGGGCCGGCACGAACTTCGAGTCGTTGGTGACGTCCACCAGCGGATCGAACATGTGCCGGTGCACCGAGGTGGAGGAGATCGAGTAGTGGTTGGCCGGATCGAGCGTGAGCATGCGCTCCGAGAGGCCCGCCACCAGCTCGCCGCTGCGCTTGCCCTGCGCGCGGGCCGCGCGGGGAAAGCCGGCGGCGGCCAGGCCGGCCGCGCTCAGGGTCAGGAACTGTCGCCGGCCGACGGGACGCGATGCTGCCGAGCGGTTGCGCATGGGGTCACTCCTCCTGTGGGCCTGGGTGTATGTCATCGCCCGGCTCGCTGTCAAGGCCGCGGCCGGCGCGACGGCCCCATGTGTTGCTCTCGCGCGCGGACCCGTCTACTCTATGGCCCGTCGCTCACAAGGAGACTCGCCATGCCCGAGCTGCCCCCTGAGGTCACGCTGGACGAAGTGAAGGAGCGCGCCCGCCTCGCCGGCCTTCCCATCCCGGCGGCCCGCCTGGCCCTGGTGCGGGCGTTTCTGGTGAACGCGCTGCGGCCGATCCGCGCGCTCGACACCCGCACCGTGCGGACGGTCGAGCCGGCGGTGACGTTCGACGCGAAGGGCGGGGCGGAGGCGCGCATCCCCGTTGGAGGTCGCGCGATGAGCGCCCGGGAACCGGGCGCATCCCCGTTGGAGGTCGCGCGATGAGCGCCCGGGAACCGGGCGCATCCCCGTTGGAGGTCGCGCGATGAGCGCGGACGAGCTCTGCTACGCGGGCATCCGGGAGCTCGGGGGGCTCTTCCGCCGGGGCGCGCTGTCGCCGGTCGACTACGCCACCGACCTGCTCGGACGCGTCGAGCGCCTCGACAAGAGCCTCAACGCCTACGTCACGGTCACCGCGGAGCGCGCGCTGGCCGACGCCCGCGCGGCGGAGGCCGCCATCCGGCGCGGCGACGGAGGCCCCCTCGCGGGCATCCCGATCGCCTACAAGGATCTCTACGCGACCAAGGGCATCCGCACCACCGCGGGCTCGGCGCTGCTCGCCGACTGGGTGCCGGACTTCGATTGCACCTGCGTGACCCGGCTCCAGCAGGCGGGCATGGTGATGCTGGGCAAGCTCATCACCCACGAGTTCGCCTTCGGCATCCAGTTCCCCGGCCACCGCTTCCCGCCCGCGCGCAACCCGTGGAACGTCGATCACATCCCGGGCGGCTCCAGCAGCGGCTCGGGCGCCGCGCTCGCGGCCGGCCTCACGGTGGGCTCGCTCGGCTCCGACACCGGCGGCTCGATCCGGGGCCCGGCCGCCTTCTGCGGCATCGCCGGGCTCAAGCCGACGTATGGCCGCGTGAGCCGCGCGGGGGTGGTCACGCTCTCGTGGACGCTCGATCACACCGGGCCGATGGCCCGCTCGGCCGAGGACTGCGCGTTCATGCTGCAGGCGCTGGCCGGCCACGACCCGGCCGACCCGGCGTCGGCGCGGGAGCCGGTGCCCGACTACCTGGCGGGCCTCGAGGGCGGCGTGAAGGGGCTCCGGGTCGGCGTGGTGCGCGACTACTTCTTCGAGCAGGTCGAGGCGGAGACGGTGGCCGCCTTCGAGCGGGCGCTCGCGGAGCTGGGGCGGCTGGGGGCGACGGTCCGCGACGTCACGATCCCGAGCATCCGCGCGACGCCGTCGTTCATGGTCATCATGCTCACCGAGGCCTTCTCCTATCACGAGCGCGACCTGCGCGAGCACCCGGAGCTGTACGGCGACGTGCTGCGGGAGAAGCTCATGGCGGGCGGGCTCTTCCGCGCCGACGAGTACGTGCAGGCCCAGCGCCTGCGCGCCCAGATCCGCGAGGATACCGCCCGCGCGCTCGAGTCGGTGGACGTCCTGATCACGCCCACCGCGCTCGGCCCCGCGCCCGCCTTCAAGGTGGTGCTCGACCCCGACTTCCCGTTCGCCAAGTCGAACATGGGCCCGTTCAACATCACCGGGCTGCCGACCCTGGCCATCCCGACCGGTTTCTCGTCCTCGGGCCTGCCGCTCTCGATGCAGATCTCCGGCCGGCCCTTCGACGAGACGACCGTGCTGCGGGCCGGGCACGCCTACCAGCGCGCCACCGAGTGGCACCGTCGCCGGCCGCCGGTCTCCGCGTGACGCGAGCACGCCCATGAGTACGCTCACCGGTCTCGACGACCTCAAGGCGCACGTCGGACGACGCGAGACCGCCGCCGACGTCGTCACCGCGGCGCCCGCGAACCTCCTCCGGCTCACCTTCGGCCGCGACGAGCCCGAGCTGGGCCCGGGCGATCCGCTGCCACCCGGCTGGCAGTGCCTCTACTTCCTGCCGCGCTTCGCCCCGGACGCGCTGCGCCCCGACGGCAGCCCGCTCGACACCGGGGTGATCCCGCCGATGCCGCTGCCCCGCCGCATGTTCGCGGGGGAGCGCTTCCGGTTCCACCGCCCGCTCCGCATCGGCGAGGCGATTCGCCGGGAGACCGAGCTGGCCGACATCTCGACCAAGATCGGGGGCACCGGGACCCTGGTGTTCGCCACTGTGGTCCAGCGCATCTTCACTGCCGACGGTCTCGCGATCGAGGAGGAGCGACGGACCGTCTTCCGGGAGGAGGTGCGGGCGGGCGAGCGCAACCAGGCTCCGCGCCGCGAGCCCGCCCCGGACGACGTGCCGTGGCGTCGACGCGTCACCCCGGACCCGGTGCTGCTCTTCCGCTTCTCCGCGCTCACGTTCAACAGCCACCGCATCCACTACGATCGGCCCTGGGCGGTGGAGCGGGAAGGATACCCCGCTTTGGTAGTCCACGGCCCGCTCACCTCCACCCTCCTGATCGACTTCGCCCGCGACCACGCCCGCGGGCGCGCCCTCGCCACCTACGAGACCCAGGCCCGCGCGCCGCTCTTCGACACCGCCGCCTTCGAGCTGCGCGGCCGCCCATCCGCGGACGGCCGCGCCGTCGAGCTATGGGCCGTGACCCCGGACGGCACGGTGGCCATGAGCGCCCGGGCCGAGCTCGCCTGACGATTCACCCGACGACAGAAAGGATCCGCAATGGCCGCCGACGAGCAGGCACTTGAGCTTCGAATGGACCCCTCCTCCCTCTACCGGGAGGAGACCTTCACCGATCGCCGCATCGGGGTCATCCGGATGATGACGCCGGTGAAGACCGACGGCTCGATCGATCTCGGCCGCCAGATCCTCTACGTGGGGGAGGCCCAGCTGCTCTCGCCGGTGGGCGCGCTGCCGATCACCTTCGAGATCGAGGCGACCTCGCTCGGCGACGCGGCCGAGAAGTTCTCGGCCGGGGCCAAGGTGGCGGTCGAGCGGGCGATCCGCGAGCTGCAGGACCTGCGCCGGGAGCAATCCTCGAACATCGTCATCCCGGACCGCATGCCGCCGGACCTGGGCGGCCGGGGCGGGAGCGGGCCGCGGGGCCCCGGCCGCATCCAGCTCTGAGCGGGCGCCGGCCATGAACCTGCTGCGTCCGGTCGACCGGTTCGTGTCGGTCAACGGCCTGCGCTTCCACGTGCTCGACTGGGGCGGGGAGGGGCGTACCCCGCTGCTCCTGCTCCACGGCTTCACCGGGCACGCCCACGCCTGGGACACGCTCGCCATCGCGCTCCAGCCGCACTTCCACGTCTACGCGCTCGACCAGCGCGGGCACGGCGACAGCGACCCATCAACCGTCTACGGGCCGATCGCCGCGCTCGACGACCTCAACGGCGTCGTCGACCAGCTCGGGCTGGCGCCGACGATCATGGTCGGCCTCTCGATGGGCGGGCGCAACGCGATCTACTTCACGGCCAAGCGGCCGGACGCGGTGCGGAAGCTCGTCATCCTCGACATCGGGCCCGAGATCAGCAAGCGCGCGGCCCAGGCTCCGCCCGGGCCGCCGGAGCCCCCGTTCTGGGACAGCATCGAGCAGGCGGCCCAGCACCTGCTCAGCGGCAACGCATACCCCGGCATCCACTACTACCGGTGGGTGGCCGCCTCGAGCCTGCGCCAGCGGCCGGACGGCCGCCTCGTGTGGGCGTGGCATCCGAGCGTGAAGGCGCTGCGGTCCACCGTCGAGGTGGACTGGTGGGGCCTCCTGCGGTCGATCCCGGTGCCCACGCTGGTGCTGCGCGGCGCGGAGAGCCCCATCCTCGACCGGGACGTGGCGGAGAAGATGGCCCGCGAGCTGCCGAAGGGCGCCTTCGTCGAGATCCCCCAAGCGGTCCATACCCTGCACGAGGACAACCCGGACGCGGTGCTGGCCGCGCTCCGATCCTTCCTCGGCTTCTGATCGGAGGCGAGCCATGGCGGTGGTGAGACTCGAGGTGACGCGGCGCGAGCCGATCCTGGGCGGTGCGCCGTTCGGCGCGGGGGGCCCCTACGAGAAGGTCGAGGGCGTGCTCCACTTCGCGGTGGATCCGTCCGTGCGGGTGCACGAGCCGATCGCCGACCTCGGGCAGGCCCCCCGCAACGCGCGCGGGCTCGTCGAGTCCTCGGCCGACTTCTCCCTGCTGCGCCCGCGGGGTGGCGGGAGTCGCCGCCTCCTGCTGGACATCCCCAACCGCGGGCGCAAGATCGCGCTCGGCATGTTCAACAGCGCGCCGCGCTCGAACGACCCGGCGACCCGCGCGGACTTCGGCAACGGCTTCCTGATGCGCCACGGCTACGCGGTGGCCTGGATCGGCTGGCAGCCCGACGTGCCGCGGCGCGACGGCATGATGGCGCTCACGGTGCCCCGGGTGCCCGGGGTCTCCGAGCGGGTGCGCTGCGAGTTCCGCCCGAACGCCCGCGTCGGCGGGCTGCCGCTGGCCGACCGCTACCACATCCCGCACCCGGTGGCGCGCCTGGACGACCCGGAGGCGGAGCTGCACGTGCGCGAGCACGCGGAGGCCGCCGCGGTCCCGGTGCCGCGGGGCGCGTGGCGATTCCCCGACGCGGGCTCGGTCGCGCTCGACGGCGGCTTCGAGCCCGGGCGGATCTACGAGTGCTACTACCGGGCCGAGAACCCGCCGCTGGTCGGTCTGGGCTTCACCGCGGTGCGCGACACCGCGACCTTCCTGCGCTGGGGGACCACGGCGGAGGGGAACCCGTGCGCGGGACAGATCGACCGGTCCTACGTGTTCGGCGTCTCGCAGAGCGGGCGGTTCCTGCGGCACCTGCTCTACCTGGGGCTCGACGAGGACGAGGCGGGCCGACCCGCATGGGACGCGGTGGTCCCGCACGTCGCGGGCGGGCGGCGCGGCGAGTTCAACTGCCGCTTCGGCCAGCCCTCGCTGAACGCGGTGCACGCAGTCGGCAGCCTGTTCCCGTTCACCGACGGGGAGCAGGACGATCCGGTCACCGGCCAGCGCGGGGCGCTCCTCCACCGGCTCGCGGGCCGCTCCCGGCCGCCGCGCATCTTCTCGATCAACACCGCCGCCGAGTACTGGCGCGGCGACGGCTCGCTCGTGCACACCGACGTGGCGGCGACCCGCGACGTGACCCCGCCGGCCTGGGTCCGCCAGTACTTCTTCGCGGGCACCCAGCACACGCCCGGCGCGCTCCCGCCGCCGCCCGCCGACCCGAACACGGGCGGACGCGGGCGTCACACCTTCAGCGTGGTGGACTATTCTCCGCTTCTCCGGGCTGCCCTCGTCAATCTCGACCGCTGGGTGAGCGAGGGCGTCGAGCCGCCGCCGAGCGCCGTCCCGCGCCTGGCCGACGGCTCCGCGGTGGCCGCCGAGACGACCCGCCCCGTGTACGCGGCGATCCCGGGGGTGCGCTTTCCCGACCGCGTCCAGCGGCCGGTGCGGCTCGACTTCGGCCCGCGGGTCGAGCAGGGCGTCGTCGACCTGCCCCCCAAGATCGGCGCGCCCTATGTCACGGTGGTGTCCGCGGTGGACGCCGACGGCAACGACCGCGCCGGCATCCGGCCCCCGGAGCTGCGGGTGCCGGTCGCCACGTTCACCGGCTGGAACCCGCGGCATCCCGACCAGGGCGCGCCCGGCGATCTCATGTCGATGATGGGCTCCACCCTGCCGTTCGCGCGCACCGCGGTGGAGCGGGCGACGAGCGGAGACCCTCGGCCCTCGCTCGAGGAGCGGTACGGCGCCCGGGACGGTTACCTGGCCCGGGTCCGGAGCGACGCGCAGGCCATGGTCGCGGACCGGCATCTGCTGGCCGAGGACCTGGAGGCGGTGGTCGAGCGCGCCGGAGCGCTCTGGGACTTCGTCTGCCCGCGCTGAACGACCCGCTGATCGAGTGCCACGCGCACGTCCTGCCCGACGCGGCGCTGGCCCGGTTTCCCGACGGCGGCGACCCGCGCTACGTGACCGCGGCGCGTGCTCGGGCGGATGCTGGAGGCGCAGGAGGCCGCGGGAGTCACCCACGCCCTGGTCTCCGACTCCTTCTTCATGGAGTCGGCCGCGGTCGCGCTGCCCGCCTGGAGCCCGCCCGATCGCGCGCGCCTCTACAACGACGCGCTCGCCGCGCTGATCGCGCGCTACCCGGGCCGCCTCTTCGGGCTGGGCTGCGTAGATCCCTTCTCGGGCGATGCGGCCGCGCGCGAGCTGGAGCGCATGGTGGACGAGCTGAGCTTCCTGGGCGCTCTCGTGAACCCCACCGATGCGCCGACCGGCGGCTGCCGCTATCTCGACGATCCGGCGTGCGGGCCGCTCCTCGCCGCCGCGGCGGCCCGGGGCCGGCCGCTCTTCGTCCATCCCTCGCGTGAGCTGCCCGCCGGGGAGCACTTCGACGACTTCGTGCTCTCGCTGATCGTCGGGCGCCCGACGCAGACCGCGGTGTGCGCGGCGCGCCTCATCTTCACCGGCACGCTCGACCGGCATCCCGGCCTGCCGCTCCTGCTG